>PR_CR_10_Liq_1_inCRDRAFT_1001657_pt1 | contig 12221 bp, 11 predicted proteins | sample PRCRCaboRojoPR_3_FD_10241 | JGI IMG/M metagenome (IMG submission 10241) | reverse complement strand
GGGGTCATCCGCGGCTTCGTCCGGGAGGTGATCTCGGTGGTTGTCTGGGTCACCGCCTTCTGGCTGGCGGCCCGCTATGGTGTGCAGGTCGGCGAGCAGTTCTCTGGCTGGCTGAACTCGCCGATGCTGCAGATGGTCGCCGGCTTTGCAACGGTCTTTGTCATTATTCTCGTCGGCGGGACGCTGGTGGGGTATCTGGCACGAATGATCGTCGGCCAGACCGGACTCGGTGGCACCGACCGGCTGCTGGGGGTGGTCTTCGGCGGCCTGCGCGGCGGTCTGCTGGTCGGGCTTGTGGTGCTTGGCGCCGGGTTCACCGCGCTGCCGCAGCAGGCCTGGTGGCAGGGGTCGATCATCGCCAGCGGCTATCAGCCCTGGGTCTGTCACGACCGGGTTGGCCAGTGGCTGACCCGGGCCCGCGAGGTGCCGGGTATCGAGCAGGCGCCGATGGACACCTCGGCGGCGTTCGCCCACTGGCAGGCCTATTGCCAGCGTCCGACACAAACCGATAACGGGAGCTGACTCCATATGTGCGGTGTCATTGGTATCGTCGCCCGGTCCGCGGTCAATCAGGCCCTCTACGACGGGCTCACCGTGCTTCAGCATCGCGGTCAGGATGCGGCCGGTATCATGACCTTCGACAACGGGCGGCTGCATCTGCGCAAGGACAACGGGCTGGTGCGGGATGTCTTCAGCGCGGCGGACATGCTGGAGCTGCGGGGCAACATGGGCATCGGCCATTGCCGCTACCCCACCGCCGGTTGCTCCAGCTCGGCCGAGGCGCAGCCGTTCTATGTCAACTCGCCCTACGGGATCAGCCTCGCCCATAACGGCAACCTGACCAACGCCGAGGCCATCAAACGCGATCTCTATCTCGAAGATCTGCGCCATATCAACACCCAGTCGGATTCCGAAATCCTGCTCAATGTCCTGGCCCATCGCCTGGGGGGGCCGGGCAAGCTGCGTGCCAGCGAGTCGGATCTGTTCGACGCGGTGGCCACCATCCATGAGCGCTGCCGGGGCGGTTACGCCGCGGTGGCGATGATCAACGGCTACGGGATTCTCGGTTTTCGTGATCCCCATGGCATCCGCCCGCTTTGCTTTGGCAAGCGCGAGACCGATGCCGGGACCGAATACATGATCGCCTCGGAGAGCGTGGCGCTGGATGTGCTCGGTTACACACTGGTTCGCGATGTGGCGCCGGGAGAGGCGCTATTCATCGATCTCGACGGCAATCTCCACAGCCGCCAGTGTGCCGAGGCGCCCCGGCTTTCGCCCTGTATCTTCGAATATGTCTATCTGGCCCGCCCCGATTCGATGCTCGACGATGTGTCGGTTTACAAGTCCCGGCTGCGCATGGGCCGGATGCTGGCCGGACAGATCAAGCGCGAGTGGGCCAATCACGACATTGACGTGGTCATTCCCATTCCCGATACCAGCCGCACCAGCGCCCTGGACCTGGCCAACGAACTGAACATCAATTACCGCGAAGGCTTTATTAAAAACCGCTACATCGGCCGGACCTTCATCATGCCCGGACAGGCGGTGAGGCGGAAGTCGGTGCGCCAGAAGCTCAACGCCATCGATCTGGAGTTCCGCGGCAAGAACGTGCTGTTGCTCGATGACTCGATCGTCCGGGGAACCACTTCGGAGCAGATCATCGAAATGGCCCGCGATGCGGGTGCCCGCCGGGTGTATTTTGCTTCGGCGGCGCCGCCGGTGCGCTATCCCAATGTCTATGGGATCGATATGCCGGCGGCCCGCGAGCTGCTTGCCCACAATCGCAGCATCGATGAGATCCGTCAGACCATTGGCGCCGATGAGATGATCTACCAGTCACTGGACGACCTGGTTGCGGCGGTGAAAGAGGGCAATGCCGGTATCCAGGGGTTCGACTGTTCATGCTTTGATGGCCGTTACGTCACCGGCGATATCACCGCCGATTATCTGCTCGATCTCGAAGCCCAGCGCAATGATCAGGCCCGGGTCGGCGACAGCGCCCGCGGCTACCCCGAGCGCGCCGGAGGGTTGTGATGGCCGAGTGGGGCGACGACACCACCGGGCTGCGCGCCGGCTGGGCGCGCACACCCGAGCAGGAGCATTCCGAGGCGATTTTTCCGACCTCGAGCTTTACCTTTCGCAACGCCGCCGAGGCGGCGGCCCGGTTCAGCGGCGAGGCGCCGGGCAATATCTATGCGCGCTTTACCAACCCGACGGTTCGGGCTTTCGAGGAGCGGCTCGCGGCGATGGAGGGCGGCGAGCGGGCCATCGGCACCAGTTCGGGCATGGCGGCGATCCTGGCGATCTGCATGGGGCTTCTGCGCAGTGGCGATCATGTGCTCTGCTCGCTGGGCGTGTTCGGGACCACCGCCTCGCTGTTTGCCAATCAGTTAAGCCGCTTCGGGATCGAGACCGATTTCGTCGCGCCCACCGACACCGCGGGATGGGCGGCGGCCATGCGGCCGCAGACGCGGCTGCTTTTTCTCGAGACCCCGTCCAATCCGCTGACCGAGGTAGCCGACATCCCGGCACTCGCCGACATCGCCCACGCCGGGGGGGCGCGGCTGGTGGTGGATAATTGCTTTTGCACCCCCGCACTGCAAAAGCCCCTTGCCATGGGGGCGGATCTGGTCAGTCACTCGGCGACCAAGTTCCTCGACGGCCAGGGGCGTTGCGTTGGCGGTGCGGTGGTCGGCGATGCCGAGACACTGGATAACCACATCTTTCCATTCCTGCGCACCGCCGGGCCGACCATGAGCCCGTTCAACGCCTGGGTCTTTTTAAAAGGGCTCGAGACCCTCAACCTGCGGATGCGCCACCACAGCGAGCAGGCGCTGGCCCTGGCCCAATGGCTGGGTGAGCAGCGCGCCGTCACACAGGTCTATTACCCGGGGCTTGCCGACCATCCCCAGCACGACCTCGCGGCCCGTCAGCAAAGCGGCTTTGGTGGCGTGGTCTCATTCGAGGTCGACGGCGGGCGCGAGGCCGCCTGGCAGGTGGTCGATGCCACCCGCATGCTGTCGATCACTGCCAACCTGGGCGATGTCCGCACCACCATTACCCATCCGGCCAGCACGACCCACGGGCGGTTGAGTGCAGAACAACGCACCCGGATGGGGATCGGTGAAGGATTGGTGCGGATCTCGGTGGGACTGGAAGACCAGGCGGATATCCGCGCTGATCTGGCCCACGGGCTCGATCGTCTCGCACCCGCCGGATGACGGCCATCGCCGGGCTTCGCGCCGACATCGAGCGGATCTACCACGCCGCCCTCGAGGCCGTGAACGGCCGCACCGCGGTGGCCCGGGCGCTGCGCGAAGGCGTTGTCCCCGAGGGGCCGTTCTACCTTGTGGCGGTGGGCAAGGCGGCCACGGCCATGGCCCACGGACTGGCGGACGAACGCGGCGGCGATGTCATGGACGCGCTGGTGGTGACCCGGGCGGGGTACGAGGATCCCCAACTCGGCGAGCGGCTGCCGGGGCGAACCATCACCGCCCCCCATCCGATCCCGGATGGGCGCAGCCTCGAGGCGGGAGAGGCCCTGGTCCGTTTTATCGAACAGGCGCCGGCGGATGGGCGCTTTGTCTTTCTTGTCTCGGGAGGTGCCTCGAGCCTGGTCGAACGCCTCGCGCCCGGGATGGATGCCGCCGCGCTGGCTCGATTGAACCGCTGGTTGCTGGCGAGCGGACTGGACATCGGCCGGATGAACCGGCTGCGAAAGGCCTTCTCCACCATCAAGGGCGGTCGGCTGGCGCAATGGCTGGCTGGGCGGCGGGCGGATGTGCTGCTGATATCGGACGTGCCGGGCGATGCCCCGGCGATGATCGGCTCGGGCCTGCTGTTCGCCGATGATGCGCCGCCCCTGACCGACGCCGAGCTGGCTGCCTTGCCCGAGGGGCTGGTGCCTGCTCCACCGCCCCCTACGATGGCGGCACCTTCGGTCAGCGGACATGTGGTGGCCAGCAATGCCGCCGCCGTCGAAGCCGCCGCCGAGCGGGCGCGGTCGCTGGGTTTTGCGGTGACCTGCCCCGGACGCTTCCTCGACGGCGAGGCCCGGACGTTGGGGGCGAGCCTGGCCGAGACGCTGATCGATGCCCCGGATTATCTGCATGTCTGGGGGGGAGAGCCGACCGTGACCCTGCCCGAACATCCGGGCCGTGGCGGGCGGATGCAGGCCCTGGCGCTGGCGGCGGCACAGAGACTGGCCGGCCGCCCGGCGGTATTGCTCGCCGCCGGGACCGATGGCGCGGATGGCCCGGGCGAGGATGCCGGTGCGTTGGTCGACGGCCATACCCTGTACCGGGGCCACCGGGCCGGTCTGGACGACGAATACACCCTGGATGCCGCCGATTCGGGGCGCTTTCTTGCCGCCAGTGGCGATCTCCTACGCACCGGCGGGACGGGGACCAATGTCATGGATCTGGTGATCGGCTACCACGGATCCAAAGGCACGGGGTAAGCCGATGAAGCGTTGGCTCGGGAAACGCCACCGGGGCGTGCGGCCGGATGTGTACGCCGACGAGCCCGATCAGCGACGCGCCGCCGTCGAGGCCGGGCAATGCGGTGAGAGTGTCCTGCGCCGGCTTGTCAGTCGTGACGCGGACGCTCGTGTCCGCGCAGCCGCCGCGCGGCGGCTTCAGGATCCGGTGATGCTGCGTCGGGTGATCGAGTCAGATACCGATGTGCAGGTGGTGGCGTCGGCCCGGAGCCGGTATCGGCAATTACTGGCCGGTGGCGATGCCCTGTCGCTGGACTACCGGCTGGCGGCGCTTGCGGCCTGCCGGGATGGGCAGATCATTGCCCATGTGGCCCGCAGTGCCCGAGAGCCGGCGCTGCGCCGGGCGGCCATGGAGCGGGTCGATGATCATCGATTGCTTGCCGAGATCGCCGAGCATGATGACGATCACGACCTGCGCCGGGCCGCCGCCGGCCGGCTAGCCGCCATCCGCGGCAAAGGGCAGCGACGCTAGCTGCCACTCGCCCTGATCGATGCGCAGGACACTGCCTTGCTGGAACCAGTCTCCCAGCACCACGCGGCGGTAATCATTGCCATCGGCGCTCATCGCATGCACCGCCGGCCGATGGGTATGCCCATGGATGAGGTCGCGGGCATTGCAGGCTGTCAGTCGATCGCGAACCGCCTGCTGGTTGACGTCCATGATGGCGCTGTCCTTGCCGGCCATGGCCTCGCCACTTTTCTCGCGGGCCTCGAGGGCCTGTCGGTAGCGCTCATCCGGGGGCAGCGCCAGAAAATCCCGCTGCCAGGCCGGGTCCCGAACCTGTTGTCGGAACGCCTGATAGGCAGCGTCGTCGGTGCAAAGGGCATCGCCGTGCTCGAGCACAACCGGGAGGTCGTCGACGCGGATGACCGTTGGCTCGCGCATTCGCTTAATACCGGCGCGGGCGAGGTAGTCATCGCCGACGAGGAAATCCCGATTGCCGGGCATGAATCCAACCCATGTGCCGTTCTCGACCAGTGCCCGGATAGCGGGGGCCACCGGGTCGTCGGCCGGGGCTGCATCATCGCCGATCCAGGCTTCAAAAAGATCGCCCAGGATGAAAAGCGCGCCGGCCTGTCGGGCCTCACCGGCGAGGAAGGCCAGAAACGTCTGTATCGCCGCCGGCCGGTCTGGATGCAAATGGAGGTCCGCTACAAAGAGTAACGGCGAATCCATAGAGGTGAATTGCCTTTTGTCCATGGGTCAAAGATGGCGGTCGACGAAGCTGCATGCAAGTCGCGGTTCGATTACCATGCCGCCCATGAGTCAGCCGCCTGTCGTTACCCGGTTTGCCCCCAGTCCAACGGGGTTGTTGCATGCCGGCAATCTGCGCACCGCACTTTTTAACTATCTGCTGGCTCGCCGGGCCGGTGGCCGTTTCATCCTGCGGATCGAAGACAGCGACGCAAGCCGTGCGTATCCGGATGCCGAAGCGGCATTGCAACAGGATCTCGAGTGGTTGGGGATCGACTGGGACCTGGGCCCCGGCCGGGGCGAGCCCTCGGGCTGGCGGCAATCCGCCCGGCAGGATGCCTATCAGGCCGCCCTCGATACCCTGATGGCCGCGGGTCGGGCCTATTATTGCTTTTGTTCAATCGAGCGGCTCCGCGCATTGCGCGAGGCGCAGCAAAAGGCCGGACAGCCACCGCGTTACGACGGTTGCTGCGCGGCGCTCGACCCGGACGAGGCGGCCACCCGGGTCGCCGCGGGGGAGTCAGCCACCGTGCGACTGCGGGTGCCGGCGACAGGGGATATGACATTCGACGACCTGGTCCGGGGCGAACAGCGGTTCGATGCAAGCGCCTATGGGGATCCGGTGATCCGGCGCGCCGACGGGAGTGTGGCGTTTTTGTTCGCCAATGCCCTGGATGATGCGCAGATGGGTGTCACCCATGTTCTGCGCGGTGAGGACCACCTCAGTAACACCCCTTTGCAGCGGCAGCTTTTCAACGGGCTCGGCGTGGCGCCGCCTTGTTACGGTCACCTCTCGCTGGTGGTTGATGCCCACGGGGCACCGCTTTCCAAACGCAGTCAGGCCGCGGCGGTCGCGGCATTGCGATCCCAGGGGTACCGGCCCGAGGCGTTGCTGAATTATCTCGCGCGGCTGGGCAATCCGGTGCCGGGGGATGATCTGCTTGACATGGATGGACTGGCCGAGTGTTTCGCCCCCGACCGTCTGAGTCGCAGCCCGGCACGCTTTGATCCAGCCCAGCTCGATGGCTGGCAGCAGCAGGCCATGGCGGCCATCCCGCTGGTACCCTGCGGGCGTATCTGCAAATCGAGGTCCCGGCCGAGCGGCTGGACGGGTTTCTGGCCCTGGTCCGCCCCAATCTGCGAGTGGCCGAAGAGGTCAACGACTGGGCCGAGCGCATCTTCTCGGCCGACTGGCGGGTTGATCCGGCAACGGCAGCGGGCTCGCCGCAACCGGCCGCCGCTTTCTATGAAACCGTCGCCCGGGTGATCGAGGCGACGGGCACGGACGACTGGAGCGCGCTGCGGCCAGCGCTCGAGGCCGCCACCGAGCGGCGCGGCGGTGCGATGATGAAACCGCTTCGACATGCCCTCACCGGGCTCGGTCACGGCCCCGCGCTGGGCGAAATCATCCGTTTGATGCCCGAGCCGGTGCGACGTCTGCGCCTGCAAAGGGCGGCCGCCGAAGCCGCCGGAGTCATCGATGCTTGAGATTCACAACAGCCTGACCGGCCGCAAGCAGGCCTTCCAGCCCATCGATCCCCCGCGGGTCGGGCTTTATGTCTGCGGCATGACGGTCTACGACTACTGCCATCTCGGCCACGCCCGAGCCATGGTGGTTTTCGACATGGTGGTGCGGTATCTGCGCGCGAGCGGTTACCAGGTGCGGTATGTCCGCAATATCACCGATATTGATGACAAGATCATCCAGCGCGCGGCGAGCCTTGGCGAGCCCATCGAACAGCTGACCCGACGGTTTACCGAGGCGATGCATGCCGATGCCGATGCGCTCGGCTGTCTGCGGCCCGACGAAGAGCCCCGCGCCACGGCCCACATGGATGCCATTATCAAGATGATCGAGGCGCTCATCGAAAAAGGGCACGCCTACACCGCAGGGGGTGATGTCTACTTCTCGGTGGCGGCTTTCGACGGCTACGGGGCGCTTTCCGGCAAGCGGCCGGGAGATCTGCGGGCCGGGGCGCGCATCGAGTCGGACGAGGCCAAGCATGACCCCGCCGACTTCGTGCTCTGGAAAGCGGCCAAGCCCGACGAGCCGAGCTGGCCTTCGCCCTGGGGCGATGGCCGACCGGGGTGGCATATCGAGTGCTCTGCCATGTCCACCCGTTGCCTGGGCAATCATTTCGATATCCACGGCGGGGGGCTGGATCTGCAGTTTCCTCACCACGAAAACGAGATCGCCCAGTCCGAGGCGGCCACCGGCGAGCATTTCGTCAACTACTGGATGCACAACGGGCATGTGCGTATTGATGACGAGAAGATGGCCAAGTCATTGGGCAATTTCACCACGGTGCGGGATATCCTCGCCGCCCACGACCCCGAATCGGTCCGGCATTTTCTGCTCTCGAGCCACTACCGCAGCCCTTTGAACTACACCGCCGATGCGCTGGACCAGGCCCGGGCATCCATGGAGCGACTGTATCTGGCGCTGCGCGGGGGTGAGCGCGATGACCGGCCCGGCGGCGATGACAAAGCCTATGCCGAGCGTTTTCAGGCGGCCATGGATGATGATTTCAACACCCCGCTGGCATTGGCGGTGCTGTTTGACCTGGCCCGCGAAGTCAATCGGGCCCGCGAAGCCGGCGAGTCGGACCGGGCCGATGGCCTGGCCGGAGAATTGCGCCGGCTCGGGCACATGCTGGGTCTGTTACAGGGCGATGCCGAGGGCTTTTTGCAGGGGGGCAGCGCCGAGGACCCGGCAGAAGTTGCCCGTATCAACGCCCTTGTCGCCGAACGCGACCAGGCCCGGGCCCAGCGTGACTTCGCACGCGCCGATGCGATCCGTGATCAGCTCATCGGCGAAGGCATCGTGCTGGAGGACGGGACCGGCGGCACCCGCTGGCGGCGGGGGCGCTAGTCCTTGTTGGCCGGCTGGATGCGTCGATCCAGTCGTGCCACCTTCACCCGGTTGTCTTCGGTCTGCATGACCGTGACCGGGTGGTTGTCGATCAAAAGGCTGGTGCCGGGCTCCGGGATGTTTTCGAGCTGCTCGAGGATCAGGCCATTCAGGGTTTTCGGCCCGTCGGCGCTGATCTCCCAGCCGAGCAGGCGTTTGAGCTCGCGCACACTGGCGCTGCCCGCAGCCAGGTAGCTGCCATCGGGCTGACGATGGATATCTCCCACCGCCTCGGCCGGATCGGTGGTGAATTCACCGACAATCTCTTCGAGGATATCCTCGAGGGTGACCAGCCCCAGCAGCTCGCCGTATTCATCCACCACCAGGCCGATGCGCCGCTTCTGGGTCTGGAAATTGATCATCTGCCGGTGCAGCGGCGTGCCTTCGGGGACAAAGTAGGGCGGGCGGACATGCTCGAGGAGGTTGTCGCGGGTCAGCTCACCGTCGAGCATGGCGGTCACCACCCGCCGGACATGGATGACCCCGCGGATATTGTCGATCCCGCCCTCGAAAACCGGCAGACGGGTGTATTCGGAGGCCGCGATCTGCGCGGTGATGGTGCGCCAGTCGGCCTCCAGGTCGATGCCGGCGACCTCGTTGCGCGGCACCATGATGTCCTCGACGGTGGCCTGGTCCAGATCCAGGATGCTCAAGAGCATGCGTTGGTGGCGCTGCGGGATCATGGCGCCGGCCTCGTTGACCACGGTGCGCAGCTCTTCCCGGCTCAGTGGCGATTCGCCTTCTTCCGACGGGTTGACCCCGAGCAGACCAAGCAGGGCATTGGCCAGGGTGTTGGTCAGCCAGACCAGCGGGTAGAGCAGTCGCAGCAGCGGTCGCAACACCAGCGCCGCCGGAAAAGCCACCCGCTCGGGGCGCAGGGCCGCCAGGGTTTTCGGGGCCACCTCGGCAAAAATGAGGATCGTCAGGGTCAGCAGCCCGGTGGCCGCCGCCAGTGCGCCCTCGCCACCCAGTCGCAGGGCAATGAGGGTGGCCACCGACGAGGCCGCGATGTTCATGAAATTGTTGCCAAGCAGGATGATGCCGATCAGCCGGTCCGGCCGCTGGAGCAGCCGCTCGGCCCGGCGCGCCCCGCGATGCCCGTCCCGGGCCAGGTGTCGCAGCCGGTATCGGTTGAGGGTCATCAGCGCCGTCTCGGAGCCCGAAAAACAGGCCGACAGCAGGATCAGCACGCCCAGGGCGAGAAACAGCAGCGGTAGGGGGATACCGTCCAATTTCTGGCCTCAGCCTTTGAGCAGGATTTCGAGCACGACCTTGCTGCCAAAGTAGGCAAGGGCGAGCAGGACAAAACCGGCCAGGCTCCAGCGAATGGCGGTGCGTCCGCGCCAGCCGGCCCGCTGACGGCCAATCAGCAACGCCGCAAAGACCAGCCACGCCATCATCGATAAAAGCGTCTTGTGCGCCAGGTCCTGGGCAAACAGATCCTCGACGAACAGCCAGCCGGTGATCAGCGCCACCGACAAAAGCACCATGCCGGCGGCGAGCATCTGAAACAGCAGTGCCTCCATGCCCTGGAGCGAGGGCAACATGCCGATCAGACGGCCAGCCCGACGGCGACGCAGGCTGCGGTCGAGCCAGGCCAGCAGCACGGTCTGTGCACAGGCGAGGCCGAATACCGCGTAGGCAAGAATCGAGCTGACCACATGCCAATCCACCGTGCGCCGATGGGCACCAGCGTGGGTGCCGGGGTCCCCAGCGCGCCGGCCAATCCCGCACTGATGGCAGCGAAGGGAAAGACCACCAGCCCGAGGCTTTGAACCGGCTGCCGAAGGGTCGCCAGCAGCAGCATCGTGACCATGACCCAGCCCAGCAGAGAGAGCGCGTTGTAGAGCGCGAGATTGACGCCGGCCGCGGTCCACAGCCCCTGCCAGAGCGCAGCGGCATGCAGCGGCACGGCAAGCACCGCCATGAACAGCGCCAGCCGCTCGCCGCGACGTGGCATGACCATCCCCTGGAGGGCGGCCACGAGGCTTACGACTGCCAGTGCATAGAGGATGACCGCGATCCAGCTGATCAGGCTGTGCATCATGGCCGCCGTCGGTTGTACCTGCTTGGGCGCATGGCTCGATCATCGCACAGAACGCGGGGGCATTCGAGAACACGGCGCTGGCGCGAAACCCGGGGTTGCACTGGTACACTGACCGGACAGGATATCGCCACGGCAGGAGTTCCCGGCGCTATGTTCGACAATCTCAGTGATCGGCTCGAGGCCATTGGCAAGCGCCTGCGCGGCAAAGGCCGGCTGACCGAAGACAACATCCAGGACACCCTGCGTGAAGTGCGCATGGCGCTGCTCGAGGCGGATGTCGCACTGCCGGTGGTCAAGGACTTTGTGGCGGCCGTGCGCGAGCGGGCGCTGGGTGCGGAGGTGATGAAAAGCCTCACCCCGGGGCAGGCCTTTATCAAGATCGTCAACGATGAACTCGTCCAGGTCATGGGCGAGGCCAATGATGCGCTTGACCTCAGCGTCCGCCCCCCGGCGGTGGTGATGCTTGCCGGTCTGCAGGGCTCGGGCAAGACCACCAGTATCGCCAAGCTCGGCCGCTGGCTCCAGGAGCGCGATCACAAAAAGGTGCTGGCGGTCTCGGTTGATATTCACCGGCCGGCGGCGATTGACCAGTTGCAGCGCCTCGCCGGCGAGGTGGGCATCGATTTTTTCCCGACCGAACCGGGGGCGGATCCGGCAGCGACCGGCGAGGCCGCGCTCGAGCGGGCCCGGACCGGCTACTACGATGTGCTGCTGGTGGATACCGCCGGGCGGCTGTCGATTGACGAGCAAATGATGGACGAGGCTCGCCGGGTGCATCATGCGGTGNCGCCNGCCGAGACGCTGTTCGTGGTCGACAGNATGACCGGGCAGGATGCGGCCAATACCGCCCGGGCATTCGATGCTGCCTTGCCGCTGACCGGGGTGATCCTCACCAAAGCCGACGGCGACGCGCGCGGCGGTGCGGCGCTATCCATCCGGCAGGTCACCGGCAAGCCCATCAAGTTTCTTGGCGTCGGTGAGAAGACCGATGCCCTCGAGCCTTTCTATCCCGATCGCATGGCCTCGCGCATCCTCGGTATGGGCGATGTCCTCAGCCTGGTCGAGGAGGTCGAGCGCAAGGTCGATCGGCAACAGGCCGAGCGCATGGCCGGCAAGCTCAAGAAAGGCAAAGGATTTGACCTCGAGGACATGCGCGATCAGCTCCAGCAGGTCACCCAGATGGGCGGCATGGGCGGTCTGATGGACAAGCTCCCGGGGATGGGGCAGATGAGCGAGCAGGTCAGCCAGCAGATGGATGACGGCCAGCTGCGTCGGCAGATCGCGATCATCAACTCGATGACACCCGGCGAGCGTCGCCGTCCCGATGTGCTCAACGGCTCGCGCAAGCGCCGTGTGGCCTCGGGCGCCGGGCTGCAGGTCCAGGATGTCAATCGTCTGCTCAAGCAGCACAAGCAGATGCAGAAGATGATGAAGCAGTTCAAAAAAGGCGGCATGCAAAAGATGATGCGTCAGCTTGGCGGTGGCGGTGGCGGCATGCCCGGCGGCGGTATGCCTCCGGGCGGCGGACTGCCACCGGGGCTTGGCGGGCGATAACGCCCGGGGTAGAATG
>PR_CR_10_Liq_1_inCRDRAFT_1001656_pt1 | contig 12238 bp, 7 predicted proteins | sample PRCRCaboRojoPR_3_FD_10241 | JGI IMG/M metagenome (IMG submission 10241) | reverse complement strand
AGGGATTCGTGGATTCGTCTGCCATGAGGGGGCCTCAGGGGTTGAGTCGCGTCGTCTGGCTTGCTGTTTGCGGGGATCGCACGGCGTGCGGGGAGTAGGGAGTGCGCGCAGCGTGCGTGCGCATCAGTGCTGTGCCGCGAGCGCGAAGGCCCTGCGCAGCGTACTTCGGACTTCGTACCTCGTACTTCGTACCTCACACTTCCTACTTCGGACTTCGTACTCGTACCTCGTACCTCGTACCTCGTACCTCGTACTTTCAACCCGTATCCCGATCCAACGTCTCCAGCAGACACGCCTTGGTGATGACGCCCTGGTAGCGGTTCTGCGCGTCCACCACCGGCACGCCGCAGGCGGTGGCGGCGACGGTGCCGAGCAGGTCGCTGACTGCGGTGTCGGCGGACAGTGCCGGGACCTCGTCGAGAAAGGCGTGATGCAGCTTGGGGTCGGCCTCGCGCAGCTCCCGCTGAAGCGAGTCCAGCGACACCACGCCGTGGAAGTGCTGGCCCTTGTCCACCACGTAACCGAACTCCCGGTCGTGCTCGCGCAGGCGCGAGAGCGCTGCGCGGATGCCGTCGTCCTGGCGCTCGATGACCGTCACCTGGGTCTTGCGGGCGATGTCCCCCGCCTTGAAGACGGTGGCCACGTCCACGCCGCGGAAGAACGAGCGCACATAGTCATCCGCGGGGTTGTTCAGGATCTCGTCCGGCGTGCCCACCTGGACCACGCGCCCGCCCTCCATGATGGCGATGCGGTCGCCGATGCGCATGGCCTCGTCGAGGTCGTGGGAGATGAAGACGATGGTGCGGTCGCTGTTTTCCTGGAGCTTCAGCAGCTCGTCCTGCATCTCGCTGCGGATCAGCGGGTCCAGCGCCGAGAAGGCCTCGTCCATCAGCATCACGGACGGGTCGTTGGCGAGCGCCCGGGCCAGGCCCACGCGCTGCTGCATGCCGCCGGAGAGCTCGTCCGGATAGCTGTCCACGTGCGCCTTGAGGCCCACCTGGTCCAGCGCGGCGACGGCGCGCTCCTCGCGCTCGCTGGTGGACACACCCGCCAGCTCCAGGCCGAAGGCCGCGTTCTGACCGACGGTGAGATGGGGCATCAGCGCGAAGGACTGGAACACCATGCTCATGTCGCGGCGCCTGAGCTCCATGAGCTCGTCGTCGCTCATGGCAGCGATGTCGCGGCCATCGACAATGACCTTGCCGGCGCTCGGCTCGATGAGCCGGTTCAGCAGGCGCACCAGGGTGGACTTGCCGGACCCCGACAGGCCCATGATGACGAAGATCTCGCCCGTCTGAATCGAGAAGCTCGCATCGCAGACGCCCACGGTCTGCCCCGTGCGCTCGAAGATCTTGTCCTTGTCCACGCCCTGCTCCAACAGGCGCAGGGCTTCCTGCGGATGCTCGCCGAAGACCTTGTACAGGTGCTCGACGACGACTTTGTCAGCCATAGCGTTCTTTCGCATCCGGCACGTCGGGGATGCGCTCCGGTTGGCGACGACAGCGGCGGGGAACGGGTGGGGGCTTGTGCGTCTCGCGTCCGGCGCCTTGGGGCCGGGCGCTGCTGTCGTCATCATCGGTGGCCGCCGTGCGTTGCCGGCGCGCTTGGCGCCCGGCTGCGCGGGCGCCCCAGCACCCAGGGCTGCGGGGGCCGCAACAGCGGCGGTACTGTGCTGCGGGTCGGCGCAAGCGTCCTTGAACAGGGCTGGGCGGACTCCGGCGCGACTGGCTTCACCAGGCCGCGGCGGCCGTGTACGCCGCAGGGCTCCGAAGGTTCGGACCCGAAGCATTTGCGACAGGCTAAGCGCGGGGGGCGTTGCTGTCAAACGCCCGACGCCGGGGATGGCGCCGGGCTGGTCGCCGGGCTGGTCGCCGTCCTGGGCCCCAAGCGGGGGACCCGGCACGGCGACAGGAGCGGCTCAGAAGTAGTAGCCGAAGTTGATGTTGAAGCGGTAGTTCCAGTGGTCGTTGGCGTTCGCGCCGAAGTCACCCGCGCCCAGGATGGGGTCGTAGATGTTGGTGTAGGCCTCCGGCGTGCCCTGACTCGTCTCGTTGCCGACGAAGAAGTTGCCGTCGGAGAACGCCAGGTCGGTGTAGATATACCAGCCGCCGCGCGCCCAGGCCGCGCCCACCATCACCAGCTGACTGTCGTTGAAGTCGCTGTCCTGCTTGACGATGTTGCTGTACTCCACGTACGGGCGCACCGAATCCAGCCACGGGATCTGGTTGGTCTCGTAGAGGTAGCTCAGGGACACCGCCGGAATCCAGGCGTCGGTGGCCACCGGCCAGGCGAAGTCATAGCCGCCCATGGGCACCAGTTGGTCCGTGTTCAGCCACGGGTTGTTGTCCACGTCGATCTTGTAGCGGGTCAGCTGCGTGGCCAGCAGCCAGTTGTCCCAGCTGTTCTTCATGTGGATGGACGCGGCCCACTGCTCGCCGTCGTCGTTGCGCCGGCCCTTGAGCTGGCCCCACTGCAGCGAGGTGCCGATCTCGGTGGGGATGGCGATCTCGTCCAGGTTGTAGATGGCGCGGAAGTTGAGCTGGTTGCGCTCCTCCCAGCCGTTGGGCGTGCCGCCGTAGGTGACCGCACCGTCCGGGGCGACGGACGTGGTCCAGGGCACGACGTCGTAGTCGTAGCGCGTGCTGTCCAGGCTGGTGCCGTTGCCGTCCCACTGCGCGCGGTTGTAGTAGGCGAAGTCCAGATCCCAGTCGCCGATGTTGGTGGTGTACTTGATACCGAGGTCCATGTCGTCGGCGAGCCCCACGTAGAAGTGCTGGTCGAAGAACCAGCTCTGCGAGACGCCGTAGGGCCCCGGGCCGAAGGGCACGCGGTTCTGGCCCACCTGGATCTGGCTGCCGTCGTCGAAGTCCCAGCCGAGCCAGCCGGTGTGCAGGAAGTTGTAGCCGTTGTACCAGCGGTATTCCAGCTTACCCACCAGGTTCTCGTACTTGAGATCCATGTTGATGCGGAAGGTCTCCAGCTCGAAGTTGCCGCCGTTGCCGCCGCGCGACGGTCCGCTGCCGCGGCCCGGATAGCTGCCGAGCACATAGTTGGCGCGCAGCGCGCCGCCGATGGTGAGCGGGCCGAAGGTGATCTTGTCCGCGGGCGCCGGGCCCTCGTCGGCGAGCTTCTCCTCGGCCTCTGCGGCCTGGGTATAGGCGGCCTCGGTCTCCTCTTTCGCCTCGATGAGCTCCTGCCGGGCCCGGTCCAGCTCGGCCTCCAGCTCGGCGATGCGCCGCTCCAACGCGGCGGCACTGGCGGCGTGGGCGCCGGGGGCCGCCAGCAGCGGCAGCACGGCGGCGATGGAGACGGCGAGCGTGCTGCGGCCCGCGCGCGGAAGGCTGCGTCGGCTCTCAGCCGGAATGCGGTGTGCGTTACAAGACATAGGGCACCTGCGATCGGGGTTTGCCTGTTGTGGACGAGCGACGAATGTACGCTTTTCGCCACTACAGGGTTGAAAAATACACTACTTGTAGCGCGATTGCAACGTCAGTTGTTGCGTAGACACATCGACACAGCGTCCACGCGCCGGCAGCACCCCGATCCGGCCCTCGCAAGCCCCCGAGGCGGCCTGCGGAGACGCCGCCGGCCATGCCGCATCGACACGCCGTCGGGCCATGCGCCCATAGCCTGCCGCTGCGCCACCGATGCAGCGGTCGCGCAAGCCGCCGCAGGTATACTGGGGCGGCTTACCGCCGCCCTGCCCCCGCCCGATGGAAGATCGCCAGGTCACTGCCACCGTCGCCGTGCTGCGCCTTATGGACGAGCTTTCGTCCAGCTACTGGCAGCTGCTGCTGGTCGCCCTGGCGCTGTTCGTGCTGTGGCGCGTCGGCACCCGGGTGGTGGGCGAGCGCCCGCTGTTCGACCATTTTCCGCGCACCACCGCGGCCATCGACGTCATCGTGCTGCCGTTCAGCTGGATCGTCGGCGGCGCGCTGCTGCGCCTGGCCAACCGGGCCGTGGGTCTGCCGGCGCTGGATCAGCCCATCAAATGGCTCACGGCGCTCTCGGCCTACCTTGCCGCCGGCTGGGCGGTGGCGCGGCTCGTCGAGGTGCAGCTGCTGCTGCGCGCCGAGGCCCGCCAGCGCGAGCGCGTGCCGCAGCTCATCATCGGGCTCATCTACATCCTGCTGATGCTGGTGGGGCTCGGCCTGTTCATGAATCAGCGGGGCTATTCCCTGTCCGGCGTGTGGGTCTCCACCGGTGTGGCGGCGGCGGTGCTGGGTCTGGCGCTCCAGAAGACCCTGGGCGACCTCTTCTCCGGCATCGCCATGGGCATCGAGCGGCCGTTTCGCATCGGCGACTGGCTGGAGCTCGCGGACGGGCGCCTGGGCGAGGTGGTGGACATGAACTGGCGCGCCACCCGACTGCGCGGCTGGGACAACGCGACCCTGGTGGTGCCGAACTCCAACCTGGCGAGTCAGAGCTTCAAGAACCTGCACGGCGAGAACCACGTCTACGCACCCTGGTACTTCGTCAAGCTGCCGGCGGACGTGGACCCGCGCTATGCCACGGAGCTGCTGCTGCAGGCGGCCATGCGCTGCGACAGCGTGCTCAAGCTGCCGCCGCCCGTGGTGCGGCTCGCCGAGGGCAGCAGCCTGCCCTACAGCTACATGGTCTGGGTGCACCTGCGCCAGTACCCGGCCATGTTCCGCGCCCGCGAGGAGCTGTTCCGGGAGATTCACAAATCCCTTCAGGAATCCGGCATCGAGGTGGCGCCCCAGGTGCAGGAGATGCGCACCCGCCGCGCGCAGATCTCCAGCGCCGAGCCGCCGACGCTGGCGCTGGCGCTGAAGTCACTGGAGTTCGCCGGCGACCTTACCGACGACGAGATCGCGCAGATCGCCGCCCGCAGCGAGTACCGCCACTTCGACACCGGCCATGTGCTGCTGGCGGAGGGGGCGGTCAGCGACGCCCTGTACGTCATCGCGGGCGGGCTCGTGGACAGCAGCGTGCTGCTCCCGGACGGCACCCGCAAGGAGCTGGAGACGCTCGCCCCCGGCAGCTATTTCGGCCTCACCGCCATGCTCACCACGGAGCCGAGCTTCGAGGAGTTCATCGCCCGCACTGATGTCACCCTGATCCGCGTGGACCTCGACTGCGTACGCGCGGTGGTGGACGCGCGCCCGGGGCTCAAAGACAAGCTGGTGGAGCTGGTGAAGGAGCGCTGGGACCTCGCCGAGGCCGCACGCGCGCAGAGCCGGCGGCGCACCCGGCGCCTGAGCATCCGTGACATCCGCCTGGAGCTGGAGCGGCGGCTGAGTCAGCCGCGGCTGCCGCGGCGATGAAGCCGACTGAAGTCGGCGTACCGGGCGCACCGGCTGAAGTCTGCGCACCCGGCCTCGCAGTCACATTTGCCGGCTTGCATTCCCCGCCGGCTGCGAGTCTCATGATGCCCCCTGTTGTAAGCACGGAGAACGACATGTTCCAGTTCCGCCGCCCGGCCCAGCTCACGGCCGTCCCACACAACGGTTTACGTCTTGCACTGACCGCCGCCGTCGCGGCACTCGCCCTCGCCGCCGGCCCCGTCGCCGCCGGCTGGAGCATGGACCCGACCCGCTCGCACCTGAGCTTCGTCTCCATCAAGGCCAAGGACGTGGGCGAGGTAAACACCTTCAAGGAAATGACCGGCACCATCTCGGACGACGGCCAGGTCACCGTGTCCATGTTCCTGGACAGCGTCGAGACCCTGATCCCCATCCGCAACGAGCGCATGCGCGAGTTCCTGTTCGAGACCACCAACTACAAGGACGCCACCCTCAGCGCCAAGGTGGAGCCCGCCACCATCGCCGGCATGGAGCCGGGTCAGATCACCCCCCTCACGGCCGAGGGCAACCTGAGCCTGCACGGCAGCANCCAGCCCATGATCATCGAGATGCAGGCGGTGAAGCTCGCCGACGGCACCGTGATGGTGGCCAGCACCAAGCCGCTCATCGTGGACGCGGCCAAGTTCGGACTCTCGGACGGCGTGGAGACGCTGCGCGAGATCGCGGGGCTGGACAGCATCAGCCACGCGGTGCCGGTGACTTTCGTGATGACCTTTGTGCCGGCGCAGGAGTGACGGCCCCGGTCACGACGCATGCATGCACAGTCAAGCCCTNCGTCGTCAGGGCTTGNAGCCCTTGGGATGTCAGGCCAGGANGGCCTNANTACGCGGTCAGCGGCCCGGGTGGTCGCAGTTGTGGCTATGGCCGCTCTGGCTTAGAGCTCGACGCGACCAGGCGCTGTGGGCCGCGACAGCCCGCAATCACGTCACTCAACGGAATGCGACGCTGGAGAAGCGGGGCCTCAGCGAGGCGCGGCCACCAGGCTGCCGCGCTGGCCAGACGCCTGCCGCGCAGGGCTCTGCGAACGCTGCTCGGTGAGCATGCGGCGCAGGGCGCAGTTGCGCCGGATGCACCAGCGCACGTAGAGCATCAGGCCCACGGCGCTGACCACGAACACCAGTGCGGTGCCCGCAATCTGCGTGGTGACGTCCAGCGCCATCAGGTTGAAGGTCGCCCAGGCCGGAAAAGCCAGGATGACGGCGAGGGCGAGCGCGAAGCCGAAGGGCCACAGCGCGCGGCAGTCTTTGCAGTGGTTCATGGAAGGCCGTTGCTCCAGGTTGTTCAATACTTCCTTGCGAAGTGTTTTCAGAGCATCGCAGGTGGACAAAAGCTAGTCAACCCCGGCGCCTTGGGGTTTTCCATGAATCGCGCGCGGGACTGCCCGAGCCCTAAGGCGCAAGCCCGATTGAACAAAGGTCAGTCCGCAATGGGCGCAAACAGCTCGTTGATGTCGTCGCTGGTAAAGGCCGGACCGGCCTCGCCCCCGCCCTCGCGGTAGATACCCTCCGCCAGCGCCTGCTTCTTCTGCTGCATGGCCAGGATCTTCTCCTCCACCGTCTGCTCCGTCAGCAGCTTGTAGACGAACACCGGCTTGTCCTGGCCGATGCGGTGGGCGCGGTCCGCCGCCTGCGCCTCCACCGCCGGATTCCACCAGGGGTCGTAGAGGATGACGGTGTCCGCCTCCGTCAGGTTCAGGCCCAGACCGCCCGCCTTCAGGCTGATCAGGAACAGGTCCACCTCGCCGCCGCGGAAGCGCTCGATGACCTCGTCGCGCTTCTTGGTGCGGCCCGTGAGCTTGGTGTAGCGGATGCCGCGCCGTCTGAGCTCCGGCTCGATGAGCGCAAGCATGCTGGTGAACTGGCTGAACAGCAGGATGCGCCGGCCCTCGTCCAGCTGCTCCGGCAGCAGGTCCATGAGCAGCTCCAGCTTGGCGGAGTGCTTCACGCGCTTGGCCGCCGGCAGGTCCAGGAGCCGCGGGTCGCAGCAGGTCTGGCGCAGCTTGAGCAGGGCGTCCAGGATGGTGATGCGGCTGCGCGCCATGCCGTGCTCGGCAATGGCCTCGCGCACGCGCTTCTCCATGGACAGGCGGATGCCCTCGTACAGCGACGCCTGCGCCTCCCCCAGCGCCACGCTGCGCACGATCTCCGTCTTCGGCGGCAGCTCCGCCAGCACGTCCTGCTTGCGCCGGCGCAGCAGGAAGGGCGCCACGCGCCGGACCAGGCGCTCGCGCCGCTCGCGGTCGCCGTGCTGCTCGATGGGCGTGCGCCAATGGCGCTTGAAGCGCTGCTGGTCGCCCAGGAACCCCGGCAACAGAAAATCGAACAGCGCCCACAGCTCGCCCAGGTGGTTCTCCATGGGCGTACCCGTCAGGCACAGGCGGTGGCGGGCGTCGAGGCGCCGCGCCACCTGCGCCGCCTGCGCCCGCGGGTTCTTGATGGTCTGGGCCTCGTCCAGGATCAGCAGATGGAAGGGCTCCTCACACAGGCGCTCGTGGTCCCGCGGCAGCAGCGGATAGGTGGTGAGCACCAGGTCATGGTGGCCGATATCCGCGAAGCGCTGATGGCGGTCGTTGCCGTGCAGCACCAGCACGCGCAGGTCCGGCGTGAAACGCTGGGCCTCGCGGCGCCAATTGCCGATGAGGCTGGTGGGCGCCACCACCAGCGCCGGGCGCTCCAGCCGACCGGCTTCCTTCTCGAGCAGCACATGGGCCAGGGTCTGGATGGTCTTGCCGAGCCCCATGTCGTCCGCCAGGATGCCGCCCAGGTCGAAGCTGCGCAGGAACTGGAGCCAGTTCAGGCCGTGCTGCTGGTAGCTGCGAAGCTCGATGGTGAGCCCCGCCGGCGGCGCCACCGGCGCAATGGTGGACAGGTCCTTGAGCTGCCGCGCCAGGTCCCGCAGCCGCCGGCCGCCGGAGAGCGCGATGCCGCGGGCGGCGAGGTCGTCCAGCGCCGGCGCATCGAAGCGCGACAGCTGCAGCTGCCCGTCCCCCGCCGGCGGCTCGTCGCCGAACAGCTCGCGCAGGGTCTCCAGCACCGGGCGGATGCGCTCCCCGGGCAGGTCCACGTAGCGCTGCTCGGCGTCGTCGCCGTCCCGGGGCGGGATGGGCACGCTCACCACCGCCGGCAGCTGGGCATCCGGCCCGAGCGCCAGCAGCGGCGCCACGATGGGCACCAGCGGCAGGCGGCGGTCGTCCACCTGAAGGTCGAAGCGCAGGCCGAACCAGTCGTTGCCGGCACTCTCCTCGTCCTCGTCGATGGCGGCTTCCCAGTCGCCGGCCTCGAAGCGCAGCCGGAAGCTGTCGTCGAAGCGGATGCGCCAGCCCTGGTCCTCCAGCGCCGCGAGCCCCTCGCGCAGCAGCGTCGACCACTGGCCGGCGCGGGTCAGGGCGTCCTCTCCGGCCGCCGCCAGATGCAGCGGGCCGCGGGCGGGCTGGCCCTGGTCCATGGGCGCGAAGCCATGCCCGGCGAGCGCCCCCAGCGCGGCGCCCTCGGCAGCCGGGTCCCGGGTCACGTCCACCAGCCCGGACTCGGTGTCGATGACACTGTGGGACTCCGCCGGGCGCGCCGGCACCGGGTGCCCGGCATACGCGAAGCTCAAGTGCAGGCGGTGCGCATCGGCCCCGCCACGACCGCCGTGCAGCCTGAGGCAGGGCACCGCCTGCGCATCCGTCACCGCCGTCAGCGCCACGGCTGTGGGCGTCGGCAGCGGCAGGTCCGGGAACTCCTTGAGCAGCAGCTTCGAAACGCCCTCTGCGCGCTCCTGCGGCAGCCGCGGCGCGCGCCTGAGCTCCTTCAGCTGCGCCGTGCGCAGGCCGTGGGTCTGCAGATCGCCCACCGTGTACCGCTGTGGGTCCAGGTAGCTCGGCGGGTCCGTCAGCAGGATCTCCGCGGCGGTGCCCCCGGCAGGCTCCTCCGCCCCGTCACCGACGCGGAAGCTCAGGTTCAGGAAACCGTCCGCGTCCTCCTCCCAGCTGATCATCAGCGCACGCGGCTCGGCACGGGTCAGCGCCGGCGCGTCCTGCTGCTGCCAGTAACAGCGACCGGTGGCCAACATATGCGCCAGCGCCAGGTGCCCGAGCGCCCCCGTCAGCACCGGCACCATGGGCCAGCTGCCGCTGCTGATGCCGCGCAGCAGCTTCAGGATCTCGGTGTCCCCCGGCTGCATGTAGGCGGGCTCGCTGTGGCCCTCCGCCAGATTGCCGAGCACCAGCGGGCGGCCCTTGGACAGCCGCCCGCTGGTCTTCAGCGGGCGCACGATGCGCAGCTCCACCTCCACCCCGCGGGTGGCGGGCTTCAGCAGATATACCAGCCGCTCCTGCGCCGCCGGCTGCGTGTCCCGCCCGGCGGCGGCCACCCGCGTGAGCCAGCCCTTGGCCAAGTCCGCATCCGCCCCGTGCAGCACCCGCTCCGGCGCCGCCGCAAACTCCAACAGCGCCGCCGCCACATGCTTGCAGTTGTAGCCCACCGGGCAATCGCAGTCGCCGTCCAGCGAGGCGCCATAGGGCTCCCAGCGGATGGCGATGGTCTGCCGGTACACCCGCCCCTCGCTGCCCAGCACCTGCGCGCGCAGGCGCACGCCCTGCTCGTCCGCGCGCACCGGCTCCACCGTCAGCACCCGCCCCTGCTCGAAATAGCCGAGACCGCGGGTGTAATAGGTGGAGCCGACATAGGCACGGATGTCGGCACGGGACAGACGGGGCTGATCGGACATGCGTGACGGGCGTCCGGCGGATACAACCCGCCAAGCTTACGCAAACCCCGCCGGCACCGAAACCCGCAGCGGCAGATTCAGCCCGCCCCGACCAGCACCGACACCAAACGGCCCCGCCCCCGGGAGCGCCGAGCTCCACTCGGCGACGCGACAGCCGCCGACTGAAAGTCGGCGCCCCCAGGCACACACCCACGACAAGCCAAATCCAACCCAGCGAGCGGTCCCGCCCCCGGGGCCGCCGAGTTCCACTCGGCGACGCATCCAGCCGCCGACTGCAAGTCGGCGCCCCCAGGCACACACCCACAACAAGCCCACTCCAACCCAGCGAGCTGGTCCCGCCCCCCCTGGGGCCGCCGAGTTCCACTCGGCGACGCGACAGCCGCCGACTGAAAGTCGGCGCCCCCAGGCACACACCCGCGACAAGCCAACTCCAACCCAGCGAGCTGGTCCCGCCCCCCTGGGGCCGCCGAGTTCCACTCGGCGACGCGACAGCCGCCGACTGAAAGTCGGCGCCCCCAGGCACACACCCGCGACAAGCCAAGTCCAACCCAGCGAGCGGTCCCGCCCCCGGGGCCGCCGAGTTCCACTCGGCGACGCATCCAGCCGCCGACTGAAAGTCGGCGCCCCCAGGACACGCACCCGCGCCAAGCCAAGTCCAACCCAGCGAGCGGTCCCGCCCCTGGGGGCGCCGAGCTCCACTCGGCAACGCGACAGCCGCCGACTGAAAGTCGGCGCCCCCAGGCACACACCCGCGCCAAGCCAAGTCCAACCCAGCGAGCGGTCCCGCCCCCTGGGGGCGCCGAGCTCCACTCGGCGACGCCTCCAGCCGCCGACTGAAAGTCGGCGCCCCCAGGCATACACCCGCGCCAAGCCAAGTCCAACCCAGCGAGCGGTCCCGCCCCTGGGGGCGCCGAGTTCCACTCGGCGACGCCTCCAGCCGCCGACTGAAAGTCGGCGCCCCCAGGCACACACCCGCGCCAAGCCAAGTCCAACCCAGCAAGCGGTCCCGCCCCCGGGGGGCGCCGAGCTCCACTCGGCAACGCGACAGCCGCCGACTGAAAGTCGGCGCCCCCAGGCACACACCCACAACAAGCCAAGTCCAACCCAGCAAGCGGTCCCGCCCCCTGGGGGCGCCGAGTTCCACTCGGCGACGCCTCCAGCCGCCGACTGAAAGTCGGCGCCCCCAGGACACGCACCCGCCGAAGCGCGTGAAAGCGTCTGCGGGTCAGGCTCAAGACCTTCGTCGCCGACCGCGACCTGCTGCGCCTCATCGACCAGTGGCTCGACCTCGGCAGCGCGCACACCTGGTTCCTGGCAGCCCCGCGGGGCATCGCCCAGGGCGCCATCCTCTCGCCCCGCTTCTGCAACCTGTACCTGCACGATTTCGACCCGGCCCTGGCCGCCCGCAACCTCCCCTTCGTGCGCTACGCCGATGACTTTCTGCTCTCCGCCGGCAGCAAGGCCGACGCCCGCCGCGCCCTCGACGTTGCCCGCACCGAGCTGGCCCGCCCCGACCTTGCGCTGCACCCGGACAAGACCCGCATCATCCAGGCCCGCCCCGGCGTCGGGTTCCTGGGCCAGCCCCTGCCGGCCTACAAGCCCGATCACCCCAAGCACAATGCCCCCGACGGGGACGCAGCCCGCAGCCGGCGAAGGCCAAGCCGGGGGCGACCACGACCGGCCGCCAGCCCCCGTCATGACCTGTCAGAAAATTCAACAAAACTTGTAGGAATTTGCCCCGAGCCGACGTTGCAAGGTTGCAAGCTGACCAGCGGCTGCAATACTTGTGTACGCAGTGGGGTCGCCGTGATCCGCGGCCGCTCAAAGTCCATCGCAGCCAACCGTCGCGTCATGCCCCAGCCTGTCCCGCAAGCCGCCGCCCTGCCGCTCAACCTGCTCCCGGCGTCCACCGCCTTCCCGCCGCTCAGCAGACTTCGCTTCAGGTTCCAAGCCCAGGCGCCGCTGCAGCTGCCGGCCTACACCGGCTCCGCCTGGCATGGTCTGCTGGGGCATGCGCTGCGCCGCGGCGTCTGCGTCACCGGCCAGCGCACCTGTGGCGGCTGCCTGCTCATCGGCAGCTGCGCCTACGCGGTGTTGTTCGAGTCGCCCCCCGCGGACCCGCAGCTCGCCAAGCGCTATCAGGCGCTGCCGCATCCCTACGTGCTGGAGCCGGACCCGCCCGCGGCCCCGCAGCTGCTGCC
>PR_CR_10_Liq_1_inCRDRAFT_1001655_pt1 | contig 12251 bp, 10 predicted proteins | sample PRCRCaboRojoPR_3_FD_10241 | JGI IMG/M metagenome (IMG submission 10241) | reverse complement strand
GAGCCGTTCCACCTGCTCGACCATGCGCCCGAGGACCGCGACGACCGGATCGCCGGGGCGCTGGAGGCGGTGGGCCTGTCCCCCGCCGACGGGGCGCGCTACATCCACGAGTTCTCGGGCGGGCAGCGCCAGCGTATCGCGATCGCCCGGGCGCTGATCATCCGGCCNAAGCTGATCGTGCTGGACGAGGCGGTCTCGGCGCTCGACGTGTCGATCCGGGCGCAGATCCTCGATNTGCTGGCCGATCTGCAGGGGCGCTTCGGGCTCTCCTACCTGTTCATCAGCCACGACCTGACGGTGGTGCGCGCCATCACCGACCGGGTGCTGGTGATGAAGGCCGGCGAGATCGTCGAGGAAGGCCGGACCGAGACGGTTTTCGACGCACCCGCCCATCCCTACACGCGGCAACTGATCGCGGCCGCCCCGGCCATCCCGGCCCACTGGACGGAGGACAGACATGGCACTGGATAAGCTCTGGTTTGACCCGGAACAGCTCTTCATAGGGGGGCGCTGGCAGCCGCCCGAGGGCCGCGCGACCCTGCAGCTGGAAGATCCCTCCACCGGCTCCGGGATCGGGGCCATCGCACGCGGCGGGGCGGCGGACATCGAGGCCGCCGTGGCCGCGGCCAGGGCCGCGCGCGACGGCGACTGGGGCCGGATGACGGCGACCGAGCGCGGCCGCATCCTGTCCCACATCGGCCAGCTGGTCGCCGCGCGGGCCGACACGCTTGCCGAGATCGAGGCGACGGATGTCGGCAAACCGCTGAAGCAGGCCCGCGCGGACGCCCTCGCGCTGGCGCGCTACATGGAATTCTACGGCGGCGCGGCCGACAAGGTCATGGGCGAGACGATCCCCTATCTCGACGGGTACACGGTCTACACCCTGCGCGAGCCGCATGGCGTGACGGGCCATATCGTGCCTTGGAACTACCCGATGCAGATCATCGGCCGGTCCGTCGGCGCGGCGCTGGCGATGGGCAATGCCTGCGTCCTCAAGCCCGCCGAGGAGGCCTGCCTCACCGCGCTGGCCTTCGCCCATATCGCCGCCGAGGCCGGCCTGCCCGCGGGCGCGCTGAACGTGGTGCCGGGTCTGGGCGAAGAGGCCGGCGCCGCCCTGGCCGGGCACCCGGGCGTCGATCACCTGAGCTTCACCGGCTCCGTGGGCGTGGGGGCGCTGGTGCAGACCGCGGCGGCCCGCAACATCGTCCCGGTCACGCTGGAGCTCGGGGGCAAATCCCCGCAGCTGGTCTTTGCCGACGCCGATCTCGACGCGGCGCTGCCCTTCCTGGTGAACGCGGGCATCCAGAACGCCGGGCAGACCTGTTCCGCGGCCTCGCGCATCCTGGTGGAGCGGCGCATCCATGACGCGCTGCTGTCCCGCATGGCCGACCGCTACCGCGCGCTGCGCACCGGACCCGCGGTGGCCGATCTCGACGTGGGACCGCTGATCTCGGCCCGGCAGAAGCAGATCGTCGAGGGATACCTGGACCGGGCCGGCGATCTGACCGAGGCCGCGCGCGGCGAAATCGTCGGCAACGCGCCCGCCGGCGGGCACTACGTCGCGCCGGTCCTGCTGGCCGGCGTGACGCCCGGGCACGTCCTGGCACGCGAGGAAATCTTCGGACCGGTGCAGTGCGTCATCCCTTTCGACGACGAGGACGAGGCCGTCGCCATCGCGAACGGCACCGATTACGGGCTGGTGGCCAGCGTCTGGTCGCGGGACGGCGGGCGGCAGATGCGGCTGGCCAAGCGGCTGCGCGCCGGCCAGGTCTTCGTCAACAATTACGGCGCGGGCGGCGGGGCCGAACTGCCCTTCGGCGGCGTCGGGAAATCCGGCCATGGCCGTGAGAAGGGCTTCGAGGCGCTCTACGGGTTCTCGGCGCTCAAGACGGTGGCGGCGCATCACGGCTGAGTGACTTGCCGCGGCCCGGTCCTGCCCCCATCTGAGCGGGTGTATCCCAGTGACGGAGGACCCGCTCTCATGAAGTGCCCTATCGACGGAGAGACCCTGGTGATCGCGGATCGCAGCGGCGTCGAGATCGACTACTGCCCGAAATGCCGCGGCGTCTGGCTGGACCGGGGGGAACTCGACAAGATCATCGAGCGCGCCGCCCCGCCGCCGCCGCCGCCCCAGCCCGAACGGGCCCCGCGCTACGACGACCCGCAGCGCCCCTACAAGCGCAAGAAAAAGGAAAGCTTCCTGAGCGAGCTCTTCGACTTCTGATCGAGGCGCAACGGAGCATTCCGATGCTCGCACGGGCCCGCGCGGCCGTTCTGGCCGGGCGGTCATGTGCTTTTGCACGTCGCTCGGCTTCGCCATCGCCATGGCGATCGGCGCACCGATCCGCCGGCCGGCGCGGCGCATGGCCGGCGAACCGGCCTGCCAGGGTTGACCCACCCTTGCCTTTCACGCCCGGCTGGCGAACAGTCGGGCGGACAGACGGGAGGCGGGACGACATGAGACTTCAGGGAAAAACGGCGATCGTCACCGGCGGAGGCTCGGGCTTCGGAGCCGGGATCGCGCGGAAATTCGCGGCCGAGGGCGCGACCGTCATGGTGGCCGACATCAACGCGCAGGCGGCCGGGGAGATCGCGGCCGAACTGGGCGGGGTGGCGCAGGCGGTCGATGTCTCGGACGGCGACAGCGTGGCCGCGATGTGCGCCGCCGCGCTGGACGCCTGGGGGCGGGTCGACATTCTCGTCAACAATGCCGGCATCACCCACGAGCGCGGCGCCCTCGAGGACGTGCCCGAGGACGCCTTCGACCGGGTTTTCGCGGTGAATTGCAAATCGGTCTACCTGACCGCGCGGCACGCCGTCCCGGCGATGAAGAAAGCCGGGCATGGCACGATCCTGAACGTCGCCTCGACGGCCGGGATCAGCCCGCGTGCGCAGCTCAACTGGTACAACGCCTCCAAGGGCTGGATGATCACCGCGACCAAGACCATGGCGGTGGAGCTTGCCCCCGACGGCATCCGGGTCAACGCGCTGGCCCCCGTCGCCGGAGAGACCCCGCTGCTGGCCAGCTTCATGGGTGGCGACACGCCCGAGACGCGGGCGAAGTTCCTTTCCACCATTCCGCTCGGCCGGTTCTCGACACCCGGGGACATGGGCAACGCGGCCTGCTATCTCTGCTCGGACGAGGCAGGGATGGTGACGGGCGCCGTGCTCGAGGTCGATGGCGGGCGCTGCATCTGAGGCCGCGATGAAACCGGGCAAACGCAACCTGATCACCGACGTGCCGGGCCTGAAGGTCGGCAACGCGTCCGACGACCGGCTGAAATCGGGCGTGAGCGTTCTGCTTGGCGATGCCCCCTTCACCGCCGCGGTTCATGTCATGGGCGGGGCCCCCGGCACGCGCGAGACGGACCTGCTGGCCCCGGACCGGCTGGTGCAGGAGGTAGACGCGCTGGTGCTGTCGGGCGGGTCGGCCTTCGGGCTCGACGCGGCCTCGGGCGTGGCCGACGGGCTGCGCGCCATGGGCCGCGGCTTCGCCGTGGGCGATGCGCGGGTGCCGATCGTGCCCGGCGCGATCCTGTTCGACCTGTTGAACGGCGGCGACAAGGCCTGGGCCGACAACCCTTACAAACCGCTCGGGCGGGCGGCGCTCGATGCCGCGGGCACCGCGTTCGCGCTCGGCAGCACGGGGGCGGGCTGCGGGGCGACGACGCAGGACCTGAAAGGCGGGCTCGGATCGGCCTCGGTGGTGATGGAGAACGGGATTACCGTGGGCGCGCTGGTCGCGGTCAATGCCCTCGGGTCGGTGATCCAGCAGGGCCGGCCGAATTTCTGGGCGGCGCCCTACGAGATGGATGACGAGTTCGGCGGGCTCGGCATGGCCGCCGACTGGCAGCCGGGCCACGAGCCGGACCCGGNCGCCCANGTCGATACCGGCGGCAACACCACCATAGCGATCGTGGCGACCGACGCCCGGCTGACCCAGGCCGAGGCGACGCGGCTGGCCACCGCCGCCCATGACGGCATGGCCCGCGCCATCGTCCCGAGCCACACGCCCTTCGACGGCGACCTGGTCTTCGCCGCCGCCACGGGCGCGCGGCCCTTGCCGGACCCGACCTGGGACCCGCTGCGCCTGGGACACGCGGCGGCGCTCTGCCTGGCGCGGGCCATCGCGCGCGGCGTCCACGCGGCGCAACCGGCGCCCGGCGACACGCATCCGACCTGGCAGGCGCGTTTCCGAGGCCCTTAAGCGCACGTTAACCGCCTTTTCCCTAGCCTTGCCCCATTTCAAGGGGGAGGCCCGATGACACAGACAGTTCCGGTTCCGGCAAGCCTGCTCGACAGCCTGAAGGCACGCTGGCGCCCCACGCGCTGGGGCGGCGAGCATGTCGCCAGCCACCATCCGCGCTGCCTCGTGCGCCACCGCGTGATCCGTCCCGGCGCCCGCACCGAGACGGAGGCGCATTTCCACCGTGTCGAGCACTGGGTCGTGCTGCAGGGCGCGGCGCGCGCCAGCGTCGACGACGAACCGCGCGACCTGCTCGAGGGCGATACCCTCGATCTCCCGGTCGGCGCCCGGCACTGGATCGAGAATCCCGGCCGGGTCGACCTGCACCTGATCTCGATCGAGATGGGCGGCTACCTGGAAGACGACGACGTGATCCCCGCGACGGGACACTGACGCGGCGCGCAGGCATCTTGCGGATGGCAGGGGGCTGTGGCACCCATTCCCCAGCCATTCCAGATAGCGGAGACCGAGCCATGCGCGACACGACAGACCTGATTTCCATGCTGAAGGACCCCGATCTGCTGCGCGCACAGGCCTATGTCGCGGGCGAGTGGATCGATGCCGGGGACGGCGCCACCTTCGACGTGACCAATCCCGCCCGCGGCGACGTGCTGACGCCGGTCGCCGATCTAGGCGTGGCCGAGGTCCGCCGCGCCATCGAGGCCGCGCGCGATGCGCAGAAGGCCTGGGCCGCCAAGACCGGCAAGGAGCGTGCGGCGATCCTGCGCAAGTGGTACGATCTCATGGTCGAGAACGCCGACGATCTTGCCGCGATCCTGACNGCCGAGATGGGCAAGCCCCTGGCCGAGGCCAAGGGCGAGATCCTCTACGGCGCCTCCTTCATCGAGTGGTTCGGCGAGGAAGCTAAGCGCGTCTACGGCGAGACGATCCCCGGCCACCAGCCCGACAAGCGCATCGTGGTGCTTAAGCAACCCGTGGGCGTCGCGGCCTCGATCACGCCGTGGAACTTCCCCAACGCCATGATCGCGCGCAAGGTCGCGCCCGCGCTTGCCGCCGGCTGCGCCTTCGTCGCGCGACCCGCCTCGGAAACGCCGCTTTCGGCGCTCGCCATGGCGGTCCTCGCCGAGCGGGCCGGCGTGCCCAGGGGGGTGCTGTCCGTCGTGACCTCGTCCCGGGCCTCCGCCATCGGCAAGGAATTCTGCGAGAACCCGATCATCGCGAAGATCACCTTCACCGGCTCGACCGAGGTGGGCCGCATCCTGATGCGCCAGTCGGCCGACCAGATCAAGAAGGCCTCGATGGAACTCGGTGGCAACGCGCCCTTCATCGTCTTCGACGACGCCGATCTCGACGCCGCGGTCGAGGGCGCGATGATCTCCAAGTACCGCAACAACGGCCAGACCTGCGTCTGCGCCAACCGCATCTACGTGCAGGCCGGCGTCTACGACGCCTTCGCCGAGAAACTCGCCGCGGCCACGCGCAAGATGCAGGTGGGTGACGGGTTCGAGGACGGCACCACCGCCGGGCCGCTGATCACCGAGGATGCCGTCAAGAAGGTCGAGGAGCACATCGCCGACGCGCTTTCCAAGGGCGCCAAGATCGTCGCCGGCGGCAAGCGCCACGAGAAGGGCGGCACCTTCTTCGAACCGACCGTTCTGACCGGCGTGACCCAGGACATGAAGGTCAGCACCGAGGAAACCTTCGGCCCGGTCGCACCGCTCTTCCGCTTCGAGAACGAGGAGGACGTGATCGCCAAGGCCAACGACACGATCTTCGGCCTGGCCTCCTATTTCTACGCCAGCGATCTCGGCCGCGTCTGGCGTGTCGCCGAGGCGCTGGAATACGGCATGGTCGGCATCAACACCGGCCTGATCTCGACCGAGGTGGCGCCCTTCGGCGGGGTCAAGCAGTCCGGGCTGGGCCGCGAGGGCTCGCGCCACGGCATCGACGAGTTCACCGAGATGAAATATCTCTGCATGAGCATCTGAAGCCGTTGCAAACACGCATGCCCGCCGGGCCCGGTGACCGCACCGGGCCCGGCAGCGCATTTTACAGAACCGCTAGACATCCGTCACGCGCATGTCATGGATTGACGTCACTCCGGGATCGCAGACATCCATAACCGGAGTGCACCATGTCCCCGAAGCTTCTGACTGCCAGCTCGGCGCTGGCAATGTTTGCGGCGCTTCCCGCCGCGGCCGAGATGAATTTCAACCGCATCGCGTCCTTCCCGGTCGCATCCAACTGGTCCGGCGCCGCGCCGGACGAAACCGCGCCCGAGATCATCTCGGCCACGGCCGACGGGATGACGCTGGTCTACTCCGACAGCCCCGGCGGCGTGATCGGTGCGATCGACATCACCGACCCGGCCAACCCCAAGCCACTCGGCGTGATGGAAATGGACGGCGAGCCGACCGCGGTCTCGATCATCGGAACAACCGCCTTCGTGGGCATCAACACCTCGGAAAGCTACACCCAGCCATCGGGCATGGTGAAGGCCATCGACGTGCCCTCCATGACCGAGCTTGCGCGCTGCGACCTGGGCGGCCAGCCCGATTCGACCGCCGCTGCGCCGGACGGCTCCTTCATCTCGATCGCCATCGAGAACGAGCGTGACGAAGACGCCGGCGACGGCCGCGTGCCCCAGATGCCCGCCGGAAACCTGGTGATGATCGACGTGACCGACGGTACGCTCGACTGCACCAGCCTGACCCGGGCCGACCTGACCGGCCTGGCCGATGTCGCCCCGGAAGACCCCGAGCCGGAATTCGCCGACATCAACGGGCTGGGCGAGACGGCGGTGACGCTGCAGGAGAACAACCACATCGCCGTCGTCGCACGCGACGGCTCGATCGTGTCGCATTTCTCGGCCGGCGGCGTCGATCTCGACAACATCGACGTCGAGGACGAGCGCGCCGCGCTGACCTTCACCGCCAGCCAGAAGAACCGCCTGCGCGAGCCTGACGGGCTGCAGTGGATCGACGACGACCATTTCGCCATCGCCAACGAGGGCGACATGGACGGCGGCGCGCGCGGCATGACCATCTTCCACAAGGACGGCACGGTCGTCTGGGAAAGCGGCACCAGCTTCGAGCATGCCATCGTCCAGATCGGCCATTACCCGGACAAGCGGTCGGACTCGAAGGGTGTCGAACCCGAGGGCATGGAATTCGCGGTCTTCGACGGCACGCCCTATGTCTTCCTTCTCGCCGAACGGTCCTCGATCATCGGCGTCTACGACGTGACCGATCCCGCCAACCCGGTTCTGACCCAGTTGCTGCCCTCGGGCATCTCGCCCGAAGGCGCGGTGGCCATTCCCGAGCGCGGCCTCCTCGCCACGGCGAACGAGTATGACGGCCTCGAGGACGGCGCGGCGCGCGCCCATGTGATGATCTTCGAATACCAGGACGCGCCCGCGGTCTATCCGCACCTGACCTCGGAAGGCGCCGACAGGCTGATCGGCTGGGGTGCGAATTCCGGCATGGTCGCGGCCGAGGACGGCACGATCTACGCGGTGAACGACAGCTTCTACGCCTTCCAGCCGACGATCTTCCACATCGACCCCGGCCAGACCCCGGCCCGGATCGTGGACGCCATTCCGGTGACGCGCGCCGGCCGCCCGGCGCAGCTGATGGACATGGAAGGCATCACGCTCGACGGCGAGGGCGGCTTCTACGTGGTCTCCGAAGGTCGGCCGGGCCGCGGCATCCTGCATGCGATCTACCACGTCGCGGCAGATGGCGAGATCGCCGAGGTCATCCCCTTCCCCAAGGAGTTGATGGCCGTCGAACGCCGGCACGCGTCCGAAGGCATCACAAGGCTCGGCGACACGCTCTGGATCGCGATCCAGCGTGAATGGGACGATGATCCGAAGAACCACGTCAAGCTGGTCTCCTACAACCTCGAGACCGGCGAATGGGGCGCGGTGCATTATCCCAAGGCCGAGCCGGCGACCGGCTGGGTGGGCCTGTCGGAGATTACCGCCCATGGCGATCACGTCTACGTCATCGAGCGGGACAACCAGCATGCCGATGCCGCGGTGACCAAGAAGATCTTCCGCGTCTCGCTGGACCAGATGCAGCCCGCGCCGCTCGGCGGCGCGCTGCCGGTGGTGACCAAGGAAGAGGTCCGCGACCTGATCCCCGAGCTCACCGCGACGGGCGGCTACGTGCTCGACAAGGTCGAAGGCCTGGCCATCCAGGCCGACGGAACCGCCTGGGTCTCGACCGACAACGACGGCGTGGACGATCATTCCGGCGAGACGATGTTCTTCTCGATCGGCAAGATCGACTGAGCCGGAAACGCGAAGGCTCCCGCAGCACTGCGGGAGCCCCGGGCGTCAGGGCGCGCGGGTCCCCCCCGCGCGCTTTCGCCGTTCTTCAGGCCTCGGCCTTGTCCTGTTCCAGCGCTCCGGCCGACACCCCGTCGCCGNTGGCGATCTGGATCCGGCGCGGCTTCAGCGCCTCGGGCACCTCGCGCTGCAGATCGATGTGCAGCATGCCGTTTTCATGGACGGCACCGGTCACCCTGACGTGGTCGGCCAGCTGGAACCGCTTCTCGAAGGCCCGCGTCGCGATCCCGCGATGCAGGAAGGTGCGGTCGCGGTCTTGCTCGGTCTCGGCCTTGCGGGCCGACACGATCAGCGCGTTCTCGCGAACCTCGACCGACAGGTCGTCGTCCGAGAACCCGGCCACCGCCACGGAAATGCGGTAGGCGTCATCGGCGGTTTTCTCGATGTTGAAGGGCGGATAGCCGGTCTGGCCGATATCCTGGGAAAGCACGCGGTCCAGCAGATCAGCGAATTGGTCGAACCCGACGGTGGACCGGTAGAGCGGGGACAGATCGAATGTACGCATAACGTCATCCTCCTTTGAGCGATGTCTGTCGATGCGACCCTCCCGAAGGCAGGGCCAATCAGCCGCCCGGACCCGGTTTCCGGCGTCCGGACGAGGCTGATTTGGGCGCGCGCGGCGCGGCTTTCAAGAGGTCTCAGGGCTCCTGCGCGGTGCCGGAGACGGGGCGCACGTTCTGCGGCCGGGTCGCCTTCGTCTCGAGCGCGCGCAGCACCTCCTGGAGCGGCTCCGGCAGCGCCGTGCCCAGCGCCACCTTGCGCTCGCGCCACCGGGCCTTGGCCGAGACGACCGACACGATCCGCGGCGTGCCGTCGGTCTCGATGAAGACCGGCGCGCCCGAAGAGCCGAAATCGACGTCGCAGGACAGGACCAGGACGCCCGGATCCTTGCCCAGAACATGGCACTGCTTCTCGAGCGACAGCGCGTTGTCGCGGTTCATGGCATAGGAGACCAGCTCGACGCTGTCGCCGATCTCCGGCGCGCGCCCGGCGCTGAAGGGCGGCACGCCCTCCGCGGCGATCGGGCGGTCGAGCTGGATGACGGCGAGATCCCGGGCGGCCCGATCGATCCGGTTATGGCCGGCATAGACGTAGTCGGGATGGATCACGACCTGGCGCGCCCGCCGCTGGGCGGCGGCCTCGCCGTTCCGCCACCCGGCCAGGAACGCGACCCGGCTGTCCGCGATCCGGTCCCCGGACTGCCTGTCATACATGCAATGCGCCGCGGTCAGCACCAGCTCGGGCGAAATCAGCGTTCCGGTGCAGAACCCCGCCCCGTCAAGGTTCACGCGGCCCACGCCCTCCCAGCCGCGGCTCCGGTCCGCGGTATCGAGGGTCGTCAGGCTGGCGGCGTCGGTGCTGTTGACCGGGCCGACGGCGACATAAACCCAGATCGAAACGATAAGCAGCGCGATAAGGCGCATTCCTCGGACCTCTTCACCGGCTATTGGGTGCTGGCCGGGATAGCCCCGCGGTTTGGCGACATTGTGGCGACCAAGCGGAAAGCTTGGATCAGCCGAGCGCCGGCGGGCGCGGCCCNCCCGTGGCCCANTCCAGCAATTCGACCGTGTGCACCACGGGGATCTCGGTGCCGCCGCCGATCTGCATCATGCAGCCGATATTGCCCGCGGCGATGACCTCGGGCGCCTTCGCCTCCAGCGTCCGCACCTTTCGGGCCTTGAGCTGCTTGGAGATCTCGGGCTGCATCAGGTTGTAGGTGCCCGCGCTGCCGCAGCAAAGATGGCTGTCCGCCGGTTCCACCACCTCGAACCCGGCGGCTTTCAGAAGGGTCTTCGGCGCGGCGGTGATTTTCTGGCCGTGCTGAAGCGAACAGGCCGCGTGATAGGCCACGCGCATCGGGGACGCGCCCTCGGCCGGCAGATCGAGCGTCGCCAGCAGTTCGGTCACGTCCATCGCGATCTCCGATACCGCCCGCGCCTCCGCGGCCAGGGCCTCGTCGCGGAACATGTGCCCGTAATCCTTGACGGTGGTGCCGCAGCCGCTGGTGTTGATCACCACCGCGTCGAGCCCCTCGCCCTGCATCTCGCGGTTCCAGGCGCGGATGTTCCGCGCCGCGCTCGCATGGCTCTCGCCGGTCTTTCCCATGTGGTGGGTCAGCGCGCCGCAGCAGCCCTGCCCCTCGGCCACCACGACCTCGCAGCCCAGCCGGGTCAGCAGCCGGATCGTCGCGTCGTTGATATCGGTGTTGAGCGCGCGCTGCGCACAACCCGTCATCAGCGCCACGCGCTTCTTGCGCGGGCCTTCGGCGGGGAAGACCTGCGGATCGTCGTTGCGGCTGACCGGCGGGATCGTTTTCGGGGCCATTTCCAGCATCGCCTTCAGCCGTGCATCNGGCATCAGGAAGGCGAAGGGCCGCCCGATCTTCGCGCCCAGCAGCGCGAGGCGGAACCGGGTCGGATGGGGCAGGATGCGGGCCAGCATCCAGCGCAGCGCGCGTTCGCGCCAGGGGCGCCTGTAGGTCTGCTCTATGTATTCCCGGGCATGATCGACCAGGTGCATGTAATGGACGCCCGACGGGCAGGTGGTCATGCAGGCCAGGCAGCTGAGACAGCGATCGATATGCTTGACCGTCTTCTCGTCGGCGGGCCGCCCCTTCTCGAGCATGTCCTTGATCAGGTAGATCCGCCCGCGCGGGCTGTCGAGTTCGTCGCCCAGCACCTGGTAGGTCGGGCAGGTCGCCGTGCAGAACCCGCAATGCACGCAGGCCCGCAGGATCTCGTTGGACCGCGCGGTGGCGGCATCCGCCAGCTGTTCGGGGGTAAAGTTCGTCTGCATCTCGCCTCCGCCTCAGCCCGTCAGGCCGGGATTGAACAGGCCCTTCGGGTCGAACTTGGCCCGGAGCCCCGCGCTGATCCGCGCCAGCGCCGGAACCTCGGGCTGGAAGGGCGGGATCCGCGCCCGCGTCTCCGCCGACGCCCGGACGAGCGTGGCGTGGCCCGCATAGGTCCCGAGCGCCGCGCGCGCATCGGTGCCCTCGGGGATCAGCGCCCAGACGAGCCCGCCGCCCCAGTCGTAGAGCAGCGCTTCCGCCCCGAGCCGTTCGGCCAGCGCGGGCGCGTCGCCCGGCTTCACCGACAGCCGCCAGACATCGCCCGCGCGCCCGTGGAAATCGGCCACGTCGCGCACCCCGGTCCAGGTCTCCGCCACCCGGTCGGGATCGGTTTCCACCGCGACCGCGCCCGCATCGCCGAGCAACGCCGACAGGCGCCTCGCGCGATAGGCCACAGAGCTTTCGAAGCCCTCGATCCGGATCAGCGTCTCCGGCGCGCCCGCCGCGCCCAGGGGCCTGTGCGCCGCACCCGTCACCTCGAAGGGCGACCCCAGCGCGCGGGCAAGAACGGCCACCGCCGCCGCGTCCGACAGGCCGCGGATCGTCAGCGTCGCCGCGGCCGCCGGCGCCGGCAGCACCTTGAAGGAGACCTCCGTCAACACGCCCAGCGTGCCGTGGCTCCCGGCCATGAGCTTCACCAGGTCGTAGCCGGTGACGTTCTTCATCACCCGCCCGCCATTCTTGACCACCGCCCCGGTGCCGTCGACGAAGCGCAGGCCGAGCAGGAAATCCCGGCAGGCCCCGACCGAAATGCGCCGCGGGCCCGAAACATTGGCCGCCGCGGCGCCGCCGATGGTGGGCGTGCCCTCCGTGCCCAGCAGGCCGCGATGGTCCATCGGCTC
>PR_CR_10_Liq_1_inCRDRAFT_1001653_pt1 | contig 12252 bp, 11 predicted proteins | sample PRCRCaboRojoPR_3_FD_10241 | JGI IMG/M metagenome (IMG submission 10241) | reverse complement strand
GAACGCCCTGCTCTGTATTTACTGCACTTCCCGACCCGTTACCAAAACCAAGTCTAAAGTTCGGGTCAGAATTACCTGCGGTAAACGTAGCCGTTTTGAGGTTTGCTGTTGTTGGCGGTGTAAGTTCAAGAAGGCAGTCGGGGTTGGTTTGGTTTATACCGACCTTGCCGCTGGAGTCTATGCGTACAGCTTCTGAATTTGCTTGATCGCGTATTCGCAAGTTACCGCCAGTGGGGTACTCAATAACAAACGCCTCTCCGTTTACCCCAGCAGTCAAAAGGCTAGAAGTGTTACCAGTGCCCAACGTGTCAACAAAATCTATCTGCGGGCTTCCCGATTTTTGCAGAGTAAGCTGCGCACTAGGGCTGTTTGTGTTAACACCAACCCGATCAGTGGAAACATCAACAAACAGCGTGTCAGTGTCGACAACCAAATCGCCGCCGACTGTCGCCGTTCCTGATACCGATAAACTGTCGCCAGTGAACGTGCCGCCGCTGGCGAGGATTGTGCCCCCGATGTTGATCGTCCAGCTTGACTTGGTGCCGCTGCCGGCCGTACCAACAACATCGACCACCAGCGTCGTGCCGCTGTAACTCGTGACGATACAGTCCATGAAGTTAGTCGACGGCGCCGCAGCGTCGGCAATCCTCAGCGGCGTGCCCGCCTGGTATGGCTTGCCCGAATCGGCGGTCGTGAAGGTCTTGGACCCGGTGCCGATCGTGACCGAGCTGGTCGACGTTGAGTTGTAAATATCACCGGCTTGCGTGACAAAATCCTCAAGCGCATCAGGGAATCCATCAACGTAATTGGTGCCCTCAAAGTCGGCCAGGGTATAAGTGCGCCCGTTTATCGTTACAGGGAATGCCATTAGATTAGCTCCTCGATTTCTAACACTCGCCCGTAGTAATCGAGCGTGCGGTTTACAATAGGTTGAGTCGACACCAACCGCCCGTAAATGTTTTGCGTGACCCAGGTCGACGGATCATCTGGCTGCGGAATGACCAAAATGTCATTGGCTATACCGCGCTGCCGGTCGATGTTGTTAAACACGTTCCCGAAAATCTCGGCCTCTGGCAGGTTAATCAGTTCAAAACGCGCGCGCCTAAACCGTTCAACCTCGTCGACAAACGTCTGACCGCCGCGCGACTTGACGACCCTTGAGTCGTCCACAAACTCAAATTGTGAGCCAAAGCCGTAGTTGGTCGACGGCCGATAACTTGGCCCACAGATCAGCCTGCCGGCCTGTATATAGCCGTCAGCATTGTCGCCATCGACAATATCGATGCGCAGATAACGCGCTTGCACTGGGCTATCTAGCACATCAAATGAGCTGATCGTGTAGTTTGCGGCGACCTCTGGATTTAGGAATCCACCCCAAGAGAATACGCCCCAGGGTAATGTCCCGAACTCCTCAACAACCGGCCAGGCGTCCACGACGCCAGAGTCATATGCCGTCGTCGCAAAATTCGCAACATTCGACAGGCGCCATCGAATAGTGCCGGTCTGCGATATGTTATGTCGAATGAGCGCGACAAAATCAACGATTCGGCCCTGACCAAAATCGACGTCAAGTTGAACTGTGGTATCGCCATCAGAGCGATAGACCTTAACGAGCTGTCGGTCTTGCAGATTTTCAACCGGCAGACTCGCGACCTCGCTATCAGCCGTGATTGACGTGGCCGAGTCGACGACATTGCTTGACGAAATAATCATGTTCGACATATCAGCCCCAGAGCTCCAGCTCAACTTCGTTGATCGCGGCATCCTCCGACAATGAAATAACCGAGAACTTTTTGCCGGCGGTCAAATCATACCGCGCAAATGTGATTTCCACTATGTCATTCAGCTTTAGCGTAAACGGCTGGGTCTTAACCCGCACCCGGTAAACGTCGCGCTGTGTGCCGTACAGCGCCAACAAGCGGCTTGCCTCTGCCGATGCTGCGCTTGAATCCACCAGGCGCGAGTCAACCTCGAGCACCTGCGCGTTTGGGTATATAGCCGCCGTCGCCGCGTCGCTGTCCTCAACCTGTGCAGATTCGCGCAGCATGAAATCCCGATCGGCTGCGTTGCTACCCAGCACATCGTCACTGAGCACCGTGTAGTTTTTCTTGTACTGCAGGACCACATCGGAGACCGGCAAACTGGTCGGCAAGCGCTCGATCTCGATGATATTGGTCGAATCGAGCTCAAGGTCCGCTGTGCCAGTTGGCGCCTCTACGCGCCCGACATTGAGCTTGCCGCTCCTATCGAACCCATAAAACGCGCCAATGCTGTTGGCGAGCTCATCGAGCGTGTCAAGTATTGTTCCTCGCTCGCTAACATACACCCCGACCGCCGCACTGTTGGCAGTATCAAGCGCAGAAAATGATGCGGTATCAATATCCGCTGGGTCCGCAAACCCAGCGTACTCGCTCGCCACGAACCGGATGATCTCGCCAACCGTCGACTTGTAGCTGCCGCTCGGCTTGGCGCCGCGCACGTCGGCGGTAATAATGCCATTATTGGTGTGTCCCGTTACCGTAAAGCGACCATTCGCCAGATCGGTCGTAAAACTGACCGAGTGCCCATTGTCATACACCGCATCGACCGCCTCGATCTGGCCGTCGTGTACCTGGTATACGTGATTGGCCTCATCGACCAGCACCGGCGATATGTTATAGACCTCACCCAAGCAAATCGGCTTGGGCAAGCCTTCCATGATCGCCGAGCCCTCATTGCCGCCGGTGCCCGCGTAGCTATTTGGTGGGAACGTGCGCGAAAATCGATCTTGCCCATCGCGCAGAATAACGCGCACCTCAAGGTCGTCGAATTCGACCGACTTTGACTGACCGGCAAATATCTTGAAATGCTCTGACAGATCGCCACCTTTCTCCCCGACAAACACCTCGACGCTGCGATTGTCCCAGGCATAGCCGGCAAACGCATCGAGACCGCCGTCCGCATTGGCGAGCACGATCTGACCAAATGACGGCACCGACTGCCCGCCGACACGACCCGAGCCAAACATCGAGCGCTGGAAATTGAGCGCTTCCACCACGCGCGGCTCATAGTAGGTATTGGCAGGCGACTCGCTCGGCGATGACACATAGCCGCGATCGCTCAGGTAGATGGTCGTCTCTGCGCTGGTGTCGAAATCATACGGCTTGAGCACCACTATGTAGCTTTTGGCTGCATACGGGTTTTCGACCAGCTCTTGTAATGTCTGCGCGACCATTAGCCACGACCACCTGCGAGCTGACCGCCAGAGAGTGCGCGACTGAACTGACGCCGCAAGTCGCTGATCTCGTCGCGTACCTCATGCACTGCCGTGACGAGCTCCTGCGCACCATCTCGCGTGATGGGCGAAACCGTACCACCGCGTCCGGGTACAAACAGCTCTGGGCCACCCTCGCCTACCAGCGCCGGTTGACCGCGCTCGAGAGGACCACCCATCTCGCGCGCTGCGAGCGTCAGAGAGCCGCCAGCGACGCCCTGTGCGCTGTTAAACAGCCGAGCAACCACGTCGTCCATGTTGAAATCTGGAATTGATACGCTTAAAAGTTTACCGCCGAGATATTCATATATAAATTGCGCGAGCTCATCTGAAAGACCGCCCATGCTGTCAAATATGTCTTTGTTTTGATTGTATCCAGCACTATTGTTTCCACCAGGGAAACGAGTGCCTGCTCCAATTCGGCTAATAATGTCAACAATTGGCGACGACTTGGTAATGACTGGAATGCCATTCGCACCAATTCCATATTCGGCTTTGTAGTAGTCAATCATCGCCGGACCAAATACGTTGGATAAGCCCTCGAACGCACCAAAAACGTTGTCGCTTATCCATTGGTTTTTCCCAGCTTCAAGCTGATTATTCGCCTGCCTGTATTGATACGTCGACGGTCCTCCGCTCAAAAGACCAATAATTGAATTTATAATCGACAGAAAACCAGCCACGGCATTAAGACCTGGAATAAATCCCAGCGTGCTTGTCAGCTCTGGCAATGCCGCCGGCGCAGGTCCGCCAGTCAATCCCCCAAGCGCAAACCCCGGCATCTTGCCGCTGTTGATCTGATCGAAAAAGTTAGCGCCGAACTTGCTGACGGTTGCCGCGTTGATGACATACTCACCCGGTGATAATCGCGCGAGCACCTTGTCTTCTTTGGGACCGCCCATGCCTGTCACGCGCCCACCGGTCGCATAGCCATCGATCATGCCGCCGCTGTTTAATCCGGGTATTAGGTTTTTGAGGAAGTTAATACCAACCGATGCCACCGCGCCCGCTGCTATGTCTGCTAGCGCGTCGAGAATGGCTTCTTTGAACAGATCAAATTCGAGCTCGCCATCTCGGAAAAAGTCGCCGAGCGCATCGCTAAGTGAGCCCAGAGCGCTTTCAAATGCGCCCAGCGGCGAGCCATTGCCGGTAAATAGGTCGCGGATACCCTGACCAAAGTCCTGCACCGGCTTGACGCCAAAACAGTCGTTGATCGCTGACTTCGTGCCGTCGCTGCCGATTGCCGAATCAATAAGGTCGCCAAACGCTCGGTCAACGTCGCCACCCTTGCTTATAGATGCCGAGAAGTCGTCAACGGCCTCCGTACTGAATACGCTGCTTACCGCCTTGTCAGCGTCTTTTAGACCTTGGTCTTTTAGGTCTTTGAGCTCTTGATTTATACGGCTCACTGAGTCCGCATATTCCTCGCCGGTAATCAGCCCTTTGTTGTAGGCATCTGATAACTGCAGAATGCGCGCCTTGAGCTCAGCGGCTTCTCTGTCAGTTTCGGCGATCTTGTCAATAAATGCTTGCTGCTCATCGGTCAGACTGCCGAGCTGCTCGAGCGACTCAAGATATTCAACATTCAGCTCTTTTAGGCGATCCCGCAGAACGACCGCCTCCTCGCTATTCTCGCCAAAGCGATCGTTTACGACCTCGAGCGCACGCTCGACCTTGGCAATCTCCTCGCGCAGCTCGCGCTGCTCAAACGTGACGCCGGTCAAACCTTCGATGCTGTTGCGAATCGCCTCGTCGAGCTCCTCTTGAGTAGCCGTTGTGCTGGCGACCGTTTTTTCAAAGTCAGCCAGGTCTTTGTCAAAGTCCTTTATGTCATCGGCGCCAGTGCGCGCGGCCTTCTGTAGCTTTTCAATGGCCTCGCGGAACTCGTCGGTTTTAGTTGCTGCTGTAATTTCCTCGTCGGCGATGTTTTCGACATTATCGGCAAAGTCCGGCAATGGGCGCCGGGTAGCTGTGACGACAATATCCTGCAGGTCATCAATCGATGCCGTAAGCCCGTCGGTTTCATCGGTCGCATCGCCGGTCGTTTTGTTGTTCTTTTTGAGCTGGTCGTCGCTGTCGCCGAATATGCTGGTGACAGACTTGATAGCGTCGCCTGCTTTGTCAAAGATAACCAAGAAGCCGTCGCGCATTTGCTTAACGACAGCATCGATCTCATCTTTGAACGCAACATATGCGGCGGTCGCGCCGACAATAGCGGCGACCACAATGCCAATTGGCCCAGTGATAGCCGCCAACACAGCAGCAAAGCCACCCATCGCGGTCACTATCTGCGCGATGCCAGCGGCAAATGCGACCACTTTGCTGACAACCATTGCCGCAATGAGCGCCTGAATACCGGTCTTAATTGCGTCAATGTTTTTGAGTATCCACTCAAGCCCATCGAATAACTCGCCGGTCAGCGGCACCGCCATCTCTGCGGCTTTGTCGGCAAACTCCTCCATCACCGGCGCCGCATCAGCCAAGCCCTTAATCATGGCGGTCTGAATGATGCCGCCGAGCTTGGTCATTGCATCGTTAAAGTCCTCAATGGCATCTATCTGGTTATCTTCGATCTCCATTCCAGTGCGCCTAAACTCATCGCGCACATCTTTGAGACCATCAGAGCCACCCTGCAGCAGAGGGATCATTCTGATAAACGCATTACTGCCCAGGTCGGATGCTGCGGCCGCCTGTTCTGCTGGGGTTTTGAGATTTTTGAACTCGTCGGCAATGAGCGCGAGCTGCTGATCGAGCGGAAGCGACGCCAGGTATTGCGCGCTGATTCCGAACTTATCGAGAGTAGCTTTTGCCTGTCCAGTGCCGTCAGCCGCTTCGCCGACGCGCTTCTGGAAGGTCTGCATTAGCTTGTTGAATTTGTCGGTTTCTACGCCAGCAAAGTTGGCCGCTAGCTGCAGCGATGCGAGCTCGCTGGCCGACGTGCCCAATGTCTGCGACATTTTGCCGAGCTTGTCGGCGCTGTCTAAAGCACTCTTGGCGAGCGCTCCGAGACCAGCAACACCTGCAGCCGCGCCAATGGCGCCGGTCATTCCGCCAAGCGAGCGCTTGACGTTATCGATGCCCTTCTGCGCCTTATCAAGATTGGTGCGGAGTGATCGGACCGCCTTGCTGGTGTCGTCCTGGCCCCGGAATATGAGCTTGAGAACTTCGCTTGCCATTGTTAATGGCCTCCTTTCGCGCCTGGTCCTGCTCCTCTTGCCGCAGGCGCAGGAAGATCGACCACTCTACAAACTCCTCGACGGTCATGTCCTCCTCGAGCTCAGCCACAGTGCGACCGAGCATCTCAGCGAGGATAAAGCGGAACCTGCGATCCGCCGAGTCCTTTAGTTTTTTTCGAGATCAACCTCGCTGACCGACATGATCGACGTGGCGATTCTCGAAACAACCGACGCATCTACGCTGTTGCGCAATGCGTTTTTGTCCTCAATAGTGAACACCTTGTCGCCATTCTCGTCGATCAATTTCATGACGAGAACCTCGGCCAGTACATCAACCTCGCTCTGCTTCTCAGCCACATACCGAATGCGCGATTGATCCTTGAGCGTGAACGGCGTTGAGTAAACGACCAGCGGCTCGATCAGCTCGCCGTTGTCGTCATACTCGCCCCACTCGGGAATCTCAATGCGCTTGAGCGGCTTGGCTTTGAAGTGCTCGGTCGCCCGTGAAATCACAGACGCCCGAGCTGGCTTCTTGGCCGGCATTAAACTGTGCTCTCAGTCAGTGCGCCATTGCCCTGCAGCGAGAGCGACGCCTCAACCATGCCATCAAACGAGCTGTTGATCGTGCGGCTGGTAACGATCGCGCTGCCGCTCAACGTGTGTGAGCCACTGACGTCGCCCTCAACATAGAACGTCACAGTCGCCTCAGCGCCGGGCACCAAAGTCACTTGGCCGTTGGTATCGGTGTCATCAAAGAACACATCGACAGAGCCGCTCCAGCTCTTGAGCGACGTCTTAAACGTGCGATACGTATCACCCATCGCAGTATCTTCGATCGTGTCGCTAGTCTCGTCCACGCTAAAAGAGCGAATTTCCGCAATGTCGTTGGCCCCGACCTTTACGGTGCCGCCGTTACCCTTAATCGTTGCCATCTGTTAAACCCTCATCATCGGTTGCGGATTCCTCCGCGATTTCGATCTCGGCGGCTGCCTCGACCTGTTCTGCCGGTGCATATAGCGACCAGCCTTTCATAATGAGTCGACCAGCGTCGAGCTCGTAAACTTCAACCGCATCACCGCCAGCCGGCGGGTATACCTTAATCCTTTTGGTCATGCGACCTCCTATGCCGCCGTCTCTGCGGCGCCTTCAACGGTCATGTAGTCCACGCGAACCGTGACCCTGCCCATCGCCACCGGCTGATCGCCTTCGCCGCTAAACTCGGCTTCAAAGCCTGTGATCGTGGTGTCTTTTGCTAATCCATTGCGCGTTACATCAGCGCTTAACGCATCTTCAATTTCTGCCGTGATGGTATCAATTTCGTTGTCAAAATTCGATACCCCCTTGACATATGCCTCAACCTTAATTTCTAGCGAGCGCATTTGTGTGCGTGGCGGCGTGATCGATACTGTTTCCACTTCCTCGGATTCGGAATAAATCAGCAAGCCGGGTAGCTTATCCTGAGCGATAGGGTATACACGCGTGCGATATACGCGCGCGCCGGTCGTAGTAAGCCCGGTCAGCGTGGTAACAATGTTGTCTCTGATCTGTTGGCGAACGTGTGCCATATTACTGTTTCTCTAGCTGCAGCATGGTCAGCCCGGTGCCGTCCTGCATTACAACCCGGATGACATAGTTCTGACTGTCGATCGTCAGTGTGTCGCCCTCTCCGGCAGCCGATAAATCACTCGAGCGGCCGTGAAAGGTCGGCGACGTTGCCGCAAATGACACACCGCCACCGGCTTCGATTTCCTCGTAATCGTCCTCAAAAATGCCATTGACCTGCGTCTCATCGCCATCAATGGTCAGCGTCGCCTCGGTGCCAAAGTCATCAACGGCGAAAAAGATCGCGCGCTCGTCGTCTGTCTCTACTGCCATCCCGGTATCTCCGTTTGATCCCAAGGTCTCGGCTTGCCGTGAAAACAGACAATTGACGCCTGGCGCCAATCTCTGCCTGCCCTCACATCTGCTTTATAGGATAGCACGCCATCACTAAAGTCTTGAAAGTATTCGGCGCGTTTAACAACCCTCTCGAGATAGGTCTGATCGCATGGCGCCTCGCGCATTGGTCGACCTGATTGCGCAGCGCGCCAGATATAGGACACATCGCCAGACCAATACATCAAGCCAGAGCCCATCGCCTTGGGGTACTTCTTGCCGCGATAAAAGTCGCGCAGGATGACAAACTCCTTGCCGGCAATGCGACCCAGCAGCTCGTCACAATTTCCCACGACAGCCGTGTCTAGGTCCATATAGAGCACCGGCCCATACTGCCGATAAAGCTCGAGCTTGGCCCACCAGCCGGGTAGATCGGTTTCGAGCGGTATTACCCGGCAGTCCGGGTTGACGTCGCTCAGACACCAGAAATCAGCCTGCGGTATATGGCGCTCAACCTGCTTTCTGAGCGCCTCAACGTGCCATTCCTTGTATTCGCCGCCAGAGCGCAGAACCGTTAAGACTCGGAGATTGTCTTCGTTTTGCGCTTGTAACTGCGGCGCTTGGTCAACGTCTCTGGCTCTGACTTTTTTACGCCAAGCGCTCGATTGGTATCGATAACCTGCGGCTCCTCGTAGGTGACTGCACGACCCCGAGAGATGAGCCATTTTGCATCAACCTCATCAACATCGAGCACATCGCCAGCCTCGCGATGGTCGCCCGTCCAGACCACAGAACTCGTCAATCGCACTTTCATTGGTGCGCCTCCTTTAACCTGCCTGATACAAAAAACACCCTTTCTGGATGCTGCAGTTTATCATCTAAAAACGCCTTGAGCTGTTTAAGGTCATTGGTCGCCAGGTGATGGCGCTGCATCTTGAGCGCCTGCGGACCTTCCCACCAATACTCCCGGTCAGCGGGTCGCTTCTGGTACTGATCCATGCCGCAAACATCGATGCGCTCAAAGCCGAGATAATCAGCCACCCAGATCGCCAAGAGCCCAGAGTAGCCGATCGGCGGCGCCACACCTGCGTGAACCACATTTGTCCCGCAGTGCTTGCGCTTTTTGGTAATCAGCGTCAGTCCCGGTATGGTCGATACGATCTCATGCAAATGGCTGTCCAAATACACCAGATAATCGAGATCGAGAATCATCGAGTGCTGGTTAATCCCTATCAGACGATCGACCGGCTTAATCGCGCGCACATCATTCGGCAAGCTAACACCACCGCCAAGAACCGCGCAAGTCTCGCCCTTGTGTTTACCTTTTAGCTGTTCGATTTCCATAAGCAAAAAAAAGGCGCCCGTAGGCGCCTCTCCGTCTTGGCTGTTACACCGTGGTGACGTCTTGAATTGCAGCAAACGACTCGGCGTGACGTACAGCAACGTCGACATCCTGGTACATCGCCACACGAACCGCGCCAGTAGCGCTGCCCGTATATGGATCCACGAGGATGTCCAGCCCCCCGAAAAAGCCCAGCATGAGATCCGAATAATTTCCGAAGATAACCGCCGAACATACGCTTGAGCTGGTGCCCTTGGTCAGGTCACTAGGTACCAGCGTGGTGCTGGCGACGTTGTAACCTAACAGCGTGTTGCTGTCGTTCAGGATGAAGTTTCCTTCAACACCGCTAGTCTGGCGAGGTGTCTGACGCATAGCTGCAACCACCTTGGGGTTGGTCAGGTATGCCAGGTTACCGGCCAGTGCGTTGTCGATCGCGACTTCGCGCTCAAGGTCAACCAATGACGCGAACGTGATCGCTCCACCGTTGGTGCCCAATGCCACGCTGCCAATGCCGTTAGTGCCCAAGATACCAGTAGGCTCGTTGGCGCCGCCGCCTTCGATAGCAACCTCATCGAGCTTGCTGGCGAACTGGCGAGTCATGTCGTCGCGGATGACCTGCTCAACCGAAGGATCAGACTGCATCATCAGCTTGCGGCCAATGTCGACATACTGAACCATCGTCTTGGGCGTCATGGTCACCTGACGGAATGACGGCGCACCCTCTGAACCAGGCGCATTGTTCTCAGCCACGAAACCAACCGCAGTCTTGGCATTCAGCGCAGGAATGGCGACGTCGCCCTTCAAGCCCTGCATCATGCGAGCACCTAAGCCAGAGATCACCAAGTTAGCGCGTAGCGCGTCGATGAACTCACCACCCAAGTGATCCTCGGGTACTAGGTTGCTGCCGTTAGCAGGCGATGCGGTCGTAATGTCGCGCTTGAAAATGCTGGTCGGTACGAAAAAGCCCTTGGGGTCTTTGCCGTAACGCTTAGCCAGCTCCTCAGAGACTTCGCGCTCAAAGCCGTCAAAACGGCCCTTAGCGGCGCTCTGAATCGCGCGGGTCAGTGAGTAGGCGCGCTGCTCTTTTGCAGTGAGCTCTACATCAGCCAGATCGAGCGGCTTGTCCTGGATGTGATCCAGTAACGCACCACGGAACTGAGCCAAGCTCATGCCCTGACGAATGCACTCATCGGCAAAGTCACGTTTGTTGTGACGTACAGCGATGCCGAGCATCTCGTTGATTTCTTTGGATCGTTCGGCCGCCGCTTCCGCGCGCACCTGATCCAGATCGACTTGATCGGTCATTTCGACCTCCTTCTCGATGGATTTAATGGTAACGTCGTCGGAGACTTCGACCGATCGCCCGACGCCAACTGACGGGTCGGCGGGTAGGCTTACGATTGAGACCTCCAAAATTTCAGAATCCGTCACGCGATATAGATCAGGCTGATCCTTGTCGCGCTCCATCTTCCGAACTTTGTAGCCGATCGACACGTTCGAACGAATGCCGTCNACCACGTCTCTATATATCTCGTCAGCCAGTGGACCCTTACCAAATCGCACCGTCGCGCGGAGACGCCGCGCCGAGCTGTCGAGATANACAGATTCTACCACGCCGATNTGNNGCTCTGGATCATGNTCCNNNAANAGCGGCGCCCTGCCTGATTGCAGGAATTCCAANTTAAGCGTTTCTGGCGAGTGNACGATCATCTCNCGACCGAANGATCGCTCGACCTCGCGCTCGCTTGAGATCGACATACGCACCCGGCGATCGTCGACCTGCTCCATCTCGCCATGCTCGGCGCGATGCTGTATGTCAGTTTTCTGCAGCCGTACTTCCTCGAGCGCTTCCTCGATGGCTTCCTCTGCCGGCGACTCATCCTCAACCTTGGCGTAGGTGATGATGATCTCGTCGTCGGTCTCTGCAATGTCCTTTATGTGACGCTGTTCCATGTCGCTCACCTCTGATTCCTGCTCGGCAGTATACCCTGAAGAATCCAGCGATACACTCTCGCGCTCCTCGCGCTTGTCGATGACCTCGCGCACGACTTCTTTCATTCGCGCCTCGCCCAGGTTGCCGATCACGCCCCACTTAATCTGAGCCACCACGCCGGCGATATTGCTAAGGTTTGGCGATTCATCGCCGCCGCTGAACTGGGCGCCATCGTCAAAATGCCGAGCTGCCCAGGCTTCGCGCTCCTTGATCCAGTCGAGCACGCCATCAGTCTCCTCGCCGTCGCGAGCTCTACCCCAGAGCGTGAACGCCTCATTGCCGCGAATGTTGCCGCCGGCTGCCCATATGTCCCGGTGATCCTCGCGCAGCATCTCGCCAAAAGCACGATCGAACTGCGGGTACTGGCTGTTGCGCAGCGATATTTTCAAATCATCGCCCTCGGTTGGAAAGTTAGTCGCCATAATCTAAACCCCGCTTTGACTCATAACAGCACGTTAGTCGGCGTCCCAATAGTCGATGGGTCGATCAACTCGATGCCCTGATATTTTAGCGCTACCTCAGACTTATTCTGTTCAGCCAGAGTGCCGTTAGCCATCCACTGCTCAATCCAGTTAATCCACTCGCCACGCGCAGTCGTCTCTGGTGAAAGCCA
>PR_CR_10_Liq_1_inCRDRAFT_1001652_pt1 | contig 12255 bp, 13 predicted proteins | sample PRCRCaboRojoPR_3_FD_10241 | JGI IMG/M metagenome (IMG submission 10241) | reverse complement strand
AAAAAGTTTTCACAAGCCATAGGACACTCAGCACAAAATAACTTGAACTTCAAAACTCCGTGACTCGTAGTTAGTTTAGCCAGTCCTTCGTCGTTGTTTTGGCTAACTAGGTTGTAGTACTTTTTTCTGATTTCGTGTTCTGAGAGTTGTCTCAGTTCGTTCTTAGGCTTAGGGTCAATAGAAGTGGACGTAAAAGAAGCTGCAGTCAGTCCAGAAGTGTGTGTGCTGTGTTTTAGTTTAGTTTCTTCCTGCTGCTCTTCAACTTGTTGAGTGCTTTTGGGTTGCTTTTTCATGTGTTGGAAAGACATCACGTTTTTGGGAGCTGAGGGGTCTTGGAGGGTGATTAAGTCTCCAGGGGAAAACTCTTCCCCACTAAGTAAGTCTTTGTAAACCTGGGGTTTTATGCACAGTTGGTTAACAGCTTCGAAACTATACACGTTGCCTGTGGGTTTGACTGCAACTATTTTAGAAGTTTCAGTGAATACTTTGTAAGTCACAGGGCAGTGGTACTGTTCTTCGGAGTTTTTGAAGAAGTTCAGTTTGATTAGGTCTTTAGAAGAAAGCTGTGTTCCTGTGACGGGGTTTTTTTTGTACTTTTTGATGTAGGGCAGTATGTGGAGAAGGTCAAAAATCATACCATCAGAAGTACAAACTGGGTTCGTAAACGGTGCCAAACTCAAAGAACAACAGTAAAAAGGCAGCTTGGCAAACTTAGTTTTCGAAGAACCAGAGGCTTTGCATCCCTTTTCCCGTCTGTGTTCAGTGACTGTGACGTAAAGCTTGTCTTTAGAATGCCTATTTTTGTTTCTTCCCATATTATTACTTAGGTTGCTTAGAAAACGGCAGGTTTGGTGCGCTTCAAAGGTATTCCGTGAGAAATTTCGTAGATTTTCTTTCCAGTAGCTTCAGCTACCATCTTGGGGGTCTTGTTTTTGGTCAAAGCATTGAAGAAGGAGTACACTATGGGGTAGATGTTTTTGTTTTTAGTAACTACTCGGAACCTGAAGTGGCTTAGTCCAGCCAGCACCAGCAAGTCGTGCCACAAAGGGTAGCCCCAGTAGTCGCAAGACCTTGCAGGGAATATTTCTACCTTGCAGTTGTTGTAACTTCCTGTGAGAAAAGTAGGGTTTGTGTAGTGCTGGTCCAGAGGTATTGCTATAAGGTTCCTTTTGCAGTTTTCGACTGCACACTCGTAAGCGTCTGCGTAGTCGTTTCCGTAGCCTTTCCCATAAGAAATTATTCCGTCCATGTTGCCCATGTAAAGAAGCACCCTTCTTGAACTCACTCGGTTAAGAGTAGTTACGTTGGTCACGGTGTCAGCATCCAAAAACATGATGTGAAATTCAGAGGAGTCGAAGCATTCTTTGTCTCTTAAAAAGTAATTTGAGACTTTTCGAGGGTTGATGATCTGATCTTTTTCCTCTTCGTCTTCTTTTGCTTCCGCACCTTGTTCTAAAGTTCCTTGGAATTCGAACTTAAACTTGTTCCCAATTTGCAGTTTGCGGATTTTTTCTTGCATGTGGAGTTCAGCCAGTCTTTCTTCTTCTGACTTTTTAAGGTCTTCTGCGAAGTGCATGATTTCTTGGGGAGTTCGGCACTCTGTGATAGAAGACCACTCAGGCTCTTGGTCAGTTTTGAAGTTTTTGAGGAAGCGGTTGAACTCCTCGTCCCTTTTGGCTAGGTTTTTGACTGAGTTCGAAAGAGAAACATTTGGGTTCTTTGTGTAGGTTTTGACTAAGTCTTGGAGTTTGGATATTTTTTTGGGCTGGTACAAGTTTTGGCTGGACCGCGTGTACCCTTGGAAGCGTGATCTTTGCTCAGTCAAGCGACTTGAGGCCTGTAGAGGAGGCCGCTTGCTTGCGAATTGCCTTATCATTTATTTAAGGTATTTAAATGGGTTAAATAAGTTATAGTACAGCACAGTCTGTGCAGGTGTAGTAAGACTGGGCATTGTACTTTTTGTAACTCTCAATTTCGATAACTTGAGCTATGTGGTCAAAAGTTTCGTCCCGAAAGGATACTCTTTTTCTTCTTTGGGATTTGGACTTTGCTAGAATAGGTTTGGGTTCCATTATATTATTATGGAAGCCTTTTCGATTCTGAGCCAAATGGACAACATTTCGGAAGAACTAGCAAACGACCCTAGAACGCAGCAGCAACTTAAAGATTTTTGGAACATGCTTGATGAGATGTCGGAAAACAACCCAGAAGAGTACAAAGCTTTTATTGAGAAAAACCTCAAACAAGGAGTTGAGGAGTTCAAAAGCTCTTCTTCTAAGTCTGCTGTTTACTCTAAAGTAGGCTACTCCGTTAAAACTTACACACCTAAAAAGAAAGAAGTAGTTATCATAAACGTAGTGCACAACACAAAGTAAGATCTATCTAGTGTTTTAGGACCCCTTAAGTCTGATAAGAACCCAGCTAGTCTAGCTAACCTTGAAGAGTGGGCACACATCCCTGCTAGTTTTTCTCAGAAAAAAGTTAAAAAAGAAGACCGGAAAAAGCCAAACTGGTACTTTGATGCACATGTGCACTCAGCGGTAGTAGAACAGGCTAACAGAGACTTAAGGCTTAAAGCCCACGCAACTTCAAGTATACTTAAAAGGCTGTGTGCAAAAGAAAACATCCAACTGCTGTTTGAGTCAGGCGAGTTTTTATACTTCGATGACAGCTATAAAGGACCTCAAGGAGAAAAAGAACCCCCTGGCCACTACCTTGAAGTAGCTGCTGACCCAGAAGAGTACCAAAAGTATATTAGAAGTAACTCACCAATAGGAAATGAAAGACGCCTTTGACAAAGGCCAAATCAAAATACCTGGAGTCAACGAAAAACCGCCTGAAAAGCCTTTAATCCAGGTTAGTTTTACTTAGGAAATACAAAGTTACTCTTTGGAGTTGGGTCCCAAGCCCCAAGCCGAGTTTGAGTTTGCAGAAGAAACCAAGTTTGTAAAGGTTCTGGTGAGTTTGCCTGAAGAAACTTCTATGAAGGACCTCGACCTACAAGTTTCACGCAAGTCTTTGAAACTCGATTCAAGTTCTAAGTCGCTCTTCATGAACTTCACAAGCTTTTCAGTAGACCCAAATGCCAAAGCTAAGTGGTTAAAAAAGTCTAAAAAACTAGAAGTAACCCTAAACAAAACCTAATATAAATGAGTTTAGAAGCCTTTGTAGACATAAGGTTTGCAGACCCAGTGCTGGCTTTAAGTATGCGGAGAAGTAGTTTAATCTACGGAACAGCTTTGGGCAGAATCCTTTATTACGACTTGGAAACAAGGCAAGAACAAGTTATAGCTGAGTTTAGCGAAGAGTGCATTAGAGGAGTTTTTATTTCTTCGGAAAACGTTCTTTATGTAGCTGTAGGGGACCACTACTGCATGGCTTTAGTTAATCCAGAAAACTCAGAAGCTCAAAGACACTTAGTTTACCATGAGTCCAACCACTCTAATGAAACCTGTCAAACCACGCAAGTCCTTATGCACGATGAACTGGTGTGCTTGGTCAAACTAGGTGCTGTTGTAGGAGAGCACACNCCGGTTTTTTTAACTCATATTCCAAGTCAGGTTAAAATGAGTTACGAAATTCCTTTGCTGCCTGAACATTCAGTGCCTTATGACTTTGACGGCAACAAACTGCTTTGGATGGAGTGGAGTTCTGACATGTCTAAGGTTTTTAAGTACTTTGACTTTAGTTCTAGAGAAATCAAAGAAGCTGTGACGTTTTCTAAGTCATTTGGACACATAACTCAAGTTAAACTACTGCCTGATTCGCTTTTGATAGTTCAGAACTACAGAAAAATCAGGATTTATGACATCACAAACGGAGTAGAAAGGAACTTTTTGGGTTCTGTGAAAAGCGACATAGTGGCTATTAACTTTTACTTTACTAGAGACCCTGCAGATAACACTAACGAACAAGAAGGGATATTTGAGCAAAACTTAGGCATTAGCAAGTTTGTTGTAGTCACAGCTCAAACTGAAGGGTCTATATGCATTTGGGACTACCAAGGCCTAGCTGAAGTCATTAGGATCAAAGACCTAGAAGCCCTTACTCCTACTTATCAAAGAATGCAATACTTTGCTATGGGATACCCTTACTACTTGTGTGTTTCCGACTCCAAAATAGCTTTTTCAACTGACTTAGGCACTATTGTGGTTAAGTCGGACTTCCTTGCTAGACTCAACTCTAATCCTTAATTAATACTTATAAACCATTTCTAATGCCAAAGCGTGACCGCAGCAAGCCACCCAAGACTCTGAAAAAGCGAAAGCAAGTTACTGAAGCAGAACCACAACAAGAAACGCCTTCTTTGGAGTACGAAGACCCCTACGAAGACGAATACTCCAGTGAAGCAGACGCAATTTACCACAGTGGCAGCAGTGTAGGAGAAGCCGAGGAATGGGAAGAGTTCCAAAACCTCAAACTGGAGCCCACTCCTGACGGAAACGTTCAACTTGTGCATGACCCCAACTACCATCACTCAGAAGAACCCCAGGAGTCAGACCCTAAAGACGTGTGGAAAGGCGATCCACGCCAAATAAAGAAAGGAGAGTTCTTGGACTTCGAAAACGAAGCTTACGAGTACTTCTACCGAACTTCAGTGGAGTGGCCGTGTTTAAGTTTGGACTACTTGCTAGGGGAAACTTCAGGCCCTCCTTACACCGTGAACATAGTTAGTGGGTCCCAAGCTGGTGACAACAAAAACAAAGTTTATGTGATGAAGTGGTCTGAGCTCTACAAAACCCAAGAAGATGACAAGTCCGAAAGCTCATCTGACGAGTCCCAAGAAGAAGGAGACGAACCTAAACTAGACTACGCTGAGTTTCCTCACCAAGGAGTTGTTAACCGCATTCGGGCTTTCCAGGAACAAAACATCGTAGCAACTTGGAGTGATAGAGGCACAGTTTGTATTTATTCACTAAGTTCCGTGCTTGAGAGTCTAGGTAGTTCACAAGGAATCATTCGCTGTAAACAACCCCAGTCGAACTTTTTTGACTTTGGTCAAGAAGGCTACGGTCTAGAGTGGGGGTACCAAGGCAGGCTCTACGCAGGAGCTGAGTCTATTTACCAACTAGACCCCAACGGCAGTGACTGGGCCCACACAAAAACCTTTGCGGGTCACAAAGGATCAGTTGAAGACATTCAAAAGTCACCTGCAGAAGAGTTTGTGTTTGCTTCATGTTCTGTTGACGGAACTATAAAGATCTGGGACACAAGAGTCGAGTCGCAGGACTCACAAATTACAATTAACGCACACAACACTGACGTCAACGTAATTAGTTGGAACAAAAACGAAACTAGCCAAATTGCTTCAGGTTCAGACGACTCCACTTTTAAAATTTGGGACTTAAGATTCACACAGCAACAAGCAGCTTGTATAAAGTGGCACTCTGACTCCATAACTTCGATATGCTGGAATCCCTTTGAAGCCAGCGAGATAGCGGTAGCTTCAGCTGACGACACCCTAACTGTTTGGGACTTATCAGTAGAAGCAGAAGGCGAGGTTGAGCCAGGGTACCCTCCTCAGTTGCTCTTTGTGCACCATGGACAAGAAGACATTAAGGAAATCAGTTACCACTCACAAATGCAGTTTATCCTGTCCACAGCTTCTAACTCCTTCAACTTGTTCAAGCCTAGTATTAATTTGCAATAACATGGATATTAAGAACCTTTTAGAACAGTCTGGAGCTTCGGTTGTAGACTACTCAGGTAACAGAGTTGCTCCTGAAGCAATTCAAAACAAAATAGACACCCAAAACCAAGCTAACTCAGTCCAGTCCCAGGTAAAACACCTCAGTGAACAAGGAAAGCTAGAGTGGTTGCTTGATAAAAAGTCAGAAGGGAACTTTCTGTACAAAGAAAAGCACTTTGAAAGAGCAGTAAGTGTTTACATGGAAGCACTGGTATGTGCTAAACTAGTTAACCACCAAGAAAGCATAGCTACTGTACTGTGTAACTTGTCTTCTTGTATGATTGGTTTGAACAAACTAAGCGAGGCACTTAAACTTACTGAAGAAGCTTTGAAGGTAAAAAATGACTCTGCAAGGGCTTGGGAAAGAAGTGGCTACGCTAAGTTTTTACTAGGAAGGGACTCTGAAGCTCACCAGGACTGGAACAAAGCTTTAGAATTAGCAACTTCAACTTCTTTGAAGCACAAAATTCACTTTAATCTTAAAACTCTGCACCAAAAAACCCAAAAACTCAAAACTAAGTACAGTAAACTGTGGAAGTCCCAAGAAAAACCTCCAGAGTTGCCTAACGTGTGGGTAGTCACACTCCTAGTGAGAGTTATGTTGTTAGTATGCTATCCTGTTCAGTTGCTTAAAAAGCTATGCAGTAATAAATAAAGATGCAGTACAGAGAAACTAGAAGGAACTGGTTTTGGAACAGGTACTACTTTAAAAAAAGACTCCCTTGGCGCATTTGCAGGGCAGGTGTTTTGTTAGGAATGGGCACCTTTACTTACTATTGGCATAGAAGGGAATAACTCTTAAGTACTCTAAAATTCTCGAATATAAAATGGTGGAACTAGAAGCTTCTCTGAGAGAAAGTTTACAAGCCCAGGCTAAAGTAGAGCTCCAAGCAAGTCTACTCTACTTACAAGCTCACTACTGGTTCTCCGACAAGCACCTGAAAGGAATAGCAGCCCACTTTTTAAAGGAGTCTGACGAAGAACGCACACACTTCAAGCAAATGCTCGACTACTTGGACTTACGAGGAGCACTGGCTAAAGTTGAGCCCCCCAGCATCCCCGAACTCAACTGGACCAATGAAACTGAAGTGTTTGAGTACTTTTTGGACTTAGAAAGAAGAAACACCGAAAACATCAATGGTCTTTACAAAAAAGCCCGCGAAGCTGGAGACTACGACTTCGAAAGGTTCATGCTGACTTTTGTGGAGCACCAAGTCAAGTCAGTAGATGAGTGGGAAGCCCTTGTGGAAAAGGTCAAGTCCTTTAATGCAATGCCCGGACTTATCTGGCACTTGGATGCTATAATCTAATTAAAGCTTTTAATATTTGAATAGAAATAGATGATAATCGTTTAATTTGTATAAGAAAATGGAAGTACTACCAAAATCCAATGTACCCAAAGAATCTGAACCCAGTCTAAAATCCTCAATTCGTAACGCAAAGCAACTCAAAAAGCTTGAAATCGCTTTAGAGTTAGAAAACGGAGGCCAAGAAACAATCCAAGTCAACTCCAAAGACAACTCCCGGTTAATTGCTAGACAACTGGCTGAAAAGCACTCACTTTCTATTGAATTTGAAGACTCACTAGCAAACTTCATTCAAAAAGAACAACAAAAACTACCCAAAAAAACTGCTTTTTGCAGAAGTACTGGCTCACTTGGTTTGAATTCACCCAATGAAGAATCAGACAAAACCACTCGAGACGGAGTCTCACCTAAGTACCCCTACAAAGTCAAAAAAGCAACTCCTAGAAAAGATCCTAACAACCCAGACACTTGCACCAAAAAGACTCCTAAAAACTTTGGAGAGTGGCTGTACATGAAAGGCAGCACTATGAAAGAAGCCACTAACGAAAAAATTCAATCCGAAAAGGAAAACCAAAGCCAAGAAAAGTGGTTTAAACCCCAAATAAACAAGAAGTCCCGCAGCATTGCGTTGAAGTCTTTAGACTCTCCAGAAGACTTACTCTTGGGCTATGGTTACTTGTACAGAGACCACAAAGAACTTCTTAAAAAAGAAGCTGAAGACCAAGAAAAAACTACCTGCACCTTCCAACCCAACCCAAGTAAGAAACGAACCAAAAGGAAGTCCTTGCACGAAGACCTTTACAAAGACGCTCAAACACGCAAACTCAAACTAACCAACTCCCAAAACAACTTTTACAAGCCCATGACTTCCAGAAAGTCCAGTTTGAGCAAAGAAGAACTCTTCGAAAGGCTTTTTTCTTCGAAAACCAAAACTGAAGAAGAAATGGCCAAAAAAAGACAGGAGAAAGAAGAAGCTGAGTTGCGAGAATGCACACTCAAACCTAGTGTGTCTTCGCAGTCCTCCATTCGCAATTCAGAAGTCTGGGAGCACCTGTACAACTTAAGGAACCAAAAAGAAGAAAAAATCAAAAAAATCAGCGAAAAACAAGAAGTAGAAATCCTTTCCCAGGCATCCACCCAAAAAGCCAGTAAGAACTCCCTTAAAATAGTTGAAAACTTCAGAAAAAAACAACTGAAAAGACTCTTCAAAGCTCTAGATTCTAGTGGTGAAGGAACAGTTTGTTCTAAAAGCATATGTAAAAACAGCTTAGACTCAGAGTCAATTAGAATCCTCAAGCCCTTTTTTGAGTTACTAGAAAACTCAGGCACAGCTCTTAACTTCAAAGAGTTCTGTGAAGTCACTGAGTGCTTGATGGCAGAACTTACAGTAGCCGAAAAAAACTACTTATTAAAAAAAGATCCCCCCAAAAAAGAGACCACATTCAAGAAGCCTTCCCTCTCTTCCAACTCCAAAAAATTAGCTCTCAAAAGAAGAAACAACCTCCCTAAAGACTTCTACGAAAGACTCCAACAAGAGAAAAAACTCAGCCAAATCAAACTTGAGATGAAGCGAGAAACCTTCCAAGAAACTTACTCTTTCCAGCCCTCAACTAAAAAGTCTCTTAAATAATATAGCAATAAATGGGAAATGTATGTAATACTTGCTTAAATGACTATCCTTTAAAAGGCGAAGTTAAAGACTTTGAAATCGAGTACATTAAAAAGGCTCCAAGGTCAAAAAAAGCCCTAGGAAGCATTTTGAAAATCCAAGCTGCTTGGCGAGGCTACGCAACTCGCAAACAACAACTAGAAAAGGCTATTTCATTTCCCCATTTCAAAGAAGTCGAAGCAAAACTAGGACCCTTTCACTATCCCCCCTACAATCCACCCCCCGAAGTAGTCAGAAAACCACCAGTTAAATTCCAAAACAACTCAGTTTACATAGGAGAATGGAACCTAGACACAGAAACTCGTGAAGGCAGGGGAGTCTGTGTGTGGCCGGACGGGTGCAAGTACGAAGGCCTGTGGGCTCGAGGAAAAGCTAACGGAAAAGGCCGCATCATCCACAACAACGGAGACGTTTATGAAGGTGACTGGGTTGAAGACGAGTCTCACGGAGTAGGAACTTATATCAAAGCTGACGGTTCTAAGTACTGTGGGGAGTGGAAATACGGAGCACAAGAAGGCTGGGGCATAGAAACGGTTCCTGATGGCACTACTTACGAAGGCGAGCACCAGCAAGGAGCTAAAAATGGAAAAGGACTTATAAAGTGGAAAGACGGAGAAAGGTACGAAGGAGAGTTTAAGCAAAACAAAATGGAAGGAAAGGGAACTTACACTTACCCAGACGGAAGGATTTACTGCGGAGACTGGGTGGCTGACAAAAAACAAGGCAAAGGAAGGTTTGAGTGGCCAGATGGAAAAGTGTACGAAGGGGACTACTTTGACGACCAAAAGCATGGAGACGGAGTCTTTATTTGGCCTGACGGAAGGAAGTTCGAAGGGAAGTGGGAAAAAGGGAAGCAGCACGGAATAGGGGTTATGATTTCGCCGAACGGAAAGAAAAAACAAGGAATTTGGAAGCATGGCCAGATTGTCCATAGCTTTTCCAAAAAGTAGTGTTCATACCTAATTAGTGTTATAAATGGAAGAAGAAAAAAAGTCAGAGTTAGGTCCCTTGCCCCCTATAATACCTAGGAACAACCAGTTCTTTTTGCAACTAATAGACAACTTGTTTGAGAACGAAGACGAAGAAGCCAACCCTTACCAGGACCTTTGGAACGGAGAAGAAGAACTCATAAACATCCCTACTGAAATAATACAGGAAGAAATCAGTTACGAGTTAAGTGAAGACGACCCTGCGGAAGAAGACACTCTCCAGTACTCAAGCAGGATCAGAGACGACAGGTGGCTGTGCCCTATCTGTCTGGACCTGCTGAGCGACCCTGTTGAAACTCCTTGTTGCCACAACCTTTTCTGCGAAAAGTGTGTCAGAGGACTGGTGCGGTGTCCTCTGTGCAACCGTTGCATGGAGACTTGTGCTCCTAACATTCCCGTCAGGCGTATCCTAGACGACATGGTAATTAAGTGCAGACATCAACTTTGCGACAAGTTTTACAAAAGAAGAGACATTGAAAAGCATGAGAAGTTTTGTGAAATGGCTTTAATGAAGTGCAGGTACAGTAGGTCGTGCGGAGACATTGTAAGGAAAGACCTTGAAACTCATGAAGCAGAAGAGTGCAACTATAGACCAGTAGAGTGCCCTATGCAGTGCACTAAAGTTATGCCTAAGTCCCAAGTTGAGTTGCACCTTGAAAAATCTTGCGTCAACGTAGAAGTGCACTGTCCACAGCAGTGCGGCGAAAAAACGCTTAGAGGAAACATTGAAAACCACATTTCTCAGTTCTGCAACGAAACTATAATTAGGTGTCTTTTGTCTGACTCAAGAGATCAGAGTTGCGACTTTGCCTGTCCTAGGAAGTTTATAAAGGAACACCAGGACACTTGTGAGTTCAGATTAGTTCAGTGTGAAAACGAAGGCTGTGAGGAATTAATAGTGATCAAGGACTCAGAAGATCACCAAGAAGAGTGCTTATTTAAAGAAATTAAGTGTCCCAACGACTGTGGTGAGTCCATGCTGCGCAGAGACGAAGCCCAGCACAGAGCTGAAGACTGTGAACTAGAAGAAGTGACTTGTGCTTACTGTTGCGTAGGGTGTTCAGAACAAGTAGTGCGCAAAAACTACTCTAAACACCTAGAAGATAACGCCCAGATGCACTCCTTGATGATGGTTCAAGGCTTCACCCAGATGAACAAAGCCATTGAAACGCTCCAGAGCGAAATGCGTCGTTTGAAAAGGCTTGTGAAAGACAAAGATTCCTCTTACTATAGAGAAAGCCTCCAAATCGAGGACTTGGATGAAGTAATTGACTTTTTCCAGAATAACTGATACATAACTTAATTATAATAATGGCGGGAATTGAAGGAATACCTGAAGAACTCTTGAGGAGCTACTACCAAAACCACTTTCCTGCAGAGGAGCTTTCCAAGTGGCTTTCCCAAGTGAAAAACCCCAGGTTAGGAGACTCCCACCAGTTTAACAGCTTTCCAAACCGAGAGTTTTCTTTTACCCTTAAAGAAGACATATACGTTCGGCACAAGAACTTTGCGAACCCGGAGGAACTTAGAAGTGAACTAGTGAAAATAACTCCTCAAAAAATAGACATAGGAGGGGTCTGGAAAAAAGCTTTTGGACCTGGCAGCCAAAGCAACGAACCCTTTGAACGGGAGTTAGTTTTTGATGTTGACATGAACGACTACGACGGGCTCAGGGACTGCGGGTGCACAGGCGCTAACATTTGCCACAAGTGCTGGAAGTTTATGGTAGTAGCTTGCAAGAGTCTTTCGATCATACTTACTAAGAGTTGTGGGTTTCGAAACATTTTGTGGGTGTTTTCAGGAAGAAGGGGGATTCACGGCTGGGTGAGTGACTCGACTGCTAGGAGACTCAATAACCGAAAAAGAAGTATGCTTGTGAAGTTTATTCAGTCAGAACCCAAGCCAAAAACTCCTTTTAAACAAGTTTACGAAGAAGTTCTGAAGCAGCATTTTGAAGAAATCATTTTGAGTGACATGGACCTTTTTAAGCACCAAAGTCACAGAGAAAAGCTATCAAGTTACATTCCTACTCAAGACTCAACTAAGTTCCAGGTTCCTGAACTGCCTAGTGGTGACAGTCACCAAGCCTGGTCACAGTTCAATGTTAACCTTAAAGAAATCTATAAAAACAACCCTAAGAAAATTGAAGAAGTACTTATGAAGGTGCACTTTGACTACTTGTTTCCTAAGATAGATGCTAACGTTAGCACAGACATGGGCCACTTGTTAAAAGCACCCTTTTCTGTGCACCCTTCCACTAACTACGTATGCGTTCCCTTTACTATTGAAGAAGTAGACCACTTCAACCCTTTTGAAGCTCCCCAAATTAAGAACTTAGAAACCATGGACCTATCACACTACATCAATATACTAAGGGCAATTACTTCTGAGTTAAACTCAGAGTCAAGGACTGAACGCAACATCTTAGTTAGAGCCCAGAGAGAAACCAGCACTGACTACTAATTAAATGCACTAAGTAAATTCAGTAATATGCACCAACTAGGAAGTTTCTACAACAGAGTAGTACAGCCAGCCGTGAGGGTGCTAGAAACAGCTTGCCAACTCTACCCGAACAAGGTTGTTTTAAGCTACAACGGCGGG
>PR_CR_10_Liq_1_inCRDRAFT_1001651_pt1 | contig 12257 bp, 6 predicted proteins | sample PRCRCaboRojoPR_3_FD_10241 | JGI IMG/M metagenome (IMG submission 10241) | reverse complement strand
AGATGGGACACTGATATGGGATGTGCCCCAAAATCCCGGGCAATACAATTTTGCCTTTGAAATTATTGAATGGCGTAAAAACCGCAACGGCCGCTACACCAAAATTGGTTTTGTAACCCGAGATTTACAAATAGACATTGAAGACTGCGGTAATGAACCTCCCGTTATTCAACCGGTGGGGCCCTTTTGTGTAGAGTCCGGGCAAACCATAAGCTTTCCGGTAACGGCCACAGACCCTGATGGAGACGATATTGAGCTGAGTGCTTTTGGCGCTCCTTTTGAGATAGCACCAGAAGCTCAGCCCTTTAATCGCACAGGCTCTGAGCCTCTTACCCATACTTTTGTGTGGAATACGGCCTGCACGCATGTAAAAAGGCTACCGCACCAAATTACCTTTAAGGCACAAGATATTCCAGCCGACCGAAACGAAACACCCCTGGCCGATTTATACACCACGGAAATAACAGTTATTGCTCCGGCTCCTAAAAACCCGGCTGCGCAATCAGAAGGGGGAGGACTGGCTTTAAACTGGAATTCTAACTTTTGCCGAGACGCACAAGGCTATCTGATTTACCGCAGAGAGGCCGCCTTTGGGTTTATACCCGATTCTTGCGAAACCGGGGTGCCCGAGTATACGGGGTACACATTTTTAGACTCTAACACCCAAGGTGTTTTAGACACTGCGTATTTAGATACCAATGATCTGGAGATTGGGGTACAATACTGCTACATGGTGGTAGCCTATTTTGAAGATGAAGCGCAAAGCTACGCCAGTCAGGAGTTTTGCGCCAGCCTGCCGCTATCTTTACCACTTATTACCAAAGCTGATGTGGAAAGCACGTCAACATCAACCGGCTCTGTGCGGGTAGAGTGGATTGCTCCACCTGAATTTGATTCCACCCTTTTTCCACCGCCTTACCAATATCGATTACTGGTTTCAGATAGCATTAATGGCACGGACTTCTCTGAGCTTACCCGCATTAACGGGCTGGAGGACACCGCCTATCAACACCAAAGTTTAAACACCCAAGATTTGGGCTATAACTATCGGGTAGACTTATATTCTGGAACAGACCAAACTTTTGTGGGTTCTTCCAGTCCCGCTTCCACTATATTCCTCAAGCCTCGGGGTCAAGATGAAGCCGTAGTTTTAAATATGACCCACAATACCCCATGGCTCAATGAGCGCTTTGTGATTTTTAGAGAGAATCCAACCGGCAGCGGCACTTTTGATAGTATTGCAGAAAGCTTTAACCCAGTTTACACCGATACCGGGTTGGTGAATGGCGAGGAATATTGTTACCGCGTAAAGGCCTACGGAAGATACACCGCCAATGATAGCTTGCCAAATATTGAAAACCGCAGCCAAATTGCTTGTGCGCTGGCGCGTGACACCATCGCACCTTGTACACCCCTTATAAGTTTACGTACGGTGTGCCCCGATACTATTTTGGTAAGTTGGCAAATGCCCAAGAATCAGGGCTGCCCCAATGATGTAAAACAGATAAATATCTATTTCAGAACCCCTACCGGTTCTTTTGGCGCTAACCCCGCTTACACGTTTAGAACGGGCAATGACAGCACTATTGTGCTGGTTAATGACGGACAGTTATTTGGCTGTTTTGCCGCTACGGCCGTAGATGATGCCAACTTTGATGCCGGTGGCGAGGCCAATGAAAGTCCGCTGAGTGAAGAAGCTTGCCTGGAAAGCTGTTTTGAGCTGCAATTCCCAAACGTATTTACGCCTAATGGCGATGGCACCAGCGATTTATTTCTCCCCCTTAATTACAATCAACTGGAAAGCCTGCAAGTAGACATTTACAATCGCTGGGGGACTACGGTGTATCGCTCAGCTAGTTTAGAAGACTTTGTGGTCAATGGCTGGGATGGCACCGTGCAGCTTAGCGGGCAGCCAGCAGCTCAGGGGGTGTATTACTATGTAGCTACTTTTGTTCCAAAATCTTTAGAAGCTACCAATGAACAAGTGGTGGCCGGATTTGTCCATCTGTTTCGTTAACTAATTCAAGCATGTTTACAGGTATAATAGAAGAAATGGCTGAGGTGACAGACACCCGGCAAGAAGGGGGCAATTTGCACTTGACTCTGCAATGCAGCTTTACCCAAGAGCTTAAAGTTGATCAAAGTGTGGCCCATAATGGGGTTTGCTTAACTGTGGTGCACATTAATCAAAATGAGTACACCGTTACGGCCATTGAAGAAACCTTGCAGCGCAGTAATTTAGGGGGGCTGGTTAAAGGCGCCAAAGTGAACATTGAGCGCTGTATGCCCATGAACGGGCGGCTAGACGGTCATATTGTGCAGGGGCATGTAGATACGGTAGCCACTTGCACCGGCTTAGAAGAGAAAGAAGGCAGTTGGGAGTTTCATTTTGAGCACCCCGCTCAGGCTGAGCACGTTACCGTGCCAAAAGGATCTATTACCGTAAATGGGGTGAGTCTCACGGTAGTGCGTTCTGAGAGGCAAAGCTTTTCAGTCGCCATTATCCCTTACACCTATGAGCACACCGTTTTTAAGTATCTAGAAAAAGGCCATCAGGTGAACCTGGAATTTGATATTGTGGGCAAATATGTAGCTCGCTTGTTGGAAATGCGAGACGCCTAGAGATGTTTCAGCGCAGCGGCAATGCCAGCGGCATCCAGTTGGCAATCAGTGAGCAATTCTTGGCGGCTACCCTGGCCTACAAATTGGTCAGGCAGGCCTAGTGCCCGGTGCGTACCCGACCAGCTGCCTTGCGCAATCATTTGCTGAACACAAGCACCCAGGCCTCCCTGAGCCATGTTTTCTTCTACCGTGATTAATTTTTGGAAGGGTGCGAGTAAACTTTGGAGTACCTGGGCCGGAAAGGGCTTTAAACAGGGAATGTTTAAATGGGCATACTCACTGTTTTGTACTGCGGCCTGGGCCTGAGCCGCTAAACTGCCGTAACTAACAACACAGCGCGTATGTCCTTTTTTCCACCAGCTGGGGGCTAAGCTTGTCGAGTCTAAAGGGGGGATTTCATAGGCTACCTCATCTTTTGGATATCTAATAGCGGCCAACTTGCGCTGGCTTACGCAATGCTCAAGTTGTTCTGCCAGGGCAAGACCGCTGGCCGGTGCCCAAAGTTCTAAATGTGGTAAGCTGGCCAGCAGGCTTATATCAAAAACGCCATGGTGGGTGGGGCCATCTGCGCCTACTAGTCCAGCCCGGTCTAAACAAAAAAGTACTGGTAATTTTTGTAAGACCACATCATGAATGATTTGATCAAGCGCCCGCTGGGCAAAGGTGCTGTAGAGGTGAACAATTGGATAATAACCATCGGCTGCTAAGCCTGCGGCCATGGTTACTACATGCTGTTCAGCTATGCCTACGTCTATTACACGCTCTGGAAAGGCTGCCTGGGCAAGCTTTAAATCGGCACCGCTGAGCATAGCCGGACTCAGCACCACCACTCGTGGGTCCTGCGCCATAAGGTGATGCACCTTTTGGCCAAATAAATTTTGAAAGGTCTTTACTTCAGTTTTTTTGAGGTGAGATTCAAACGTTCTAAAGCCCAAACCTTTTTGGGTGCGTACCTTTAAAAACACAGGACCTTTATGCTTTTTTAAATCTTGCAAAACGTTTACCAGCGCTTGCACATCATTGCCCGCAGTCACTTCATGAAAGCTGAATCCCAGGCTTTCGGCAAAAGCCTGGTATGAATTTAAATGGTTTAAAGCACCCACGTTAGGGTCTATGCTGCTTTTATTGTCATTAAGAATAATAAGGCAGTTGGCTTGCTGCTCGCCTAAATAGTTGAGTGCTTCAAAGGCCATACCCCCGGTTAAAGCGCCATCGCCAATTACCGCCACGTATTTGCGTTGTTTTTGGCTCAATTGACCCGCCTTCCAAAATCCGGCTAAAGCCGAAACAGAGGTGGAGCTGTGCCCTGCTCCAAAAGGATCAAAAGGGCTTTCTTGCCGGTTGGTAAAACCGGTGATTCCATTTTTGAGGCGGTTGGTGTGAAAGCGATCTTTACGGTCGGTTATAATTTTATGTACATAGGCCTGGTGGCCTACGTCCCAAATAAGAATGTCTTTGGGAGTTTTGTACACGTAATGCAAGGCCACCGTGAGTTCGGTAACTCCTAAACTACTTTTAATGTGGCCCGCTTTGGTCCGGGTTTTCTCCAAAAGAAACTGCCTTAATTCTTGGCACAGTGCAGCCAATTTACTGGGTGCTAAACTCCTTAATTGAACAGGAGAGGAGATGGTATCTAAAAGAGGAAAAGCCATAGTTGGCAAAGGTAAGTGCTTAAAGTTTGCAGCAACAAAAGGTCTACGGTGGAACCAAAAAAAGTCTCGCTGAATATTCAGCGAGACTTTACCAATCAACCAAACCTTAACTTACTATGTTAATTTTGAGAAAAGCTTTTGCGTTCCTCGGTTCAACCGTTCCAGTAATAAATACAGTACTGGTACAACAATTAACGTTAAAAATGTCGCAAATACCAGACCAAAAATTACAGTCCAGGCCATGGGGCTCCAGAAAATGGCGTTATCGCCACCAAAATAAATATTAGGGTCGTATTCGTTTAAAAGCCCAAAGAAATCTATGTTAAGCCCTACGGCCAAAGGAAGCAACCCTAGCACAGTGGTAATGGCGGTAAGCAGTACGGGTCTTAAGCGGGTCATACCGCCAAGCTCAATGGCTTCGCGTAGGTCAGCATCATTAAGCTGCTTATCAGTTACGCCTTTTTTCTCGCGTAAACGAGCGCGGCTTAACTCAATAAAGTCAATAAGCACAATGCCGTTGTTTACCACAATTCCCGCCAAGGAAACAATGCCAATACCGGTCATAATTACTACAAACTCCATTTGAAAGATGCCCAAGCCCAAGAATACCCCAATGGTGCTAAAAAGCACGGTGAGGATAATAATGAATGGCTTGCTGGCCGAGTTAAACTGTGATACCAATATGATGGTAATGAGGGCCACAGCAATAAGCAGAGCGGTGGTTAAGAAAGCGGAGCTCTCTTGCTGTTCTTGTTGGGCTCCCGTGTATTTAAGGCTGTATCCATCTGGTAGCTCAAAGTTGGCCATTACCTCCTTAATTTCATTATTTACCTCTGTGTCATTGTAGCCTTCAATAATGTTAGAGTAAATGGTAATTACCCGTTCGGCATCTTTACGTTTAATGGAGTTATAGCTATTTTTAAATTCATAGCTGGCAACCGCGCTAATGGGTACTTGTACAATTTGTCCAGAGGCCTGAGAGCGGAAAGTCACCAGTTGATTCATTAGGCTGGCCACGCTGTAGCGGAATTCTTTCTTTAGCCGCACTTCAATGGGGTAGTCATCTTCTCCTTCTTTGTATTTGCTAGCTTCACTGCCGTAAAGGGCGGTGCGCATGGCCAGGGCCACTTGTTGGGTGCTCACCCCCAGTCTGCGCGCACGGTCTCTATCAATTTTAACCAACATTTCAGGTTTGTTGGTTTCCAAGTCTACTTGTAGACCTTCAATGCCCTCAATACTGGCGTTTTCAATGGTGCGTTTTACGGTATCAGCCGTGGCAATCAGTTGGTCAAATTGGTCGCCAATAATTTCAATGTTAATGGGGCGGCCAGTGGGTGGTCCGTTCTGCTCTTTCTCAACCGAGATGCGCACACCCGGCATCCAGTTCACCAATTTTTTGGTTACTTCCCGTTGGATATCGGTGGTTTTTATACCCTCCCTAAATTCATATTCAACAAATGAGATGGTAATGCGGGCTTTGTTAGGCGTATTTTGTCCGCCACCGCCAAACTCGTTCTGGCTAGCCGTCTCAGCACCTACGTTGGTTACCACGCTTTCTATCAAGCCTTTTTTGTGGTAGGGTTCTAGAATGTCTTCCAGTTTTTCTTCTACCAACTGAGTGGTGCTATCGGTGGCCACCACATCAGTGCCTAAAGGCACTTCAACAAAAACGTTTATGTAATTGGGCTCGTTTACCGGAAAGAACACGATTTTGGGCTGCGATAGCTTAAAATAGAAGAATACGGAAAATACCATTAATAACACCGTGCCCAAGACAATTAGGTAGGGTTTGACACCTGATAAGGCATAGTTGAGGCTCTTTTTGTAAAAGCCCTCTAGCTTAGGCAGCAAGCTCTTTTGAAACCATCTTGAAAGGGGCTCTAAGGCATAGGTAAATAGTAAAATTCCTAAAGTTAATACCAACATGAAATTACCGAAACCAAAAGACTGGGTAAACAGCAGAACAATCCCAATTAGGCCAAAAACAGCCGCCCAAAGTAAGGCCTTGCGGTGGTTGGGTTTTCGATCTAAATCTTGTTTCTTTATGAATTGCGAGGCAATAACCGGATTAATAACCAAGGCCACAAAGAGGGAGGAGCCTAACACAATAATCAAGGTGCGCGGCAGGTAGCCCATAAACTCACCAATAATATCGTCCCAGAACAACAGTGGGAAAAAAGCCGCTAAGGTGGTGGCAGTAGAGCTGATGATAGGCACCGCTATTTCACCCACCCCTTGCTTGGCGGCCTCAAAAGAGCTTAGTCCTTCCTCGTCATAAAGCCGGTAGATGTTTTCTATAGTAACAATGGCGTTGTCTACCAGCATCCCCAGGGCCAATATCAAGGAGAAAAGCACAATAAAATTAAGGGTAATGCCCAGGGCGCTCAAAAGCAGGAAGCTAATAAACATGGAGAAGGGGATGCTCAATCCCACGAAAGTGGCATTACGCAGCCCCAGAAAAAACAAGAGGACCAAGGTTACCAGAATAACGCCCGAAATAATGGAGTTCTCCAGGTTGGCAATTTGGTTACGGGTTTGCTTACTCTGATCATTGGTGATGGTGACCTTTAAATCTTCTGGAAGGTTCTTGCCTTTGGCTTGTTGCAAGATTTCCCGAATTTTATCGGTAGCCTCTAGGAGGTTTTCACCGCTTTTCTTAATCACGTTAAGTGAAACCACTTGCTCGCCATCTAAACGCGCAAAACTTTCTACCTCTTTGTAGGTAAAGAGCACGTCAGCTACATCTTTGAGGTACACGATATTGCCATTCTCGTGTTTTACAATTACGTTGCGGATTTCTTCCATACTCTCAAATTCCGCATCGGTACGGATGCTTCTTCGGGTTTTACCCAAAAGAATGTCACCGGCCCCAATGTTAATGTTCTCTGAGGCTATGGCCTGCTGAATGTCATTGAAGCTAAGTTCATTGGCTTTGAGCTTGGGCAGGTCTACGTTAACCTGTACCTCTTTTTCTTTGTCACCCGTAATGGTGGCCTCTGAAATTTCGGGGAGTTCTTCAATCTCATCTTGTAGGTTTTCGGCATAATCCACCAGATCATCGATGGAATAATCACCTGAGAGGTTGATGTTAAGAATGGGAATGCGGCTCAGATCTATGTCCAGCACCACAGGGTCTTGGTCTAAATCATTAGGAAGATCGCTCTTGGCCCGGTCTACTGCATCTTTTACATCTTGTAAAGCACGCTCGGTATCTACATCAATGTTAAACTCTACGTTAATGATCGAAACATCCTGCACGCTTTCAGAATTCATCTCTTTAATGCCGTCTACCTCTTTTATTTCTTTTTCTAGCGGGCGGGTGATGAGATTCTCAATATCAGTGGGTGTGTTGCCCGCGTAAGGTGTTTGCACGTAAATGAGTGGAAACACTATTTCTGGGAAACTCTCTTTAGGCATGGTGCGGTAAGAGTAGATGCCAAAAAGTATAAGCAGGGCCGATAGGATAAACACGCTGATGGTGTTATTAAGGGCCAGAGAGCTTAGCTTAAACTCCCTTTTTGTTTTTGATGCCATACAAGTTTTTTAAAATTCTGTCAATTACTTTAAGGTTACTGCCTGGCCTGCTGCCACCAGGTTATAACCTGATGTGACTACCAGGTCTGAGGGAGTAAGCCCTTCCAGCACTTCGGTTTGATCATTAGAAGTTAAGCCCTTGGTGATGTAGCGTTTGGCTACCACATTTTCACCATTCTTTTGCTCAACTACAAAGAGGTACTCACCGGTTAAATCTTGTTTTATGGCCATACTGGGCACAGCTAAAGCCGCAGGGTTTTGGTAGTCACGTATGCGCAAACTGGCCAAAAGATTGGGCTTAATAAGCTGGTTGCTATTGTTAAGCTTTACCTTAATTTTAAAACTGCGGTTGTTGGGATTAATGTACTGGCTGGTGAAAATTACCGGCTGTACTTGTTCTAAACCCAGGGCATCAATAGTTACGTGAACCGAGTCTCCTACCTGAATATCGCCCAGGTAGTCTTCAGAAATTTCAGCTTCTACTTCAAGGTTTTCCATATCTACCACCCGTACTACCGGGGTACCCATGGCTAAAAACTCACCCGTGTTTACGGTAATCTCGTCTACCCGCCCATTAATAGGAGATGAGATGGTGGAATTGTCTAATTGAGCCTTTATTTGGCCTAAGCGATTTTTGGCCGCCTTAAATTGCGTTTGGGCATTTAAGTATTGTATTTCAGACCCAATACTGTCTTTCCACAACCGCTGCCTGCGTTTAAAGGTGGTTTTGGCTAAGTCATAAGAGGCCTGCGCTTCTTGCAACTGTTCTTTTAAAGCATCGGCATTAAGAGCCACCAAAGTTTGGCCCTTACTTACTTTTTGACCTTCTTTAACGGGAATACTCACCACCCGGCCCATAGATTCTGCGCTAAGCAACACATTCTCTTGACTGCTAACGGTACCGGTTATTTGTAAGTAGTGATTGAAGGTAGTTGTTTGCACTTTTTTGGTAGCTACAGGTGTAAGCTTTTCAGCCTTGCTGGTGGTATCTTGGCTCTTGATTTTTTCTTCCAGCGTTTTAATTTCAGCCTGGAGTTCTGCCAGTTCTTTTTTCTTTTCTTCCAAAGAGGCCTTATTGTCGGCCAGAGAGCCATCACCAGAAGGTTTACCGCAAGAAGCAGCTAAAAAAAGCAGGGCTAAAAGGGGGGTAAGTTTTCTCATTTTTATAGTCTATTAATTGCTAATTGCCTAGGGCGTTTTCTAAAGATTCTTTTGCGTTAAGCAGATTCATTAAAGCGTTTACATAATCGCTTTCGGCCTGCAGGTATTGGTTTTGCGCCTGGGTAAGCTCTAAGCTGGAGCTGATGCCCTCGCGGTATTTTTTGGTAGTTTGGTTAAACACACGTTCAGTGAGTTTCATGTTGCGCTTTTTGTTATTGTAATTATCTAAGGCAAATGAAAAATCGCTGCGTGCTTGCTGGTAGTTTAAATTCAATTGGTTGGCGGTGCTTGACTTTGCTATTTGCACGCGGTCTAAATCCACTTTGGCCTTTTGTACTCTGGCATCGCGGGCAAAACCGGTAAAGAGAGTCCAGCTTAAGCTTGCTCCAATGGTGGTGCCGGGTATCCAAAATGTGTTGAAACTAAAAGACTGGTCAAAGTCATTGGCAAAATTGCTTTGGGTGTGATTGATAAAGCCGTTGAGCTTTGGGTAGTAGGCCGCCCGTTCATTGGCTACTTGCAGCTGGGCGCCCTTTTCTTGCGAAAGCACCGAACGGTAGGCAATGTGCTCTTCTACGCTAAAATTTTGATTAATAAGCGCCTCACCCGTTTTTTGGTCAAACAGCAACTCATCCAGGTTTTGGGTAAGCTGTACATCGCGCTCCAGCGGTATACCCAGGTTAAACTTAAATACCTGCAAGGCCAGTGTTACTTGACGCTCGGCATTTTGCAAGCCAGCCTGCAGGTTATTCACCAAAATCTCCAGCTGATCAGCATCTTGCTGTTCTACAAAGCCATTTTCATACAGCTTGCGCGTTTCGGCAAAATTGTCTTGAGTGGTTGCTAAATTATTCTTAATAATGTCGTAGCTTTTTTGGGCCACCAGCACTGCATAATAAGCCTGAGCGGCATTTTTACGCGCATCAATTTCTGCTGTTTCCTTTTCCAGTCTTTTGGTTTCTTTAAAGACCCGCGTGGCGCGCAGAGCCACAAAATAGCTGGCATCTAAAATCAGTTGATTTACCTGAACCTGGGCCTGGTTTTGATGTGCTACCCCAAAGGGTAGAGTTATAAATTCACCCTCTGGCGCGTTGGGGTTCACAAACTGTGCAGGAATGGGCTGCTCTTGAATTTGTGCATTGTAACTGTAGCCAAAAGTGGTGCTGATTTGTGGAAGGCCAATGGCCGCGGTTTCCCGGATGGTTTGCCGGGCCTTCTCAACTTCTTTCTGCCGGTCTAATACATTGTAGCCATTTTCAGCCGCGTATTGCTCGGCTTCAGCTAAAGAAAAGCTTAGCGTAGTAGGCTCTTGCGCCTGACCCCACAAGGCCGAGCTAAGAAGGCTGAGCAGTAAAATGCTAGTTTTTTTCATTTTCAGTATTTAGTTTTAATCGCTGTTCTAATTTTTCAAGCCCTTGGGCGGTGGCCATGCCCCGTATGTGGTACACAAGAATTTCACGCATCACTTCTTTCGTGTCGTAATTTTTAAAGGGTTCAATTTCTTCCCCAATTAAAACCACCATGCGGCTGTAGTAGAGTAGGGTAATAATTTCCTGATTAAGATCTGGGCGGTACAGGCCTTCACGCACCCCGTTTTTTATGTTGCTACCAATAAGCCCCAGTACCATGTCTTTACGCTTGCCCTCTAGCCAGCCGTGTATCTCGGGGTAATAACGCTTAAGCTGAAACTGCAAACTGTGATTGTAATTCTCTACAGTAGAACACACTACTTCATCTAGTTTAAAAAGCTCATCAATGGCATCTTCAGAAGTAGCTTTAACCTCATGCATGTGTTGACTAATGTGCGTAAAAACCTCTTTTACAGTTTGTTGTACAAGGTCTTGCTTGTTCTTAACGTATTTGTAAAGTGTTTTTTTAGAAATGTTTAATTCACCCGCCAGGTCATCCATGGTAACGGGCTTAAGGCCGTATTTACCAAACATTTCCATGGCGGTCATTAATATTTCGTGCTCCATTTTTTCCATAGTCGGGCGCAAAACTAGTAAACTTATTTCACCAGGAAACTAAAAAAATAAAAAAGTTTCCACAGTGTATCAAGTTTCTGTTCCTAGGTGTAGGGTGGTTTAAAAAAATACAGACCTTTGCCGCCTAAAATTTTTGAGGCATGGCGCAGTCTATCAAAGAAATTCTAGAGAAAAAACCTGTAGGATCTACCCTTAGCCTAAATGCTTGGGTACGCACCTTTAGAAGCAATCGTTTTATTGCTTTAAGCGATGGCAGTTGCTTAAAAACCTTGCAAGCGGTAGTAGATTTTGAAAATTTTGAGGAGCAATTATTGCGCAAAGTGACTACCGGTGCCGCTCTCCAGCTTACGGGTGATTTGGTAAGCTCTCAAGGGCGGGGCCAAGATGTAGAGTTGCAGGTAACAGAGCTGGCCGTTTTGGGCGAAAGCTCCGCTGAGCACTATCCCCTGCAACCTAAAAAGCATTCCCTGGAGTTTTTGCGTGAGGTGGCCCACCTGCGCATGCGCACCAATACTTTTGGCGCCATCATGCGGGTGCGCCACAACTTGAGTTTTGCCATCCACCAATACTTTCACCAAAAGGGCTTCTTTAATTTGCACACGCCCATCATCACCGGTAGTGATGCCGAGGGTGCCGGTGAAATGTTCAACGTCTCCATTCTAGATAAAAAGAACCCACCTCTAACACCAGAGGGCGCCATCGATTACAAAGAAGACTTTTTTGGAAAAGAAACCAACCTTACCGTTTCGGGTCAATTAGAAGCAGAGCTTGGCGCGATGGGCTTAGGCAAAGTCTACACTTTTGGCCCCACTTTTAGAGCCGAGAATTCCAACACCGCCCGCCACTTAGCGGAGTTTTGGATGATTGAGCCCGAGGTGGCTTTCGCCAACCTGGAAGACAACATGGATTTGGCCGAAGACTTTTTAAAATACGTGATTCGTTTTGCGCTGGAGCATTGCCGTGAAGATCTGGAGTTTCTAGAAAAGCGCCTGCTGGATGAGGAAAAATCAAAACCTCAGACGGAGCGCAGTGCCATGCCCCTTTTGGAGAAACTCCAATTTGTGGCCGATAATAACTTCCGCAGGGTGAGCTACACCGAAGCCATTGAAATTCTACGCAACTCTAAACCCAACAAAAAGAAGAAATTCCAATACCTGATTGAAGAGTGGGGGGCAGACCTGCAAAGTGAGCACGAGAAGTTTTTGGTAAAGCATTTTAAGGCCCCGGTTATACTTTTTGATTATCCGGCTAAAATTAAGGCCTTTTACATGCGCCTCAATGAAGATGAAAAAACCGTGCGGGC
>PR_CR_10_Liq_1_inCRDRAFT_1001650_pt1 | contig 12263 bp, 21 predicted proteins | sample PRCRCaboRojoPR_3_FD_10241 | JGI IMG/M metagenome (IMG submission 10241) | reverse complement strand
AAATTGGAGTAGAAAATGGCATTACCTAAGTTAAACAGTGATCCAAAATATAAAGTGACAGTCCCATCAACCGGGAAAGAAATTTCTTTTCGACCTTATTTGGTGAAAGAAGAAAAGGTTCTGATGATGGCATTCGAATCGGGAGATGTAAAACAAGCGATTCAGGCGATTGGAGATACCCTCCAAGCGTGTATTATCGATGAGATTGATGTGAAGAAGTTAGCTACATTTGATATCGAGTATCTGTTCACTCAGATTCGTTCAAAATCTGTGGGTGAAACTGCAACGATTTTGTTGGGTTGTGAGAAGTGCGAAACTAAGAACGAGTACAACTTAGACATATCAACAATCGAAGTAGATGTCCCACAAAAGAACACATCGAAGATTCAACTGACCGATAGTGTATTTGTTGAAATGAGATTCCCTCAATTCTCTAGAGTGATGAATGAGATTGGAGAAAAGACTGGAGTCGAAGATGGATTCGACACCGTGATTGCTAGTATTGAATCAATCTCAACAGAAGATGAGAGATACGAAGCGGACGACTTCTCAGAAGAAGAACTGAGAGAGTTTGTGGAACAGTTGACCACAGACCAGTTTCAAAAGTTACTTGACTTCTTGAAAGGTGTACCTCAGATTAAACATGTTGCTAAGTTTAACTGTATTGAGTGTAAGACTGAAAACGAAGTGGTGTTGTCAGGACTAAGAGATTTTTTATAATTAACCTCTCGCACGACAATTTGGTCAACCACTATAAGACCAACTTTTCGTTGATGCAACATCATCATTATAGTCTGTCTGATTTGGATATGATGATGCCGTGGGAGAGGGAAATATATGTTGGAATGTTGATTGATTATGTTAAGGAAGAAAATGAACGACTAAAAATGATTCACAAGAGATAGAATAATGGCCGAAAAGACACTGGACGATGTAATCCAAAGGATGAGAGATGAGGGACAACTCACTAGGAATAGTGGGTCTCACTCTATCCGTACTGTCAAAGAACTGTTGGAAGACCTACCCACAGAACAGGGTGAACAAAAAAGATTCGAGGATATCTTTGACAAAATGGGTGACGTTAAGTCTGCGGTAGATGTCAACACAAAATCAGTCACAGGACAGTTATCAGACAATGAGACTATAGGCGACGATCTAGAGAACCAAAGGGAACAAAATAAACTTTTCTCAAGGATGTTAGAATCTTTAGAGTCTATAGGAGAAAATACAAAACAAGGTAATCTAATATCTAGTAAAAGTGAAAATGAAAGTGGTGGAGTTTTAGGTGGACTTGCGAGTGCATTAAAAGGTGCTGGTGCGGGTATTGGCATAGCGGGTGCTGGTATCGGAGCAGCTGGTCTTGGTATAGGTGGTGGTGTTGCGTTAGTACTCGACCAAGTTGAAGACATAATGAAGTCGTTCGATAAGTTGGCCGAAGGTGTTGATGCGTTGAACGAAATAGACATTGATGTTGAGAAGTTTCAGAACTTGGGTAAAGCCATCAACGCACTTGCAAGTGGTACAAGTATTGGTGGTGCAATCGGTTTACGAATCCTAACTGGTACAGCATTCAATGACTTGGCCGAAGGTCTAAAAGCATTAAACGAAACTGAGTTTTCTCCTGATGCACTAGACAATGTATCCACCGCAATAAGTAGTCTGTCTGAGTCAACAGGTTTGTTATCTTCTGGTGGGTTCAAATTATTTACTAGCACAGATTTCGGAGGTCTGGCCGATGGTCTTGAAAGATTAGGTCAAGTATCAGTCGACCCCGAACAAATGGAAAACATCGGTGAAGGACTGAACAAACTCATAGAACCTCTATCAGCAGGTGACATAGGTGAAGCTACAGTCTTCCAGATGATTGATGATAATCTGATGTCAGTTGCATCTGGAGTTGAAAGGATTAACAGTGTATCACTAGGTGATGACTTTGTTGATAAAATGAAGATGATTGGTGAAGGCATCGATAGTTTACTATCTCCACTGAGTAGTCTCGATATAGGTGAAGCTACCGTTCTTCAAATGATTGATGACAACTTACCAGCGATTGCGGAGGGTGCGAAATCAATCGGGTTAGTTGATGGTGGTAATTTTAGAGTCCAAGCCGAAGCAATCGGTGTGGGTTTACAATCATTGTTAGATGGTGTTGATGACCTAATAGGCGCAACAGGTATTGAGATGGTTGATGATAACCTAGAAGATATCGCTAAGGGTGTTAAAGACTTCAACAGTATAGTCAATCCAGAGATGGCTAGAATTTTCAGAGAGACTTCGATTATATTGGGTGGTGGTTTCCAAGCATTGTTAGACGGTACTGACGATTTGTTAGGTGCATCTGGAATACAGGTGGTCGATGACAATGTTGTACCCGTCTCAGAAGCCATAAGAAACTTCACAACAATCTTGAGTGCAGGTCAAGCACAAGAGTTCAAAGAGATATCTGGTTTATTGGGGGAAGGTTTTCAGGTTTTACTCGATGGTACTGATGACCTCTTTGGTACTACTGGTTTGCAATCCATTGATGATAACTTGATACCCTTTGCTGAAGGAGTTTCACGCCTAAGTTCAATCGGTGAATCCCTAGACCTCGACAACTTCAAGAAGTTAACCGAGGCTATATTGGAAATGAAAGAAGCAGTCGGTCACATGTCCACTATAGATTTCAGTGCTGAAGTTGGTGAAGCGGACTTAGCGTTGAGGGAACTTGCTAAGAAGACCGAAGACATGAGAAACCTTATGTTAGGTCTGTCCGAGGGCGGGGAAAGAGAGTTCAATAGTTTAGGTTTCCTTGGACTTGGTGATGAGATTGACTTCGGTGATGGTTTACTTGACCCCAACCTTAATCTCGATCAAATTCGAGAATCGATTGCTAAAATGCAACAGGTAGCGGGTTCTTTATTGGGTGAGGTGAGAATACCTCTGATTACAGAAGAGACCGAAGAGACTAAGGTCATTGATAAACCACCATTGACCAAGAGAGAAGTCCAGAAAATGATATTCGACTCTCAAAGAAAGGAAATGGAACAACAGAAGAAAACCGCAGAAGTTGGTGTGGTTACAAACGCTGTTGATGCATCACAACGAACAGTCAATAATAATGTGAATAACAATCAGACTGCACTAATCAATTCTAATATGCCTGCGGTAGACAATCTGGATAGGACATGGGGTTGGTAATAAAATAACCGACCCATCAGTCAAGTAGCAAATCAGTTCCTTTACAGTATTTGGGTAACACAGACTGAACCTGATGAGTCGGTTTGTGAGGGGGTATCTTAGTGTTTATTGATTCTGCGGTTTGATGATGGATTTGTTCTACCACCGCCAGCTGAACCGCCACCTGATGATTTGCGGTTTTTCCGATTGCTGTACACATGGAAACCAATCGCAGCAACAACACCAGCAAAAATCAAATATCCTAGTACTTCCATAACTTTCTCCTTCTAGTATGAGGGGGAGAATCTCCCCCTACTCTACTATTTAGTCTTCTTGTGCCATTTTTGCGAAGTAAGACAGAGTATCTTCTTCATCTTCTTCCGCACCAACACTCGGAGAAGGTTCTGAGACAATCTCAGGTTCAGGCGCACTGCGTCCGACATTTGACTCCGCACTCTGAGATACACTCTCATTCTTTGCGGTAGAACCCGCACCAACAGACTCACCCAAAACAACCTGTAGCCGTCCTTTCAGTTCATCATAAGATTTGAAAGACGAAGGATCAGTGAACTCATTGAGATCATGCATTTGATTGTAGATTGCTTTCAATTGTTCTTCGGACTCGGACAGTAATGACGGACTCTTGAACTCAGACTTGTCATAGTTACGATAACCCGCAACATTCCGAATCTTCAACTGAAAGTCTGCACCCTTCCAGAAGTCAAATGGGTTAATTGGTTCTTCACCCGGAAACTGTGGTTGCATCACATCCATGATCTTGTCAAAGATTTTCTTACCATAATCGTATAAGAAAACTTTGCCTTCATTCGAAGGATTTGATGGGTCACTGACTACCAGAATGTTTGACACATAATGTAAACGGCGTTTCTGTTTCCGTGCGATCTCTTTGTCATCTTCAACCCCGGAATTCCACAAACGAGAGTTGTGTTCACTCACCGGATCGTTCTGACCAAGAGTGGTCAAAGACTTTTCAATATACCACTGTCCGGTCGGACCCTTAAAGAAATGGTCCCAATACCGAACCCAAGGTAATTCTTCGCCTTCACCTGCGGGAAGGAAACGAATGACCGCATAACCGTTACCACTCTCATCTACCGAGGGTTTCCAGAATCGGTCATCACCATAAGACTTTTTCTCGCCGGATGGTCCGTTCATTTCATTCGCAGCTGAAACCAACTTGGACACGTCCATTGACTTAGATTTTAGACTTTCAAAACTCATATATTACTCCGTATATTTTGTATATTGCGTATTTGTTTTATCCACTTTATTCATAATCATATACTATTTTACTTGACTTGTCAAGCACGTCAAACATCCAATGTGTTTAACTTCGGTAGGAAGTTGAGGTTCATTGCCTCTGCTTCCAGATTCTTTTTAATGGAGTCACTCAAATATTTCTTGATGTCTTCCATTTCCAAATTGTTTTCTTCACAGAGATGTACGATTGAGTCGATATAACTCATCTGTGTTCTCATCACTGTCTCTTCCACCATGTTCGAGAACTTCTTCTTCGTCATAAAGTTCTCTTGTGGTTGGGATTCTTGATGACCTTTTGTTTTTGTTTCCATACCATATCTCTTCTAGTTCTTCGTCCCAGACCTTCATTATGTCGGGATAGAAAACACCGATTGTTCTCTTAGGTTCTCCGTCTGGCCAGTATGCCATTGCGACACATGATTCTCGGACACGGTTTTCTCGGTTTTCTCCAAATCGAAAGTCTGCCCAGTGTCCGGTGGACAGATAGGTCTTCATGTTCTTGATATAGGTTTCTAAATCTTGATATGCAGACCTCTCGCTTGCGACCGATGAGTCTTTGAATGACTTCATCTGTTTAAGAGACATCTCATTGTCTTTGATCCACTGTTTTACTTTGGACCAATGAATCGGATGATCTTCAGGCAAATCTCGAATAGACTCATGAACAGATTTTGCGCCGGTGTGACCTCTCGCTTCTCTTGCTTTGGCGAGACGTTCGGCCGCTGCTTTTTTCTGTTCATCAGTCATGGGTTTGCGAGAACGTTTGGGTTTTATCTTCTTACGTTCATACCCCATTTCTTCGAGTGCAGCCTGTTCCTTCTTTTTCCGAGTTTCGGCTGCTTTCTTTCCTTTAGTCATAGGTCTAACCGTTATGCACTATCAAATGAAATCACTTTATCTATACGAAAAGAACGCCACTCATTTAGATCCAAGTCAAATACCCGAAGAGTAGTATCACCACCTACACTCTGATCGATTTTTTCTCCCTTAGGCATCTTGTCTTCAGGAATTAAATCTGAGTTTAGAGTGGCTTTCATCTTACGGATAGCACCGTCTTTTACCTTCTCGAAAGACAGATTGACAATATTTTCTCTTAATGTATTGGCCATCTGATCACGATTATATAACATCATGTAATCTCCTGCTGTTGTAAATTTCAAGTCGTTCATTATATTACCTCACTCATACAAGTTTTGTCAACCTCAAACCAATCTGGTATATCCCGTTTGGACCAAATCATCTTGAACCGTTTTTGTTTTGTCATATAGAACTTACGATAAGATTCTACCGGATCATCGGTCATACACTCAGGATTCGAACCCATCGCAAGTCGAAACTTAGTCAGGGGTCCGGTCGGAATGTTCTTTGGTGGAGTGGACAATAATCCCCGGAACTTTTTATCTGACAGATGAGTCTTCCCATATCGGTATGTATATTCATCACAAAGGGCAATCCAGTGTTTGTGATGCCACTCATAATTTGCGGAGGTTTCCATGGTCCAAAGAGTACATGGATGTTTGGGGTGGACTGGTTGATAGAGTTCCTGACTGATAATGTCATCACCATCAAGTAATCGATGAGCAGTACACAACATCTGTGCAGACTCAAGTAACATCTTAACCACATGTTTATTGCATTGTTGTTGTGCCGCAACAATCGGGTCATTGTCCAGTATAAAAATATTCATCCTAATTCCTAAATTCTAAATCTATCGGAAAACACTTCCAGAAAATTTCTTTCTCTAGTCGGTGTGCTTCCCTTTCCCACGGTTGATTATCATATCGATACCCCTCCGCATTTCGACCTTTCCAAACCCAATTGCCTTCACTCTTGAGTTCTCCGCGTAGATACTGTTTCGCATGAACCAGTTCATGGGTGAGGGTTTGCATCATGGTCATGAAAGATGCATTGCCACCAGTGACCGGATCTTTACGAGAGATAAAGATCTCCACCCCATCTCGGTCACCAAGACAATAACCATGTGCGCCTTCCGCATCAGTCACAAAGTTGATCGTGATAGGTCGAGTTCGAAGTCGACCTAGTCCCAACTCTTTCAATACCCGTTGGGAATACTCCATNACGATNTCACGATGACGTATACGCCCTTCGATGATAGGCATGTACTTCATGTTCGGTCTACCTTATGCAGTCTCTTTATTTCTTGATTTACTCATTAAATATCGTGCGATTACATGGGCTTCATCATATGTCCAATTCTCAGATTTATCATCCAATAAAAAGTCTACAATTTGTTTTGTTGTCATTGAATCCATTATCCAACCTCCTTATCTAAACTATCACCATCAATCAACTTACCCTTCGGGATTTCCACAACGAAGAAGTAGGGTTTGAAGTTCCGAACAGGACTCTCCCGCAGTGCATCATGACCAGTGCGGAACAATAACACACCACCATTCTTATTCACTGCGTTGAGATACTTCATCGCATCACAGTCTTCTTCAAGATAGACATCGTCACCATTACGGTAACTGAATGAACTAATCTCACACTGGATACCAAGTTCTTCCAACTCAGAATACTTAACCTTCAACCAAGCATGACTTGGGTCTGAATACCATTCACGAATAATCTCTTTCATTACGCAACCTCCGCAACTTTTTGTTTCAGGACATAGGGTTTGTCCCACCGTCCAATCTCAATGTAAATGTAGTGACTCACATCAAAGTAGTCAGTCATGATGTCGCTGTTGTTGTAGTAGTCGACACCTAACATCGCGTCTTTCAACTCCAACAGAAAGTTCTTTGCATCACCTTCATAGTACTTGTCAATCCAGTACTCGTTGACCTGATGGTAATCGTTATTACCGAAGTCAACCTCACCTTCGCGCAAAGTGACTCGCAATGCACTGTGGTGTAGAACAGACACACTACCCTTGACTCCATACTTTTTCAAGACTGCTTTGATCGCAGGCATCCGTTCTTTCTTTCGTTCTTGGTTCATATAAGCCATTTCTTTCTCCTATCTCTCAATCTCACAATAACCATTATAGGGGGTGGGCCATCAAATGTCAAATTTCGAAACCCAGTAAAATCAAACACTTATAAATTTTCTTTATCTTTTTTTGGGTAGAGTCAACCAAAATGTAGAAAACCTAATAAAATCAAAGAGTTACCAAGGAGCAGGGAAATATCAATAAAATCAATCACTTACCGATATCCTTGACTTCCTTTCGAGGGATGACCTGATATCCACCCTTGTTATAAGCAGGGGCTACAGTATATTTCCCACTGACCTCTTTCTTGTATTCCGGAGTGGGGGATGCATTCGAAGATGCACCTGAGACTCCCTTAGACGGGATCTGAGGGGTTTCTCTCCAGAATCCGGGGGTTTCTGGGATGTGCTTCTTAAACTCTCTCTGGCGGGGTTTAGGTTTGGTCCAATAATTGGTTTTCTTCTTTTTCCCGCTGGGATAGTGTCTCATAGAACCGTGTATCATTTATCTCTCCAACTTTTGTACAGATCAATTATAACACCATCGAATCTCATATGTCAAATCTAAATCTCGTTGAAAATCAATGACTTATAACTTTTTGAAAAATAGTAGTAAAATCAAAAACTTATAATTGTAGTAACTGGATGTTATAAATACTATAAGAAATAACAATAGGATTATTCACATGTCAGACGAAATCTTCGACTTCGGGTTTACACTAGTTGATGAAGCAGAACTAGAAGCAGTCCAACAAGCAGCCGAGAAAGTTCAGACGGTTTCAAGTTCGGTCGAAGAAACCCAAGAGAGGTTAGATAATTTGTACAATGCAATCCAACCTTTGTTGAACAATCTCAAACAGAAACCCGAGAAAGAGTATATTCTTTGGCCGAACCGGTTAGAAAAAATCGAACAGTTTGAGAGTCATATTCAAAACATCTACCAAGGATAAGTCATGAAATACAATCCGAATGTTGAGTATGTCGTGGATCAGTGGGATACACATAACACTGTAAGTCCCCGAAAAAAGAAAGACCTTCATGATAAACTATATCATGTAATGGAAGAATACTCAACCCATGTGGATGACAGAATTCGTTTTGATCTTGGGATTGAAAAGATGTTGGTGGTGTCACCAATACTTTTGAATGTTATTGCTAACCGAGAACCCGAGAATGTTCTTTTCGTTGGTCATCATGACCAAGGCAAAAACCGAAACTGGAACAGAGATAATCTCAATATTCTGTCCCAGTTGATTCCGATCGTCCATAGAGTTTATGGATTTAGTTTTGAGATGACATTGTTAAAACCGAGTTCACCCAAGAATCTCGGAACAATCTGGCACTTATACAACCAGTTTGAGTTACCCTCGATGCAGTTCAACAAACAATATGTTCATGGTGANAAGGTTCTTATCAAAGATGTNGAGAATCAACCGGACGAAAAGTTTGATACAGTNATCTTTGCGGGNGTACCTCACACCTCAAGATTCTCGGGTGTTACCTTACAGAAGGTATGGGAAAGATGGTGTAAACCACACTTTGAACTTGTAGACATCTATGATGGTGGCGAGACCCAAGATAGATTTATTGACCAAGAACACCGTCAGGACATCGAAAGAGATGTGTCTCGCGCATTCACCCTGCGATCAGAACATGACCGAGAAGAATCGGAATGGAAACAGGACTTGTATGAGAAGGTGATCGACTCGGTAACCGTTTACTAGGTTTTCCAGACCTCATCAGGCACATAGTCTTTGATTTTTTGAACAATGCTCCTTTCGAGTTGTTCCACTTTGAGTGGCTGTCTACCTTGTCTTTTCGCATAGAAATAGTTTGCGTCTTTGACATAAGAACCACCTCTTCCAGATTTCATTACATCTGAATCTACATCGACTTTGTTAAATGCAAAGACAATGTCGCCATCCATGGTTCTCTGAAGATTTTTACCCATATTGACAATGTCGCCCATAGTGTTCGCAGCGCCTCGATGGGTATTCACCAAAATTTCTACCGGGACCACTCTATCTCGTTCGACATTTTGTTTTTTCGCAATTTCCACATCATTGATAACCCAAACAATATGGATATTCTTTTTATCATAACCTAGTCTTGATGCTTCTGCACTGTAGGTGTAGAGTTTATCCAACTCCTTAAGAGTCATGTCAAAAATGATATTGGGTTTTCTGTTTTCGTCCGCAGCCAAAATTGACGCGAATAATTGTTGTTCTCTTTTACTAGGAAGATTGAGTTCTTTGCCAATAATCTGATGAAGTTTAGAAACGTTTTTAGAATCTTTTAGATTAGACGCAAGGTCTTCGAGGTCCACCCCAAACTCGGACTTTACCTTTCTTTGGATTGCTGGTGTTTTACTTGCAAGTGTTTTCAGATCGTCTACATCAAGAACACGACCTTCAAGACCCAGAAGTTTTTTCCTGACAAACCCCTTACCAGACCCAGCACCCCCAGCAAGTAAAACAATATTACCAAAGTTTGGGTATCTTTGACCACCAAGAACAATCAGTTTTTCTAACAATTCTTCTTGTTCTTTTATGTATTGTGAAAAACCTTTCATCAATTTTTCCTAGATGTGAAATATACTAGTATTTATAAGATAAAGGCAATCAACAACAAAAGAATGGTAAGAACCAGAATGTTTGGGTATGCACTATAAAGAATACGCATATCAAAGATGGTTTCTTCTACATACCATTTAATATATCTCCAGATTTTTTTCATTTTCCTTCCTCGGTAATGATCGATACATTCGATGGAATTTCGATCTTTATGTTTCTGTGACTGTGGTGTAGATAAAATTGTGTGTCCGAAAACTCTTCGAACATTTTGGTGAAGATCGGTCTCCAGTTATTGGATAACCGATATGTATTACCGTGACTTCGGTCACTTGGTAAGATCAAATCTGTACTACTTCTGAGTGTCATGTCAAAAATAGAATCAAACGCGTAGATGTGACATTCTTTTGCTTTGAGTGCGCGACATGCATAATCGACTGCCATGTGTCCGCACGAATAGTTGGTTGCTGCTTGTCCGGGATTCTGGCCAGGAAGTTTTGCATACTCTGGTACGTGTTGATGGAACGCTTTGATTCTTTGAGAGTACTTGAGATAGAATGAGGGCTGCATCTCCATCCACTTTCGAGGTCTTGTGCCCAACACCCAATCATACATGTCAAGACGAACCTGACCTTCTGCGAGTGCTTTCATCATTTTGAAATCGACCATGCAGGTTGCATGGACTTCATTGTTCGGTATCTCAAAGGGTGGCATATTACAAATCAAAAGTTTGCCGGGAGTCCCTCGTTTGAACATGTATGCATGATCGCCATTACCTAGAACATTCACTCTCATTCTTCTTTTTCTCCGTCAAGTGTTCGATAATATAAAATGACCTCTTTAGTCTGATTTATATATCTCCGTATTTCTTGAATGTTATATGCCATCAACTCATAGTCTTTTACGGTCATCGCAACAAATACCACCTGACCATTATTTCTTTTCTTGATTTCTTCCAAGAAAGTGTCGATATTAGAATCGGACACCACATACCACTGGGGGTCTTTTAGATCAATCGGTCTCGGAAGACTGGGATGTGTAATGGGAGTCGGAACCTCGACAGTTCTAATCTCGACAGGTGTCGGTTCTTTGGAACCGAAACTAGCACACCCACTAATCAACAATAGTGTCGATATCAGTAGTGTCGTTTTCAATGGTGTCAAAAACATCTTTGGTTCCTTTGTTTATACGAGTTTCGATCAAACCCGGTTTAGCCGCAGCAAGTCGAGAAAGATCATGTCTCGCAAAAATATCCAAGTATCGATTCATCTCTGATTCGATTTCATTATTACGTTCAACCAAATCATTGAGACTTTGGGTTGTGGTTTCTAAATTATTCTGCAAAGATTCGATGGTCGCGATTTGTTCTTCCTGACGAAGTTCAAACCCATTAATAATGTTTTGTTTGGACTGAATCTCTGCTTGTAGATTTTGAATTGTCCCCTGAGTGTCTTTATAAAAAAAGTAACCACCCACACCCATTGTGAGGGTAACCCCCAATAATACTCTACTGATGATTCTACTAATCATTTTTGATCATTTCCTGTATATACTTTTTACCCTTTCGACCNGTATGATGAACAATCATCGGATTTTCNACAGCAATCCCATCCAAATAATCTAATCGCAGTGTATTATATATATGAGGCAGTGGAGAAATTACTGACATTTTCTTTATTTCATCCCCTCCCATCATTGCATACAGTGTCTCTTGATCCCCTTGGATTGGATTGTTAATACACTCTTCTGCCCATGCTTTTAGGATATTTGGTTTGCCTTCAAATGCAACGACACCGGAGTTATACCAAACACCATGATGACCTCGTCTCTTTGTCCACGGCCGATCTTCGCACATTGCAATTTTATTTGTTGCAGTATAATCAAAGATTCCCGAGATGTCCGCAAAGATTTCACAGTCAGTATCGACCCAACATGATTTGCGAGAAAGTTCTGCGACCTGTAACATTGCAAGGGGTTTCTTAAACCATCCTTTTGCATTACTCTTTGTTTCAATCAGGGTAACATTATACTCCAATGATTTGACATAGTCAACCATCTCCTGTTCCATACCAAAGTCACAGACATAAAGATGGGTTTCATTTCCATCAAAGTAGTTGCGAATAAACCATGGAAGTTGCCATGACGTATTTTCATCACATCCTGTCAAGAAAGTTTTATCTAACATTACAAGATCCTATAGTTTTCTGTATAGTTGTGTTTCGCAGCACAACCCTGTCTGTTCTGAATGGTCGTGAAAGAATCGTCCGCGCGTGCGACAAATGGATAGTATTCTTGAAGTGA
>PR_CR_10_Liq_1_inCRDRAFT_1001649_pt1 | contig 12266 bp, 8 predicted proteins | sample PRCRCaboRojoPR_3_FD_10241 | JGI IMG/M metagenome (IMG submission 10241) | reverse complement strand
CAGGCACGGCGATCTCGCGCGTGCCGGCAAGATACTGCCCGGTGACCGAGGCCGGATCGGCGGCGATCTCGGCCGGGGTGCCGCGGCTGACGACCTGCCCGCCATGCACGCCCGCGCCCGGGCCGATGTCGAAGACATAATCGGCCTCGCGGATCGCTTCCTCGTCATGTTCAACGACGATCACGGTGTTGCCCTGGTCGCGCAGGTTCTTGAGCGTGGTCAGAAGCCGCCCGTTGTCGCGCTGGTGCAGCCCGATCGAGGGCTCGTCGAGCACATAGAGCACCCCGGTCAGCCCCGATCCGATCTGGCTGGCCAGCCGGATGCGCTGGCTTTCCCCGCCCGACAGGGTGCCCGCGTTGCGCGACAGCGTCAGGTATTCGAGACCCACATTGTTCAGAAAGCCCAGCCGCTCGCGGATTTCCTTGAGGATCGCATGGGCAATCTCGTTTTTCTGCTTGGTCAGATGCTCGGGCACCGTCTGGCACCAGTCATGGGCCTGGCGGATCGACATCTGCACGATCTCACCGATATGCAGCCCCCCGATCTTGACCGCCAGCGCCTCTTCCCGCAGGCGGTAGCCGCCGCAGGTGCCGCAGGGACGGTTGTTTTGGTAGCGTTCGAATTCCTCGCGCACCCAGCTTGAATCGGTGTCGCGGTAGCGGCGTTCCATGTTGGGGATCACACCCTCGAAGACGCGGGAGACCTGGTAGACCCGCCCGCCTTCGTCATAGCGGAACTGGATCTCCTCATCGCCGGAACCGTACAGGAACACCTGCTGCACATGGGCCGGCAGGTCCTTCCAGCGCGCGTTCTTGTCGAATTCGTAGTGTTTTGCGATGGCCTCGATCGTCTGGAGGAAATAAGGCGACTTGCCCTTTCGCCACGGCGCCAGCGCCCCGTCCGAGATCTTGAGATTGCTGTCGGGCACCACGAGATTGGCGTCGAAAAAGAGCTCTATCCCCAGCCCGTCGCAATCGGGGCAGGCACCGAAGGGCGCGTTGAAGGAAAAGAGCCGTGGTTCGATTTCCGGAATGGTGAAGCCCGAAACGGGACAGGCGAAGTTTTCGCTGAACGTGGTGCGCTGCGGCTCGCCCTCATCATCGCGCGGGGCGGTTTCCAGAATCGCAATCCCGTCGGCGAGGTCGAGCGCGGTGCGGAAACTGTCGGCCAGCCGGGTCTCCATCCCCTCGCGCACCACGATCCGGTCGACCACCACGTCGATATCGTGGCGGAACTTCTTGTCGAGCGTCGGCGGCTCGTCCAGGTCGTAGAACTGCCCGTCCACCTTGACCCGCTGGAAGCCCTGCTTGCGCAATTCCAGGAATTCCTTGCGGTACTCGCCCTTGCGGTCGCGGATGATCGGGGCCAGCAGGTAAGCGCGGGTGCCTTCCTCCATGCCCATCACGCGATCGACCATGTCCTGCACCTGCTGCGCCTCGATGGGCAGGCCGGTGGCGGGCGAATAGGGCGTGCCGACCCGCGCAAAGAGAAGGCGCATGTAATCGTAGATTTCGGTCACGGTGCCCACGGTCGAGCGCGGGTTCTTCGACGTCGTCTTCTGCTCGATCGAGATCGCCGGGCTCAGGCCCGCGATATGATCCACGTCGGGCTTTTCCATCATGTCGAGGAACTGCCGCGCATAGGCCGAGAGCGACTCGACATAGCGACGCTGCCCCTCGGCATAGATCGTGTCGAAGGCGAGGCTCGACTTGCCCGACCCCGACAGGCCGGTGATCACCACCAACTGGTTGCGCGGAATGTCCACGTCGATGCTTTTCAGATTGTGCTCGCGCGCGCCGCGCACCTCGATATGAGTCAGTTCGGCCATGTCACCCCCGGGGCACCGACCCTTCTGGCCGGATGGGCAAGAAATAGGCGAAGCCGGGTGAGTCTCCAACCCAAATCACGGAACAAAGGTGGAACTTGCGGTCCGAGGGCTGGACAGCGGCGCGAAAGCCTTCACATTCTGAAAGCAGAATATTATATGCCGCGTAACGCCGGAAACGGTCAAGAGACCGGAAGGACGACCGAGATGTTTGGATTCATGGGCAGCCGCACCGCGCGGATCTCTCCGCAAGATGCCATCGAGACGGGCGCGATCCTGGTCGATGTGCGCGACCAGACGGAAGTGGCCCAGACGGGCAAGGCCAAGGGCGCGCTGCATGTGCCGCTGATGCGGCTCAATGACATGGCCGATCCGCGCCATCCCGATTTCGTGCCGCACCTGAAACAGGACGCCACCGTCGCGGTCTATTGCGCGAGCGGCGCGCGGTCGGGCATGGCCGCGCAGATGCTGGAACGGCTGGGCTACCGGGATGTGCGCAACATGGGCGGTCTGGGCGACTGGGTCCGCGCGGGCGGTGCGCTGGAAAAGTGACCCCGGCCGGAACGCGGCGGGAATAGCTGCCCCTGGGTCAGAATAGCTGCCCCTGGGTCAAGGGAATCGTTGATCCGACAGGGGGCGGCACGGCACAGTTCGGTCATTCGATGACCGGAGACTTTCCATGCGCCTTTTCCGCCCCCTTTTCGCTGCCGCCCTGGCCTGCCTGCCACTGAGCCTTGTTCCCGTGGCCCTGCCCGCGCAGGAACGCGCGCAATCCATCCTGATCCTCGATGCCTCTGGCTCGATGTGGGGCCAGATCGACGGAACCGCCAAGATCACCATCGCCCAGTCGGTCGTGTCCGATCTGATGGAAAGCCTGCCCGAGGATCAGGCGCTGGGGCTGACCGCCTATGGCCACCGTGAAAAGGGCGATTGCGCGGATATCGAAACGCTCATCCAGCCGGGTGGCGGGCGCGATGCCATCATCGAGGCCGTGAATGGGCTGACACCCCGGGGCAAGACCCCGATGACCGATGCGGTGATCGCCGCCGCGCAAACCTTGCGCTATACTGAGGAAAAGGCGACCGTGATCCTTGTCTCGGACGGGATCGAGACCTGCCACCCCGACCCCTGCGCCGCCGCGCGCGAACTCGAGGCCGCGGGTGTCGATTTCACCGCCCATGTCATCGGCTTCGACATCGACGACCCCGAGGCGATCGCGCAGATGCAGTGCCTTGCGAACGAGACCGGCGGCCGGTTCCTGTCGGCCTCGAACGCGGCCGAGCTGGGCACGGCCCTGGCGGCCGTCGCCGAAGAGCCCGCGCCGGTCACCGTCACCTTCCGGGCGCTGGCGGGCGACGGGGGCCCGCAGATCGACAAGCCCCTGATCTGGGAAGTTCTGCAGGGCGACACGGCCCTGGTGGATTTCGAGCGCGGCGCGACGATCACCGCCGACCTCGTGCCGGGGGACTACACCGCATCGGTCCTGCGTCCCGAGGATGAGGCGACGGCCGAGACCGGCTTTACCGTCGAAAGTGCGGATCAGACGGTCACGCTGGTCCTACCCGCCCCCCTGCCCGAGGCCACGCTGGAGGCCGCCGACAGCGCGCCCGTCGGATCGCGCCTGAGCGTCGCGTGGGAGGGTCCGGGTGCCGAGCGCGACTACATCACCGTCTCGGTCCCCGGCGAAGGGGGCTATGTCAATTACACCTACACCCGCGACGGTAGCCCGCTGGACCTTCTGATGCCGCCCGAACCGGGCCGCTACGAATTGCGCTATGTCCGGCAAGAAGGCGACGTGGTCCTGGCCACCCGCCCCATCGAGGTGACACCGGTCGAGGCCACCGTCGCGGCGCCCTCGCCCCAGCCGGCCGGGGCAACGGTGGCGGTGGACTGGACCGGGCCGGATTACGAGCGGGATTACATCACCGTCTCGAAGGCCGGCGAGCGCGGCTATGTGAATTACACCTATACCCGCGACGGCAGCCCACTGGACCTGGTGATGCCCGCCGAGCCAGGAGAGTACGAGATCCGCTATGTCATGCAGCAGGGCGACACGGTGCTGGCCGTCCAGCCGATGGTGGTGGAGCCCGTGGCCGCCACGCTCGACGCGCCGGACACCGCTCTGGTGGGCGAGCCCCTGTCGGTGGGCTGGACCGGTCCGGATTACGAACGCGATTACCTGACCGTCGCGGTGCCCGGAGAGGGTGGCTATATCAACTACACCTACACCCGCGATGGCACGCCGCTGGATCTGGAGATGCCGACCGAGCCGGGCGATTATGAGCTGCGCTATGTCATGCAACAGGGCGACACGGTGCTGGCCACACGGGCGATCACGGTGACCGAGGTGACCGCGACCCTCGACGCGCCGCAGACCGCACAGGCCGGCGAGCCGCTGGCGGTGACCTGGGAGGGGCCGAACTACGAGCGTGACTACCTCACCGTCAGCCGCGTGGGCGAGGATGGCTATATCAACTACACCTACACCCGCGACGGCAGCCCCGCGCCGGTGCTGATGCCGCTGGAGCCCGGCGCGTACGAGCTGCGCTATGTCATGCAGCAGGGCGACACGGTGCTGGCCGCCCGGCCCATCGAGGTGGTCGCGGTCGAGGCCAGCGTGACGGCCCCCGCCACCGCCCGCGCCGGGGCCGCCGTGATCGTGGACTGGGAGGGGCCCGGATACGAACGCGACTATATCGCTTTGTCGCAGATGGATGACGATGCCGGCCGCCAGATTCACTACACCTACACGCGCGAGGGCTCTCCCCTGCTGTTGCGCCTGCCGTCGGAGCCCGGCACCTACGAGGTCCGCTATGTCGCCCAGGCCAATGGCGACGCGGTGCTGGCCCGGCAGGAGATCGTGGCCGAAGAGGTCACCGCGACGCTGACCGCACCCGCAGAAGTGCGCGCGGGGGGCAATCTCGCGATCGAGTGGGAGGGCCCGGATTTCGCGGGCGATTACATCGGTCTTTATAAGGAGGGCGAAGACCGCGCACGGGTGTACAAGCGGACCCATGACGATTCGCCGATGATCCTGCAGACGCCCGAGGGCCCGGGCCGCTACGAGCTGCGCTATGTCATGGGGCAGGACGACCGGGTGCTGGCCCGGCAGACCGTGGAGCTGACCTACGAGCCGGAGTGACGTGCGCCCCAGCCGCCGCGCCGGGGCCTCAACGGTCGGCCCGGAGGTCCCGGGTCAGGCCCGGGACGGGATTTGAGCGGGACGCGGATGGTGGTGCTCTGCCCCCGCCCAGGCCATCGCGCCGAGGCCTCAACGGTTGGTCCCGAGGTGCCGGGTCAGGCCCGGGACGGCAGGTGGAGGCGGCGCACGGTCGACCGCGCGCAGGATCGCTGCGTCGACGCAGCGAAGGGCGGCCCGTCGACGGGCCGCCCCCGCTCGAGGATCAGATGTGGATCACCCGGTCGAAGGCGTCGAGCACGCTTTCGTGCATCATCTCGCTCAGCGTCGGGTGCGGGAAGACGGTTTCCATAAGGTCCTCCTCGGTCGTCTCGAGCTGGCGGCCGACGACATAGCCCTGGATCAGCTCGGTCACCTCGGCCCCGACCATATGCGCGCCCAGAAGCTCGCCGGTCTTGGCGTCGAACACGGTCTTGACCATGCCCTCGGGCTCACCCAGGGCAATGGCCTTGCCGTTGCCGATGAAGGGGAAGCGGCCAACCTTGATCTCGTGGCCCTTGTCCTTGGCCTGCGCCTCGGTCAGGCCGACGCTGGCGACCTGGGGGTGACAATAGGTGCAGCCCGCGATGCTGTCGGGGTCGACCGGGTGGACGGTGTTCTTGCCCGCGATCAGCTCGGCCACCATGACGCCCTCGTGGCTGGCCTTGTGGGCAAGCCAGGGCGCGCCGGCCAGGTCACCGATGGCATAGACGCCCTCGACCCCGGTGCGGCAGTAGGGGTCGGTGACCACGTGGGTCTTTTCGACCTTGATGCCCAGGGCGTCGAGTCCCAGCCCCTCGGTATTGCCGACGATCCCGACGGCCGAGATCACGGTGTCGAACTCCATCTTCTCGACCTTGCCGCCGGTCTCGATATGGGCGGTCACGGTGCCCTTGCCGCGGTCAAGCTGCTTGACCATGGATTTCTCCATGATTTTCATGCCTTGCTTGGTAAAGCTCTTCTTGGCGAAGGCACTGATCTCGGCATCCTCGACGGGCAGGATGCGGTCCATGACCTCGACCACGGTCGTGTCGGCGCCGAGCGTGTTGTAGAAGCTCGCGAATTCGATCCCGATGGCGCCCGACCCGATCACCAGAAGCTTCTTGGGCATGCGCGACGGCATCAGCGCGTGCTTGTAGGTCCAGACCAGATCGCCATCGGCTTCGAGCCCCGGCAGTTCCCGCGCCCGCGCACCGGTGGCCAGCACGATGTTTTTCGCCGTCAGCTCCTCGGTGCCCTTCTCGGTCCTGACGCTGACCTTGCCCTTGCCGGTCAGCGTGGCCTCGCCCATGAGCGCGGTGACCTTGTTCTTCTTCAAGAGATGCCCCACGCCCGAGTTCAGCTGCTTGGCCACCCCGCGCGAGCGTTTGACCACGGCGTTGAGGTCGTAGCCGATGCCCTCGGCCTTGAGGCCGAATTCCTTGGCGCGGTGCATCAGGTGGAACACCTCGGACGAGCGCAGCATCGCCTTGGTCGGGATGCAGCCCCAGTTGAGGCAGATACCGCCCATGTGTTCGCGTTCGACGATGGCCACCTTCAGGCCCAGCTGAGCGCCCCGGATCGCGGCCACGTAGCCGCCCGGCCCGGCGCCGATCACGATCATGTCGTAGGTTGCGGATGCCATCAGAAATCTCCCATTCGCAGATTTGTTTAACGTTAAACCATCTGGCGGGGCCGTTCAATTGGCGATGGATGGGCGCGGCGTTTGGCCCATCCCGGCGTGGACCGCGCACGTGGATGTGAAGCGCCGCCGATGGACCTTGGGCGTCGGGGCGTCAAACTGCGGCGCATGATGCACAGACGCCAGGTGATCCTTGCCACCGCCGTCGCGCTCGCCGCCCCATCCGTGTCGCGCGCGCAGACGGGCGACGCGCGGCTTGCCGATCTGCGCGCGGCGGCGGCACAGTTGCCGCAACTTCATTCGCTCCAGGTGATGCGCGGGGACGAGATGCTTTTCGCCGAAGCCCCGCGCGGGCCGGGGCTGGAGGCGCTGGCCAATATCAAGTCCTGCTCGAAAAGCGTGGTGGCGCTTTTGCTGGGCGCGGCGCTGGACCGGGGCGACATCGCGTCGGTCACGGCCCCCCTCTCCGACGTGGCTCCGCGCCTTTTGCCCCGCGACGCGACCGAGGGCGCGGGGGCGATCACGCTCGAGGATCTGGTGACGCTGCGCGCGGGGCTCGAACGGACCTCGGGGGCGAATTACGGCGGCTGGGTGTCGTCGTCCAACTGGGTGGCGGATGCCTTGCGCCGCCGGATGGTGGCCGAACCGGGCGGGCGAATGCTCTATTCCACGGGGTCGACCCATGTGCTGGGCGCGGCCCTGGCCGAGGCGACGGGGCTGAGCCTGCTGGAACAGGCGCGGCAGCGGCTGGGTCGCCCCCTGGGCATCGAGATCCCGCCCTGGACGCGCGATCCGCAAGGCTACTACCTGGGCGGCAACCAGATGGCGCTGCGCCCGACCGCGATGCTGAAGCTTGCCATGCTGATGCGCGACGGCGGGCGCTATGGCGGCACGCAGGTGATCTCGGAAGACTGGATCGCGGCCAGCCAGGTGGCGCGGGCGCGCTCGCCCTGGTCGGGCATGGGCTATGGCTATGGCTGGTTCCTGACGCGCTCGGGCTATGTGCTGGCGCGGGGCTATGGCGGGCAGGTGATCGCCGCCCATCCGGGCCGCGGGCTGGCGGTTGCGATCACGTCCGACCCGACACAGCCCGCTCGGTCGGACGGGTATTTCGGCGCGCTGGTCGACCTCTTGGACGGGCCGGTGCTGGCCCTCGCCTGACCGGGCAGGACGGATTCACCGAGACAGGGCCGGACAAAGCGCGCCGCCTCTGGGCCGTGCGCTGGACGCTGACAGGGTGACAAACCGTCTTCCCGGTCCGCCGCCGCCGGGCTAGGCTTGTCCGGTCACTGACCGGAGACCGCCCATGCGCCCTGCCCGCCTTGTCCTTCTCGCCGCCCTCGGGGGATTGACCGCCTGCGGCACACCGGAATACCGGGCCGCGTACAGCGCCTGCGAGGCCGAGTGGCTGCAGAAGATTCCGCCGAAATACGAACAGCGCATGGTGAACAAGGTGCGCTATGTCGATCAGGCCACGGGCCGCACGGTCTGCGAAGAAGAAAACGGCAAGACGATCTGCACGGCCGAGACCGAGAAGGTGGGCATTCCCTATATCGATTTCGAAACCGTCGACGTGCGCAAGAGCGAACGGGACGCGCAGATCCGCAATTGCGCGCAACAGGCCTGTATCGCCACATTCGGCAATCCCGAGTGCGAACCCCCAGAGTGATCCGCGGGGTTTGAACCGCCCGAGGGCGGGACGCGATCAGGCGGCTTCGTCCAGCGCGCGCACCGTTGCGCCGTAACCGCCATTGGCCAGGAAATCCTGTTCCGGCGCGGTCGTGCTGCGCGACAGGGCCGCGTTGCGATAGGGGAAGCGTCCGAAGCGGCGGATAACCTCGCGATGAGCGCGGGCATGCTTGAGGTTCTCGGCCCCCGTTTCGGGCATGCGGTCCTTCATCAGGCGCACGCAGCGATCCTGATCGCACAGGTTTTCCGAGTGCATCAGCGGCAGGTAGAAGAACTGGCGGGCCGGTTCGTCGATGCGCAGATCCCAGCCCTTGTCGATGGCGGCCTTGGCGGCGGCCAGCGCCTCGGCGTCGGTCGAAAAGGCCTGCCCGCTGTCGCGGAACATGTTGCGCGGGAACTGGTCCATCAGGATGATATAGGCCAGCGCGCCGTTGGGATAGGTCAGCCAGAGGCCGTAGCGCCCTTCGACAGCGCCGTCCCACGTTGTCTGAAACCTGTCGCGGATGGACTGGTCGAGCGTCTCGTCGCTTTTGTACCACCCGGCCGGACCGACCTCGTCCAGCCAGAAACCGAGCACCTCATCAGGGCCTGCCATCGCTCGCTCCTCCTTCGCCGCGCGTGCACCCACCATGTGTTAACAAATCGTTACATGCACAATAGGCGCATTGCACAGTCACGTTTTGCATCAAATACGTCACATTAGGCAGCTTCCGGGTCCTCTTCGTCCTCCTGCGCGGTCTCGATGGCGTATTCTTGTGCAACTTCAACGGCAACCGGTGACGCCGTAGGCAGAATCGGTGCGTAGGAGCCGGTGTCCTCGACCGGGACAGAGGCGCGTTGCGTCATCCGGTAGCCCGCGTAGCCGGCCATCGCCAGAAGCAGCACCGCGATCACGGCGAAAAAGCCCTCGGGGCCCGCGACGCCCATCACCCAGCCGGTGACGAGCGGGCCGGCAATGGCCCCCAGCCCGTTGATGAACACCAGCCCGCCCGAGGCGGCGGCCATGTCGTCGGATTCAAGGAAGTCGTTGGTATAGGCGATGAGCAGCGAATAGAGCGGGTTCGACATGCCCCCGATCAGCGCCGCCGAGACCAGAAGCAGCACGAAATCCGCGCCGACCAGCACCGGGATAAGAGCCCCCGCCCCCCCGACCGCCGCAACGACGAGGATCAGGAGCCGCCGGTCCATCCGGTCCGAGATCCAGCCCAGCGGGTATTGCACCACCGTGGCCGAGATGTAGAAACTGGCGATGAAGATCGAGATCTGCGCGATGCTCAGCCCCGCCTCGGCGCCATAGACCGAGGCCATGCCGAACTGCGCGGCAAAGACCCCGCCCAGCAGCAGCATGCCCACGCTGGCCAGGGGCGAGATGCGCACCAGCTCGCGCAGGGTCATCGGCTTCGTCGTGTCGAAGGCGGGCGTCGGCGAGATCGACAGCAGAATGGGTGCAAACGAGATCGAGACCAGCACCGAGGGGATCACGAACAGCACGAAGCCCGACGGGTCCGCGGTGACCAGCAGGCCTTGTGCGGCCACCACGCCCGCCATCTGCACGATCATGTAGAGCGACAGCGCCTGGCCCCGGTTTTCATTGGTGACCGAGTTGTTCAGCCAGCTTTCGGCGGTCACGTACACGCCGGAAAAGCAGAACCCGATGATGATGCGCCCCACGGTCCAGGCCCAGGGGTCGGTGAAGGTAGGGTAGAGGATCAGAACGGCGGATATGAACGAGGCCAGCGCTGCGAAGACCCGTACATGGCCCACGCGCCGGATCATCTCGGGCGCCATGCGCGACCCGCCGAGGAAGCCCAAAAAATAAGCCGACATCACAAATGACATCTCGACGGTCGAGAAGCCCTCGATCGCGCCGCGGATACCCAGAAGCGTGCCCTGGATGCCGTTGCCGACCATGAGAAGCATCATGCCGAGCAAGAGCGCCCATGCACCTGAAAGGAATTGCACCATTACCGTCGGGTCCCTTTTGGCCTGCTATGCGAAACCATATCGGGGCGTGGCCCCGCCGGGTCCGCCCCATCCGCGACTCGATCTGTCGCAAATGCTTCGCTGCCAGAGGCTTAGCGCGGGATCAACAGCGAGGCGTCGCCGTAGGAAAAGAAACGATACTCGCTCGCGATGGCGTGATCGTAGATCCGCCGGATGCGGTCCGACCCCATGAGCGCCGAGACAAGCATCATCAGCGTCGATTTGGGCAGGTGGAAATTGGTCATCAGGGCATCGGTGACCTGAAACGCGAACCCCGGGTAGATGAAAATGTCGGTGTCGCCCGACCAGGGTTTTATGCCGCCGCCCCGCCCCGCCGTCTCGATCAGGCGCAGCGCGGTGGTGCCCACGGGGATCACGCGGCCGCCCGCGGCCTTGGTCGCGGCGATCTCGGCGGCGGCGGTGTCGCTCACCTCGCCCCATTCGGCATGCATGCGGTGCTGGGTCACGTCGTCGACGGTCACGGGCAGGAAGGTGCCCGCGCCCACATGGAGCGTGACAAAGCTCATCTGCACGCCCCGGGCCTCAAGCGCGTCCAGCAGGGCCGCATCGAAATGCAGCGACGCCGTGGGCGCGGCGATGGCCCCGGCGCGGCGGGCAAAGACCGTCTGGTAGTCTTCCTTGTCGCGCTCATCGGCCGGGCGGCGGGCGGCGATATAGGGGGGCAGCGGCATGGCGCCCGCCTGTTCCAGCGCGGCATCGAAATCGGGGCCGGTGAGGTTGAATTCCAAAAGCGCCTGCCCGTCCTCGCGCGCCAGAAGCCGCGCGCTGAGATCGGCACCGAAATGAATGACCTCGTCCTCGCGCACCTTCTTGAGCGGCTTGAGCAGCGCCGACCAATGCCCGCCCGGACGCGGCTCGAGAAGCGTGACCTCGATCCGCGCGGCGGTCTCGCCCGTCTCGCCGTGGCGGCGGCGCTCCCCGAACAGCCGCGCGGGGATCACCTTGGTGTCGTTCAGCACCAGCCGGTCGCCGGGCTGCAGCCAGTCAGGCAGGTCGATCACGCTTTGGTCGTGGATCGCATCGCCCTGCGCCACCAGCATCCGCGCCGAGGACCGGGGCGAGACGGGGCGCGTGGCGATCAGCCGCTCGGGCAGGTCGAAATCGAAATCGGAAAGCTTCATGGGCGGGCCTATTGCGACAGGTCGGGCGCGGGTCTGCGAAAGATCTCGCGGAACATGCCCGGGGTCAGGATCGAAAGCGGATTGACCGACACGCGCGGCCGGTCGGCTGCCCCTTTGAGGGTAAAATTGAAGCCGATCAACCCCTCGCCCTTGCGGGTGAAGATACTGCCGATGCCATTCAGCAGGTAGAGCGGCGACAGCACGCCCTGCATGTCCATCGCTTTCGACGCGATGTCATAGTAGCCGTCAAGCGACAGGCCGATCGACGGGCCGATGGCGCTGGATTGCAGGACGGTGATCTGGCCCGGCGCCATGCGGAAGCGCGCGTCGACCTCGGCGAACAGGATGCCCTGATTGCCCAGCTGCTCGAGCAGGCCGATCACGCTGATCGCGTTCAGAAGCTCGGCCATGGCCGGGGCGTCGCGCAGGCGGATGCCGCGCACGGTGAGTTGCCCGTCATAGATGCCGGGGGCCGCGTCGGGGCGCAGGGCCAGGTCGAGCGTGCCGCCATAAACCTTTTGAAAGATGCCCGCGTCGCGCAGGACACCGCCCGCGTCCTCGGATTGCAGCCGCACCGCGCTGCGCCCGCCATCGGGCACGAGCCGCCCGCTCAGGCCCGTGCCGCCGTTCACCCGGCCGGTGAAACTGCCGTCAAGACCGCCGCGGGGGGTGAACTGGCCGCGGAAGCCGGTCAGCGCGATGCCATCGGCCACGGTCAGGCTGTCCAGCGCCACGCTCAGCGGCCCGCCCGCGCCGCCGGTTCCGGCGGAAGGCGCGCGGCGCATGTCGATGGAGCCGCCACCAATGCTCACGGCGGGCGGCGCCCCT
>PR_CR_10_Liq_1_inCRDRAFT_1001648_pt1 | contig 12271 bp, 13 predicted proteins | sample PRCRCaboRojoPR_3_FD_10241 | JGI IMG/M metagenome (IMG submission 10241) | reverse complement strand
CGTCTTTTGGCAATTTCAGCCTGGGGAATTTCTTCTTGTACTTTTTCCGCTTCGCGTTCTACCTCAGGGGGAAAAGCACGCGGTAAACCAAACTCGGCTAAAATGGCGTGCATTTCAACATCCGTATTGCCAGGAGCACCTAAAACCTCCAACACTTCCCCAAAAGGACTGCTGGCTTTTTCAGGCCAACTGGTAATGGTGGCAATAGCTTTTTCTCCGTGCTTGGCGCCTTTCAGGTGTTCTTGCGGAATGTAAATATCTACCAGCATATTGCGACTATCAGGCACTAAAAAGCCATAGTTTTTACTCAGCTCAATGGTGCCCACAAACTCGGTGCGGGCGCGTTCCAGAATTTCTACAATTTCGCCCTCAGGCTTCTTGTTTTTGCGCTGGGCGTACATCAGCACTTTTACAATATCGCCTTGCAAGGCATGCCCCACGTTGCGGGGAGTAATGTATACGTCTTGGTCTAGTTCATCAGATATCACGTAGGCGCTGCCTTTGGCGGTAAGGTCAACTTTGCCCACCACAAAATGGTCGGTATGCTTGTAGCGATACTTACCACGGCCCACTTCTTCAATGGAATCGTTTTGCTTGAGGGCGGCCAGGCTTTTCAGCACCAGGTCGCGTTCATTGTGATCGTTAATATTGAGTTTGGCAGAGAGTTGTTTGTAGTTGTACTGCTTTAGGCGGTCTTCGCGGAAAACGCGCAATAAAGCTTTTTCTAATTTGGCTAGGCGCTTGAGGCGCTTGTGCGTCTTATTTTGTTTCTTCATAAAGTGTAAAGGTAAAGCAATGCGCAGGCTTGTTGTTTACAATTCAGAATAATTAACAAAGGGGTAAAGCAAGAGCCCCACAGGAATTTACCTGACTAAGCAACTTTACCTCCTAAAAAGGGAAGGTTGCTTTTTAGAGCGTATTGTTGCAAATGCAGATTGATTAGTAAACGCTTAAAGTCAATGCTACTAGTCTCATAGCCCCTTTAGAGATTCAAGGGGCTTTTTTGGTTAATTTAACCGAGTAAAAATTTTTTTTACCCTCAGGCAACCCTAACAAATCATTGGGGTGTCATCTATTTGTACACCAAACAAAAATGGGAAAACTGTTTCAACTACCTACACAAGAAGAGAAGCTGGTAAAGCAGTGCCGCAAAGGCAAGGCTTCGGCTCAGCGTGAGGTTTTTGAAAAATACAGCACCCAAATGTTGGCCGTGTGCAGGCGCTACACCAAGTGTGTGCAAGATGCCGAGGAAGTTCTTTCCAATGGTTTTATTAAGGTATTCCAGAAAATAGATCAATATTCTGGAGAAGGCGCTCTAGGCGGATGGATACGGACCATTATGGTGCGAGAGTCTTTGAACTACATCCGCTACCAAAAGAACCTCTTTGTAGAAGTAGAGGAGGAGCGCCAGGAGGAGTTTGGGCACCAAAAAGAAGTAGAAGCTTTAAACACCCAACACCTGATGAAGCTCATTGACGAACTGCCCTTAGGCTACAAAACGGTTTTTAACCTCTATGCCATAGAGGGGTACAACCACCGGGAAATTGGCGAAATGCTGGAGATTTCAGAGAACACCTCAAAATCACAACTCAGCAAAGCCCGCAAGCAATTGCAAAAGCACCTGAATGAACAAGAAGTACTGTATAAAGAAAAATAAGATGTCAGATCAAAACCCCATAGACCAGCTTTTTAAGGAACGCCTTGAAAAGCACCAGCTGAGCCCCAGTGAGGGGGTTTGGGAAAAAGTGCAGGCGGCCCAACCGAAAACCACGGCCAAGGCGGGTGGTTGGTTTGTGCTGCGGGCCGCCACAGTGGCCCTGCTCATAGGCCTTAATGCTATGTTTTATTTCACTAATCACGAAGTAACGCTAAGTTCGGTTGAGCCTTTGGCCGGCCCCGCTATTGAGCAGACCGAGGCCAATAACAACCCTACGGAGACTCCATCGGCCACCGAGCCTAAAAAAGGGACGAGCACCAAAAAGGCACAACCAGCGCAAAAAGAGCCTGCTGCCCCAAAAAGTAAAAAGGAGCCCGCTAAGGTGATTCCCGCCCTTAGTCAGCCCAGTAAGGCCACCCAAATTTTTGTAGATAATGCCTTGCCGGTAGCTAAAGAGGCCGCCCTGACCCATGAGCAGGAGGAGCCTTTACTGGCTTCAGTGGCGCTAAACAAAGACTTGGATTTACCCTACACCATTACCATACGCGACTTACCCGAAACCCGCGGTTACTACGGTAAAGACACCGCCCAGGTGCCGGAAACCAACTTTAGCGACAAGCTTTGGGCTTATGCCAGCACCCAAGTGAACCGGTTGTTAGCGGGCGAAAAGCCGCAGCTACCCAAAACCAATAAAACTCCGCAGTTGGCCATAGCCCTGCCTAAGTTTTTATACCCAACCGATCAGCCCTAAAATTGAAACAAAACCCTTAAAAACAACGAAAATGAGAAAACTAGTAAGCTTAGCGCTTTTAATTGTACTAGGATTTACAGCAGGCGCGCAGGCAGACAGTACCCAAAAACGGAAAGAGGTAGAAATTAAGGTAGGTGAGGACGTAATGGCTTTTGAGGCCAATGTGAACAAAGAAACAGATATGGCCTCTATGGTTTTTAAAGTAACCGCCCAAATGATGAAAATTCAAAAGCAGAATCAGGCGGCTATGAATCGCATCAATGAATTGGAGCGCAGCGGTGAGCTTTCGCCCGAAGAGGCAGAAACCCGTAGAGAGCTGGTAGAAGAGCGCACAGAAGAAAGCCTGGAGGCCTTAGAAGATATTATGGAAACATGGGGTGAGGCCTATGAGGCACGCATGGAAGCCTGGGGCGAAGCCTATGCGGCCAAGATGGAAGCCTGGGAAGAAGAGGCCGAAAAAGCAGAGGAAAACGGGGAGCCTATACCTCCTATGCCGCCTATTCCTCCGGTACCCATGTCGCCCCAGGGCAAAAAAGAAGTGCGCAATAAAATTGTGATTACTGAGGAGGGGGTACGCGTAGAAGCGGATAGCACTGATGAAGGGGACGACTCTGTAGCCTTTGAACTGAAAGAAAAAGAAGAAAGTTTTGACAAAGGCCTGAGGAAATCCAAGCGGGTAGACCGCACTGAGGGCTACTTTGACATTCATTTAGGTACCAACCAGCAACTGGAAGAAGGCCAGTTTTTGATTCAAGATCAACCTGGTGAGCTGGAGTTTTGGAACACCTCTTTTAACTTAGGGGTGGGCGCTAAAACGAGGATAGGGAGCCCCTACAGCCACTTCTACATTAAATACGGAACTGATTTTAGCTGGCATAATTTTAATTTAGTAGATGATAATGTGCTAGACCGCGGGGCAGACGGGGCCGTTTACAACCCGGTGGATTCTATAAACTTTGATGAAAACAAATACCACATTGCCTATTGGAACTTCCCGCTTATGTTACAGCTTGATTTTAGTGACGTAGGTGAAATGGACGAGAGTTGGACCTTTGGCCTGGGAGGGCAAATAGGGTTTCGTATCAACTCCAAAAGAGAATTGGAGTACGGCAGTGATCGCTTTGATGTGGTAGAAGAAACAGCCCGCGATGATTTTTACACCAGCGCTGTCCGCTACGGTTTATTGGCTCAGGTAGGCTACGGCTCCCTCAAGCTTACCGCCAGCTATGATTTAAATCCCTTCTTTCGCGCGGGCAAAGGGCCATCTATTGGCGGCTTTGATTACAACATGGTAAACGTAACCGTGGGCTTTACCTTTTAAAACCGCGTGAAGGGGCATAAAACATCATTAACAAGTGAGTTGTTCGCTTTTTTCGATCACTTGAAGAGAGACAGGCCTTCAAGAAAAAAACTGTTCTGATTGAAGTGGAAACCTAGTAAGATCGGGAAGCTCCGAGATTTCGAGTAGATCACCCGTTCGCACTTGGTTTTTACGAAAAGCAGGTTGTTTTTTTCTTGGGAGCCTTGATCTTTTTGGTTCTTTTTGCATCAAGGCAAAAACGAACTAAGGTTCATTTTTTAAGGTATTAAAATGTACAGTATTGCTCTAATTACCTGTAGAGCTTTTAAAGTATTTTTAAAAATCGGCTTTGGCTCAAGGCCGATTTTTTTTCGGCTTGAGATAAGCTATTTGGCTAAATTGCGGGCTATGATTAAAAAGCTAGCGCAGTTCTTACAAGACAAAAGTGGCATAACGGAGAACCGGCAGCGCATGGCCAAGTTAGAGCAGGAGGTACAGCGGCAAAACCTCTTTAACCTCAGCTTCCTGCAACTGCTCACCGCAGACGTGCTGCCCATAAACCCCAGTGTTTCCAACGCAGCGGTGAAACGCTTGCAAGCCCAATATGGGCTAAAGCCTTTTCCTCTGGCCATTCATAAAAATGACGTAATGCTGGCCTACCATCTCTACTCCAATGCTCCCAACATTTTAGAAGCCTATGAAAGCTATTTTAGAGTGGGCATTAGGGCGGTAAAGGCCTTAGCAGACTTAGCGCAGGCCCAAGGTTGGCAGCCCCAAAAAATCATGGATTTTGGCAGTGGCTACGGCCGCATGAGCCGCTTTTTACCCCAGTTTTTTCAAGCCGAAATCATTCCCACAGAGGTAAAGCAACAAGCCATGCTCTTTCAAGAAGAGCACCTTGGTTTTAAGGGGGTAGCGCATGGGTCGCAGCCCGATGATTTTAAGGCACCCAAGGTAGATTTGATTATTGCCCTTTCAGTTTTTAGTCATTTGCCTCAAGCCCTTACCGAGGCTTGGTTGAAAACCCTGGTTTCTAACTTGCAAGAAAAGGGTAGGCTGGTGTTTACCTACCACCCGTTAGAAGGTTATCCCCACTTAGCTAGAGACCATGGGCACTACGCATTTTTGACTAAAAATGAAGACTTGCTTTTCCCCACCTCAGACGATCACCTGCACGATGCCCAAACCTACGGAGTAAGCTTTTTTACCCAGGCATTTTTTGAACGCTTTTTCAAAGAACAAGGTTGGTCTTACCAGTTTTTAGAAAACCAGTTGGCCACTACGCAAAAAGCCTTTGCGGTATGGAAAGACTAACTTGGGTCTTTAAGAACTTATCGGCTTTAAAGCCAGAGGAGTTGCACGCCCTTTATCAGTTGCGCACGGCCATTTTTGTGGTAGAGCAGGCTTGCGCTTACCAAGAGGTAGATGAACACGACCTGCAAAGTCTGCACCTTTTGGCCTGGCAAGGCGCAGAGTTGGTGGCTTGCGCCCGAATTTGCCCGCCTCATACGGTGTACCAACAAGCCAGCATTGGCCGGGTGGCCGTGGCTGAGAACCACCGTGGCCAGGGCTTAGGCCGCCAGGTTTTCCAGCGCGCTTTAAACCTTAGTCTAGAGCGATACCCCGGGCAAGAGCTGAAAATTCAAGGGCAATGTTACCTGGAAAAGTTTTACCATAGTTTTGGTTTTAAAACCGTGTCTGAGCCCTACCCCGATTGGGGCATTATGCACGTAGATATGATTTGGCCAAGCAATAAAGATAAATCATTACGCCATGTATAAAATTTTAAAGTTTCTAAAGTGGCTGCTTCCCCATGGTTTGGTGCTAGCTCTTAGGCAAAGGCGTGAACGTCAAAAGGAGCAAGAGGCCAAAGCAGCAAGCGATAAGGTGAAACTACCTCCGGTAAAAACGCATACACTTTCCCTCACCCGCAGCCCAGGCCTCAATGCCTTTAGCCAGGGCGGGGAGGATTTATTGCTGCGCGCTTTCTCTGATCTTGATCAAAAAGCGAAAGGTTTTTACGTAGACATTGGCGCCTTCCATCCGGTGGCAGGCTCCAACACCAAGCATTTTTACGATTTGGGTTGGCAGGGCATTAACATTGACCCCAACCCCGACACCTACGCTCTTTTTCAAGAGAAACGTCCGCGTGATATCAACCTCAACATTGGCGTTTCGGACCACAACGGCACCTTAGACTACTACTACTTTGGCCCCAATAAAAGCATCAACACCTTTGATGCGGAGCTGGCCCAGAAGTTTGCCCGGAGTTTTCGGCTGCCATCCGCTGAAAAGCGAGCGGTACCCGTACGGGCCATAAGCGAGGTTTTGGCTGAGCATGTGCCTAAAAACACGCCTATTGATTTTTTGAGCCTGGATGTTGAAGGGATGGAAAAACCCATATTGCACAACTGGGATTTTGAAAATTTTGCCCCCCGTTANCTTTTGGTTGAAGACCTAACACTTGAAAGCCAAAACCTAAGACAAGTTGATTGGAACCGCTTGCAGACTTCCGAGCAGCACCAGTTTTTGACCAGCCGTGGTTACGTTTTCAAGGGCAAGACCGTACTTACTTTGCTGTATGCCCTGGAAAAAACGAGTAGACTAAAGCTCTAGGCGAGTATCAGCGCCACAAATTGAAAGATAAAACCCAAGGTAAAAATCAGGGCGGCAATAATTAAAGCCGTTTTTCTTGACGCATGATTGTGCGTGAGCTTTTGCACCAGAGGAATGGCTAAATGCAACTTTAACCACTTTTAGGTGCGCTTGGCAAAAACCGTAAAATACAGCACCAGAAAAATGGAAATAAAAAGAATGCCACCCATGGTAAGTTAGATGTGCGAAGCTTCACCTTTGGCGGCATTTAAGCCCGTGCGAATGCCGTACAAAGACATACCAAAGCCGGCTCCTGTAGCCACTAAGGCGATGAGTAACGTGGGCACTTTGGCCAAAATAGAAATCAAGCCTTTTTCAAAGCGGGCCAGCGTTTGTGGCCCCAACAATTCCGGGGCGGCAAACCAAAAAGCGAAAAACTGCAAGCTTAAGCCGAGTAAGTTGAGCCACTTCATGGGGTTAAAGCTAGCACTTTAGCAGCAGCTTACTGGCGGAGCAAAACCCTTCAACCGTTACTCATCAAAACTAACCACCACCTTTTCACTGGTAGGGTGGCTTTGGCAGGTTAAAATGTAGCCGTCTTCCACCTCATCGTCTTCCAGGGCGTAGTTCATTTCCATTTCTACTGAGCCTTCCAGCACTTTGGCGCGGCAGGTACAGCAAACCGCCCCTTTGCAGGCGTAAGGCACATCGGCCCCGGCATCCAGGGCGGCATCTAAAATTACGTCCCCGTCACTGGCCAAATCAAAGTGGGTTTCATCACCGTCTAGCACAACCGTAAGAGCGCTCTTGAGCTTTTCACTGCTTTCTTTAGGCGCTTTCACCTTGGTTTTACCGGCAATACTTTGGGCAGGGGAGGTAAACAACTCGTAGTGAATTTTTTCCTTGGCAACCTCCAGGCCTTTGAGCGTTTCACTCACATTATTGATCATCGCCTCAGGGCCGCACAAGAAATAGGCATCAATGTCTTGTGGATTAAAGAACTTCTGCGCGAAAGAAATGCATTTTTGCTCGTCAATCCTACCTTTCAAATAATCACTCCCCTGGTCTTCACGGCTTAAAATATGGTGCACTTCCAGGCGGTTCATATACTTGTTTTTTAAGCCGTCCAGCTTATCGCGAAAGATTACAGATTGGGTGGTTTTGTTGCCGTAGAATAAGGTGAAGTTACTGTTAGGCTCCATTTCCAGCACTGATTTAATAATGCTGTAGATAGGCGTAATTCCCGAGCCTGCCGCAAAGCCCACGTAATTTTTGGCCTTAGACTCCTCAATGTGAACCAGAAAATTCCCGTCTGGAGTCATCACGCGCATTTCGGTGCCTACTTGAAGGCTTTCGTTCGCATAGGTAGAAAAACGGCCTCCTTCCACTTTTTTTATGGCTACCCGCAACTCCCCATCAACCGGACTGCTGCAAAGTGAGTAAGACCTGCGTACAGCCTCACCATCAATAGAGGCTTCAAGAGTAAGGTACTGGCCAGGCACAAACTGATAGCTTTCGGCTAATTCTTCAGGCACTTCAAAGGCTACCGAAACGCAGTCATCAGTTTCACGGGTGATATCCTGCACCTTTAAAGTGTGAAACTTAGGACGGCCAGAAGATTTAGTAGGTGTGAAAAGCGACTTCTTAGCCGCGGATTTATTTTTAAAGAATCCCAACATTGGTGTCTGTATTGTATTTTGTACAAAAGTATTTAGGAAAAGGAAAGGAACAATCCCCACTGGCTATAAGTTTCATTATTGATAATTATCTTTGTAAAATTCACAAAAAACGTAAGTAGGCCATGACGAAAGAAATGAACTTAGAAGAACGATTTCAGAACTACGTTGACCAGGAAAATAAAATTGAGCCCAAAGACTGGATGCCCGAGAAGTATCGCAAGACTTTGGTGCGTCAAATTAGTCAACATGCACACTCTGAAGTGGTAGGAATGTTGCCAGAGGCCAACTGGATTACCCGCGCCCCCAGCTTGCGCAGAAAAGTAGCGCTGCTGGCCAAGGTGCAAGATGAGGCCGGCCATGGTTTATACCTCTACTCAGCGGCAGAAACCCTGGGTGCAGACCGAGCAGATATGGTGCAAGACCTGCTGGATGGAAAAGCAAAATATTCATCCATCTTTAATTACCCCACCCCCACCTGGGCCGATATGGGCGCCATTGGTTGGTTGGTAGATGGGGCCGCTATCGCCAATCAGGTGATGCTATGCCGCACCTCCTACGGTCCTTACAGCCGGGCTATGGTGCGCATTTGTAAAGAAGAAAGCTTTCACCAACGCCAGGGTTATGAAATTATGATGACTTTGGCTAAGGGTACTGCAGTGCAAAAGAAAATGGCGCAAGATGCCTTAAATCGCTGGTGGTGGCCCGCCCTAATGATGTTTGGCCCTACTGATGATGAGTCGCCTAACTCCGCGCAAAGCATGAAGTGGAAAATTAAACGTAAAAGCAATGATGAGCTGCGTCAGGAGTTTATTGACAAAACAGTGCCTCAGGCAGAGTACTTGGGTTTAACCATTCCAGATGAGCACTTAAAGTGGAACGAAGAAACCGGTCACTACGATTTTGGTCCCATTGACTGGGAAGAGTTTTACAACGTAATTAAAGGCAATGGCCCGTGCAATAAGCAACGCTTAGGAGCCCGCCAGAAAGCCCATAAAGAGGGCGAGTGGGTACGCGAAGCGGCCAATGCCTATGCCAATAAGCAAGCCGAAAGAGCCCGCAAAGAAAAAGGCGCGGCTTAATTCTAGACAAAACAGGATATGACCCAGAAAGACAATTGGAAAATTTGGGAGGTATTTATTCGCTCCAAAAATGGCTTGAGCCACAAGCACGCGGGGAGTTTGCACGCGCCAGATGCGGAAATGGCTATTAAAAACGCCCGCGATGTGTACACCCGCAGAAATGAAGGTATCAGCATTTGGGTGGTAGAGTCAGAGGCAATCACCGCCTCAAGCCCCGATGATAACGACCCCTTGTTTGCTCCGGCCGATGATAAGGTGTACCGCCATCCCACCTTTTACGAGATTCCAGACGAGGTAGGTCATATGTAAAATGCTCCTGGTGCGCAGCGCATCGGGGTAACCCAAAACCAGAAAAGTTTTGAAAAAAGAACTATTGGAATACACCTTACGCTTAGGCGATAATGCCCTGATTCTGGGTCAACGGCTTGCGGAGTGGTGCGGCCACGGACCCATTTTAGAACAAGATATTGCTCTTTCAAACATCGCCTTAGATCATTTGGGTCAAGCCCGAATGCTGATGAATTATGCGGCCAAACAGAAAGAAGACGGCTCTACGGAAGATGATAGCCTTTAAGCGTGATATTTTTGATTACCACAACCTTTTGCTAGTGGAGCGGGAAAATGGCGATTGGGGTAAAACCGTGATGCGCCAGTTTTTATTTGATACCTACAACTACTTTTTTTATACCCAGCTTTTAAAAAGCAAAGACGCCAAGCTAAGAGACATCGCCCATAAGGCCATAAAAGAAATCACCTACCACGCCCAGTGGAGCGCTGAGTGGGTTATACGCTTAGGCGATGGCACCGAAGAGAGTCACCAGCGTGTGCAAGACTCCTTAAATGATTTGTGGGAGTACACAGGCGAAATGTTTACCATGGATGCCGTGGATGAGAAAATGGTTGCGGAAGGAATTGGAGTAGACCTGAATCCAATTAAAGATTTGTGGTATGAAAAAGTGGCCGAAATTTTAGATATGGCTACGCTGCAACAGCCTGAGGATGGCTGGATGCAAAGCGGAGGCAAGCAGGGAGAACACAGTGAGTACTTAGGCTATGTGCTGGCTGAAATGCAGCATTTACCCCGGATGTACCCTGAGGCGAGTTGGTAGGTTTTGGTTTAAAGTCAACAGACCACAGACTACAGACCACAGAATTGACCCAAAGTATCTAAACAGTTAAAACCATTAAACGAGAACTACTGACAACAGAAAAGCAAATATGGACTTGGCTAGAGGAGGTTTCAGACCCTGAGATACCCGTGCTGACGGTGGCTGATTTAGGAATTGTACGTGAGGTGAAGTTTGACGGTGACCAACCCACAGTGGTGATTACGCCCACTTACAGCGGTTGCCCGGCTATGAATGAGATTGAGCAGAATATCTTGCAAAAGCTTAAAGCTGAGGGCGTAGAAAACGCCAAAGTTAAAACGGTACTGCATCCCGCCTGGACAACCGATTGGATGACCGAAGAGGGCAAGCGTAAACTGAAAGAATACGGTATTGCGCCCCCCGAGGGCTCATCGGCCGATAAGTCGGTTTTGTTTGGCAAACCCAAGCAAGTACAGTGCCCGCACTGTGGTTCTAAAAACACCCAAATGGTGAGTCAGTTTGGTTCTACGGCCTGTAAGGCGCTACACAAGTGCCTAGACTGCCAAGAGCCCTTTGATTATTTTAAGTGTATTTAAAACATCTATAGCGGCCCTTTACCCACGTAAGAGGGCTTGAAGTGAAAGACTATACCTGCGGAAATAAACAGAAAATTATAGTCCAGACTTTGATCGCTTAGTAAAATGGAGCTTCCCACCTGGGTTTGAACCTTTAAAAAGCGATAACCAAACCTAAAGGTGAGGGCCGGCTCTAAAAAAAAGTAATTTTCTGGTTCAACCGGGGCCGAGTACGACCGAAGATAGCTGTCGTTTGCAGCCTCAGGATTTAACGAGGAGAAAGCAAAATTTACATTATTAAAGTTTACCAGACTGGTTTTTAAAGAGCCGGCAATGTCAACCAAATCATTGCTGAAGCCCAGTTCAGGTTGTAAGAAGTAGCGGTTGTAGCCAAACTCAGCCGGGCCTAATTCTAAACTGTTGGTGTTGCCAAAAAAGTAACCATATCCTCCATAAAAGCCAGCGGCAAAACCATCATTTCCTAAGGGGCTGTACCACCCTACCGAACCTTCTATAAGATTTCCATTTAGGCCATAGTTGCCATCACTGCTTACAAGGGTGTCTCGCAAATTGGTAAAACGAGCCCCGTTAAGCTTAAATGCCAGGTGATCGGTTGCGCTATAAGCACCTTGAAAATTAATAATACGGGTACTATTGCTGAGGCCGGCACCGGCACTAAACTGCACCTCGTTTTTTTCGGTGAAAACCGGCACATTGGGAGCGTTGGCACTGTAGTAGGTGGCTGAGCAAGCGCTGAGTAAAGCGCCAAGGCCCACCCCAAGGAGCAAGGGTAAAAAACGTAAGGCACACAGCCGGCTATGCATGGATTTTTATTTTATAACAGCGTGAGAAGAGCTAACCAAGAGCGCTTCAGTTTCTTTTTACGGTGAAAATACAAAAGAGGTTTGGAATTAAAACCAGAGTGTTTGCCCCTAGTATCTAGCGACCCGTTTGTAGTGATACCCGCACCCCAAATTCAAAGCCAGTGCCTTTGTAGCTCCCCAGGTTAAAAACGGCTAAGCTATTCGCCCAAGAGTAGTTTAAAACCGCAATATCTGTTACGCCTTGGGTGAGGTTCAAATACAGCCCTCCCCAGAAGTTTTTGCCTAATTTTTTCTGGTACTCCACGCCCACACGCAGCAATACAAAGCTGCTGTTAGGATCCACAAAAAAAGGTCCGCTTTTAAAGGGGTATTCCTCTGGGCCGGTGGTTAGGTGTATTTCGGTGCCGGCACTCAAATTGAAAAGATTACCATGTTTTTGTTTGAAGTTGTAAATCAACTGAGGCGTAAGAAAAAAGCTGGCAAAGCTAAACTCACCGTTTTATTTTCCGCTAAACCTGGCTTGAGTAGGCTCATCCCGCACATTCATTAAAAAATTTTGGTAGCCAAAATCCAATCCATAGCCCAGGCCATCTGTTTTTATAAAATGGCTGTGCAAGGCAAAGCGGTAGGTTTCAAAGCCAAGTATTGCACTATTGGTGAGAAACAAATTGCTGGGATTATCAACAGCATAGGCCACTTGGTGTGGGGTGCCAGCCGAAAATC
>PR_CR_10_Liq_1_inCRDRAFT_1001647_pt1 | contig 12276 bp, 12 predicted proteins | sample PRCRCaboRojoPR_3_FD_10241 | JGI IMG/M metagenome (IMG submission 10241) | reverse complement strand
AGGCTCGCGAGGCGCGCCAGCGGGTCGCGCCCGCCGGCACGGCCGCGGTGGCAGTCCGTCCACTCGTTGTCGCCGGGTGTGTAGATCACCGGCACCGGCAGCGCCCGAAACAGCTTGGCGACGGCTCGGTTGCGGGCGTCCGTGCAGGGCTGGCTGCCGCCCTTGATGTCGCCCACGTGGACGATGAAGGCCGGCTCCTCGGCGGCGGCCTGCGCGAGCAGGCGCTCCAGCAGCACGGCCTCGCCGTCCGAGTAGGGCAGGTCACCGACGGCGAAGAAGCGCAGCGGTTCACCGGCCGCCGGCAGCGTGGCGGTGAGCAGCACCAGGCCGCAGACGGCGACGGAGAGTTGGCGCGGCAGCGGGATCATGGCCATGGAACGACGGCAAAGCATGGGTTACGACTGGGGAGGGCCGGCACCGGCGGGGGCTTCTGCGTGCGGGCTTGAGTGCCTGGCAGACAAGCGCCTATCGCAGTGGCCGGCTCCATGCCTTGGCGCCGATCAGCCCACCCGGCGCGGCAGCTCAGCGCAGATGCCCGCGACCACCCGGCTCCGCCGGCCGGATGTTGAGATGCCCCGGCCGCCGAGGCTGCCGCGGCTGCGCGGGCACCGGCACCGGCACGGCATAGGGCACCACCACGGGCGCCGCGCCATAGCCGCTGCCGGAGTAGGCGGGGTGGTTGCAGTCGCCGGTGTGCCCCCAGCCACGGGCGCGCTGCTGCACGCACTTGCTGGACCAGTACTGGCGCACCGCAGGGTCCACGCGCTCCATCACCGTCGGCCCCCGCCCGCGCACCGAGGGCGTCACCAGGCGCTCGCCCGTGCGCCCGTGCCCCGGCTGGCGCTCGGTGCTGCGCGCCATGCCGCCCGACGGATGCCGCGACGTATCCGTGCCCGAACGGCGGCGCTCGTCAGCCACGGCGAGGGATGGCAACAGACCAAGCACAAGGACCGCGATGGCGGCGATGGCGGGTGCTGCGCGCCTTGCGCACGAGGCCGCGGTGGGATACGGCCGGGCCGTCATGGATGCCGGAATGGGAGCTTGAACAGGCACAGGCGCAGTCATTGGGGCCAATGGTCAGGCGGGCGCCGGGCGCGACCCATGCCCCGCCCGCACATCCAGGGTAATGAGCGGCGTCGGCAGGCCGTCGCGGATGACGGCCCGGTTCCAGGGGATCAGTGCGGTGTCCAGCACCTCGCGCGCACGCGCGCGGGCGTAGGGGTCCAGGTTGACTTCCACCGCGCAGCGCCAGCGGCGCAGGCCGAAGCCGTCCTCGCAGCGCGACATCAGCCGGTAGCGGGCCGGCGGCAGCAGCCCCTCGGCGATACAGGCATCCAGGGCCTGACGCAGCAGGGCCTCGGCGGCGTCGGCGCTCGCCGGGCACTCATGCCGCGAGCCCTGCCAGGCCCGCGCCTGCTCCGCCAGCGCGCGCTCCGGCTGCGCCAGCAGGCGCCGGCGGCGTTCCAGAATCCAGTCCCCGGCCACCAGGGTAAGCGCGACCGACGCGACCTCTTCGGACGGGAACCGGCGCCCGGACAGGGCGACCACGGCAGGCGGGACATAGACACCCAGCAGGCGCATGGCGCGGCGCTGCTCGGCGGGGGTGAGCGGCCGGCGGCCGGCGGTGCCGACGCTGCGCTCCGCCATCTCGAACCAGCGCCGGGCCTCGGCCATGGCATGCGTGTCCACGACGCGGACGGCGCCGTCGCACTCCAGGACCCAGCCGTCGGGCCAAAGGGCGACGCGATAGGCCGGGAGGGCACGCACGATGTCGGCGGCGGCTCGCCTGGCGGCGATTCGTGTGCGGATGGGCTGGCTGCGCAAGAGCAGACGACTCGGCAACATCGGCGCGATGCCTCGGCTTGGCTGTGGCACCGACTATACCGAACAAGCGCCCGAGCACGAAGCCCGGACACCGGCGGGCAGCGCCGCCTCAATGCAGGCGCAGCGGCTGTTGCGCCAGCGCTTCGATGACGGGGGTCACTGCGGCGATCTGTTCCGCGTCGTCCGACACCTCCGCAAAGCGCTTAAGGTCCGTGAGCGCGGCCGGCGCATGGCCCAGCTTGTGCAGCAACGTACCGCGCTGATGCAGCGCATCCGGCAGGTCCGGCACCAGGTTGAGCATGGCGGTGAGCGCCTCCAGCAGGTTGGCGTCGTCCCCGCGCTGCGCGTAAATCCCGGCCAGGTTGCGCAGCATGCGCACCAGGGTCTCGCGGCGGCCGGCGGGTCGCAACAGCGAGGGGTAGGAGCGAACCGTGACGGCACCCTCGCCGTAGACCTCCGCAAGCCGGCGGTCCAGCTCCGCCTCCGGCAGGGGGATTCCGCCGCTGTAGACGTCCAGAACCAGCGTGCTGTTGCCGCGACCGACCCGCACCAGGAAATGCGCCGGAAAGCTGACGCCATGGGCCGGCAGCCCAAGCCGGCGCGCCACTTCGCAGTACAGCACCGACAGTGAGATGGGAATGCCGCGACGGCGGGCCAGGACTTGGTCGAGAAAGCTGTTGCGGGGGTCGTAGAAGTCGTCGCGCTCACCGGCGAAGCCGAGCTCCCCGAACAACAGCTCGTTCAACCGCTGTACCCGGTCGAGCAGGTCACCCTCTGCCGGCACCTGCGCCCGCGCCGCCGCCGCGAGCAGGTCCAGCTCACCGACACTGGCCGCCACATTCACCTGCGGCTGAAACAACCGGCTGATGGCGAGCGCCGCACGCCCAAGGTCTATGGTGTCGTCCGGACAGCGCCCAAGGGCGGTGAAGGTCTGCTGTGCATCGTCCATCGGCGACTCCGTTGTCGAGGATCAGGATGGATCGGCCGGCATCGGGGCGCTCACCCGACGGGCGCCGAGGACGACGGCACGATGGCGGTGGCCTGCTTCTATAATGTCGGCCGATCCGCCGGAAGCAAACCCCTCGACGATGCCTTCGAACCCCGCATCAGGCGCACTCTATATGCTGCAAGGCATCGGCATGCTGACGCGCCCGGGGCTGAAGCGGTATGTGCTGATCCCGCTCGCCGTGAACGTGGTCGTGTTCGGCGGCGGCATCTGGCTCGGCGCTGCCGCTTTCGAAGCCCTGATGGACCGCATGCAGGCCAGCCTGCCGGCCTGGCTCGGCTGGCTGGAATGGCTGCTGTGGCCGGTGTTCCTGCTGGCGGCGCTGGTGGTCGTGTTCTACTGCTTCACCCTGGTGGCGAATTTCCTTGCGGCGCCCTTCAACGGGCTGCTCGCGGACAAGGTCGAGCGCGTGCTGACCGGCCGGCCCGTGACCGCGGACGGTGATTGGGAGCAGCTGCTGCGCGAGCTTCCGGGCACGCTCGCGGACGAAGCCCGGAAGATCGGGTACGCAATGCTCTGGGGCGTGCCGTTGCTGGTCCTCGCCTTCGTCCTGCCCGTGATCGGCCCGCTGCTCTGGTTCTTGTTCAGCGCCTGGTCGCTTGCGCTCGAGTATGCCGACTTTCCCATGGGCAACCACGGGCTCAAATTCCGCGACATGCGCGCCGCCCTCGCCCGTCGGCGCCTGCTGAGCCTCGGCTTCGGGGCCACCGCCACGGCCCTGACGGCGATTCCGGTGGTGAATTTCCTGGTCATGCCGGGCGGCGTCGCCGGCGCAACGCTGCTGTGGGTCCGGGAGCTCCGCGAGGCGGCGGACACAGTCTGACAGTACCGCAGGCGCGACTGAGCCGAGGACACTCCACCCGCTGCGGCAGGCGGTGGGTGTCAGAGAGAGTCTGCCGCCTAATCCCGCAGGGCGGTGCTCACGCCACTTGCAAGCCGGCCTGATCGCCGCGACTTTACCTGGATCAGGCAATCTGCTAGCGGCTGGATCAGCACAAAAACGTGATAGCGTCAGCATAACACCCTCATCATACTGCTTTGACACCCCATCACTTTGCTGGTGGAATACCCGATAACACTAGCCTGACGCTTTCTTCAAGAGGTGTTGTCGTGAAATACACCCGTCATGTTGCGCTTACGCTGGGCGTGATTTCCGGCGCCACTGGTCTGGACGCGCCGGCGGCCCCACCGCCCCCGACACAGTCACCGGCTCCGGCGCCCCTTGCCGTCATTTCGGCGCTTGAGGGGGCTGCCGTCGTGTCTTTGGGAAACGACATCATGCCGGCGCTCGCGGGCATGGAGCTGCGCCCATTGAACCGTGTCTTCGTGCTTGACGGCGGCAAGGCGACGATCCAGTTCAACGATCGCTGCGAGCGTGAGCTCAGCGGCGACACCGTGTTGACCATCACCGCGGAGGACATGTGCGCGGCCGCTGACGAGATCGAGCGCGGCGCGCAGTCGGTTGCCGATCCTACAGGCGCTTCGCCGCAGAGCAGCTTCGCCGCTGCGGCGGGAGCGCCGCCCAAGACCGGGCCGTTACTCTTCCCAGACTTGGGGGCAGGGGCCGGAGCAAACGCAGCGTTGGCCGTTGGCGGTACGCTTGCGGCAGGAGGTCTCGTCTGGGCCATCACCGATGATGACGATGACGACAGTCCACCGCCGCCGCCCATCAGTCCGCAGTAGGCTGGAGCGACCGCTGATGGCTGTGGGTCCGTCATGCGGTACACAAAATTGACCTCTGCCCCCTAGGTTGTGAGCAGGTCGGAAAGGGTCCTATCGATCAGCCTCGCCTCAGCGCCCGACAGGACCCGGGCGTTGGTCATGGAGCCGGGGGCAATGCGGGCTTGCGCACACCCGCACGACTTGATGGCACGACTGACTTCGACCGCGATGCCGCAGAGCAGATGCGTGCCGCGTGACAAACGAGGTCTTCCGGCCACACCACGCAAGCTTGGGACACGCGCGAGTGTCGCCCGCCCGCAGCAAGCATGCAGCCGTCGGGTGATGCCCTGCCTGAAGGAGCAGGGCTCAGCGACGGGGGCCGCCTCAGGGCTCCATACCGAGCCGATTCAGGTTCTCTTCCGCAAGCACGCTGAGCGGTTTGCCGAGCTCTGCGGGGATGTTGGAGCGCGCTGCCGTCGCACTGGTGCCGGACTCGATCACGCGGTTGTACATCTCCCGAGCCTCGGCCTCGCGGCCGGTCTGCTGATACACCACGCCGAGATTCAACAAAGCGTAGGGGTTGTCAGCATCGGCATCCAAGGCGTCCAGGAGGTCTGCCTCGGCTTCGGACCATTGCTGGTTCACGATGTGCTCGTAGCCGCTTTGCACCAACGCGCTGTTTTGAGTCGTTGGCATCGCGCAGCCACCGAGGGCGAGGATCAAGGACGCTGCGGGCAAGAGGCGTTTCGTCGTCATGTCGTTCTCCACGGATCAGGTACGCCCATGATGTGGGGTTATGGGCCAAACGTCGTGGTGAGAGCGTAAATCAACTTAGGTGAATAAGCACGCACTTCTATGGTGCTTTAACTTCACAATGTCCTAAGCAAAAGCCTTACCTCAGCACTCCCCGGAAGTGGTCCGATAAGCGGTGTCAGCAAGCCCCTCGCGCAGAGGACGCGTGTCCCGCAAGGCCGGGCAATCTCGCAGTATGGGCAGCACCGGCTATGCTGGGAGGTCTCACGCGATCGCCTCGCGCGTCTGGCGGGCGATCTCCAGTTCTTCGTCGGTGGGGACAACGAGCACGGCGACACGGCTCTCCCGACGGGACACCCACCCGGCCTCGCCCTGCACCCCCGCGTTCGCGTCGATGTCGAGCTCGACCCCCAGATGCGCCAGCTCGGCACACGCGCACTCGCGGACTGCGGCATCGTTCTCGCCGATGCCACCCGTGAAGACCAGGGCATCGACGCGGCCCAGGATCGCGGCATAGGCACCGATATATTTCTTCAGGCGGTGGCAGGCGACCCCGAGGGCCAGCTCCGCATCCTCGTCGCCGGTCTCGGCGAGGCGATGCACTTCGCGCATGTCATTGACGCCGCACAGTCCCAGCAGGCCGCTCTGGCGGTTCAGCAGGTCGTCCAGGGTGTCGTTGTCGAAGCCCAGGTGGCGGTGGAGATAGAAGTGGACGGCCGGGTCGATGTCACCACAGCGCGACCCCATCACCAGCCCTTCCAGCGGCGTCATGCCCATGGAGGTATCGATGCTGGCACCGTCGCGAATCGCCGTCGCGCTGGCCCCATTACCCAGGTGCAGGGTGATCAGGTTGCAGTGGGATAAGGGCTTGCCGAGCATGGCCGCTGCTTCCTTGGCCACGTAATGGTGGGACGTGCCGTGGAAGCCGTAGCGGCGCACATGGTGCTCACGGTAGAGGTACCCCGGAATCGCATAGCGGTACGCGGTGCGCGGCATGGTCTGATGGAAGGCCGTGTCGAACACGGCGACCTGGGGCACGCCCGGGAACAGCTCCCGAGCCACCAGGATGCCGTCGAGATTGGCCGGATTGTGCAGCGGCGCCAGCGGAATCATCTGCCGGATGGCGGCGATGACATCGTCATCCACCAGCGTCGGCGCGTGGAAGGCCTCACCCCCGTGCACCACCCGATGGCCGACGGCGCGGAGCTCGCCAACGCCGGCGAGGCTGCCGGTCTCCTGCAGCACTTGGGCGATGCGCTCGATGCCCGCGTGGTGTGAGGGAATCTCGCCGGGGTCGTCCCGCGTCTGCGGCTCCCCGCCGTCGCCCTGCCAACTGAGGCGCAAAGACGCACCGGACTCACCAATGCGCGTGGCGGCACCCTGGGCCGCCGGCTGCCAATGGTCCGCGGCCTCATCCACCGCGAACAGCCGGAACTTGATGGACGAGCTGCCGGAGTTCAGCACCAGAATCTTCATCAATTCCTCCCCTGCTCAGACCTCGGCGACGAGCCGCTGCTCGACCTCCGCCGCTTCCTCCACCGCCTTCTGTGCCTGAATGGCGGTGATGGTGACGGTGTTGACGATGTCCGTCACGGTACAGCCGCGGCTCAGATCGTTCACCGGTTTGTTCAGACCCTGCAGCACCGGCCCGATGGCCACCGCCCCGGCGCTGCGCTGCACGGCCTTGTAGGTGTTGTTGCCGGTGTTCAGGTCCGGGAATATGAACACCGTGGCCTGCCCGGCCACCTCGCTGTCCGGCAGCTTGGAGCGGGCGACACTGGCATCCACCGCGGCATCGTACTGGATCGGGCCTTCGATTTTCAGATCCGGCCGGCGTGCGCGGGCGATGCGCGCCGCCTCACGCACCCGCTCCACGTCCTCGCCCTTGCCCGATGCGCCGGTGGAATAGGACAGCATCGCCACCCGCGGCTCGATGCCGAAGGCCGCCGCCGTGCCGGCGGACGTAATGGCGATGTCGGCAAGCTGGTCGGCATCGGGATTGGGATTCACGGCACAGTCGCCGTACACCAGCACCCGGTCCGCGAGGCACATGAAGAAGACACTGGACACGAGCTTGGTGCCGGGCTTGGTCTTGACTGTCTCGAAGGACGGACGAATGGTGTGCTGGGTCGTATGCACCGCCCCGGACACCATGCCGTCGGCATCCCCCGTGTAGACCATCAGGGTACCGAAGTAGCTCACGTCCTCTAGGGCGTCCCGCGCCATTTGCAGCGAGATGCCCTTGTGCTTGCGCAGCTCGTGGTAGATGGCGGCATAGACCTCGCGCTTGGGCGACGTGGCCGGATCGATAATCGGAATATCCGTGAGCTGCAGACCGAGCTCGCCGATGCGCCGGCGGATCTTGTCCGGGTCGCCCAGCAGTGTCAGGTCCGCGACACCGCGGAGGGTGAGGATTTCCGCCGCGCGCAGGATGCGCTCGTCGCTGCCCTCCGGCAGCACGACGTGCTTGCGATCCGCCTTTGCACGGTGCACCAGCTGGTACTCGAACATCAGCGGCGTCATGCGCTCCGAGTGATGTACCGCAATGCGCTGCTGCAGATCCTTGATCTCGATATTCTGCTCGAACAAGCCGAGCGCTGCCGCGATCTTGCGGTCATCGCCGGGCAGAATGGTCGATTCCACCTGATTCACCGCAAGCGCGGTCTGGAAGGTGTCCTGGGGAACGCTCAGGATCGCGAGCTTGTTACGGCGCAGGCCCGCCAGCAGGCGCTGCACGTTGTCGGCCGGCTCCAGTCCGCCGGTGAGCAGCAGTCCCGCGACCCTCGGGTAGGCCGCCGAGACATCGGCAGCCAGGCTGGCGAGGATGATGTCGCTGCGGTCGCCGGCTGTGATGATCAGCGAGCCGTCTTCGATGTAGTTGAGAAAGTCCGGAATCTCCATGGCGGCGACCTTGAAGTTGGTCACCACCTGGTTCAGCGCATCGCCCTCTCCGCACAGACAGTCGCCGCCGAGCATCTCGTTGACCTCGCCGATGGTGGGCCGCCCCAGCGCATCGTTCTCCGGCAGCACATAGAGGGTTTCCTTGGCCGGCAGCATGGCGCGGGCACGCCGCTTCACCAAGGGCACGAAATCCGGGTCGACGCCGTTGACGATGGTGGCCAGCAGGTCGCCACGGCGGTCGAGCATGGACTCGTGCGCCATATGCACCGCGTGCAGGGCCTCGTCCGGGCTGCGGCCGAAGCCCTTGACCACGACGACGATGGTGCAGCCGAAGTTGTTCGCCACATCGGCATTGAAGTCGAACTCCAGCGACGGGACCAGACCGTCGTAGTCCGTGCCCGCACAGAGCACCATGTCGCATTCCTCCTCCAGCAGCATGTACTTGTCCAGGATGCGCTTGAGGAGCTCGTCGTAGCGCCCGCCGGCCACCAGCTCGCTGGCCTGCGCCGCGGTGCAGCCGTACAGCCGCTCCGCCGGAAAGGGCAGGTCGTAGCGCCGGCGCACCAATGTGGTGAGGTTGTCCTCGTGCACGTCGCGGCTGACCACGGGCCGGAAGAAGCCCACCCGCCGGTTGATGGCCGACAGGACCTCCATGAAGCCGAGAACCACGATGGACTTGCCGCTGCCGGCACCGGCACCGGCGATGTAAATACTTTGCATGTCGCTTCGACCCTGTATTGGAGATGCGGGCTTGTAAAGGCGGTGCCGGAGAGGTCGGGCCGGAAAGGCCGCACTGAAACGCGCGCGCGGCGCGGCAAATGCAGTCTCAGCGATGATGATGCCGCAGCCGTGCCGCCGCTGCTGTTACCGGGTGTTTACAACGCAGTGACCTGCGTCCACACTGCCGCAGCACACCTTTGGTGGACGACCGCAGTGGTCGCCCTGACAGCCCCGGTTTATCAGAGATTAAGCAAATTGCGTGCAAGGAATCCCGGCCGGACCGCTGCCATGGGCGCCGCCCTCTGCGGGCTCGTCGCCCTGGTGCTCGCCGGCGGCGCAACCGCACAGGCCGATGTCTACCGGTGTACGGGGGCAGACGGCAGCATCGAGTTCCGCCAGCACCCCTGCCAGCGCGGCGCGGACTCCCGCAAGGTGCAGATTCGGGATACGCGCACAGGCTGGGTGCCACCCAGCCCTGAGCCCGAATCCGAGTCCGAGCAGAACACCCGGGAGCCTCGGCCGAAGGCGGCGCGAGCGACCAACAGAAACGAGGCCACGGAACGCGATGCGAAGCGCTGCTGGAAGAAGCGCCAGCAGATCCAGGGCATCAACAATGAGCTTCGCGCCGGCTACCGTCCCGCCCGCGGCGAGCGCCTCAAGCGTCGCCGCCGGGAGCTCGAAGCCTATGTGGATGAATTCTGCCGCTGAGCCGCGCCGCGGCGCGGCCTCACTTGAGCGGATACCAGGTGTCGTCGTCCCGGCGCGGCGGCAGCAGCTCCCGGCGCAGGGCGCGCAGACTGGTGGCGCCGCCGGCGGTGAGGCCGGCGAGCGGGTCCTCGGTATCCAGCACGTCGGCGTACTCCGCCTCCAGCTGGTCCGGATCCTCCCCAGCCTCAAGGCGGCCCATCATCTCCGCCATGGCGTCGCCGGGCTTCAGACCCGCGCTCTTGAAGAGCCGACGCATGACCCGCGCCGCCTGCCGCGGGTCGTCCTCGTCCACATGTTCCAGCTCATCGGCCATGGCCGCCATGGCTTTCATCATGGCGTCTTCGTCCATGCCTGCCGGCAGGTCGGCGTCTCCGTCCTCGGTCCCCTCTCCCCGGCCCTTGGAGATGGCGAACATGGACGCCCGGCGGTCCAGCGCCGGCTGCCCGCACTTGGGGCACGCGGGTCGGGTCGCGGTGTCCACGCGCCGGGAGAAGAAATTGTAGATGGCGTGACAGTCGGGGCAGTAGAACTCATAGACGGGCATGCTCGGGGGCTCCTGCGCTGCGGTTACCGGGGCGGCGCGACACGGCGCCTGATTTAAGCCTCAGGCTCGATTTCCGGCAACCCCTGACGACCCTGCCCGCGCGCCTTGCGTCAGCTCGGCAACGAGCGCCTTCAGCAACCGCTGGTTGTCCTCGGGTCCGCGCACCGCCACCCGCAGCCAAGCGGCGTCGAGGCCCGCGTAGTCGTCGCAGGTGCGAACGGCAATTGCGTGGCGTTGCAGCAGGGCAGCGGCAAGCCCGGTCGCGCTCGACGCTGAGGCCGGCACCCGCCACAACAGATAGTTGGCCGCGCCATCGATGACGCGGGCGCCGAGCCCGCGCAGCGCCGCCGTGAGCACCGCACGCTCGCTGCCGATGAGATCCCGCGTCTGGGCCGCGAAGGCGGCAAGCCCGGGGTCGGACAGCACCGCAGCACCCACCGCCTGGGCCGGCGTGCTCACGGACCAATCCGGCAGGAGCCGCCGCGCGGCCACCGCCAGCTCAGGTGCGAGCACGGCATAGCCGAGCCGGAGGCCGGCAAGGGCAAAGAACTTGGTCATGGAGCGGAGCACGATCAGGTTCTCGAGGCCGAGCCTGTCCAACCCCAGGGGAACTGCCGACGGCGCGTCCTCGACGAAATCGATGAAGGCTTCGTCCAGCACCCACCAGACACCGGGGCGTGCGGCGGCGGCGGCTGCGACGTCGGCAACAGCCAGCAGCCGCCCCGTCGGGTTGTTCGGATGACCGAGCCAGACGAGATCACCATCCCGTGCCAGATCAACAACCCGACCGATGTCCAGGTCGAAGTCGTCCTCGGCGTACAGCGCGACGGGGACCACCTCCAACCCCCACACAGCGGCGGCTCGCCGGTAGTCCGCATAGCACGGCGCCGTCACCAACACGCGCCGCGCCCCCAGCAGTCGCGGCAGCCACCAGATGAGCTGCTCGGACCCATTGCCGGGCAGTACCCACTCGGACGACAGCCCCAGGTGGCAGCCGATGGCCGTGCGCAGCGCGATGCAGTCCGGGTCTGGATAGTCGGCGAGCGTCCGCCAACAGGCCCCGAATGCCGCCTGCGCCGCCTTGGGCGCCCCCAGCGGATTGATGTTCGCGCTGAAATCCAGCATCGCCTCAGGCGCCCGCCCAGCGCGTGCCGCCAGCGCCAGCCGGTTGCCGCCATGCCGCGAAGCTCCATCGTGCGGCACCGGCACAGGCGTGCCCGCGTGTCCGTCCTCAGCCGCCAAAATCCCACTCCCCGGCGGCAGCCGCCACGCCAGGCGAGATCAATGGCCGGGCGAGACCCCGCTCCAGCAGTTCTTCGCGCTTGGTATTGCTACTCGTTCGCATTCGCGTTATTTTTCAACCGAAGTCAGGAATGCGCGATCTGCCCGCAACGGACAGCGCCAACAGCCGGCCACGACCCGCAAGCTGGAGCAACCCCAATGCATCACGTCCAGAAGCTCACACCCCGCAGTTCCGAAGCCCAGCCCGCGCCGCCGCGGCTGCAAAGCAACCAGTTGCTCCGCGGCGGCCGACGCGTCGTCATCGAGCATGGCGACGCGAGCTATACGCTCCTGCTGACGCGCAACGACAAGCTCATCCTCATCAAGTAAAGGGCGCCGGCCTCGCCCCCTGTCGAGGTCCCGCCGACAGCAGGCGCCGGCGTCGCCCCCTCACCCGCGACTGCACCACCGAGCAGTCGCGGGTGCCTGCACGTACGCCGTCCAGGCCCGTCCGAGCGGCACTCGCGCGCCGGCAGGACACAGCGAAGACACGCACCTGCTTTGCGTCCGTGTCTGTCGGTGGGAACCCTGGTCAGCTGGGCTGTACGGCGCCGCATCAGCGGCTCACAGACAAAGAAAAAGGGGCTGCGGTTGCCCGCAGCCCCTTGATCGCATTGGCTCCCCGAACTGGACTCGAACCAGTGACCCACTGATTAACAGACCTTGGGCAAGGATAACTGACAACACGACGCAACACAAGACAGCAACAAAAACAGCCGGTTAGCGAAGCGCATTTACCGTGCCATGTGGCGAATTACGGTCGTTTCTTGTGGCGAGTGTCCCATGAGTGTCCCACGGGACAGGGTAGGTTGTGGCGACTGGCATATGTATTGCAATTCCTTAAAGAAAGTGCTCGTCTCTGCGCGCTCGCGCGCGA
>PR_CR_10_Liq_1_inCRDRAFT_1001646_pt1 | contig 12277 bp, 2 predicted proteins | sample PRCRCaboRojoPR_3_FD_10241 | JGI IMG/M metagenome (IMG submission 10241) | reverse complement strand
ATTAGACCACTCGTACGAGAGGTCTGCCGGACTGGCCGTAAGTGTCGTACTGGTACCGGTGCAATAACTCGTCACGCCCGAAATGGAAGCATCGGGCAAGGCCACCTCTTCCACCTCGAAGGAGGCGGTACCTGTACATCCGTTCCCATCAGTGGCGGTAACGCTGTAGGTTCCGGCACTACTAACGGCTATTGTGGCGTCCGTTTCTGTATTATTCCAAACGATATCGGTATACGCGGAGCCGTTAACGACATTGAGCACTCCGAACGCCTCCTCGCAAATAACATCGTCGCCAGTGATTTGCACATTCGGCAGTGGGTTTTCGACCACGATTGCGCTGATCGCGGCAACACAGCCGTTGGCATCCGTAACCGTAACGCCCACATTGCCTCCACTGATGACTTCCTCTGTTTGCCCACTGCCGCCAGTAGACCAGCTATAGCTGTCATATGCCGGGCTGACCGAAAGCGTCGTGGAAGCACCGTTGCAAAAATCGAGCGTTCCTGAAATGGAGGGCGGGATGGCTGCATCTTCAGCAACGGTAAACGCCGAAGTAGTGCTACATCCCTGATTGGTTACCGTGACGCTGTAAGTACCCGGACCGGGAATGGTAATTTGTCCGGTATTATCATTGGTAGACCAGGTAATCCCATCGTAAGCGGCGGCGTTAGTGATAGCCAGTGTCCCTTCAATGTCAGGGCACAAGACGGAAGGGCCAGAGATTTGCGGGTCAGGCAGACTGGTTTCTGATACTGTTACCAAGGCCGTTCCTTCACAGCCATTAGCATCTGTTACCGTTACTGCCACATCACCCGGCGTGTTTACGCTCAAGGTCGTCCCGACGGTCCCATCGGACCATTCATAACTGCTGAACCCGCTATTGACGGTTAGCGTAGTACTTTCGCCAGGGCAGATTTGAAGGTCCCCGCTGATCGTTGGCTCAGGAGCAGGGCTCTCCCCCACGGTAAAGGAGCCTTCACCAATACAGTTGCCGGGCTGAGTCGTGACGGTTACGGAATAGGTGCCCGGGCCGAAAATCGGAATGGTCTGAGTAACATCATTGGTATTCCAAAGGTAACTTGCAAAATTGCCGGATACGCTCAGGAATTCAGGGTTTCCATCACAAATTGCATCCGGGCCGGTAATTTCGGGAATGGGGTTCTGCAACACCTCTACCACCAGTACGGCAGGCAGGGCGCATTCGCCCGGTGAAGGGGTAAAAGTCAGCGCAAAAACCCCTGCTATAGAAGGTGTGAAAGTACCGGCATTGACACCTGTTCCACTCCAGGTCCCCAGAACCCCATCCTGCACATTAGACAGCAGCAAAGGGGAAGCCCCCTGACAAAATGGACCAATCGGGATCAGGGAGGGCGTTACCGGAGGCGTCACCGTAACGGGAACTGCCGAGCGGTCAGAAGCACAATCCCAAATATCACAGGCAACATAGTAGGTGGTATTGTTATTGAGCACCGGAGTCGTATAGACTGGCCCGCTTGCAATCGGGCTGCCACCGGTAGGGCTCGTATACCATCGGATCGTACCTCCGGGGCAAGCTGCCGCCGAAAGCATAGCACTCTCTCCCTGACATACCTGTACCGGTGTCGCCAGGGGCGGAGGAGGCGGGATACAAGGCTGCACACAATCTACAAATGCTGCCCACCCGTTACCGGTACCGCTAAAGTCGCTGTCAAAAACGAAGGTCAGGCACCCGGAGGGGTGGCTGGAGGTCACTGTGCCTGGGCTGTTGTTGCTAAAAGTTCCAATAACCGGAGAACTGGTGTTGGGCCCATCATAGATGGTCAGGTCGTCGAAAGGGCCTTCAAGGTCAAAAACATTAAAGGTTACCTCCACCAGGTCACCGGGAATATCCGGGCAAATAGTAGTTACCGTATTCTCCTGATTGGAATACTGACCGCCCGGGCCACCTGAATCATAGAAAAAGTCACCGCAGCCAGGTGGATAAATACAGGTGCCATCATCGAAGTTGGCGGTAGGGTCGTAATTGGTAGCCAGCGGGTCTGTACAACCACAGACAGTGGGAGGCACCCCGGGGAAAATCGGAGCAATACTTCCTGCAAAACCCACATCGACGTTGGCATGGTCCGTAATACATAACTCCATAGTGTAAGGCCCGCTGCCACAAGCTGCTGCGAGATCCGCAAAGGAATTGACCGTATTAACGTTACAGGGGTCGGTGGACAACCCGTAGTCGCCGCCTCCAAAGGCAAGGCCATCATCAGGATTAGGGCCGCCCCCTTCCGAAAAAGTAAAATACCCATTTACACTAGCGGAGGAGCCGAAAGGCGCACCTGCATTACAGGATCCGCCACCGGGGCGGGTTACCAACATCAGGGTTTCTCCGCAGGCATTTACCCGTATAGACAGGTCGCCGATAAAGGTATGTTCCAGTTCCATGGAAAAGCCTATCGGGTCCCCCGTAATGGCCGGGTTGATGGGGATATTGACACAGTAAGACACCGAGGGATTGGCTACCGGTTGATTCTCATCAGGCAGGCTTATGCTTGGATCCGTACATTGGGCAGCCAATGGTGTGATCGTCCCCAAAAAGCTTGCTCCGGATAAAAGCATGGCAATAAGACAAACCGCAGTAGTCGAGTAGTTGTTCCGCATAAATTGAGTTCTGTTAATGCTTTAAGCACTGATCATACAAAGCCTACAAGGGCTCCTTTGGTTAATTCCCGGGGCCAGGTATTGATAATATTGAGCATAGGTAATAAATGCCAAATAATGACAGGCTAATGTACGGTTTTTTGAGCAAGCTGCATAAAGCCCCCATTAATTACAGGGACAGACACAGCCTCCGGAGCAGGGCGGAGAAAGGCCACAACCTGATTTATACTACCCCAGGGCACAATAACACCTTCAACATCCGGTTACTCACCTTACCGCTCTTTTGGCGAGGGCTCAACGGATAAAGAATACCAGAACTAGCGGACAAGGTTTACCCCTCCCTTGAAGAGGCGGACCTCCCCATCCACAAACCGAATCTGAGCAAAGTAGGTAAAAAAGCCGATATTCATAGGCTGCCCTCTGAATACACCATCCCAGCCGTATTGCGGATCATTTGGTGGGAATTCCTGCATTTGGAAGACGGGTTCCCCCCAACGGCTGTATATCTCAAAGTTTTCCACCTCAACGACATCACTGCCTGCGTAGATGAGGAAAAAGTCGTTGCTGCCATCTCCGTTTGGAGTAAAAGCATTTGGGATGTAGACCTGATAATCCCGGATCACCCGAACGAGCAGGTTATCGGTAGCGGTGCAGCCAGCTGTATCGGTTATGGTGGCAAAGTATTGGGTGGTGCTTTCCGGCTGATCAATCCAGAAAAGGCATTGATCGCAGGCCGCCGAGTCTTGTGGCGCCCATTCAATGGAGGTCCATTCGCCATCCCTGAGATTGGTTAAGGCATTCAGGAAGACCTCCTCACCGAGCCGGATGTCCTGATCGTCCCCCAATTGAAGCTGAGGCAGGCTACCTTCCTCTAAAAGCACTGTTGTTTCGTATTCACAGCCCTCCACATCCTGAATCAGCAATTCGTAGGCGCCGCTGCCCAAACCAGTGTATTGAGGCTCCATAGACAGCGGGGCACCATTCAGGCTGTAAAGATAGGGGCCGGTCCCACCGGTCACGGACTGGATCCGGATTTGCCCATTCTCCTCTTCAAAGCAAATGGGGTCAACTGCAGATACTTCCGCTCCGGCAAGCGTGTTGGGGTTTTCGGCGACCCACACCTGCGCCGTATCCGTGCAACCATTGGCTGAGTCCTGAACGATCAACTGATAATTTCCGGGGGTGGCTACGGTTTGCTGTAATACCCCGTTCGCAAGTCCGCTTTCCGGACCGGACCAGCTGTAGGTCAATTGTTCTCCCACTGAGGAGCCAACCCCATCCAACAGGACCGTTTCGTTGATGCAATCTATGGCGCCCGGGGCCAGAATCATCGCTACAGGAGGCAGGGTATCTATAGCGATTTCAATAGAATCTGTGGCTGAACACCCGTTAACCGGATCCGTAACGGTCAGAAAGAAATGCCCGGGCTCAGTTGTGGTGTAGGTCGGTAGCTGTGCACCGGGAATAACGCCCAGGGCCGCCTCTGACCATTGCAGCAGGGGTTCTCCATAGACGGCGTGTACCGATGCCTGTATCAAAGAGGAGATATTGCTGCAGTCCAAATCGGGTGCATTGGGATTGATCACCACTGTGGGGATATCAAAATCGCCCTGTACGGAGACTGCTTCCACGGCAAAGCAACCCGTTGCGGTGTCCGTAACCATCAAACTAAAGGCTCCGACAGCGCCCGCTCCGTACTCCAGATTAGTGGCACCCGGAATAGGTTCCCCATTGGCATTCAGCCATTGATAAACGGTAGTGGGCCCATTTTGAGAACCAGCGCCAGTCAGGGTTACCGTAGGCGTGTTACAATCGAGCGTATCTTCCACGCTTACGGCTACAACGGGCGTGTAGCTGTTATCGGTCACTTCAACGGTGCTAAGCTCAGATATACAGCCCGTTTGTGAATCGGTAACGATCAGGCTGTAGACCCCGGTTTCGGACACCTCCGGGTTGATGGCGGTTTGGTTGTTAGCATTAATACCGGGACCGGTCCAGATGAAGTTCAAGGTATCAGGTGGAGCCACTTCCGGCCCAATAAAGACCGATCGGTTATCGCAGTCCATGGCTTCGTCCGCTCCTGCATCGGCCAGGGGCAAATCGGTGAGGTCTACTTCGAAAGTATCTATAGCGATACATTCATTATCGCTTTGCGCGCGGGCAGTGTAAAGCCCTTCGGCAGTCACCTCTATGGTCATCGTGGTTTCCCCGGTAGACCAATCCAGGAAAGTGCCATCGGTGGTAACACTCAGCTCATTGGAGGTCCCCTCACACAGAATACTTTGCCCCGAGATATCTACTTCAGGATTTGCGTAGGGCTTGATTTCCCATTCCGCAGAGTTCATACACCCTACGGTATCCTGTACAGTCACAGCGTAGACCCCTTCTTCGGTTACCGAGATCTCCCGGCTTGTCATTCCATTGCTCCACTCATAGGATGCATAGCCTTCTTCAGCTGCAAAAATGGCAGCACCGGATGGGCAAAAACCGGTATCACCATCTATCTCGGGGGCATCAACCACAAAGACGAAGACCGCAGTTACGGCATTCGCTGTGCAGCCCAGGCTATCCGTAACCACCACCCCATAGCCACCCTGCTCACTGACTATAATTTCGTTGGTGGTGGCCCCATTAGACCATTGTACAGCCGCCCACTCTCCTTCCACGGAGACAGTGGTGGAACTCCCCAGGCAGATGTTTTGGGCCGGTGTTACCTCCAGCTCAGGGGTGGGCTGAATGAAAACTTCTGCGGTATCAACGGCGCTACAACCATTGCTATCGGTTACCAAAAGGGTATAAATACCGGGGGACTGTACATTAATGCTCAGGTCTTCCTCTCCGTTGCTCCACAGGTAGGACTCAAAGCCAGGCTGAGCTGCAATCTGGAAGCTTTCTCCGTCACAACCGGCCTGGTATTCCGGCAATTCGGGGTCTGGTAAAGGAAAGGCAGTGATTTGGATCGTATCCGCAGCGGTACAACCAACTGCATTGGTAACCGTTACCGCAAAATCGCCGCTCTGGGTGACGGGTATGATGGATGTCGTTTCCCCTCCTGACCACTGATAGCTGGCATGGCTGCCTGCATCCAGAAATAAGGAATCGCGCTCGCAGAACGGTGCTGCGCCAGTGATCTCAACGTCAGGGGCCACCGAGGCTGTCACAATTGCATTTGCGGAGCTTACGCATCCAAAAGCATTAGTCACCGTCACCATATAGGACTCTGGATTGGTTACGAGAATTTGATTGATCGTATCTCCGGTGGACCATAAAAAGGTGTAATCATTGTCTTCCACGCTCAGGGCGTTCGCTTCTCCCGGGCACAAACTGAGGTCGCCTGAAATGAAGGCATCCGGTTCGGGTATTTCTTCTACGGTTATGGTGGATTGGCTGGTACAGCCTTCGGGGGTGGTCGCTGTTAATATGTAACTGCCTGGCGTGTCCACTTCTATCTCTGAATCCGTCTCCCCTGTGGCCCACTCATAGGCTAAGCCAACCTCTGCCGGAACGCCTATTACAACTGACTCATCCTCACAGTAGCGAGCGGAATCGGGCAGGGGGACTTCCGGCAATTCAAGGACCTCAAAGTCAAAGCTGGCCGTACTGGAACATCCGTTAGCACCGGCGGCAGTAACGAAGTAGCTCGCTGTGCTGTCCACTACAACTTCGGGGGTTGTTGCGCCGGAGGACCAGGAGTAATCCGTCAGTCCGGGGGTGGCTTGTAGAGTTGCGCTGTCGCTGGCACAAATAAAGTCAGGCCCCACAATTTCCAGCATGGGCAGCGGCAGGGCTTCAACGCTGAACACGGAGTCCCGTATACAACCATTCAGGTCAAGAACCGATACCTGATAAACACCGGGAGCCGAGATAATAGCCTCTGCTTCCTCACTTCCGTTAGACCAGGTGACAAAGGGGTACTCGGCAGGGGCAACAGAAAGGGTTATGCTGTCTCCCTCGCAGAATGTTGTGGGCCCCTGTAAATTGATATCCGGTAAGGGGTTTTCTGCCACTGCTATGGCAAAGCTGTCCTGGCAACTGTTCGCATCCGTAACAGTAAGGTAGTAAAGCCCAGGGGTAGTCGCTTCGATTACAGCCGCTGTGTCTCCTGTAGACCAGCTGTACTGCGTGAATCCGGGGGCCGCTTCCAGGTCTACGCTGCCATCGGTACAAAATGCTGCGCTGTCGGGCAGGTTGGCCTCCGGCAAAGGCACTTCTGTAATTTCCGTATTGGTAGCACCTGTGCAGCCATTGGCATCCGTAACGGTAAGCCCGTATGTACCGGGTGTGGCTACATCAAGGGTTGGGGCATTGGTGGCATCTTCCCAGGTGTAGGTTGCGTAAATAGCGTTTGCAGACAATTCCAGGCTGCTGCCAGTACACAGGCTTGGCCCGCCGATGATCTCGGGCTCCGGCAAAGGTAGCGTTGCTGCTACTGCAGAATCGATAACCACACAGTTGTTCGCTCCGGTAATAGTCACATAATAAGTGCCGGCGGCATCTACCGTGACCGAAGGGCCGGTACCGGGAACCGACCACTGATAATCAGCGTAACCGGTATTGGCTTGTATTTCGGTGTCTTCATTTTCGCAAAAGGTGTAAGGCCCGGCCAGCCCGCTTACCGGGACGGCTTCCTCCTGCACCAGGATATCGTCGGTGGCGGTACATCCAAATTCATTGGCTACTTCCAGTTGGTAGGTGCCGGCGCTGTCCACAACTGTTGTGGCGGTTGTGGCACCGTTACTCCAGTTGTAAGTTGAGTAAATACCATTGGCACTGATTTCCACTGTGCTGTTGGCGCAAAAGACGGCTTCTTCATCCAGGGTAAGCTGAGGATTGGGGAATTCCGCCACTATGGCATCTATACTGCCGGTACAGCCATCTTCAGAGGTTACCGTGACGCCATAGGTGCCGGGGGCATTCACCACCAATAAGCTGTCTGAACTGCCTCCATCCCAGGACAGGCTCGTGTAGGGCCCTTCCACAAACAAACTGACCGCACCGCCCTCACAAAGGCTTGTGTCTCCATTGATCTGTGGCTCCGGCTCAGCGTACGCCAATACATTTAGGGTATCGGCCCCAATGCAGCCGTTTTCGTCCACCACGGTTACACTATAGGTGCCAGGTGAGGATATAGAAAGCGTAAAGTCCTGATTAGCGCCCCCCCAGTCTACGGCAACGAAGGGGTCCACACTCAACACCCCGGAAGCATCCGGACAAAGCCCCACCGGACCGTCAATCTCAGGCTCAGGTGGCAAAAATGCCTCCACCTGAATGGAATCTACCGCAGTACAGCCCCGGTCATCCGTAACAGTCACACTGTAGGAGCCCGCCTCTGCTATTGCGGCAGCCGGGCCCGAAGCTCCCGTACTCCAGAGATAGCTGGGATACATTTGATCCACGAAGGCAAAGATGGTATCCCCCGCACAAAGGCTTTCAGCATTGACAATGGCGACATCCAACGCAAGGGGATCGTACTCATTGACTTGCAGGGAGTCTACGCCCGTACAGCCATTGGCTGCCGTAACGGTGACCAGATAGGTGCCTCCCTCTTCCACGGTAATCGTATTCGTGGTATCACCGGTAGACCAAAGGTAGCCTTCGTAGTTTTGTACTGTCAGCAACAAGCTGCTGCCTCCATCACAGAATACGGTATCGCCATCCACCTCGGGCAGAGGGGCATCAACAGGCAATAGGTCCGTATCGGTGAAATAGGAACAGCCAAAGGTATCGGTTACGGTCACGGCATAGTTGCCCGTCGTATCCACGACCAAGAGACTATCGGTGCTGCCATCAGACCATTGGTAAGCTGCCCAGGGTTCGTTGAGGGCGAGGGTGGCATTTCCGTCCGGGCACAAGCCAGGTGGCGAAGCAATCTGTGGCTGTTGAGCAGGTACCTCCTCGATTGTTAGCGTTGTATCACCCTGACAGCCGAAGGGGTCCGTCACACGCAGCAGGTAATTGCCGGGCTGATCAATGACCAGGAAGCTGTCTGCCGACAAGCCCACCCAACTGTAAGTATCGTAATTGCCCTGCACGACCAGGGTATCTGTAGTGCCCTCACAAAGATAGGGGCCGCCGTCAATGATGGGCGCAGGAGTAGGGATTTCGGTGACGGATACTTCCCGGATGATGGTGCACCCGTTGCCCGGTGCGGTGACCGTTAAAGTATAAATTCCGGGCTCATCCACCACAATAGCCGGATCGGTGACCGAAGTGGACCATTCATAGGAAGCAAAGTCAGGCCCGGCGTCCAGCGTCAAATCCGAGCCTTCACAGAAAAAGGCTTCAAAGCCAACCATGATGGTTGGAGAAGGCTCAATGCTTAGGGTCATCGTATCGGAATTGGTACAGCCATCGGAGCTGACTTCAAGGATGTATTCGATGGTGCCGGAAAAGTTATCCGGGAAAACAGCCTGTGGTGTCGGGCTTGAGAGGTCATCAAGGTAACTCAGGGCTTCCGGGGTACCCATCCAGGTATACGATTCGAAGCCCGTAGCGTAAGTCACCTCACTGTTAAGGGTAAATGGCACATTACCAGAACAAAGCGCCGTGTCCTGATCAAGGGCCACCACCTGTAATTCACAGTTGGGATTGGCCGTGCAATCGAAATAATCTGCCGCCTGGCCGGAAAAAGAGATATTGAAACCGTCAGATTCCGACTGCTCCCCTCCTACCCCGTAAAATTCATTGATGTAGAGATAAAAGCCCTGCCCGGGCTCTACGATCATTGGGGCTACATAGCCATTGGCCATGGCCCCTGTTTCGTCAAAGAAGATCCCCTCTGAAAGGTCTGTTTCCCCATTGCCCAATCCGGTAAACGGACAAAAACCACACTGAAAAGTCTGGGTTTCCTCCACAGACCAGGCATAGGAACAGCGGTCAGGCTCGCCGAGGCTGTCACAGCGGGTATCGGCAGCAAATAAGGCGAAATCGTAGTCGACATCACCACCTTCGTAGGGAGAAATGGTAAAAAGCAGGTCACTGCCCGGGGGCATATCATTGCGAAAGCGAAAGTAGAGCCATACGCTGGAAGACTCCCCAGTCTCATGGCACCCAATAGAATTATCGGGGTTCTGGAAATCGTTGAGCTCGCCCGGAGAATCCGGAACGTCAATATTTCGGTCGCCACAGACCACTATCGCACCACTGCAATCGGAGACGTTCTGTGCTATCATCCAAAGGGGCAGCACGGTCAGGGTTAGGATCAGACGGCTTTTGAGATTACAACACCGCATCAATATAGTTTTTCATTCCGGCAATAGCCAGCAATGGATGCCAGCAATTATAAAATGCTATGCATCATGGGATTATAACTCTTCCGGGGCTATTAGGCAAGTGTATTGTTTATCGAACTGAAAGCGGTTGTGTTCCTGTTTAGTACGCTGTGTTGGGAGCTGTACCCAGGTATCTGGTAGATAAAGACAACTAATTCGGGGGGGTGAACACGATACAAATATAAAAAAAGTTAAACAGTAATCCCATCATTTGGGAAAACAGCCCGAATTATTCTCTTTTTCTGCTTTGATACAAGACACCTGAGCCCGGTGAATTGCTGCCTGATCATTATAAAACTAAAATATAATTTTCTTCTGCTTCTGTAAGGTTTTGTTTTACAGGAACTAAGACAATCCCCGGCGCTTCATTTCTTCATGAACAAGGCGGTGTTCCCGGGTCATATCACCGGTCACGGAGGAATTCTCCTCGGCTCTGCGGATCAGATAAGGTACGACTTCCCGTACCGGGCCATAGGGCAGATACTTCCCTACTTTAAAACCGGCAGCAGCGAGGTTGAAGGTCAGATTATCACTCATACCATAAAGCTGGCAAAACATCAGGTGAGGGTGGTCGCGTGAAATACCTTTGCGGTAAATCAACTCGGCTTGCAGCAGGTTGCTCTCAGCGTTGTGTGAAGCATTACAGGAGGCGATGCGTTCGTAATTGTCAATACAAAACTTTATTCCGGTATTATATGCGTCATCGGTTGCGGCTTTTGTAGGATGGATGGGAGATTCATAGCCGTACTCCCTTGCCCGGGCTCTTTCCTTTTCCATGTAAGCCCCCCGTACCAGCTTCGCGCCCAAAATGTAGCCATTGCGTTCGGCCTGATTGTAGGAGCTAATCAGGTATTGCAGGCGATCCTTCCGGTACATTTGGAAGGTATTGTACACCACCGGCTTTTCCCGGTTATAACGGCGCATCATCATATTGACAAAGTGGTCGATCGGACCCTGTATCCAGGACTCCTCCGCATCAAAAAATACACTGACGCCCTTTTGAGCAGCGATATGACAGATCGCATCGATACGCTTCAGGATGTTTTTATACTCCGATCGTGTCTCTTTGGTAAAGGCTTCTCCCTCCTGTATTTGCTTGAGCAGACCAAAACGGGCCATGCCAGTCACCTTGGTGCTCACCACCGGCACATGATCCGCTTTGGCAGCGAACTCAATAGCACGGATGGTTTCATTCATCGTCTGATTGTACTCGTCTTCGGAGTCTTTGGCTTCGGCCCCGTAGTCCAGTATGGTCAGACAGTTCTGCGCTGCGAGCTTATTGATAGAAGGCTGACTGTTCAAAAGTGTCGTCCCTCCGCAGAATTGCTCGTAGATGGTGTTTTTGACAATGCCTTCAACAAAGGGGAGGTGCATCTTTATGGCTGCCAGCCCCAGTTTTGAGCCGATGCCGACCAGCCAGTGCCGGTTCATCATACCAAAAATCCAGGCTGACTTGCGCAGTTCCTCATCGGTTTTGCCTGCAAAAGCTACCGCTGTATTAGAGAAGTCCACAAGGGGCGCGTCCTTGCTGTTGATGACGGCTTCAACCGCTTTCTTCATTTTTTCTATGTCCTTCACAGGTTTACCTATCTTTTCCATGAATGTAATTTGGTCCGGTTAAGAGCTATCCCAAGGTAAGCTATATTTATCATTTTTTAATATCCGGTCCGGTCCAAATTGTCCACGCAGCCTCGGCCTGTCCATGCAGCATTTGTAAGCCATTCATAGCTTTTGCCCCCTGCTTCAGCCCAGATTCCATGAATGCGGTGGAGGCGGGATTGTAGACCAAATCGTATAAATAATGATTGCTGCCCAGGGCATGATAAGGTAATTCGGGCCTGCTTGCGGTTTTGGGAGACATCCCCAGCGGGGTGGTGTTGATGAGGAGCTCATGGGCGGCTACCACTTCGGGAGTCACCTGTCCGTAGCTTAGCCGGTCTTTCCCGGGGGTACGCGAGACCATTTCAAACGGAATCTCCAGCCGGCCCAATACAAAAGCTACCGCTTTAGCGGCCCCTCCGGTTCCCAGCACCAATGCCTTTAGCCCGGACCAGCCTCCACGCGTGGTCTCCAGCCAGCTGCAAAGGGAGGTTTCAAAGCCCACCACATCGGTATTAAAGCCCTCCAGCTGATCTCCGCTGCAGCGAATTGTGTTCACTGCACCAACGGCTGCGGCTCCTTCTGACACTTTGTCCAGATACGGCAATACGGCTTGCTTGTAAGGAATAGTCACGTTTAGCCCGACTAAATTGGGATGCTGTCGCAACAGCTCCGGCAGGGCTTCAATTTCGGAGAGGGGAAACAGCTCGTAACAGGCATCAGTGATTCCGGCTTTGGCAAACTTCTCCGAGAAGTATTTTTTGGAAAAAGAGTGC
>PR_CR_10_Liq_1_inCRDRAFT_1001645_pt1 | contig 12279 bp, 10 predicted proteins | sample PRCRCaboRojoPR_3_FD_10241 | JGI IMG/M metagenome (IMG submission 10241) | reverse complement strand
GGGAATTCTGCCATCAATGGATAACGAATGTGCAGATTTTACCTCGATTTGATGAGATTCTAACCCACGAAACATTCCCTCACCACCCCAGGATAACCACCCCTGTATATCATCGTCATCCATATTCCAACCATACGAATGATTGGATTGTACCCAACCATAGTACATCTCTCTATGGATGCCCCAAATCGTACGTAGTGTCGCTCTAGAACCTCTTTGAACAGTCTGTCCAATCGGTGTAATAGTATCAAGTGACCATGACCATCCACTTGGAACCGTACGATCAGGTGATTGTTGAAATGTCCATGGACCATATGTGGCTCGTACGCCCAATGTTACCTGCCAACGTTTCGTTAAAGAAGCTATTTGACGTTGCGTGTATTCACTTTTTGCGATCCCTATGTGTGATCCAAGTCGAATCATTCGGTCTGCTAACCACAAGGATTCTAATTGAAAAGAGGCCGTTTGAGAGAGTGTGTCACGAGTTTCCAAATCAACCTCAAATGCATGCTGCTGAATCCATGGTTGAAATAATAACTGAGTATAGATAAGTGAGGTGCGGGTCACTCCTGATGGAGTTGATTCATATCGTCCTGAAAACGAGCGTTGATGACTACCTAAATAAGGCGCATCTATCTCCATAGACCCATAAAATGACACTCTTTTGGGCTCTTGTTGTAAAGCCAGGACTCCTTGGATGGTTGGCTTTCTGTATTCATTGACAATCAGGTTCGGTAATATGTACTGCTGATTGGATGTCTCGAGTGATGTAAGCCAGTTCTCTATCGAGATTGACTGAATACTCGATTGTCTTTGTAAAACGTCCAGAAAAGGCTCTTTAGAGTAACTCTGTTGAATGGATTTACAAGCGCTATCAGGAGAATCATTCAGTAGACATGGATGATAAAGTGGGAGCGCTCCTGCTTGAAATGAAAGAAGGTTATCTGAGAACTCCAGGACTCCTTCTGGAAATCCCTCCTGCTCTAGCCTCCCCAATAATGACCGTAATGAGGTTGTAGAAAATTGGTGAAGATCTTGGCGAGATATATAGGTTGTGAGAAAAGACTCCGCGATCGCTCTTCGTCTTTCTTCCGCTTTAATTGAGCTTGAGACTGGTGAAGAGTAGGTAAACGTAGGACGATGGTGTCCATCACCATTTTGAGCGTAACTAGAAGTAAGACATACTCCTAGAAAAACCAAAGTCAGAACTGCTTTGTTAATATTAGCTTCAACGATGAATCTGCCAATATTAGATTCAACTATGAATCTATGTAAATAGCCTTGATACAAAGGGTGGCAAAGCTGTTGCTGCCCTAAACCCTTCTGCAGAGAAATAGCTAATCTCTGGATGCATTTCACAAAATGCTTTCGCTGTATCAAATGCATGGGATGATTTTGGATCTACCGTTTTGGATGCCATCATCATAGACCAGGTTCCTGTCGGGTAAAGTGGGATGGAACAAAGATATGGCGTGACACCTCCAATATGGCTTGATAACGCATTATAGAGAGTTTTCATATTGGGATGAAACTTCTTTACCCAGGGTGATTCTGATTGAGAAACGACAATCCCTCCTAGTTGTAAAGCATTAGCACATGCTTGTATGAAATGATCTTCAAACAATCCCTCTGCTGGACCAATTGGATCTGATCCATCAATTAAAATAATGTCATACCGAGCAGACTGGCGTGCAATGAAATCGATTCCATCTTCGATATATAAGGTAGTTCGTGGATCATCAAATACGCCAAGACCTGGGAAATGTGATTTAGAGGCTTCAATCACAACTTCATCAATTTCAACCCAGTCAATAGATTTCACAGCATCGTGCTTAACACACTCACGCAGCGTTCCACCGTCCCCTCCTCCAATAATACAAAGACGTTCTGGATTAGGATGAGCGCATAATGAAGGATGCGTTAACATCTCATGGTATACAAATTCATCGTATTCTGAGAGCATTACCAGACCGTCAAGCGTCAGAACCTTCCCCCAGCTATCTGTCTGAAGAATTTCAACACGTTGATAGTCAGACTGTTCAGAGAAGAGAACTTCTTGGACACCTAGGGTCAGACCCGTTTGACCCTCATACCATTCATCAAATCGATTCAATTGCGCCTTGAAGAGGTTTATGATGGATAGATGAACCTTGAGGGACCTTGAATAGGCCACGCTTCATTTCCATCGTAGAGGTTGATTCAGAGCCTAAATCGGCAGCAATTTTATCTTGGATAATCCAAGGGTCAATCGTTTCACCACATGTGAAAATATCAACGGCAGCATACCCATATTCAGGCCATGTGTGTATTGTAACATGGGATTCAGCAATGATGATCACACCACTAACTCCGTATGGGTTAAATGCGTGAAAATCATGGGAAATAATCGTCGCTCCAGATGCTTTCGTAGCTTCGACTAAGATGGACTCAATACGTGATGGGTCATTGAGTGATTCGATATTGCATTGATACAATTCGAGTAAAATATGGCGACCAAGAGCCTGCATAAGGCGTTTCCAAAAAGGGTGTGAATAAACTCAGCAAATTTACGTCTTTTTTACGGATACGCAGTATGTCTTTAAAAAAAGATTTTATTGGATTGGATGAATCCGCTTGACTACATCTTGCAATACATCATGTGGTCTACCTGCATCAAATCCTTTTAATGCTCGATCAGCATCTAATAACGCTTCCATGATTGCAGGAATTTCACCCAAATGATAGGCATTTACCTGGCGATCCAAGACTTTATAGTAATATGGATTCACATTACACTGGGACTGGATTTCGTTACTTTGTAAGCCTTTCTGTCTCCCCCTAAGGATGATCCAAAATAGCATGAATGTATTGGACAACATCCCAATCATACGTAGAGATTCGCCAATTAGGGTTTCGTCCGTTTGCTTCATTCGATGAATGAGTTCAAATGACGTAGATACATTTCTAGCGATGATAGCGTCCTTGAGTTCAAATGAGGTTAATTCTCGGGTTTTGCTTAATAATGTTCGTAGAACATCACGATCTATGGTTTGACCTTCGTTAGCATGAGTTGCAATTTTTTGGAGCTCAGATTCAAGCAAAGAGCAATTGGTCCCTACCCAATCAATAAATTCATGTGTTGCAGCTGAATCGATGGATACGTTGAATTCATGCTTTGCTAGATTTTGTAGCCAAGATCCAGCTTGTGGGGGTGTTAGTGACTCAAATGTATAAAATTGAGCATTGGGTGATTTTGCGCATTCTTTTGCTAATTGAGTTCGCTTATCTACCCCCTTCTGATCGATAAAAAGGAGAATGGTGCTCGCTAATGGTTCTTTAGCATAGGCAATTAATGAGGATTGACCATCAGAGCTTGTTATTCCTTTGACGCTCATCGCTTCCCTCACCAGAACCACACGCTTTTCAGACATCATGGGGAATTGTTTAGCAAGCCCCAAGATTTGATCTATGGTGACATCAGATCCGTATAGTTTATCCACGTTAAAATCCCTGGCAGCTTCATCGACAGCAGACAAAGCCAAAGCTTCCACTTTCTTCATGAAATAAGACTCGACACCCGAACAAAACGTTACACCGTGAAGAGCCTGAAGGCCTTTTTGTTCTATTTGGGACCAAACATCAAATGCACTCTGTTTTGCAGCCATAACAACCGTGGGTTATGGTGTCAGCCTTCCCATGAGTCGAGGAAAAGGAATCGCCTCTCGCAAATGTGATAGTCCACAAATCCAGGATACAGTACGCTCAAGTCCAAGGCCAAAACCTGAATGTGGTACACTTCCAAACCGTCGCAGATCTAGATACCATTGAAACGATTTTTCATCCAAATCATGAGAATGTATACGCTCAATGAGTACATCATATGATTCTTCACGTTGGCTGCCACCTACGATCTCTCCATAGCCTTCTGGTGCGAGTACGTCTAAAGCCAATGCAAGGGTATCATCTTGAGGATCACGTTTCATATAAAACGCTTTCACGGCAGCAGGATATCGGTGTACAATCGTTGGACGATCTTGATTCATCGTCAATAGCGTTTCATCACTACCGCCAAAATCATTTCCCCATTGAAAGTTTGCTGCAGAGTCTTTCCATACAGGTATGTTGCGAATATCTTCATCTACCTGAGCCAATCGCTCTAAGATTTCCTTTCTTCGCTGTTCTATCTGCACTTTTCTCCACTTTTTGGCTGAACCAACTTCCTGTTTTAATTGATCATCCTCTGATCGAAGCTGTGCTTTTTCATCGTGTCGCGCGTCCATCATCGAATCGAGTTGCTCAGACATGGCGGAACTCTTCAATGAGTCTACCGCCTCAGAATAAGACATTCGATGAAAAGGCTGTGTTGCGGTAGCTTGTAATGTGTCTAATGACCGTCCTAAAATCGAAAGCTCTTCCTTACGGTTCTCCAATACGTCTGATATGACTGACTGTATCAATCCCTCAGCCAACGACATCGTCAACTCAAGATCATAAAAAGCCATTTCTGGCTCAATCATCCAAAACTCTGTTAAATGTCGTCTTGTTTTACTCTTTTCTGCTCTAAATGTGGGACCAAACGTGTAAATCTTCCCATGGGCCATAGCCATAGCCTCTCCATAAAGCTGTCCACTTTGGGTTAAATACGCCTTCTCATCAAAGTACTCAGTCTCAAATAAGGTCGTTGTCCCTTCGGCTGGATTTCCTGTAAATATGGGTGCATCCATGTGTATAAATCCTTCCTTATGGAAGTAACTATGGATGGCATATATAATCGAATGACGAATCCTCATGATCGCCCATTGACGTTTTGAACGCAACCATAAATGCCTATGATCCATTAAAAACTCAGTTCCGTGCTCCTTAGGGGTAATTGGGTACCCTTCCGCAACCTGGAGTACGTTTACTTCTTTCACTTGGAGTTCTACGCCACCTTCACTTCGTTCATCCGCGACGCAGAGTCCAGTTAATTCTACAGACGATTCTTGTTTTAGGGATTGAGCCTCAGACCAATCTTGTGTTGAAACATCAGATTCAGCAATCACAGATTGGCATATTCCACTGCCATCACGCAACTCAATAAATACAAGACCTTTGCTTTGACGTAAGCGATACACCCAACCTTTGAGAGTCACCGTTTGGTTGATACATGAGGACAGTTGGTCGATCGAGGTCATATGACAATTAATCAGGATTCAGGCAATAGTAGACACTCTGAAAATACATCCTTTTCGAAAAATCGTTGGGAGAAATCTAGTACATCGTCTGGTGTGACTGCATCAATTTCATCGACCAATTCATCAAGTGTAATGAAACGATCATGATATAGATAGCTCTTTGCTAATCGCATCATGCGGTTGCTCATACTCTCCTGTGCAAGGAGCATCTTCCCCTTTAAATTGGTTTTACTCTCTTGTAATTCAGCTTCCGAGACACGTTCTTGTTTTAACTGTTCAAACTCTTGGTGAATTAGATCTCTAACATGATCTACATAGCTTGCATCTGTCCCTATGTATACGCCAAATACCCCTGAATCAATGTAGGACTGGGCAAATGCGCTAATTGAGTAGCAATAACCGTGTTTTTCCCGAATATTTTGATGCAATCTGGCACTCATACCACCACTCAAGATGGTATTTACCATCAGAAGTTTAATGCGATCATCATGATTGAATGCAAGCCCCCTTCTACCGAGAATCATGTGGGTTTGCTCGATTACCTTGGTTAATGATTTCTCACGGATTGGGTCTAATGTAGGTGGTTCTAGATCCCTAGTGGCAGTTGAATGGCTTTGTGCACTTGAAAAATAGTGCTCAATCAAACCTGCTGCATGCTCATGGTCAACATTCCCAGCTATTGAGACAAGGAGGTTATGAGGTTGATACTTTTCAGATGTATAGGTTTGTAAATCCTTCTTTGTGAAAGACGACACTGTNGGTTCAAACCCAATGATGGGTCGACCCAGAGAGTGTTCAGGAAACATCATTGAAGAAAACTCCTCAAAAATCACATCATCAGGTGAATCTTTGTACATCTTCATTTCCTCTAAAACCACTTTTTTCTCCTTTTCTAACTCTTCCTCAGGAAACGTAGAATGGAGAATCATGTCTGAGAGTACATCTAACGATGATTCTAATTCACTATCCACACAGCGAACAACGTAACAGGTGTATTCTGAGGAGGTAAAGGCGTTTAAATACCCCCCTTTTGACTCCACATGTTGGGCAATTTCTTTAGCAGATCGAGTATCTGTTCCCTTGAACAACATGTGCTCCAGAAAATGTGTGATGCCTGCTTGTGCGTCGGATTCATCACGACTTCCGGTCTTTACCCACACACCGATTGCCACACTTTTCATGTGATCAATCGATTCAGTTGCAGTGCTAGGTTATTCTCAAGCTTCGTATACAAGGCTTACTCCTCGGAGTCGTTAGCCTGGTCTTGTGGTGGATCTAAGAGTGCTTTTCTAGACAGTTTTAATCGACCGCCATGCTCAATCTTGAGTAGCTTAACATCTACTTGATCTCCAACCTTGAGTACATCTTCCACATTTTTGATACGCTCATGGGCAATTTCAGAGATATGTAACAGGCCTTCCTTACCAGGAACTAATTCAACAAAGGCACCATATTCTTTGACACCTTTGACGATTCCTTGGTATGTCGCACCTTCATCAAGATGGCCAACGATGCCTTGAATACGTTTTTTGGCATCTTCGGCACGCTCTAAATTGTCTGAGGCAATAGTGATCACCCCTTTTCCAGCAGCATTCTCCTCAATGAGTATATCTGTACCGTCTCCTTCTGTAGTGTCTGAATTACTTTACCACCAGGCCCAATGACGGCACCGATTGAATCCCCGTCAATCTCCATGACAACGAATTGTGGTGCATATTGAGAAATAGACTCTTTAGGTTGTGAAATTGTTTTTGCCATTTCACCCAGGATATGAAGTCTACCTGTATGGGCTTGCTTTAATGCTCGCTCAAGGACTTCAAATGATATACCTTGCACCTTCATGTCCATTTGAGTTGCTGTGATCCCCTTCTCTGTACCTGCAGTTTTAAAGTCCATGTCACCCATGAAATCTTCTTCACCACGAATATCGGATAGAACAACAGTGTCAGATTCTCCCACGATCATTCCCATTGCAATTCCAGCAACTGGAGCTCTTAACGGAACACCAGCATCCATAAGTGCCATAGAGCCACCACATACGGAGGCCATGGAGGAAGAGCCATTAGACTCTAGAATATCTGAAATTACACGAATGACGTAGCCAAACTCTTCAAATGATGGAAGTACCTTCTTTAGGGATCTTTCCGCAAGATTACCATGCCCAATCTCCCGTCTTCCCGGTCCACGCAGAAACCCTGCTTCTCCGGTACTGAATGGCGGGAAATTGTAATGTAGCATGAATTTTTTGGCTTCGTCAGAGAACAATGTATCTACACTTTGTTCATCTCTCTTTGTACCAAGTGTTACAGACACTAAAGATTGAGTTTCACCACGGGTAAAAATAGCAGATCCATGCGTTCTAGGTATATATCCAACTTCCGTCCAGATATCACGGATATCCTCTGGTGAACGACCGTCAATGCGTCGCTTATCCACCAAGATTTGCTGTCTTAGGGTCTCCTTTTCAAAATCCCCAAAGATTCCACGAATTGTTTTTTCCTCGTCTGCATATTGCTCGTCTTCCAAGATCGTGGCCACAACTTCCTCACGAAGCTCTCTTAATTGACCATTATACTCTTCTTTCCCAAGCCCTTGCTTTACGATAGCTTGGATTTTGGTTAGAGCTGCATCCTTCACTTTTTCAACCAGTGTGGCATCTTTCTCCACAGGGACAAATTCGCGCTTCTCTACACCAAGCTTCTCACGAAGTTCATTTTGAAACTGACACAATTTGACAATAGCTTCATGTCCAGCTTTGATGGCATCCAGCATTTCCGCTTCCGAAATCTCATCCATCTCCCCTTCGATCATCAGTATACTAGACTCAGTTCCACCAACGACGATATCGATATCGGATGATCTAAGTTCAGTGACCGTAGGATTAATGACAAAAGAACCATCGATACGTCCAACACGCACCTCAGCCATAGGTCCATCGAATGGAATGTCGGAAAGATGAGTCGCTAAAGACGCTCCAACACCCGCCAAAACGTCTGCTTGATTCTCTCCGTCTGCAGAGATGACAGACCCAATAACATGCGTATCGTTTACGTACCCTTTAGGAAACAAAGGTCGCATGACGCGGTCAATAAGACGGCTGGCAAGAATTTCGCTTTCAGAGGATCTACCCTCTCTTTTCATAAAGCCACCAGGAAAACGCCCTGCAGCAGAATAACTCTCACGGTAGTCTACGGTTAAAGGAAAGAAATCTTGACCTGGTTTAGGTTCTTTATTGCTAACCACAGTACATAGGGCCATTGTATCGCCCATGCGAATTACGACGGACCCACTCGCTTGTTTTGCAAGTCTTTGCGTTTCTATAGAAAGCTCCTTACCGGGAGCAAATTCGACGGAATAAAATTCTGCTTTCATAATATTGGACTAAATGCACCCCAGTGGTGCATGGATTTGTTGAGTTGATTCCTTACTTACGGATATTGAGCTTCTTAATGAGCTCTCTGTAGCCTTCGATGTCCTTTTTCATGAGATAATCAAGCAGACGACGACGTTTACCGACAAGCATTAATAGTCCACGACGAGTGGCGTGGTCCTTTGGATGGCTCTTTAGATGATCTGTTAACTCATTGATGCGAGTTGTATGAAGAGCAATTTGCCCCTCTGTAGAGCCCGTATTGGTGGCCGATCCACCAAAATCTTTAAAAATCTTTTCTTTCTTTTTCTTGGGTAATGACATGTGAATACGTGTGAATAATAGTTTCTTTACAGCATAGCAAAATAACGCTTTTTATTGCCGTAAACAAAGTATTAGGTCCTGCTTAACATTTCTCTTGCAGTGACTTCATCTTTGCCTAACTGTTTTATTAATTCATTCACCCCATCAAAAGAGCGTTCATCTCTTATGCGTTGAATAAATTGTATGCGACATGTTGTACCGTACAAATCACCCTTATAATCAAATAAGTGGACCTCTAAGTTCTGGCTAGAAACCCCGAAAGTAGGTCTAACACCAATATTAGCCATTCCCTTTAAGGTCTGATTGGCTCCTTGAATATCACATAATACTGCATACACACCTGTCTTAGGAATACACTTTTTCACAGATTTTAATGCAAAGTTGAGCGTTGGATATCCAAGAGTGCGACCACGCTGTTCTCCCATAATCACTGTCTCTTCAAGAGTGTAATGGTGCCCTAGCATTTTGGATACTAATTCCATTTGGCCTTGGTGAATCGCTTTACGTATTACAGTGGAACTAACTTCTTGCTCATTTTGAGTGAGTTCAGGAAACACCGATACCTCAAACTGATGTTTAAGTCCAAGCTCACTGGCTAGTTCATGTCCACCTTGACGATCTTTTCCGTAATGGTGATCATATCCAATCCATAATTCACGACAACCAATCCTCTTTACAATCGTTTCTTCAATGAATTCAGTGGATGAGGTTAATGAAAAGGCCCTAGTGAAAGGGATCACAATAAGCTCGTCTAATCCAAGGTCACGCAGACTAGAATAGCGCTCTTGTAGAGTCGTTAAGTAACATATAGGACCCTTGGGTGACCCAATGACTTCACGTGGATGAGGATCAAATGTGATAAGTGTAGCGGTGCATCCACGGTCCCTTGCTGCGTCAATCACATGCTTAAACAAGGCTTGATGACCAATATGGACGCCATCAAAGGTGCCAACCGTTACGACTCGATCTTTGTTAAAGACTACATCTGATAGATGGGTAATCATACGCGTTCACGAGTTTCTAAAACTGTGCAAAGATTCTCTACAGTCCATGCACTAGACACATCAAAAGATCCTGACTTTGTACGTCGAAGTTCATCGATGACACCGATTGAATTCACAGCTTTTGCAATATCACTAATGAGTGTCCGTATGTAAGTACCTTTACCACAAACAATCTCAAGGCTACATTGTTTCCCAGTATAGTCTAGAATTTCACATGATTCTATATAAGCGTTTCGCGCTTCTCTTTCTACCTCCTCACCCCTACGTGCATACTCATAGAGACGCTTTCCATCCTTTTTTAACGCTGAAAACATCGGGGGAATCTGTTGAATGGTACCAATAAACTGTGTAGTAATTATTCGTGAAAGCTCCTCTTCTGATACGGGATCCCAAGGCATACTTTCACTGATATCTGTAGCACGGTCAAGACTTGGTGTGGTTTCACCAAAAGTAAACGTTGCATGATAGGTCTTGAGATGCTCTTGAAAGGTTTGAATTGCTTTTGTAGCACGTCCGACACAACATACAAGAACACCTGTTGCTAATGGGTCTAATGTACCTGCATGCCCTATTTTTTTAACTGGGATACGTGGTTTTAGTTTACGTATGACATCAAAACTGGTCCATTCATAGGGCTTATCGACTGGAATAACCAAACCATTTTGCCACGTCTCTACACTACATGTTGAGATAAGATCTTTATCCTTGGATGTAANTGATGAGTAACCTNGTGAANTCATTCTTCACTTANTCTGACGAGGATGANTCCTCATCNNCGGNTTNTGGAGGTATTGGGCCNACNTTTTGGAATAANGATTCAATTTCCTCTGCTTTCTGTGCTGTGTCATCCAAAAAGAATAACANATCAGGCACTCGGCGTACTTGATTTCTTATTCGCTGCGCCAACGAATGCCTAATTGAGACTTGNGATTGATCTATCGTCTCTAGAATAGCCTTTTCATCTCGATTGGGAGCAAAAATACTTAGATACACCTTTGCAATGGATAAATCATCGGTCATCAAGACATGAGTAATGCTCACAAAACTTCCAGACGGTTGATATTCTTGCTGCAGAATTTCTCCCAAGTCTTGCTGAATCTGTCCGGCAAGTCTTTGTGGCCTAATCCCCATAATTATTTCGATGCTTGCTCGAGTGTGCGCTTTTCTTCGGTGATTTCGTAGGACTCTATTTGATCACCTACCTTCAAGTCATTGAAATTAACAATACTGATCCCGCACTCATATCCATTTGCTACCTCTTTAACATCATCCTTGAATCGTTTTAATGAATCGATCTCACCTGTATAGACGACGATGCCATCTCGGATAATTCGTACTGGATTGTTGCGCTCTATTTTTCCATCCGTAACATAGCAACCAGCGATGGTTCCGATTTTAGAGATTTTAAATACTTCACGAATATCTACAGTACCCTTGATTTCTTCTTTAATTTCTGGACTTAAGAGCCCTTCTAATGCATCTCGAACTTCATCAATAGCGTCATAGATNACACTAAATAAGCGAATATCAATGGATTCAGTCTCTGCAAGTTTTCGTGCACTAGTTGTAGGTCGAACTTGGAATCCAATAATAATAGCATAAGATGCAGATGCTAAAAGAACATCAGATTCAGTAATGGCTCCCGATCCAGTATGGATAATCTGAACAGTTACTTCTTCGGTACTCAATTTCTGAAGTGAACCAGACAAGGCCTCAATCGATCCATCCACATCAGCCTTGATAATGATATTTAAATCTTTTACTTCACCCAGAGCCATACGTCTTGCAAGATCATCAAGTGTTAGATGCTTGGTCTTACGAAGTGCTTGCTCACGTTTGATTTGTTGACGTCGATTCGCCAATTCCCGAGCGGACTTCTCATCTTTCATCCCTTGGAGTTTATCACCTGCTTGAGGGATTTCATCGAATCCAGTCAATTGAAGGGGCGTTGATGGACCTGCTTGTGTAAGACGATCTCCAAATTCATTCTCCATTGCACGAACACGACCGGCAGTCGGCCCTGCGACAAAAGGATCCCCAACATTTAGAGTCCCTTTTTCAACAAGAACGTTAGCAACAATCCCTTTTCCTTTATCGACCCTCGCTTCTAAAACTATTCCAGTTGCTCGACGATCTGGATTTGCTTTTAAATCCTTTAATTCGGCTTCAATAAGAACTTTGTCGAGTAAGTCATCAATTCCTTGGCCAGTTTTGGCAGACACAAGGGCAGATTGGTTCGTCCCACCCCACTCCTCAACGATGACCCCATGTTCAGAAAGCTGTTGCTTGATTTTATCAGGATTCGCTCCATCCTTATCTACCTTATTGATAGCCACCACAATAGATACTCCAGCTGCCTTAGCGTGGTTTATAGCCTCAATGGTTTGTGGCATCACAGAGTCATCTGCAGCAACAACAAGGATCACGA
>PR_CR_10_Liq_1_inCRDRAFT_1001644_pt1 | contig 12283 bp, 14 predicted proteins | sample PRCRCaboRojoPR_3_FD_10241 | JGI IMG/M metagenome (IMG submission 10241) | reverse complement strand
ATGGCCTCTACGCCCGCCTCGCGCGCCTGCAATTTACTGATGGGCAAGCGGCCTGATCCCACAGTCTGCGTCTGTCGCAGATGTTGGTTGCCTCCGGCGGGGGTATTGTAAAGGATTAAAATATATATGAATCAATGCATTGCGCTCTCGGTGAGTTTCTTGATCCAGCATTCTATACACGTATTAGTTGTAACCTTGATCGTAGCTTTAGCATGACAGGCTCATAACCTGAAAATCGCAGGTTCTAATCCTGCTCCCGCAACCACAATCTCCGCAATTTATCACAGGCATATGGGGCTAATCCGTAAGTCTGTGTGTTTTGGATTTAAGAAGTTGCCACGTTCATTGTTACGTTGGGGCGTTCCTCTACGGTCGCACTCGGGGGTCACTTGACCCTCCGACCCACGGACCAAGGCACGGCCCCATCCCACCTAAAACGGGGCTCCTGCAGTCTATGATCGCGCCTTGTTGTTGGAAGCGCCGAATTTTTATGAGGAGTAATTTTGTTTGCGCCTCCTGCATATGGGTAACTCAGTAGCTTCGGGTGGCAAGATTCAAGTATTAAGCCGCAAGCTTCAAGGCCCATGGGCCAAGGTCCAAGGTTCGCAATGCAAATCGCTGGTCGGGTGTTACTGAGGCTTTTCGTCCATGTATCACGGTCCTTGGTCCATGGACCAAACACCGGGGCTCTGAACTCTGGGCGGACCGTGGTTGTTGAAGCGGCCGACAAAATTGTCGGTATTTTCGTTCAAGTTTGTGGTAGAATTGTCAGCCTTGAGGGTAATACACGGTGGTACGGGAAGCTCGCCAAACTTCGATGTCAGCGGGAAAAGGCCAGCGGTGAGCTTTCTACGGTAGCATCTCCACCCCGTGGCTAAAGAGCCTTTTTTCAATATAATGCCGCAGCAACGCTAAGAGCGCGTCTGATAAAGCTTTTGGGACTGATCTACCTGCCTAGGCACCGGAGTTCGAGATTACTCATTGAGGAAACCCAACATAAACAGGACTTATGTTGGACTTTGTAGACGGTCTATGAGATCAAATTAGAGCACAGTAATCTGGGCGCCAATACACGCCATCCAACAAGGCCGCACAAGCTAAACGCGGATACTCAAAGATATGGATACCTAGGCAAATGAAATCGAATGACGTGCAAGCGAACCCCACAACGGATCCTGATCGACTGATGAATGAAAAAGAAGCGGCTGAGGTGCTTTGCTACTCGGTGCGCGCTCTTCAAAACTGGCGATCACGCGGTGGCGGGCCGAAGTTTATCAAGGTTTCCGCCCGGTCCGTCCGCTATCGGCGGCGCGATCTTCTGGACTGGATCGATGCCCACACCGTGACTAGCACCAGCCAACCCATCTGACATGGAGCTTTGCCCTTAAGGAGGAGGTAGCACCTTGAGGGATTTTGGGGCCGGACGGCTCAAAAAGGGGCGCGGGGTAAACGCACCTCGCGTTCGAAGGCGGAAAGAAATTTCGTCTATTACCCAACTTCATTAAGGGATCTATCTCAAAAGCACAAAACCCGTATAGATTGATTCGGATTGTGTCGGCAGTGTGCCAAGGCTGTTGCGGGTGGTTTGCCCCAATTTGATGTTGGTGGGTTTGGTTGTTAAAGGCCTGATTGGGGTGGTTGAAAGGCTTAGGCTTGCCAGCTAACGTGTTGAAAAAAGCCTTCCTCCTCTGGAGCCAAGGCGAAAATATCATTAAGGAACAATTATTTAATGTCCAGCAACCCCTATATCAGCGTGTGTGTTCCAGCCTATGAAATGGGCGGACGTGGATGCGAGTTTTTGGATCATTCGCTGAAAGTGCTCTCTGATCAAGACTTTCAGAATTTCGAAGTGGTTGTCGCGGATCAGTCGGAAGACAATGCAATCAAAAACCTTTGCGACGATTACTCGGGGCTGAATGTCAGGCATATCCCTACTGGTCATTTAAAACGGCAGGCGTCAGCGAATACAAATGCTGCGATTGATAATAGTTGCGGTGTGGTCATCAAGGTTCTTTTTCAAGACGATTTCTTAAACGGTCGGGATGCGTTGGCTAAAATTGCAAACGCATTTGAGGACCCAGAAGTCGGTTGGTGTTTGACAGGGAGCGAACACAGCCGCGATGGTGCGTCTCTGATCCGACCTTTTGTGCCCCGGTATCATGATCGTATTCACTATGGTAAAAACACCGTTAGCAGCCCCTCGGTTCTGGCGTTTCGGCGCGAGATGGCCCCGCGCTTTGACGAAAACTTGGTCTGGTTAATGGATGTCGACTTTTACAAGCAATGTGCTTTGAAATGGGGACCTCCTTTAGTCCTATCTGAGCCATTGGCGGTGAATCGCCTGCACGACGGGCAAGTCAGCGCAGGGGTCGATGCCGATCTGGTCAGGCGAGAATTGCGGTATGTCCATCGTAAGTATGGTCCGGATGAGTCTTGGAGCGACTGGTTCTACTATCTAGGGCGTTTGCGCAAAACTTATATCTGAGCGAGTCCTGTGTTAGCGCTTCTGGACATTGCGCAGCCATTCCGACAGCAAGGCATGAGTTAATCGAAGAGGGCGCAGGATGTGGGCCAGCCTGTTTCCTTGATAGTATGACAGACGCATGACCATCCGATCCTGCAAGTTTCCGATTGCGCGGCACACAGGGTGGTTTACGGCCAATCCAAAGGTTTGGGCATCATGGTGCCTTTGTTTCAACACAGAGATCGCACGCTGCAATTCGCGGATGCGCTTTTCCACATATTCTTCATGGGTCGCTACGCGTGTCGTGCTGTTGGTCATGCCTGCGCCCACCCGGTAAAGAACAAGGTCTTCGTCAATCAAAGCGGCACGATCTTCCAGGGCTGCCCGGAAGCCGAAAATCAGGTCTTCATAACACTCCGGATAGGCCATAGGGCCGTATTTGCGGAACATGTCTTTGTGCCAGGCGGCAGTTGCCCCTAGGTAGAGTTGCATTGATACCGCCGCTGCCATCAGATCGTAGTCGGAATAAAACGTTGCCTTTTGATAGGTTCTGGGCGTTTCTTGCCCGTCGAATGTTTCAACGCGTGCTTGCGAGTATGCCAGTAGCGGATCCTGAGTTTCGAAAACCTCGATTGTCCGCGAGGCGCGGTTGGGATAACAGATGTCGTCCCCGGCGACGGAGATTATGACGTCTCCGGAGGCAAGTTCATAGGTTCGGTTAATGTGTCCGGCCAAGCCAAGGTTCTTGGGGTTTCTGTTGAGCACGACGGAGTGTGGACCACGATACTCCTGCGCGAGTGCGGTCATCTTTTCGTAGGTGTCGTCCGTCGAACAATCATCGCTCAGGACAATCTCTATCGGGTCGCAGTTCTGTTCCAGAACGGCTTTTACGGCGTCTTCGATCCAAGCCGACTGATTGTATGCAATCACAACGATGGAATAGGAGTATTTCATGGTCGGGTCCGGCTCTTTTGCACGTCACACCTTGAGTTCGTAATGCTGGTACAAAGTGGTTCTGGCGCCGAACATTTCTTTCTGTCTTGCTAGGCCAGCATTTAGATTTCGCCCTTGGTCTGTGGTGGAAATCCCAAAGTCAAACCAACGGTGCCGCGCGAAATATTCGTTCAACAGGCTATTGGTGAGATAATCCAGCGCGCCAAGGTCCCGGCCTTCCGTGCTGCTTGTGATGTACTGTGCATGGGCCACTTGTCCACAATCAAAAACGACCATCGCACCAAGAACCTCACCCTCTCTCGTGGCGTTGAACAATCTGATGTTCTCGGGGAATTTGCCAGCGAGGTACTCCATCTCGGCAAGGCTGTGCGTGGGTCTGGCTTCGTGCCGAGAGGCAAGGTTTTCTTCCAAAATGCTCCAAGTGGTTTTGAAATCTCGACTCTCCTCACTGACGACACGGGCGCTACTCGCTTTTTTCACTCCGCTTTTTTTGCCTTTGGAGAACGGGAGCCGATCATGCATGTTAACCGTGGAAGAGGCGTCAACCCTAGTTAAAACGCCGCCAAAGCGGAACATGGCGTAAAGGTCTTCTTCTGCCGGTTGTGCATGGTAGATGTGTGGAACGGGCTTATATAGGAAACTTCGAAAATGGTTTTTGCGGAGATACTGCACAAGACTTTCAAAAACGAATAGCATGCGTTCTGCTGTCATTTTCTGATTTGTCAGAATGCCCCCATAGGTAAGCCCCGCATGGGATTTCAGAATGTCGTTGTCTATACAGGCGGGCAAAACTCCGACGAGTTCCCCATTCACACTGAAAAGCAATGAATGATCGACGAACCGATCTGCATGGTACTCCATGAAGTCCCGATAATGCAGGAAGGTTGCGTTCTTTGAATTCTTTACAAACGAGTCCCATGCATTCTTGTTTTCGGAACTGTAGCGACAGATATCGACGGTCGTATTCATTTTTGCATCCTGTCACTATTCTAGAACACTTAAAACACACATGACGGTTAGATTTATCCGCACTGGCAAACTTTTTCAGGGGCTTGCTACGTTACCATCGGAACTTGGCGCGAATTTTCTGTATGACTTTTGATGCCCTAAGTCGATGCCATAGCATCGCGCAGCGGTCTAAGGCGGAAGGGGACTGAGCGCCAAGGCCGTAGCGTTCAGTCTGGGGGTAACTGATGACAAACCGCTCTACCAAAGCTATCTCCGTCGGGGAAAGAACCTGTTTGTATTTTTCAAGGCTGTCGTCCGAGATTGGTTTTTTCAACGCCTCTTTGGTATACCAAAACTGATCGCTCACATGGTTTTGCCTATCTTCCAAAGGTGCCGGTTGAACCATGCTTGGCTGATAATCCAATCCAACGAATTGGCATATGTCGCGGACAACACGCTCGGGATTGTCGACGAGGTCTTCATAGAAGATCGCCTTTACGCGCTCGTGTTTTTGAACAGCCGCGAGGCCCTTCTCCCAGGTTTCATTGATGTCGTTGATGCTTGCGGCAACACTGGCGCAGAAGGGAGGGGGGCGAAGTCCTTCCGCGAAGTATTTATTCGCTACTTCTTTCATTGAGCCAGCTATGGCGCGCGGGTCGCGCAAGACCAAGATACAGTATGCGTTTGGCATGCATTCGCAAAGCTCTGCCATTACCAAAGCGTTCGACGGTGTTTTTTCACAAAGAACCGTTTTTCTGTGTTCTCGTAGCGATCTTTCGAAAAGCGCGGTGGTAAAGCTTTCGACGGCCCTGTCGATGTCATCTGTCGTAACAAGATCCGCGATGCGCCCGCTGGCGTGTCCGCTGTGCAGGCGGTTTCGCAGGGTCGTAATGTCCTTTGTGAAATCAAACTCGCGCCCTGCATAGATTTGGGAATGGGACCCCATGATTCGCTGAACAAGTGTCGTGCCTGATCTGTGCGCTCCACCAACGAATAACTGTTTGGGGTGTTCACTCAAAACGCATCTCCTGGTTCAGCGATTTTCGGGCGGTTTGTTATGCGTTAGAAAACAATCAGCGCTTCATTGCCTTATGGTAATATTCAATGCATCACGTCATAACAAGGCGATGAAACGAGCAAAGATTTAGGATGTTCTGAGCACGGAACACAAACGGAGTATTCTGCGATGGCCCTAAGTGACTGCAAGCTCATTGAACTCCCCAAGATTGAAGATCGTCGCGGAAATCTGACCTTTGTCGAAGGGCAGAACCATATCCCCTTTGACATCAAGCGGGTATATTATCTTTATGACGTGCCCGGCGGTGCGGATCGGGGGGAACATGCACACAAGGATTTGCACCAGTTCGTTATCTGCATGTCAGGCAGTTTTGACCTGTTGCTTGATGACGGGTTTCAGAAGAAGCGGTTTCATTTGAATCGATCATATTACGGCGTGTACATCTGCCCGATGATTTGGCGGTATCTTGACAATTTTTCTTCTGGTTCGGTCTGTAGGGTGATGGCCTCGGCACCCTATGATGAAGCCGATTATATTCGGGATCGTCAGGATTTTCTTCAGGCGGTGGGCGCGCAATGAAGGTCCCTTTTCTCGACCTGAAGGCCGCGGTGGCGGATATTGCGCCAGCGATTGAGACCGCTCTTTTACAGGCCGCTCGTTCTGGACAGTATGTAATGGGTCCGGAATTGGAGCGCTTTGAAACCGAGTTTGCCGCTTATTGCGAAGCAAAACATTGTCAGGGTGTGGCCAATGGGTTGGATGCGCTCCGACTCGGGTTGGAGGCCATGGGTGTAGGGGCCGGAGATGAAGTGATCGTACCGGCCAATACGTATATCGCGACGTGGTTGGCCGTCAGTCAATGTGGGGCAATCCCCGTCCCGGTTGACCCGATAGAGGCTACTCATAACATTGATCCCGACGCTGTTGCCGAGGCCATAACTCCGAAGACCAAAGTGATTTTGGCTGTGCATTTGTATGGCCAACCGGCAGACCTTGACGCTTTGCGCGTTGTGGCCGACCAGCACGGGCTGCAAATTCTGGAAGATGCGGCACAGGCGCATGGCGCACGCTATAAATCGGATCGTATGGGGGCCAGGGGCACAGCGACTTTCAGTTTCTATCCCTCAAAGAACCTTGGTGCCTTGGGGGATGGTGGCGCGCTAGTGACGAATGACCCCGATATCGCGCATCAGGTGGGGCTTTTGCGGAACTACGGGTCGGAAATCAAATACGTACATGAGATAAAAGGACTTAACAGCCGTTTGGACCCGCTGCAGGCGGCTGTTCTATCTGTCAAATTGCAAGTCTTAGATGATTGGAACACTCGCAGAAGGGCGATTGCGCAACGCTATAGTGCTGCATTTTCTAAGGCTGGACTGATGCCCCCATTCGTGCCGGAATGGGCTGAGCCGGTATGGCATCTCTACGTTTTGCGCCATGATGACCGCGACAGGTTTCAAAAACGCCTTCAAGATGCGGGTATTGCTACTGTGATCCACTACCCGATCCCACCGCACCTGCAAAATGCCTATGCCGATTTGGGATACGAAGCGGGCCGTTTCCCTCTCACCGAAACACTGGCGCGGGAAGTCATCAGCCTGCCAATGTGTCACGCCCAAACGGACGAGCAGACAGAGTATGTAATTGATAGGGTTTTGAAGCTCCTGTGAGCATAGGGCCTGACACCTCGAACTTGAGGATATAAGCGGCGTAAATCTCCGTGATCGGATCCCCCCAGGCTCTGGTTATGAATGAGGGGGGTTGGGGGGGCAAGTCACTGGAAGCGGTGCTTTTCCTGGAGGGCGCATCCAGTGTGTTCGAGCGCGGCGGCAGGTAAGCCTCCGAGATTGACGAGGAGCAGGTCAAAGAATTGCATGCAAAAATCGGGCTGTCTCTGACCTCCCGAGATCATGGCAGCTGACCGCCAGCCGTAGTCTGCTGGCTGAGAAGAGGCAAAACCTAACCCGATCAGCAGGGTAAGCCTCCAGCGGCGGTCGTTTGATCTTGGGATCAATCCGCTGGTAAGTCCGACTTTATCAACCGCCCTCAAATCGAAGTTCTGTCTGCTGCCGATGCAGATCGCCACCGGTATTGTTCGCGCTGGTGACCGTGATGAAGGAAGCTCCCGCGTCGCAAGCAAATCCGGTTTATCCGTAAGCACCCTGCGTAGGCCGTTTAAATGAGAACCACCTCTCCAGGGTCGGCATCAAAGCGTGACAAGTCCAGTACGAATTTTCCCGAACTGTTTAACGCAATTTGCCAATGTTTGTAACGCTACATGTTGAGATTGGTAACGGATTTGTTGAGCGATCTGTTCAACATTTTTGTTACTGTTTTCAACAAAAAGCGTTATCGTTTTAAGGAGTAATGGGGGGAGAGCCAAAAAACTTGGATCTCGAATTGCCCGCGATTTTTGCCAGTGAAGCGACATCTTGCAATTGTTCACTGTGTGAGTGCCCGCAACCCGGTTTTCGCCATTCCGATATCGGCGATAGGTCTCCATAAAAAGACCGGAATTCGGTTCATGCTATTGTGTTAGACATCAACCTACCTACCACCTTCGCATCCTGCCCCGTTATTCCAAACCGAATTCATTATTTTTCGCGTTGGGATTTCTCATCGAGCCAATCGGCGAGCATTCTACGGATCATTTCCGGTCGCGTGGGGACATCTGCTTCGTTTCTTCGAGCGTCGTCTATGCTTTGAAGCATACTTTCAGAAACACGTACCATCACGCCTTTTGTATCTGTTTTCGGGCGACCCATTTTTGCCATTGGTGCAATTTCCTAGAATCAGGGCTTGACTTTACGATATCATTATATCAATATAAATCAAGCGAGGCAAGAGTTGCAGCTCCTGCCCCGCTCTAAACACAAAGATCTGTAAAGGAGATCCCTATGCGTAAAAATATTAATATCATTTCCACACCGGCTCCGAAAGCCGCTGGCAATCCACAATCTGATTTGTTTGATAATTTTTGCGAGCTTTTGACCCGTATGTTTTTCGCGCTTGAGGAAGAGTGCTGGGCTGAAGAGACCGGATGGGACATCGCGTTCGGGCAATCGATGTCCGAGGCTGAGGCCGCGTGGAAACTGGTCGCGCTCCAGGCCGATGACGTGACGGCCGTACAACCGCTATCGGCAAGTGACCTGATCCTCCACCGTATGGCAGGCTTGGTAAAACGTGCTGTGTCTGCATCCAACGTTGCTACACTCTGCGATATCCACGCCAAAGCCATGCAATGCGTCGCTGAGGCGTCTCCACGTCTGGCCGCCCCCGTGCGGGATCTCGTCCAGGAAGCCGAGACCTGCATCGAGCAGATGTTCGAACATGCGCATGCTTGTGAAGGCGATGATATGCAGGACAGTATCCTGCCGCTCGCCGCATAAGTTTCAAAACACTTTCAAGCCAGTCACATTCCTCGGTCGACCTTAGCGTCGACCGGTACCTCACGCTTGTTCAAAAGGACATTACCTATGAAGAAACAACCGCTTTTGTGCGGCTTCGAAGAGCTTTTCTCGTCGCCGCCGACAAGTACCGATGACATCAGAGGCTTTCCGGACCTGTCCCGAAACACGATGACGCGCCATGCCAAATGGTTCGGCCTGGCCGGAGAGCATCTTGTCGACAGTATTCTGCTGCGTTTCAAGATTTACACGTCGCACTTGCCAGAGATGCTGCCCGCAGATCGGATCGCCCACCTCCCGGATGGCAATAATCTGCGCCTGCAGGTCAAGACCTGCTGCAGACCGCGCAACGGGTATTTCCATTTCACTTTGGCGAAGGGCTATCACCGCTCGCCAACCGGCGTGAAACGCTATGACGACGGCGATTTCGATCTCGTCGCACTTGTGGCGTTGTCGGAAAATGCAATCAAGTTCACCGCTGACAAACATCAATCGCAGAAAGTGGCGCTCGACGAAATCCACGCACTGCGTGCCGACCCATGTCGGAGCCTAGAACGTGCCATCCATGATCTCGGGTTGACGGACGACAGCACCGGCATTCCAGCGCAGACCGGGGGTGTTCAATGACTGAGACCCCGATGAACAAGATCGCCACACGCGCGCCCGACCCTCAGCCTGATTTTGCACTGGAGCTTGCCCGCTCGACCGCGCGGGGGCTGTTCGACAAGGAATGGAATGGCTTTGTCGCGATGGAACATGAGCCAGATGACGACGAAGACGAGGACGATGACGTCATCGCCAATTTGCCCGATGATGTCGTACGGCCACCCAGTAAACGATCCTGGGAAGCCCCGGAAACACCTCTGGCCAAGACCATGAGCGAGGCGGAGATCGCGGCGGCGATCTCCTCCGGATGCGATCCATGGGCACAATCAAGGACCGGCCAAGGCAGGATGCTGCGCACGGGGGACCCGCCTGCGTCCCTGATTGCCACGGCCTTGGGGTTGAGCGTAATCGTCGATAGTGATGATCACCTGCGCAGTCTGTTCGTCCCTGGTCATGTCACGAACCTCATCTGCCCGGCAGCTTGTCTCTGGGGGCTGGCCCAGATCCTGCCCGGTGCCGCCAAACAGTGGAAAAGCCATCTGCTCTTACCGAAAACGGCTGACCTGCATCGCTATGTCCAGGACGAGGACGAAACCGGTCGCCCGAAAAGCCGCATGCGCAAGCGCGGGATGTGGGGGGCACGGATCGAGCGCAGTCTTGCTCAAGGGGCTTCGGTTTTGATCGTCACTACGGACCCCGGACAGCTTGACGAGACCATGAATGCGCTCGTGTCGCGCCGGGTGACATGGCCGGGTATCACGCCGCAGATCATCGTCGAGACCTTGCGGTTGACACATAGCGCGACCGAGCACCTGTCCGAAGCTGACATTCTCAAGCGTTTGCCGGATGAGCACAGCCTGAGGCTGTTCGAGCCTGCACAGATCGATGCGGCCTTTGCGGCCCCCACGACCCTGCAGGTGGCGGATCGCCTCGCAGGCATCGCCCGGAAACTGACACGACCGGTTCCGGGCGTGACCCTCGAAAACCTCCACGGTCTCGGGGATGTACGCCGATCACTGGATCGTATGTTGAACGACCTTCAGCTTTGGCGAGGTGGTGATCTGTCGTGGTCGGATGTCGCATCGAGCGCTGTGTTCCACGGTCCTCCCGGAACCGGGAAAACCACGATGGCACGCGCCTTCGCGGGGTCTGCAGGCCTTCCGATCATCGAGACCTCCTACTCGGATTGCCAGAAGCATGGCCATCAAGGCGATATGCTTGCCGCCCTCGATCAGGCGTTTGCTGAGGCTAAAAAGGTAGCTCCGGCCGTGTTGTTCATCGATGAGCTTGATAGCTTCTCGCAGAGAGATGCGCGGCCCCACAATGCGGATTACTTACGCGGTGTCGTGAACGGGTTGCTTGAGCAAATCAACCGGGCCAAGGATATCGGCGGTTTGGTTCTGTTCGGCGCAACCAATTACCTCGATACGGTCGATCCCGCAGTCATTCGCAGCGGGCGCTTCGACCTGAAACTGCACGTCCCGTATCCCGACAAAACAGGCTTGACGGAGATCCTGACTGCAAAGCTCGGTCGCGAAGCTGCCGGGGGCATCGATACGGGGGCAATTGCAGACCGATTGATTGGACTGTCCGGTGCGGATGCCGAAGCCGTTGCCCGCGATGCCCTTGGACGTGCCAGAGCAGAGGGTGTGCCGGTCAATCAAAAGCACCTTGAAGTGGCGGCAGATCAGATTGCGCCGCCGCTGGACGATGACACGTTATGGCGGGCGGCGATCCATGAGGCCGGGCATGTGATCGTCATGATGCGCCTCGGTTGGCCGATTCCGGATCGGGTTTGTCTCACCCCGAACGGGGGACAGGTCGAGTCAGCGCCGGTAAAATCCCTGACACCAAGGACGGCCCAGCAACGCTTGCAAGTTTTGCTTGCGGGCCGCGCCGCGGAGATTTGTGTTTTTGGCGATCCAAGTTCCGGCGCGGGTGCCGGAGAGCACAGTGATCTCGCGAAAGCCACCAGCCTTGCCCTGGCGATTGAACGGCACTGGGGATTTGGGGGCAGTGGATTGCTTTGGGATGGTCTCTCGGCGGCAGATATCTGGCGTGCTCCTGCAGATATCCGCGAGCGAGCAGAAGCCCATTTGCGTGCGGCTCAGGATGAGGCGAAGGTCACGCTCCGGGCCAATAGAAATGTCCTTGAAGCGTTGGCCGAACGGTTGTTGCGCGTCAGAGATATGTCCTGGCGGGATATCGAACTGCTTGAACAGGATATCATGGCCAGCAACGACGATGTGCCTGCAATCGAGTCAGCAAGTGACGGGCAGAATACCTGCCTGGAAAGCTGATTGCAGCCCTGCAGTTGGTCCCTCGGGTGAAAACCAAAACCGCCCGGCGCAAATGACGCCGGGCGGTTTTTGCATGGGATGGTCTGGTACTCAGATTTCCGGGCGGCTGGCCATCCAGTCGGATATGGTGCTGGAGTGCCACCCGATAAGCCGTTCGGTCAGTTTGACGGGGGCCGGAAATGTGCCCGCATTGATATGTCTGTAAATTGTCGAGCGGCTTAGGCCGGTAATTTTTTGTACATCTTTTTGACGTAAAATTTTGGTGGTCATTCAGTTCCTCATTTTTTTATCGATACGTTATCCTGTCACATAAAGGTTAAACTGAGTTTTCAATTTTAAGCAGTTTGGTCTTGACCGGTGATAAACTTGGTCCACGCGTACATATAGGGCGCACGCCGCTCCAGGTAATCCGTTCGAATATATGCGTCGATGGCAGCGTCCCCCTTACGCACGTGTCCGATACAAGCTTCCACAATCTCATCTGGACACTCCGTTTTGTCGGTAAGCCATGTTCTCAATGAAGACCTGAACCCATGGGGCGTTGCGGGAATATCGTTATCGGCGAGGAAATTGCGCATCGCCATCT
>PR_CR_10_Liq_1_inCRDRAFT_1001643_pt1 | contig 12288 bp, 13 predicted proteins | sample PRCRCaboRojoPR_3_FD_10241 | JGI IMG/M metagenome (IMG submission 10241) | reverse complement strand
ACCGGCATGCGGACCATGACGACCGCGGGCGACGTCAATACCCAGGTCGGCATGGCGGCGCATATCTACCTGATCACCGAGTCGATGGAGGACGAGTATTTCTACTCTGCCGACAGCGAGCTGCTGGTGGTGCCGCAGGAAGGGCGCCTGCGCTTCTACACCGAGCTCGGCATCATCGATCTCGAGCCCAAGGAAATCGCGATCCTGCCGCGCGGCATGGTCTTCCGCGTCGAGCTTGTCGACGGCCCGGCGCGCGGTTTCGTCTGCGAGAATTACGGCGCCAAGTTCGACCTGCCGAACCGCGGCCCGATCGGCGCGAACTGCCTGGCCAATCCGCGCGATTTCAAGACGCCGGTCGCGGCCTTCGAGGACCGCGAGGTGCCGAGCCGCGTGGTGGTGAAATGGTGCGGCCAGTTCCACGCCACCGAGATCCCGCACAGCCCGCTGGACGTGGTGGCCTGGCATGGCAACTACGCCGCCTGCAAGTACGACCTGCGGACCTTCAGCCCGGTTGGCGCGATCCTGTTCGACCATCCCGATCCGTCGATCTTCACCGTGCTGACCGCGCCNTCGGGCGTCGAGGGCACCGCGAATATCGACTTCGTGCTGTTCCGCGAGCGCTGGATGGTGGCCGAGCACAGCTTCCGTCCGCCCTGGTACCACAAGAACATCATGTCCGAGCTGATGGGCAACATCTACGGCATCTACGACGCCAAGCCCGAGGGCTTCGTGCCGGGCGGCATGTCGCTGCACAACATGATGCTGCCGCATGGCCCGGACCGCGATGCCTTCGAGGGTGCGTCCAACGCCGAGCTGGGGCCGGAGAAGCTGGACAATACCATGTCCTTCATGTTCGAGACCCGCTTCCCGCAGCACCTGACCGAGTTCGCCGCGACCGAGGCGCCGCTGCAGGAAACCTATATCGACTGCTGGGACGGGCTGGAGAAGAAATTCGACGGCACGCCGGGCATCAAGTAGAACCGGATCGCGCCCCGGCCCGCCGGGCCGGGGCGCTCGACTTCTCGGAAACAGACAGACGAGGGAGGCCCCGTGGCCCTATTGCAAAGCTGGGTGGAGAGCGCGAACTCCGCCGAGACGGACTTTCCCCTGAACAACCTGCCTTGCGGGGTGTTCTCGGTTTCCGACGGGACGCCGCGCTGCGGTGTCGCGATCGGTGACATGATCCTCGACATGGCCGTGCTCGAAGAGGCGGGACTCGTCACCCCGGACGAGGTGGCGGTCTTCGACATGCCGTTCTGGAACGATTTCATGGAACTCGGGCCCAAGGCGTGGGACGCCCTGCGCGCCCGCCTGATCGAGCTGCTGAAGGCCGATGGCGACCCGGCGCTGCGCGACGACGCGGCGCTGCGCGAGAAGGCACTGGTGCCCATGGCCGAGGCGGATCTGCACATGCCGCTCGTGGTGTCGGAATACACCGATTTCTACGCCGGCCGGAACCACGCGACCAATGTCGGCACCATGTTCCGCGGCGCCGAGAACGCGCTGCCGCCGAACTGGCTGCACATCCCGATCGGCTATAACGGCCGCGCCTCGACGGTCGTTGTCTCGGACACCGAGATCCACCGCCCGCTGGGCCAGCTGAAACCGCCCACGGCCGAGGTGCCCTATTTCGGCCCGTGCAAACGGTTCGACTTCGAGCTGGAAATGGGGGCCGTGGTCGGCCAGTCGTCGGAGATGGGCCGCCCGTTGACGGTCAGCCAGGCCGACGACATGATCTTCGGCTACGTGCTTCTGAACGACTGGTCGGCGCGCGACATCCAGGCCTGGGAATACCAGCCGCTCGGCCCCTTCCAGGCCAAGGCGACGGCGACGACGATCGGCCCCTGGATCGTGACCAAGGCCGCGCTGGAGCCGTTCCGCACCTCGACCCCCGAACGCGAGGTGGAGCTTCTGCCCTATCTGCGTGAACCGGGGCCGATGATCTACGACATCGCGCTCGAGGTGGATCTCGAGCCGGAACACGCCGGCAAGCCCACGACCATCACCCGCACCAACTTCCGCGAGATGTATTATTCCTCGGCCCAGCAGCTGGCGCATCACGCCGTCTCGGGCTGCGCGATGAACGCGGGGGACCTGCTCGGCTCCGGCACGATCTCGGGCGAGACCCGCGAGAGCCGCGGCAGCCTGCTGGAACTCAGCTGGGGCGGCAAGGAGCCGGTCCGGCTCGATACCGGCGAGGAGCGGAGCTTCCTCGAGGACGGCGATACCTTGACGCTGCGGGGCTGGGCGCAGGGCGACGGCTACCGGATCGGTTTCGGCGCATGCCGCGGCAAGCTGCTGCCGGCCGTCGAGGAACCCGACTGGACGAAGTGACGAGCGGTCCCGGTCGCGGCCGGGATGATTGAAACGCGCAAGACAGGACCCCGGCGGCACGCCCCGGGGCGACGGAGAGACCCATGGCAAAGGCATTCGCGTCGCAAGGCGACATGACCGAGAAGAAAACGAGCTTCACCGAGATCGGCGAGGGCCTCTGGGCCTTCACCGCCGAAGGCGATCCCAACTCGGGCGTCATCATCGGCGACGACAGCGTGATGGTGATCGAGGCGCAGGCCACGCCGCGGCTGGCGAACAAGGTGATCGAGGAGATCCGCAAGGTCACCGACAAGCCGATCACGCATCTGGTGCTGACCCATTACCACGCGGTGCGGGTGCTTGGCGCCTCGGCCTACCCGGTGAACCAGATCATCATGTCCGACGATGCCCGCGCGATGGTGGTGGAGCGCGGGCAGGAAGACTGGGACAGCGAGTTCCAGCGCTTCCCGCGGCTCTTCGAGGGGCATGAAAGCATCCCGGGCCTGACCTGGCCCACGACGACCTTCAGCGACTCGATGACCGTCTATCTCGGGAATCGCCGGGTGGACATCATGCATCTGGGCCGGGCCCATACCGCCGGCGACGCGGTGGTCTGGGTGCCCGACCAGGAGGTGATGTTCACCGGCGATATCGTCGAATACCACTCGGCCTGCTACTGTGGCGATGGCCACCTGACCGAATGGGGCGATACCCTCGACGAGATCGCCGCCTTCGCGCCGCGCAGCATCGCGCCGGGCCGGGGCGACGCGCTGGTGGGCGACGAGATGGTCACCGCCGCCATCGAGAACACCCGCGACTTCGTGGAAAGCACCTACCGGCCCGCGGCCAGGGTCGCGGCCAGCGGTGGCAGCCTCAAGGACGCCTGGGACGCGGTGCGCGCCGAGTGCGATCCGAAGTTCAGCGACTACGCGATCTACGAGCACTGCCTGCCCTTCAACGTCGCCCGCGCCTATGACGAGGCCCGCGGGATCGATACGCCGCGGATCTGGACCGCGCAGCGCGACCTCGAGATGTGGGAGCAGTTGCAGGGATGACCGGGCCGCGCGCGATCACCGGACCCGGCGGGGGCGGGCGGCAGGCGCCGCCCGGCCCGCCTCAGCCCTTGCGCGCACCCAGCGCGATGCCGAGCGACATCGCCCCCGACATCACGAGGTCCACGCCGAGAAACAGCCCGAGCAGCCCGAGCGCGGCCTCGGGCAGGGTGAGGAAGATCAGCAGCGCCAGGGCGGCCGACATCAGCCCGGAGGCCAGCATCCAGCCCCAGGCGGCGTGTGGCCGCAGCCGGAACGCGATCACGCTGCGCAGGATGCCGAAGGCCAGGAACAGCGTGGCCACGGCGAGGGTCAGCGTCACCAGCCCGGCCAGGGGGTTGGCCAGCAGCAGCACCGCCAGCACGATCAGCGCCGCGCCGAGCATGCCGTTCAAGAGCCGTGCATTGCGGTCCTGGCCGTCATCGGAAAACGCCATCCAGGCCTGCACCGCGCCGGCGACGAGGAAGGTTGCGCCGGCGATGGCCTCGACCGTCAGCGAGGCGATGAAGGGGTTCAGGAAGGCGAGCACGCCGCCGAGGAGCATGACGATCCCCAGCGCGAGCATCCAGCGCCAGTCGACGGGCGCCGCCCAGCCATGCGGGTCCAGGTGCGGATCTGTCGTCGGGGTCATGGGCAAACACTCCTTTCGTAATCCATCCGGGCGGAAAACGGGGACGGCGCGCCTGCGGTTCCATGCCGCCCCGACAGTGACCGTCCATCAAGGGTAAGGCCGATGCCAGACGACCAGCAGCAGAAGATTTTCGAGACCCCGCTCTATCCCTACGAACGGTCTCAGGACCAGGACGCCGAGACGGCGGTCCGCCATCCCGTCGTCATCGTCGGCGCGGGCCCGGTCGGGCTTGCAGCGGCGATCGATCTCGCCCGGCAGGACGTGCCGGTGGTGGTGCTGGACGACAACGACAAGGTCAGCTTCGGCTCGCGCGCGATCTGCTTTGCCAAGCGGCAGCTGGAAATCCTGGACCGGCTCGGATGCGGCGAAGAGATGGTCCGGAAGGGCGTCACGTGGAACCTCGGCAAGGTGTTCTTCGACGAGCGCAGGATCTTCGACTTCAACCTGCTTCCCGAGGAAGGCCACAAGCGCCCGGCCTTCATCAACCTTCAGCAGTACCACTTCGAGAAATACCTGGTCGACCGCGTGCGCGCGCTGCAGGCCGAGGGCAAGCCGGTCGAGATTCGTGGCCTGAACCGGATCACCCATCTCGCCGACCATGCCGACCATGTTCGTCTCGACGTGGACACGCCCGAGGGCCCGTACAAGCTGGAAGCCGACTGGCTGATCGCCTGCGACGGCGCGGCGTCGCCGATCCGCGGTATGATGGGGCTCGATTTCGTCGGCCGCGTCTTTGAGGACAACTTCCTGATCGCCGACGTGGTGATGGAGGCCGATTTCCCGACCGAGCGATGGTTCTGGTTCGACCCGCCCTTCAACCGCGGCCAGTCGGCATTGCTGCACAAGCAGCCGGACAATGTCTGGCGGATCGACCTGCAGCTCGGCTGGGACATCGACAAGGAAGAGGAAAAGAAACCCGAGAAGGTGATTCCACGGCTCAGGGAGATGCTGGGCGAGGAAGCCCGCTTCGAGCTGGAATGGGTGTCGATCTACACCTTCCAGTGCCGCCGCATGGAGAAGTTCCGCCACGGCCGCGTGGTCTTCGCCGGCGATTCCGCGCACCAGGTCAGCCCCTTCGGGGCGCGCGGCGCCAACAGCGGAATCCAGGACGCCGAGAACCTTGTCTGGAAGCTGAAGCTGGTGCTCGACGGCAAGGCGCCCGAGCGCCTGCTCGACAGCTACGACGCCGAACGGGTTTACGGCGCGGACGAGAATATCCTGAATTCCAGCCGCTCGACCGATTTCATCACGCCGAAATCCGAGACGAGCCGCATTTTCCGCGACGCGGTGCTGGATCTGGCCGAAGAGAACGACTTCGCGCGGCCGCTGGTCAATTCCGGGCGCCTGTCCGTGCCCTGCACCTATGATGGCGGGCCGCTGAACGGTGCGGATGCGCCGGGCCTGCCGCCGCGCACCCGCCCGGGCGCGCCCGCGTCGGACGCGCCGACGGGCGAGGGCTGGCTGATGGACCGCCTCGGCGACCGCTTCCAGCTGCTTGCGATCGGCGTCGAGGTGCCGGACACGGTCGAGGCCGACGGCATCGCCGCGCATGCCCTGCGTGTGGCGCCCGATGCCGACCCCCTCCTGGCCGAGAGATACCTCGGCGCGGCGCCGGGCGCCGTCTACCTGATGCGCCCGGACCAGCATGTCGCGGCGCGCTGGACCGATTTCGACGAGGCCGCCGTGCACGCCGCGCTGCGCCAGGCGACCGGCCGGGCCTGAGGAGACACCCCATGAGCACACTCATCACGACGCCGAACATCGATGACGCGGACGGGTTCTACGCCGATTTGCTCGCGCTGCACGAAGGCCGGGACAAGGCCGAGAGCGACGCGATCAACGCCCGCCTGATCCTGGTCCTGGCCAACCATATCGGGGACCGCGAGGTCCTCTCGCAGGCGATGGAGGCCGCGCAGGCCGCCGGGCATCACGACTGAGCATCCCACGGGAAACGCGCACCCCGGGAAAGGACAGAAAGATGAAGATCGAGAAAATCCACCACGTCGCCTATCGATGCAAGGACGCCAAGGAGACGGTCGACTGGTATACCACGATGCTGAACATGGATTTCGTGCTCGCCATCGCCGAGGATCACGTGCCCTCGACCCACGAGCCCGATCCCTACATGCACATCTTCCTCGACGCGGGCGACGGCAACGTGCTGGCCTTCTTCGAACTGCCGACGAAGCCGGAGATGGGCCGCGATCCCAACACGCCGGAATGGGTGCAGCACATCGCCTTCAAGGTGAAGGATCGTGACGCGCTGCTGGAATACAAGGATCACCTCGAGAAGAACGGGGTCGAGGTGCTCGGCGTGACCGATCACTCGATCTTCCACTCGATCTATTTCTTCGACCCGAACGGGCACCGGGTGGAGCTTGCATGCCCGGACCCCGACGAGGAGAAGATGCTCGAGAAGCTCGACGCGGTGAAATGGGACATGCTCGAGGAATGGTCCCGGACCAAGAAGGCGCCGCGCCACGCCGACTGGATGCACGCCAAGGAGCTCTCGGACGTCTGAGTGCGGCTCACGGGGCGGGCGGGACCGGAACCCGCCCGTCCTCGTCGAGGAGGCTGACCTCGCCGTCCTCGATCACGACGGCCGAGAGCGGCCCGCCCCACGCCGCGCCGGTATCGATATCGACCCGGTTGCCGAAATGGCGCACGGTCTCGACGGGCGTGTGGCCATGCACCACGAGCCAGGGAAACGCACCCGTTTCGGCGTAGAAATCATCCCGGATCCAGTAGAGATCGTCTTCGGACTGGTCTTCGAGCGCGATGCCGGGCCGGATGCCGGCATGCACGAAGAGGCACCGGGCCGCGACGTGATAGGGCCGGAGCCCGGCGAGAAACGCGCGGTGGCCGGGCGGGATGGCCGCCCGCGCCGCCGCGCGGATATCGGCAAGCGGCCCGTCCGCGTCGACCCCGTAGGACGCCAGCGTTTCCCGCCCGCCCATCGAGCGTTGCAGCCAGGCGCGGGCGCGGTCCGGCGCGACGCCGGGCGCGTCCGGACCGGCGAGGAACGCCTCGAACAGCTGGTCGTGATTGCCGCGAAGCGTGATCCACGGCGCGCCCGCCTCCGTTCCGTCGGCGAGGAACGCGATCACGCCGCGGCTGTCGGGGCCACGATCGACGAGATCGCCCACATGCACCACCGGCGCGGTCGTGTCGCCGCAGCGCCGCCGATCGCCGGCGATGCGGGCATGGGCGCCGGCCAGCTTGGCGCGCTGGCCGTGGATGTCGCCGATGGCGTAGATGCGGTCCGTCATGGGCCTCCGGGTCGTGGGCGCATCCTACCGGTCCCCGCGCGGGAACGCGATGCCCGGATCAGAGATTGTCGCGCCCATGTGGCGCGTCGTGGTCCAGCACCGGGTTGATCGGGATGATCCGGTGCGGGTTAATCGTTTCGTGGCTGTAGTGATAATGGCGCACGATGTGGTCGAAACTCACCGTGTCGCGAATTCCCGGCCACTGGTAAAGCTCCCGCGTGTATCCCCAGAGGTTCGGGTAATCGACGATCCGGTTGCGGTTGCACTTGAAATGCAGGTGATAGACCGGGTCGAAGCGGATCAGCGTCACGAAGAGCCGCCAGTCGGCCTCGGTCAGCCGGTCCCCCATCAGGAAGCGCGACCGCGACAGCCGGTCTTCCAGCCAGTCGAGCGTCTCGAAGAGCTCGGTGACCGCCTGGTCATAGGCCGCCTGCGTCGTGGCGAAGCCCGACTTGTACACCCCGTTGTTCAGCGTCGTGTAGATCCGGGCGTTCACCTCCTCGATCTGATCGCGCAGCTCCGCCGGCCAGTAGTCGTCGGTATTCCCGGTGATCCCGTCGAAAGCGGCGTTCATCATCCGGATGATCTCGGCGGATTCGTTGGAGACGATGGTCTCGCGCTCCTTGTCCCAGAGCACCGGGACGGTGACCCGGCCCGACACCTGCGGGTCGGCCTTGGTGTAGATCTCGCGCATGAAATCCTTGCCGTAGAGCCGGTCGCCGGTGGCGCCGGGGAAATCCGTGGCGAAGGTCCAGCCGTCGTCCAGCATGTCGGGATGCACCACGTCCACGCTGATATGATCCTCGAGCCCCTTCAGCGTCCGGAAGGCCAGGGCGCGGCTGGCCCAGGGGCAGGCGAGCGAGACGTAGAGATGATAGCGCCCGCTCTCGGCCTTGAAGCCGCCCTCGCCCGAGGGGCCGGGGCTGCCGTCGGCGGTCACCCAGTTTCGAAACTTCGCGGTCGAGCGGACGAACTTGCCGCCCGTCGATTTCGTGTCGTACCAGCCGCTGTTCCATACACCGTCGATTAGCTGACCCATGCGGTCCTCCTGTCATCCTTTGGCATCGACATAGAGCGCTGCGGCCGGGTCAGAAACCGGTCTCCGGGCACAGCGGATGTGTGCAAATGCGGGAAGGCCGGCCCGGATCGCGGCGCGACGGCCACAATCGGGGGCGGGCAAGCGACCGGCGCGCGGCGGTTCTTCTTGACGCATCGGGGGCGGAGGCGTCACATCGCGCTTGGGTGATTGGCCGGGGGGCACCGCGATGAACGATATGCTGCCGAAGCACGTCCGCGAGGGTCTGGAACAGGCCCGCAAGCGCGACCTGCGCCGCAAGAGCCGCCTGCGCGTGCGTGTCGGCGACGAGGTGTTCCCGATCCTGCGGATGGAGGAGGACGGCTTCACCCTCGACGCCGAGAACGCCCCGCATCTGCGCGGCAACGTCGATATCTACGAGGGCCAGCGCCATCTCTGCCAGGCACTGATCGTTGCCTCGGCGCTGGAAGGCGACGAGATGAGCTACGAGTTCAAGCGCCAGACCGCGGCCGTCGACGCCGCGCCGCTGGATTATTCCCGCGACGAGAACGCACCCGTGGCGCTGATCGGCAAGGACTAGGCCGCGGGACGAATCGCCGGGGTTCCGGGATATTCCGCAAGGATCTGCACCCGTGGCCGAAGCAGGTTCGATGAATCCCGCGAAAGGCCGCAGGATCTTTTCCGGTCCGCCCGGTTTCGCGCAAACTCTCGAAAGAATTTCTGCGCGTGATAGGTAGAATGACACGCGATACTGACCTGTGCCCGGAGGCCGCGAGATGTTGATCCAGACCCCCTATCTTCTGTTCCTTGGCGATGCGCCCGACCAGCTGGCCGCGAAAGTGGCCCAGGGAATCAAGGACTGGCGTCCGGACCACGCCGTCGGGCAGTTCCGGATGGAGGGCTGCAAGGCCGACCTGGGCCTGACCGACATGACGCTGGCAGAGGCGAAGGCCGCCGGCGCCAAGACGCTGGTGATCGGTGTCGCCAACCGCGGCGGCGTGATCTCGGCGGCCTGGAAAAAGGTTCTCGTGGCCGCGCTCGAGGAAGGCTTCGACCTGGCAAGCGGGCTGCACAACCTGCTGCGCGACGAGCCGGAACTGGTGGCCGTCGCCAAGGCCTGCGGCTGCGCGCTGCACGACGTGCGGGTGCCCGAGGTGCAGTATCCGATCGCCAACGGCGCCAAGCGCGGCGGCAAGCGCTGCCTGGCCGTGGGCACGGACTGTTCGGTGGGCAAGATGTATACCGCGCTCGCCATGGATGCCGCGATGCGCGAGCGGGGCATGAAGGCCACCTTCCGCGCCACCGGGCAGACCGGGATCCTGATCACGGGTGACGGCGTGCCGCTCGACGCGGTGATCGCCGACTTCATGGCCGGGTCCGTCGAATGGCTGACGCCGGACAACGATCCCGATCACTGGGACCTGATCGAGGGCCAGGGAAGCCTGTTCCACGTCTCCTATTCCGGCGTGACCATGGCGTTGATCCATGGCGGCCAGCCCGACGCGCTGATCCTGGCGCATGAGCCGACGCGCAGCCACATGCGCGGCCTGCCGGACTACGACCTGCCGACGCTGGAGCAGTTGCGCGACACCGCCCTGCCGCTGGCGCGCGTCGCCAACCCGGCCTGCGAGGTGGTGGGCATCTCGGTCAACACCCAGCACATGAGCGAGGACGAGGCGCTGAGCTATCTCGCCGAGACCGAGAAGCGCATGGGGCTGCCGGCCGTCGATCCCTACCGCCAGGGTGCCGGCCGCCTTGCCGAGGCGCTGGCGGCGCTCTGACCGGGGCCCGCGCGATGCAGATCACCGTCACCCGAGACAGCTTCCCGCTGGCCGAGGTCTTCACCATTTCGCGCGGCTCGCGCACCGAGGCGCGCGTGCTCACCGTGCATGTCGCCGAGGGCGGTCTGACTGGCCGCGGCGAATGCGTGCCCTATGCCCGCTACGACGAGACGCTCGACAGCGTNGCCGCCCAGATCGCGGCGCTTGACCTGCCCCTCGACCGGGCGGCGCTGCAAGAGGCGCTGCCGGCCGGCGCGGCGCGAAACGCCGTCGACTGCGCGCTCTGGGATCTCGCGGCCAAGCGTGCCGGCCGCCGCGTCTGGGAACTGGCGGGCCTGTCCGCGCCCGGCCCCGAGATCACGGCCTACACGCTGTCGCTCGACACGCCCGAGAATATGCGCGCCTCGGCCGCCAGGCACGCGAGCCGGCCGCTTCTGAAGATCAAGCTCGGCACGCCCGAGGACATGCCGCGGCTCGAGGCCGTGCGTGCCGGGGCGCCGGACTCGCGCATCATCGTGGACGCGAATGAGGGCTGGACGGCAGAGGTCTATGCCGATCTCGCCCCGCATCTCGTGCGGCTCGGCGTCGAGATGGTCGAGCAGCCCCTGCCGGCCGGCGCCGACGACATGCTGGCCGAGATCGACCGCCCGCTGCCGGTCTGCGCCGACGAGTCCTGCCACGACCGCGCCAGCCTGCCCGCCCTGCGCGGCAAGTACGACATGGTCAACATCAAGCTCGACAAGACCGGCGGCCTGACCGAGGCGCTGGCGCTGCGCGACGCGGCCCGGGCCGAGGGCTACGCCGTGATGGTGGGCTGCATGGTCGGCTCTTCGCTGGCGATGGCGCCCGCGGTGCTGGTCGCGCAGGGCGCGGCGGTGACCGACCTTGACGGCCCGCTCCTGCTGGCCGAAGACCGCGACCACGCGCTGACATTCGACGCCGCCGGGGTGCACCCGCCCGACGCGGCGCTCTGGGGATAAGGAGAGCAACATGAGCCGCACCGTTTACGTCAACGGCGCCTACCTGCCCGAGGAAGAGGCGAAGGTCTCGGTTTTCGACCGCGGCTTCCTCTTCGCGGACGGCGTTTACGAAGTGACTTCCGTCATCGACGGGAAGCTGATCGATTTCGAGGGCCACGCAAAGCGGCTGGCCCGCTCGCTGGCCGAACTGGAGATGCCCAACCCCGTCACCGAGGCCGAGTTGCTCGAGATCCACCGCGAACTGGTGACGCGCAACGACCTGGACGAGGGCATGATCTACCTGCAGATTACGCGGGGCGCAGCCGACCGCGACTTCGCCTATCCGCAGGACGCGGAACCGACCGTGGTGCTGTTTACCCAGGCGAGATCCCTGGTGGACAGCCCGGCCGCCAGGACCGGCATGAAGGTAATCTCGATCCCCGATATCCGCTGGGGCCGCCGCGACATCAAGACGGTGCAGCTGCTCTATCCCTCGATGGGCAAAATGGCCGCCAAGAAGGCCGGCGCCGACGATGCCTGGATGGTCGAGGGCGGGTTCGTGACCGAGGGCACCTCGAACAACGCCTATATCGTGACCAGGACCGGCAAGATCGTCACCCGCCACCTGGGCGAGGAGATCCTGCACGGAATCACCCGCGCGGCGGTGCTGAGATTCGCCCGCGAGGCCCAGATGGAAGTGGAGGAGCGCCCCTTCACCATCGCCGAGGCGCAGGAGGCCGAGGAGGCTTTCATCACCTCGGCGTCGACCTTCGTGATGCCCGTGGTGGAGCTTGACGGCACACCGATCGGCACGGGCAAGCCCGGCCCCGTCGCGACGCGGCTGCGCGAGATCTATCTCGAGGAAACGCGCAAGGCCGCGACCTGAACCTCAGCGATCGCCGAAGAGCAGACCGCGCAGCGAATAGCGCCCGCCCAGGATCGACTTGATCATCGCGCGCTTTCCACCGGTGGAGCGATCCGTGTAAAGCGCGTGGTGCAGCGCCGCGACCTGTGCGCGGTCCAGGGTCTTCACGTCGACGTCGAAGCCGTAACGCGGCAATTCGCGTGCCACGCTGGCGGTCAACTGATCGCTGCCCTTCCCGGCGGCGGCGGGGCCGGCCAGGGCGATGAGGGCGGCGGAAAGCAGGGCGGCGGGGCGGATCATGAGGCCTCCTTCGGTGCGCGTGGCGCCGGTGCATCTCGACCGGCACAGCCTAGGCCGCCGATCGCGCCGGGGCAAATCAACT
>PR_CR_10_Liq_1_inCRDRAFT_1001642_pt1 | contig 12293 bp, 7 predicted proteins | sample PRCRCaboRojoPR_3_FD_10241 | JGI IMG/M metagenome (IMG submission 10241) | reverse complement strand
CGGCGAGCCAGTCGCCGGGGGTGGCCTCGGCGCCGTCGCCGGGGGTGCTCCAGGGGTCGGAGGCGCCGGCGGGCTCGGGTGGGGTTTGTGACGGTGGCTCGCCGGTGGTACCGGCGCCGGCGGCCCAGGGGTTGTCGCTGCCGGCGGCGGCCGTCTCGCCGCCGCCGCTGGCCCAGGGGTTTGTACTCTGATCTGCCATAAGCGTTTTAAATTAAAGCGTTTCTCAGCGGATATGGGTGGGGCGTTTGGTTGCCATCCCGGTCATCCCGTATCCCGATCCAAGGTCTCCAGCAGGCAGGCCTTGGTGATGACGCCCTGGTAGCGGTTTTCAGCGTCCACCACCGGGACGCCGCAGGCGGTCGCGGCGACGGTGCCCAACAGGTCGCTGACGGGGGTGTCTGCGATCAGTGCCGGCACGTCGCCGAGATAGGCGTTGTGCAGCTTGGGATCGGCCTGGCGCAGCTCGCGCTGCAGTGATTCCAGCGAAACGACACCGTGGAAGTGCTGGCCTTTGTCGACCACATAGCCGTATTCGCGATCGTGCTCGCGCAGGCGGTTCAGGGCCGCGCGAATGCCGTCGTCCTGGCGCTCGATGACGGTGACCTGGGTGCGCCGGGCGATGTCGCCGGCCTTGAACACCGTCGCCACGTCGACGCCGCGGAAGAATGAGCGCACGTAGTCGTCGGCGGGGTTGTTGAGGATGTCGTCCGGGGTGCCGACCTGCACCACGCGTCCGCCTTCCATGATGGCGATGCGGTCGCCGATGCGCATGGCCTCGTCGAGGTCGTGGGAGATGAACACGACGGTGCGGTCGCTGTGCTCCTGCAGCTTGAGCAGCTCGTCCTGCATCTCGCTGCGGATGAGCGGATCGAGGGCTGAGAAGGCCTCGTCCATGAGCATGACCGAGGGATCGTTGGCCAGCGCCCGGGCCAGGCCCACGCGCTGCTGCATGCCGCCGGAGAGCTCGTCGGGGTAGCTGTCGGCGTGTGTCTTGAGGCCGACCTGGTCGAGTGCGGCGACGGCGCGCGCTTCGCGCTCGGCCGTGCCGACGCCGGCGAGCTCCAGGCCGAAGGCGGCGTTCTGGCCGACGGTGAGGTGGGGCATGAGCGCGAAGGACTGGAACACCATGCTCATGTCGCGGCGGCGCAGCTGCATCAGCTCGTCGTCGGTCATGGCGGCGATGTCGCGGCCGTCGACGATGACCTTGCCGGCGCTGGGCTCGATGAGGCGGTTCAGCAGGCGCACCAGCGTGGACTTGCCGGAGCCCGAGAGGCCCATGATGACAAAGATCTCGCCCTTTCTGATGGAGAAGCTGGCATCGCAGACGCCGACGGTCTGGCCGGTGCGTGCGAAGATCTCGGTCTTGTCGACGCCCTGCTCCAGCAGATGCAGCGCTTCCTGTGGATGATCACCGAAGACCTTGTAGAGGTGCTCGACGATGACTTTATCGGTCATGAGGCTCGTATCCGCATCCGTAATCGTGGGATGCGCTCCGGTTGGCGACGACGGGCTTGGCGCCTGGCGTGCTGGTGTGGGTGGCCCGATGAGGTGTTGCCGGGTGCCGGGCTGCCGTCATGATCATTGACCCGTTTGCCGATGCAGACCGGGTGTGACCGCCGCCCGCGCTAGCGATGTGGCGTCGTCACGGGCTGAGCCCGGGCTTGCGGTGGATTGTGTGGCGGTAGGCTGTGTGATCGCCGCGCGCAGCCGTCTCACCGACGACCATCGACGGTGGTGCGATGGTGCCCGAGTCACGCGTTGGCCTTGGGAAGATTAGGACCCGAAACATCCCAACAGGCTACGGATGGGACTCGTCGGTGTCAAACTCGGGGCCTTGGGGGGCATCCCGGGGTGCGGCGGTGAGCGGCCGTCAGGCAGCGCCGACGGCCGGCTGGAGAGCGGCGTTGGTGACGCCGCTGCGCAGGCTTAGAAGTAGTAGCCGAAGTTGATGTTGAAGCGGTAGTTCCAGTGGTCGTTGGCGTTGACACCAAAATCGCCGGCGCCATTGATGGGCGAGAAGAGGTTGGTGTAGGTTTCCGCCGTGCCGGCGCTGGTCTCGCTGCCCACGAAGTAGTTGCCGTCGGAGAAGGCCAGGTCCGTGTAGATGTACCAACCACCGCGGGCCCAGGCGGCGCCGAGGGTCACCAACTGGCTGTCGTTGAAGTTGCTGTCCTGCTTGACGATGTTGCTGTACTCCGCGTACGGCCGCACCGAGTCCAGCCAGGGGATCTGGTTGGTTTCGTAGAGGTAGCTCACGGAGATCGCGGGGATCCATGCGTCGGTGGCGACGGGCCATGGGAAATCGAAGGCGCCCATGGGGATGAGCTGATCGCTGTTCCAGGCATTGTCGCCGTCGATGCTGTACTTGTAGCGCGTCAGTTGCGTGGCGACGAGCCAATTGTCCCAGCTGTTTTTCATGTGCACGGACGCGGCCCAATGATGGCCGTCGTCGGTGCCGCGGCCCTTCAGCTGACCCCACTGCAGAGAGGTCCCAAGCTCGGTTGGGATCGCGATCTCGTCGAGGTTATAGATGGCCCGCACGTTGAACTGGTTACGCTCTTTGTAGCCGTTCGGCGTGCCGTTGTAGCCCACCGAGCCGTCCGCGGCGACCGAGCCGGTCCAGAGGACGGCGTCATAATCGTAGCGGGCGCTGTCCTGGGATTTGCCGTTGCCGTCCCACTGTGAACGGTTGTAGTAGGCAAAGTCCAGATCCCAGTCGCCGATGCTGGTGATGTACTTGATGCCGAGATCCATGTCATCGGCGAGTCCCACGTAGTAATGCTGGTCGAAAAACCAGCTCTGCGAGACACCGTAGGCCCCTGGGCCGAAAGGCACGCGGTTGACACCCACCTGCACCTGGCTGCCGTCGTCGAAATTCCACCCGAGCCAGCCCGTGTGCAGGAAGTTATAACCGGGATACCAGCGATATTCGAGCTTGCCGACGATGTTGTCGTAGCTCAGATCCATGTTGATGCGGAAGGTATCGAGCGCGAAGTTACCACCGTCACCCCCGCGCGAAGGGCCGATGTTCGGGTAGGCGCCGGATTTGCCTTCGCCCGGATAGCTGCCAAGGGTGTAGTTGGCGCGGATGGCGCCGCCGATGGTCAGCGGTCCCAGGGTGATCTTGTCGGCGGGCGGTGGCCCGGTGTCGGCGAGCTGCTGTTCGGCCGCCGCGGCCTGCTCGTAGGCCTGCTCGGTTTCCTCTTTGGCCTCGATGAGCGCCTCGCGGGCACGATCGAGCTCGGCCTCCAGCTCGGCGATGCGCCGTTCGAGGGCGGCGGTGCTGCCCGCGCTGATGCCCGGTGCCGCAAGCAGCGGCAGCATGGCGGCAATGGACAGGGTGAGGGTGCTGCGACTGGCATGCTGCGGTCGGCGATGACTGTCTGCGACAGTGCTGTTTTCTTTTAAGGGCATAAGGCACCTTCTGTGAGTGTTTGTCCGGTTGGGGGTGGGCGATGCATGTAAGCTTTTCGCCACTGCCGTCAAAGACAATACCCTGCATGTTGCTATATTGCAACGCAGGCTGTCTCGCACGGGCATCAGCGGGGGTATAATCGTGTACGGGGTGGCGCCGTCCCCGTGCGCCGCGATTACCCGGGCTCCGAGATCACAGCGGGGCCGGCCCGGATGCCGTGGCAGCGCGGATGACACATCCGCATCGGGCGCTGCCGAGGAGCGGACCGTGTCGTGGGCCGCCGCGATGCCGCCATCCCGCCATCCCCTTGTCCCGGAGCATCCCAGCCCCTCGCGGGCTACCATGACGGCAATCTCTGCCAGATCAGGTGCGCTCCTATGGATGACCGCCAGGTCACCGCCACCATCGCCGTGCTCCGGGCCATGGACCAGCTGTCGTCGAGCTATTGGCAGTTGTTGCTGGCGGCGCTGGGGCTGGTCTTGCTCTGGCGCATCGGCACCCGGGCGGTGGGGGAGCGTCCGCTGTTCGACCACTTTCCGCGCATCACCGCCGCACTCGATGTGCTGGTGCTGCCATTCAGTTGGATCATCGCCGGCGCGTTGCTGCGCCTGGGCAACCGGGCGGTGGGACTGCCGGCCTTGGATGCGCCCATCAAGTGGCTGACGGCGCTGGCGGCCTATCTGGCGGCGGGCTGGGCGGTGGCGCGGTTCATCGAGGTACAGCTGTTACTGAGCGCCGAGGCGCGGCAGCGCGACCGTGTGCCACAGCTCATCGTCGGCCTCATCTACATCATGTTGATGCTCGTGGGCCTGGGCGTCTTCCTGACCCAGCGCGGCTACTCGCTCTCGGGCATCTGGGTTTCCACGGGCGTCGCGGCGGCGGTGCTGGGCCTGGCGCTGCAGCGGACGCTCGGCGACCTGTTCTCGGGCATCGCCATGGGCATCGAGCGACCCTTTCGTATCGGCGACTGGCTGGAACTGGCGGACGGACGTCTCGGCGAGGTGGTGGACATGAACTGGCGCGCCACGCGGCTGCGCGGCTGGGACAACGCCACCCTGGTGGTGCCCAATTCCAGTCTCGCGAGCCAAAGCTTCAAGAACCTGCACGGCGAGAGCCACGTCTATGCGCCCTGGTACTTCGTCGAGCTGCCGCCGGAGGTGGATCCGCGCTATGCCACCGAGCTGTTGCTGCAGGCGGCCATGCGCTGCGACAGCGTGCTGAAGCTGCCGCCGCCGGTGGTGCGGCTCGCCGAAGGCGGCCGTCTCCCCTACAGCTACATGGTCTGGGTGCATCTGCGCCAGTATCCGGCCATGTTCCGGGCCCGGGAGGAGCTATTCCGCGAGATCCATAAATCCCTGCAGGAATCGGGCATCGAGGTGGCGGCGCAGGTGCAGGAGATGCGCACCCGCCGGGCGCGCGTCATCAGCGCCGAGCCGCCGACGCTGGCCCTGGCGCTCAAGTCACTGGAGTTCGCCGGCGATCTGGCCGAGGACGAGCTCGCGCAGATCGCCGCCCGCAGCGAGTATCGCCATTTCGATGCCGGCCAGGTGCTGCTGGCGGAGGGCGCCGTCAGCGACGCCCTGTATGTGATCGCCGGCGGCTTGGTGGACAGCACCGTGCTGCTGGCCGACGGGACGCACAAGACCCTGGAGACCCTGGGGCCCGGCAGCTACTTCGGTCTCACGGCCATGCTCACCACGGAGCCGAGCTTTGAAGAATGTATCGCGCGCAGCGATGTGACCCTGATCCGCGTCGATCTCGACTGCGTGCGCGCCATCGTCGACGCCCGCCCGGCGCTCAAGGACAAGCTGGTGGAACTGGTGAAGCAGCGCTGGGACCTCGCCGAAGCCGCCCGGGTGCAGAGCCGCCGGCGTACCCGGCGTCTGAGCATGCGTGATATCCGCCTGGGCCTGGAGCGTCGGCTCTACAACGCGCGCCTGCCGCGGCCCTGACGCCATCGGCATGACGACCGCTGCGCCCGCGACCGGCGCGCGTGGTGATCGTCGGCTTGCAATCCCACGCCAGTCCGGGTCTGATCGGCCTGCGACAACAACCACCGGAGATAGACGACATGCCGCAGCTGAATTGCCGGGCCTGGTCCCGCGCCCTGCTCATGGCCCCGACACTGGCACTTGCCCTGGCCGCTGGGCCGGTCAGCGCAGGCTGGACCATGGACCCCACGCGCTCGCACCTGAGCTATGTGTCCATCAAAGCCAAGGACGTGGGCGAGGTGAACACGTTCAAGGACATGGCCGGCACCATCACCGACGAGGGCCAGGTGACGGTGTCCCTGTTCCTGGACAGCGTGGAGACGCTGATTCCGATCCGCAACGAGCGCATGCGCGAGTTCCTGTTCGAGACCACCGATTATCAGGAGGCCACGCTCAGTGCCAAGGTGGACCCCGCCGTCGTCGCCGGAATGCAGCCGGGTGAGATCGCGGAGATCACCGCCGAGGGCANCCTCTCGCTGCATGGCGAGACCCAGCCCATGATCATCCGCATGCAGGCGGCGAAGCTCGACGGCGGCACCGTGATGGTGGCCAGCACCCAGCCGCTGATCGTCGACGCCGCCAAGTTCGGCCTCAGCGCGGGCGTCGAGAAGCTGCGCGAGATCGCGGGGCTCGCGAGTATCAGCCACGCCGTGCCGGTGACCTTCGTGATGACGTTCGTTGCGGCACCCTAGCCGGTGGCCGGCCGTGGCTTGCGGCCGGTGATCGGCCCGGCGCGTCGGCGGGCCTGACCTGGAGCATGGGCAGGGGAGAGGGTCAACGGGGGTAGGATCAACGGGGAACTGCTCGGGCGACGCCAATCGGGTGCCGGTCAGTCGGGTGCCAGTCAGTCGGATGCCACCGGGAGTGCGCTCAGCGGGGTGCGGCGGCGAGTCCGGCGCGCCGTTGGTCGAGTGTTCGGCGCAGCGTACAGTTGCGCCGCATGCACCAGCGTACGTAGAGGACCATGCCGGTGGCGGTGACGCAGAATACCAACGCCGTGCCGCCGGTCTGGGCGCCGGCGCCGAGCGCCATGAGATCGAACGTCGCCCAGGCTGGTAAAGACACCAGCGCGGCGAGTGTCAGCGCGAAGACGAAGGGCCAAAGTGACCGGCAATCTTTGCAGCGTTGGGTTGGCGCAGACATTGTTGGTTGTTCAAAAGCATGATTGATCCGAAGGAGTCCAGGTTGTCACCTGGACAAAACATCTTCAACCCCTGGGAATCAGGGTATTTGCTGCGGCCTCGTGCGCGCCGACTACGCTGTCCGCCTCGGACTTGAGCGTCGCTGCCACGGTGGTGGCGTCGCCGCGGATCGCGGCAGTTACTCGGCGATGGGCGCGAACAGCTCGTCGATGTCTGCGGCGCTGAAGGCCGGGCCGCCGTCACCGCCGCCCTCGCGGTAGATGCCTTCGGCCAGCGCCTGCTTTTGCTGCTGCATGGCCATGATCTTCTCCTCCACCGTCTGCTCCGTGAGCAGCTTGTAGACAAACACCGGCTTGTCCTGGCCGATGCGGTGGGCACGGTCGGCGGCCTGCGCTTCCACGGCGGGGTTCCACCAGGGGTCGTAGAGAATGACGGTGTCGGCCTCGGTCAGGTTGAGGCCGAGACCGCCGGCCTTCAGGCTGATCAGGAACAGGTCCACGTCGCCGCCGCGGAAGCGCTCGATGACCTCGTCGCGCTTTTTGGTGCGCCCGGTGAGCTTGGCGTAGCGGATGCCGCGGCGCTCGAGCTCCGGCTCGATGAGCGCCAGCATGCTGGTGAACTGGCTAAATAGCAGGATGCGCCGGCCCTCGTCGAGCTGCTCCGGCAGCAGGTCCATCAGCAGTTCCAGCTTGGCGGAGTGCTGCACGCGCCGGGCCGCCGGCAGGCTCAGCAGGCGGGGGTCGCAGCAGGTCTGGCGCAGCTTGAGCAGGGCGTCGAGGATGGTGATGCGGCTGCGCGCCATGCCGTGGGCGGCGATGGCCTCGCGCACGCGTTGTTCCATGGACAACCGAATGCCCTCGTACAAGGACGCCTGTGCCTCGCCGAGGGCCACACTGCGCACGATCTCGGTCTTGGGCGGCAGCTCCGTGAGCACGTCCTGCTTGCGCCGGCGCAGCAGGAAGGGCGCCACCCGGCGCGCCAGGCGGGTGCGGCGCTCGGCGTCGCCGTGCTGCTCGATGGGCGTGCGCCAGTGGCGTTTGAAGCGCTGCTGATCGCCGAGGAAGCCGGGCAGCAGAAAGTCGAACAGCGCCCAGAGCTCGCCCAGATGGTTCTCCATGGGGGTGCCCGTGAGGCACAGCCGGTGACGGGCGTCGAGGCGCCGCACCACCTGCGCCGCCTGGGCCCGCGGGTTCTTGATGGTCTGGGCCTCGTCCAGGATCAGTAGNTGCAGCGGCTCCGCCGCCAGGCGTTCGCGGTCCCGGGGCAGCAGCGGGTACGTGGTGAGCACCAGATCATGGTCACCGATGCTGTCGAAGCGCTGGTGGCGCTCGTTGCCGTGCAGCACCAGCACGCGCAGGTCCGGCGTGAAGCGCTGCGCCTCGCGGCGCCAGTTGCCGATGAGGCTGGTGGGCGCCACCACCAGTGCCGGCCGGTCGAGGCGGCCGGCTTCTTTCTCGAGCAGCACATGGGCCAGGGTCTGGATGGTCTTGCCGAGGCCCATGTCGTCGGCGAGGATGCCGCCGAGGTCGAAGCCGCGCAGGAACTGCAGCCAGTTGAGGCCGTGCTGTTGGTACGCCCGCAGCGCGATGGTGAGACCCGCCGGCGCCACCACCGCGGGGATGCGTGAGAGATCCTGCAGCTGTTTGGCCAGGTCGCGCAGGCGTCTGCCGCCGGAGAGCGCAATGCCGCGGGCGGCGAGATCGTCCAGCGCGGGGGCGTCGAAGCGCGACAGGCGCAGCTGGCCGTCGCCCGCCGGCGGCTCGTCGCCGAAGAGCTCCCGCAGCGTCTCCAGCACCGGCTGCAGGCGCTCGCCGGGCAGGTCGACATAGCGCTGCTCGGCGTCGGCGTCTTCACCTTCGCGGGGCGGAATGGGCACGCTGACCACCGCGGGCAGCGTCGCCTGCGGTCCGAGCGCCAGGAGCGGCGCGATGATGGGCACGAGGGGCAGGCGGCGGTCATCCACCTGCAGATCGAAGCGCAGGCCGAACCAGTCGTGGCCCGGTGCGTCTTCGGCGTCGTCGATGGCCGCTTCCCAATCGCCGGTCTCGAAACGCAGCCGGAAGCTGTCGTCGAACGCAATCTGCCAGCCGCGCGCTTCCAGCGCATCGAGACCCTGGCGCAGCAACGCCGACCACTGCGCGGCGCGGGTCAGCGCATCGTCGCCGGCGGCCGCCAGCTGCAGGGGGCCACGGCCGGGCTGGCCCTGATCCGTGGGCGTGAAGCCGTGCGCCGCCAACACCTCGACGGCGGCGGCCTCGGCGGCCGTGTCCCGGCTCACGTCCACCAGCCCGTCAGGCGTCTCGGTGACGCTGTGCGACTCCGCCGGGTGGGCGGGCACCCGGTGGCCGGCATAGTCGAAGGTGAGCTGCAGCCGGTGTGCATCGGCGCCGCCGCGACCGCCATGCAGCGCGAGACAGGGCACCGCGGGGGCATCGGTGATCGGCGTCAGGGTCACCGGTGTGGGGGTGGGCAACGGCAGGTCCGGGAACTCCTTCAGCAGTAGCCGCGAGACGCCCTCGGCGCGCTCCTGCGGCAGCCGCGGGGCGCGCTTGAGCTCGTTCAGCTGTGCCGTGCGCAGGCCGTGGGTCAGCAGGTCGCCGATGGTGTGTCGCAGCGGGTCCAGGTAGCTCGGCGGGTCTGTCAGCAGGATTTCCGCCGTCGGCCCACCGGCGGGGGCTTCGGCGCCGTCGCCGACGTTGAAGGTGAGGTTCAGGAAGCCGTCGGCGTCCTCGTCCCAGCGCATCAGCAGTGGCCGCGGCTCGGCCTGGGTCAGGGCGGGCGCGTCCTGCTGCTGCCAGTGGCAGCGCCCGGTGGCCACCATACGTGTCAGCGCCAGGTGCCCGAGCGCGCCGGTGAGCACCGGTATCATGGGCCAGCTGCCGCTGCTGATGCCGCGCAGGAGCTTCAGGATCTCGGTGTCGACCGGCTGCATGTAGCTGGGCTCGCTGTGGCTCTCCGCCAGGTTGCCGAGCACCAGCGGGCGGCCCTTGGAGAGCCGAGCGCTGGTTTTGAGTGGGCGCACGACGCGCAGCTCGACTTCGACGCCACGGGTGGCGGGCTTGAGCAGATACAACAGGCGTTCCTGGGCCGCCGTCTCCGCCTCCCGTCCGGCGGCGGCCACGCGTGTGAGCCAGCCCTTGGCCAGGTCGCTGTCGGCGCCCTGCAGCACCCGCTCCGGTGCCGCCGCGAATTCCAGCAGTGCTGCCGCCACATGCTTGCAGTTGTAGCCCACGGGGCAGTCGCAGTCGCCGTCCAGTGAGGCGCCGTAGGGCTCCCAGCGGATGGCGATGGTCTGGCGGTAAACCCGGCCCTTGCTGCCGAGCACCTGCGCGCGCAGGCGTACGCCGTGCTCGTCGGCGCGCACGGGCTCGACGGCCAGCACCCGGCCCTGCTCGAAGTAGCCGAGGCCGCGGGTGTAGTAGGTTGAGCCGACATAGGCGCGGATGTCGGCGCGGGACAGGTGGGTCTGGTCGGACATGCTCCGGGGGCGTCCGGCGGGTACAACTGCCTAAGCTTACGCAAAGGACGCCGAGAGCGGAACCCGCAGCAAGCGGCCGCTGGTCGTCGCCGATGCGTTTTTGGCTGTTACGGGCCGGCGGGTGGCTGCCAGCGACAGGCCTGGTGACAGGCCGGTCGCCCTGGGATGTTTGGCTTTCGCCGCTCGGGTGGCGGCGGCGGCCGTGGATACGTCCCTGTGCGCTGCACGACAGTATCCCCGCCGTCGGCGCCCCACAGCGCCGGTCCGTGAGGGCGGACGGCTCAGAGCACCTCGCAGGAGTCCAGCACCACCGGTTGCTTGGTGCGGCCGCTGCGGCTGCCCTGGGCTTCCATGGCGTCGATCACGTCCATGCCGTCGACGACTTTGCCGAAGACGACGTGCTTGCCGTCCAGCCAGGGGGTTGCGGCGACGGTGATGAAGAATTGGGAGCCGTTGGTGTTGGGGCCGGCATTGGCCATGGACAGCAGGCCGGGCTCGGTGTGCTTGCGTGTGAAGTTCTCGTCCGGGAACTTGTCGCCGTAGATGGACTTGCCGCCGGTGCCATTGCCGTTGGTGAAATCGCCGCCCTGGATCATGAAGCCCGGGATGATGCGGTGGAAAGGCGTGCCGGCATAGGCCATGTCCTCGCCCAGCTCGCCGCTGCAGAGGACACGAAAGTTCTCCGCCGTCTTCGGCGTCACATCCTGGAAAAGCTCCAGCTCCACGGTGCCGGCGGGCTCGCCGCCGATACTGACCGCCAGCTCGACGTGCGGGTTCTCGGCGGCGGCGCTGGTTGCGGCCAGGCCGAGCGCCGCCACGAGCGCGGCGCCGGCGAGATTGCGGGTGGTGACAAGGTGCATGGTGAGGCTCCTATCTGGCGATTGCATCAGTGGTGTTGCCGGCGCGGGTGCGCGGCGGCGTGCATTGTCCGTGAGCATTCGCTGCGTGGGCAACCGGACCTGTCCCCGGTCTCGCGGCGGGGCGGTCCCGGTGGTGACCCACCGCCGGCGCTGGATGCAGGGGGACTGGTGGCAGGGGCCGTCGGCGCCGCCGGTGCGTAAGGCTGCGGCGGCTTCGCGTCGTGGCTCGGCTGCGGGTGGGTCGGGGTCTGCCGGCCGCCGGCGGCGCGCGACGCGCCGCCGGGATCGGCCCGGCGAGGCGGGACGGTTATTGCTCAGCGTCGCTGGTGGCCACCTGCTCACGGGCGGTGACGATGATCTCGACGCGGCGGTTCTGGCTGCGGCCGGTGGCGGTGGCATTACTGGCGATCGGGCGATCCGGCCCCGCGCCCTCGGCGGTGAGTCGGCTCGGGTCTACGCCACGCGCCACCAGGGCACGCATGACCGCCTCGGCGCGCTGCTGCGAGAGCGATTGGTTGATGGCGCGGCTGCCGATGCTGTCGGTGTGACCCTCGATGCGGGCGGTAAGCTCCGGACGCTCGGCCAGCAGATCGGCGGTGCGGTCCAACGCGGCCAGCTCACCGGCGGGCAGGGCCGCGCTGCCGCTGGCGAAGCGCAAACGGTCGCCGCCGAGGTTGATGACGATCCCCTCTTCGGTCAGCTCGCCGCCGAGGGCCGCCGCCATATCGGTGAAGGCCTGGGCGCGGGCGGCACTATCGCGGACGCTGGCCAGCGCCGCCTCCGTGGCCTGCATTTCGCCGCGGGCATCACCGAGCTGCTCCCGGGTCTCCGCCAGACGCTGGTTGAGGCGCGCGATCTGCTCGGCCGCCGCCGCCTCGGCCGCGTCGCGCTGCTCGCGCACCACTGCCAGTTGTTGCCGCAGCGCCTCGCGCTCCTGGGCTTGGCGGGCATCGCCGGCGGCGACGCGCGCCTGCAGCGCCTCCAGCGCCCTTGCGTGCTCTGCCTCGAGGGCGGCGATGCGTCGCTGTGCCGCGGCAACCATGCCGTCGCGCTGCGAGCGCACCACATCGAGCTGCTGCTCCAGCGCGTGCCGGTTCTGACTCAGGCGGGCCTGGATGGCGGCAATGCGATCCTGCAACGCCTCGACCGCGGCGTGATGCTCATCCGCCGGGATGCGTGCGGCGAGCTGTTCCTCGACGCTGTCACGCTGCGCGCGCACCACGTCCAGCTGCTGCTGCAGGGCCCGGGTCTGCTGATCGAGGCGCGCGCCCATGGCGGTGAGATCGCGCTCGGCGGCGTCGACGAGGTCATGATGCTCGTCCGCCGGGATGCGTGCGGCGAGCTGTTCCTCGACGCTGTCACGCTGCGCGCGCACCACGTCCAGCTGCTGCTGCAGGGCCCGGGTCT
>PR_CR_10_Liq_1_inCRDRAFT_1001641_pt1 | contig 12294 bp, 7 predicted proteins | sample PRCRCaboRojoPR_3_FD_10241 | JGI IMG/M metagenome (IMG submission 10241) | reverse complement strand
AACCTCAAGAAGAACCTAAACAACCCCCGCCACAGCCCAAAATCACAATAGTACTTGACGAGGCAAGTAACAAACTCGATATACCCTATAACCCACAAACAACTCTCCAACATATTATAAACATCGTCAACGAGTCCACATCCCTCCTCCAAAGCACAAATTTTTCAATCCAAAAGAACTCACTAGAAATACTGGAGTTCTCGGCAACACTGCTAGAGTTAGGGATCTACGGAGGAGAAACCATCACCATCAAGACACTTCCCGACATGTCCCCTTCCGAAGAAACAGCTCAAAAACACCTACGCATCCAAACTGAAAACATTTGTGAAGGCTCTCTTGAAGAAATTGCTGAAGAAGAGTCAACTACAAAGCACGAAATAGGCCAAGTCAAACCCCGCCTTAATGGAAGGCACTCAAATGCAGGGGCAGCTTCTAGTTTGTGGAAGACTGCAATGCCTTCTCCAAGCGCTAAAGGTTACTTAAACTTTGAAAAGCTAGATTTAAGTTCTAACAACAACACTCAAGACTACTCTATTAAAGAAAAGAACTTTTCTTCGCAGCTAAACTTCAACCTTAAGATGAACGGACAGTCAGTCTTGGTTGAAAGTGACCAAAGCATAAACCCTGACTCTTCCAAACTATACATCACCAAAGTAAGGCATCCCACTGACTTTTTTAGAGACCTACAAGGTCCTTTTTCTGTCCTAAAATTTAATTAAAAATCTTGGTCCCAGTCAGCAAGTAGCTTTTTGCTATGTTTGTTCGCAACAGGGAGTCTTTCTTGTGACTCTTCGTGTAATATCGCATCTTGGATTGTAATTTGTTTTTTAAGAGCTTTGTTGATTTTGTCTGAAAAGTCTTTGACAGGTGGTTGGAAAGGTGCTGGCACCTGTCTGCACAGAACTGAGTCCCAATTAAGGTCTCTGAACCACTCATGGCTCTTAAGGTTTTGTATGCTGCCTCCCGTTCTCAAAGCTGAGTTTCTAGAAAGTAACTGCTCAATAAGGGGCTTTGCAGGGAGGTTTTGGTGCAAGTAACTAGGGTACACTAGTTTGTACTCCAAAACCTTTTCGTAGATTTCGTAGGGGTCCTCTTCTTCTTCGCCAAAAGGAACTCCGCCGCACAAGAACTCGTAAAGCATAATTCCAATGCTCCAGTAGTCAGCTGATATTCCGTAACCGTGACCAAGAATCACCTCTGGGGCCATGTAGTGAGGGGTCCCAACAATAGTGTAAGTTCTTCCCTGGACTATTTTGGCTGTTCCAAAGTCTATCAGTTTAGGGTAGCCTTCTTCATCAACCATTACGTTTTCTGGTTTTAAGTCCCGGTATATAATGTTCCTATCGTGCAAGTGTTCAATTATAAGAATTAAGCACGCTGTATAAAACTTAGACTCAGATTCAGAAACTAGCCCAATGCTTCTGATCACGTCAAACAAATCCATGCCTTTCACGAACTCCATCAAGAAGTAAACTCTGTCTTGGTCTTTAAAAGTTTTTATGAGTTTTATGATGAGCACGTGGTCTATTTGGAGCAGTATTTTTCGCTCTAAAACCAGATTTTCTTGGATTCCGAACTTTTCAATCTTTCTTCTGTTGATTGACTTAACTGCGTAAAGGTGCCCTTTTCCTCTGTGGACAGCTAAGAAAACGTTTCCAAACATGCCTTTCCCTAAGAGCTTCAAGGGCGCAAGGTCTGCTAAGGTAATGCTGTCGTCCTGCAACTCAATTCTTTTCATGAGTTGGATTCTCATTGACTCGTCAATAATTCTTAAGAAGTCTTCTTTGTGGAGAACCCAGCACCTCACCTGTCCGTTAGCCACTACACTGGCGCTTCTTTTGTCGTTGAAGAGGATTGATCTTTCTCCGAAGTAGTCGTTCATAGTTATTGACCTAAGGTTTGATCCGTCTTTGAACACGTCTACAATACCACTTTTTACTATGTAAAAAGAGTCTCCTTCTTCGTTTTGCTGCACTATCACTTGTCCGTTTTTGAAGTCTTCCACTTGAAGCACCTTAACCACTTCTTGGATCTTAGACAGTGACAAGCCTTTCATGAGTTGCACGTCTTTAAGCACTTCTATGGCTTCGTTGTTCGAAACTGCACACTCAAAGTCCCCACCTATTGACTCTTCAAAGTCTTCGTAAGAAATAGTAGCTATGTCTACTTCTCCGTCTGCAAAAATGCCTTCGTTGAAAACTTCTTGGGATTTCAGAGTCACCTCAGTATCTCCTATGCAGTCGAACTTAGAAGCTGAAAAACCATTGGATTTAAGTTGACCCTTCAGAACTATGTAAAGGCGAGCTGCTTTAGGAGTTGAAGCTGGAACTACTAGTTCTCCTTCCTGGAAAGACTTCACTTCCACTTTTTTGAGAATGCTATCTACTTGGCCTTTATGGAGCTTTTTAAGCACTCCAGACTTTTCAATAGCAATTCTAATTGAGTTAAGGTAAATGATCTGCTGAAGCTGACTTCCTAAAGCCTGTGTAAGTTCCCTTCTGCCAATAGAAAGCAGTTTAACATTCCCGAGTGAAACAATGCTAGCAGTTCTGGGGCTATTATACAGCAAAGCCTGCTCTCCAAAAAAATCCCCCTGAAACATCTGCCTGATTTCAGTTCCTTCTTTCTGGCAAGAGACTGTTCCTTCTTTAATTATGTAAAACAAGTCTCCAGGGTCCCCTTCGTTTACTATTTTTTCGTCATGTCTGAACTTTTGAGTTGCTAATGAACTGATCAGCATCTCTTTCTGATCTGCAGTGAGGATTGCAAACAGTGGCACACTTTCTATGAACCTTTTGTTTTGCTCGTAGTTTTGAGTGTTCAGGGTTTCAACTGCCTTTCTGAAAGTTCTGCGGTCAAGACCCCACATAGTGACCCTTTCGATGGTTTTCACAGAAGCTGACCTAAAAGTGTCGTGGAGCAGAGCTAGTTCTCCAAAGCTGTCTCCTGGCTCCAAAACGTTCACTCGTTTGTTGTTGACCAAGACTTCAAGTTTCCCAGATGCTACCACAAAAAAATTCTGGCCTGGCGAGTTCTGCTTAAACACAAATTCATGCGGTCCAAGGGTATAGTGGAGAGTTTCTTTTATAAGTACTTCTCTGTTTTCTTCTGTGAGAGAAGTAAATATAAAGTGGTTATTCAGTGCTGCTGTGATCAGTTCAAAGTCTCTCCTAGTTTTGGGGCGATTGAGAACTAAAGCACTGGAGGCGTCTGAAGTGATTGTAGGGGCTTTGCGGTGGTCTATGACTGGGGCTTTCTTTTTAACTGGCTTTCTTGGAAGTAGGTCTTTGGAACTTGTGTTCTTTTGAAATCTCTTGGTAGCTTCCATTTATAAGTTTGCAGTAACTGACTCTATTTAAGTTTGGCTACTCATACTATTATTAAGATTGTTATTATTTGGCATTATCCCAGTACTCAATACAGTACCTTTTTTCATCCTTAAGAGTTCTGAATAGCTCTTGAGAATCCTCTCCAAGGTGCTCACTAGCTATGTTTTGTAAAAGCTCGTCAACACTCTTCACCATCACTCCAGGCCCGCTTAAAAACACACAAGCATTCCTGTCAGAAAGGGCTTCCCACAACCTTTCATGTTGTGCAAACAAAATATCTTGGACATAGATCTTGTGAGTTTGGTCTCTAGAAAAGGCTGTGAACAACTTACTGAGCACGTAGGGGCCTTCTCCCCATTTGGCAGGTCTGTGTTCATAAGGTTCAGGTTCTTCTTCAACAGGAATAAGTGCTTTTTCAAGGTCTTGTTTGTAGATGAATTCTTTGGCCTTACTTTTGCTTCCGAAATAAAGGTAGACTTCTGGGTAAGTAACTCCTTCTTTTAGGAGAATTTGGAGTTCTTGAATAAAGGCTCTGCAAACAGCTACTCCGCAACCCTGTGACACCATAAACACCGGCGAAGGCGGCCAGGGAAGTTTAAACGCAGGTTCCTTAAAGAAACCCCTCACTTTCTTAAATAAAGCTGTCACGTGCATGTTTTCAAAGTACCCCGAACACAGTCCTGTCCTTGTTTTGCCTTCAGAAGTGCGTTGTCTGAGCACCTCTACAGCTATTTCTAAGCGCTTGGGGTTCACCTTGCTTGAAGAAGCTACTTGGTAAGTGCGGGGTTGCATGCGGTCTAGAATCTGTACTAAGACTCCAATAGGTACCTTTACAGAAGGGAACTTGTAGAGAATGTCAACTATTGTCAGCATGGGTTCCTGGATGGTGCGTTTGAACTCGTCTTTGCCTTTGAGTGAAGCCAAAAAGTCCAGTTTTTGTTTTTCATCGCAGTTTGAAGCAAAATCGCCTAGTTTTTTAAGGGACTTTTTGCTGATAAGACTAGTGAGGTCGCAGTACTTAAGAAGAGCCTCTCTAACTGTAAGTGGAGTTGGGAAAGGATGCAAGGGGCCTTTAACAGGCAAGAATTGAAAAGTGAGTTCTAAGTCGTAGCCCTGCAGAGCTGCTAGTTCCCTAACAAGCTCTTCGTCGTTTTCAGGAAATATTCCAATGTTAGAACCTGTTTTGTAAGGTTCTTGGGTTTCTAGCTCTATGTGGAGGGCTGAGTTCTCAGGGTCCCTTTTGAGTTCCTTGATCTTGACTACCTTGAATTCCTCTGCTTAGAATTTACTAGCGCTGATTAGCTTGAGAGAATCAGAGTGGTACTTAGTTTCAGAACTCGGAGAGTGCATGTCTACTTGGAGAGCAACTTCCAAAAGCCCGGTGTTTCCTTGTGAGCGGCGGGACTCCCTTACTTTCACTGGAAGCACTCTGAAGAGCTTGGTTTTCCAGGAGTCAAAAGCTTGGTAGTCACTTTCCATAGCGTTTCCCTGCTCAACTAAGCAGTGGGCTCCGAGTTGTTGGAGTGCATTGCTGATTTCTTTAGATGTGGCATTTCCAGTTTCTTCAGACTTCCTTAAGCCGAAGACGCAGTATGAAAGGTGGGACAAGTTTTGGTGTGAAGCTTTTGCTACCTTGGTGACCCACTTTAAGAACTGGACTGCGTTAGGTGGAGGCGACCCGTCCTTTTGTGTGGAAGTGATGATTACACAGAAGTCATTGCGTTTGAATTCTTGTATTTGGAAGTTTTCCAGTGAGATGATGTGCGGCGTGAAGTTGTAAACTCTGGCTTCTTTTGCAAGGATTTCTGCGTATTTTAAAGAATTCCCAGTCTGAGTGCCAACATATATGTACAAGTTGCCAAGTGAGTCCAGAATCCCTTGAGAACAAGATTCCAAAAGTCTTTTTTTGAACTTAACAAACCAAATAAGCGACACTAGCCCTACAAACACTGTTCCAAATATAGCGACGATCCAGGCCATTTTATCATAAATAAACGAATTTTCTAGGTTTTTGGGTAGACTTTTTTAGATATAAATTATTTAATAATGTCGAAAGGAGTCCAAACTGTTGCCTGCTTTGTCCTAGCACCCCTTTCTATTTTGGCTTCAATGATAATGATTTGGAGTCACACTCGGATCAAAAAACTAAGACAGCATCCTGGGATGCTAGTTCTTATGCAGTGCTTGGTCCAGCTCATTGTAGACTGTGCTTGGATGTCGAGTTACTATACAATTAAAAATTCCTTTCAAGGATTTCTATTGTTTATAGCTGAATCAGTATTTGGTTGGGCTTACTTCGCTAGTTGGAATTATACATTGGTCATTTCGTTTGAAATATACTGCAAAATCAGAAACCCTTTAAGCCATACAAGCAAACTCAGAAAGGCTGTTTACCATGGTTTCAGTCTAGGATTTCCTATAGTCTACACAATCTTATTCATTACAGACCGAGAAATGAACGAAGACCCCTCCGACCCTCTGTGTTACTTGCCTAAGTATAACGAAGTCGGCTTTATAGCCTGGCTGTGGCTGTCAGCACACGCTTTAATCAGCTTGAGCTTAGCAACTTACTCGCTTTATAGAGTAAGGGGAAACAACTACATGGCTTACCACTCCCTTGTAGTAATTGCTTTTTGTGTTTCCTGGATTCCCAACATTATATGCAACTTCATTGTGTTTTTTGGATATGACATTCCTGACTGGATCCTAGATGCTTTTTGGATCTTAGGGTGCTCTTCAGGGTTTATAGTGTTTACTGCCAGGGTTTCTGAGCCTAGAATGTTCAAGCAAGTCTGGAAGTCTATGTACGCATGCAAAAAAAGCAGCCTTCCAGAGCAGACTGAGTCTTTTGAGGACTCAACAGCCTTCGAAAGCCTTATAGAGGAAGAGTTTAACCCTTACTTTTCCTTTTTTGAAAGCCTTTTGGTCAACAACGTTTTAAAGATACTTCTGGGAATTAACTTTTTGTTCTCTAATAGAAAGCCTTTTGAAGAATACTTAATCAAGCACCCCAACGCAGCACTATGGAAGTTCAGAGTGACTTTTGAGACTGAAATTAAGTATAAGGTAAAAGAGTACTTTCCAGAGCCTTTTAAAATACTCAGAAGGACTGAAGGGATTTCAGACTCTGACCTAGCAGACTCACTAACTGTTAGGGATAACTTAGAAAGCTTAGACCAAAGAACTTCCAACCCTGGAGGCAGAAGTGGGTCTTTCTTTTACTTCACTGCTGACAAAAAGTACATTCTTAAAACAATCACTTTTCAAGAACTCAGAATCCTCAGAAACTCGTTCGGGGGGTACTTCGACAGGATTTACAGTCAAGAATCCTTAATTTGTAGGATGTACGGCATCTTTGAGTTTAAGGTTGACCAAGGAGACAAGTTTTACGTAGTATTGATGGAAAACGTGCTAAGTCACTGCGAGAACCCTATAATATTTGATTTAAAAGGAAGCTTGTTAGACCGCCAAAAGTTTCAGGAAACTTTTAGTAGCCTCCAGTGTATGCCTAAAAACCAAGTTATGAAAGACCTGGACTTTCTGAACAACATAGAAAAGTTAAACTTCACTGAAAACTCCTCAACAAAGATTCTAGAAATTCTTAAAAAGGACACTTACACTCTACAGAACCTAGAAATAATGGACTACTCCTTGCTTTTAGCCATTGACTTGTCTGACTCCACTTCAAGTCACAGTAACTACTTGTTCACTACAACTGACTGCTTGAAAGTTTACTTAGCAATCATAGACTTCACTCAAACGTTTACTTACAACAAAAGACTAGAAAGGTCCTTAAAAAAGTTCAGAAGCCGCAAAACTCTAGAAATATCCTCCGTTCCACCAGTTCCTTACCGAGAAAGGTTTCTAGAGTTTGCTAAGTCTATAATAGGCTATAAAAAACTCGAAACCCTTGACATACAAACTAACTAAACTAAGCATTCAAAGATTTAAATACAATATGGAAACCAGCAGAGGAAGGTTTGTGGAAATGGGCGAAACCACAGGTAAGTTCCACACGACGTCACCCAAAAACTCAACAAAAAGATGCAACTCCACCGAAAACATACCTATAAAGCAAAAAGGAAACTACCACCTACGGAACATTGAACTTTTGAAATCACTTGCACAACGCAACTCAGAAAAACTCAAAAAGCAAGAAGAAGAAAAGCAAAAACTCGAAGAAACCAGACAACGACTTGCTAAAATCGTCAGAAAAAGAGCCAAACAAGCCAAACTCGCCAAAGAAACTACCGAACCTCAAGAACCCCAAGAAAAACTCCAAGAAACCCAAGAAGAACCCCCTGAAGACTCCCAAAAGAAACAACTAAGTTCTTATTTCAGGTCCAGATACCACACTCTCCTTAAAGCTATCCAAGAAAACAATCGCACTAAACAACAGCAAAAAGAAAACGAAGAGAAGAAAAAAGCCATCAAAGAAAAGAAACTCAAAGACGAGTTAGGACTCAACAACGTAAGTTCCAAACTCTACGCACCTACAGTCTCAAGCCTAGTGTACTCCCAAAGCCCACCTGAAGAAGTTGCCCAACTCAAAGGCATCAAGTACAACTCTGAGCTTCCACCTAAACCCAAACCCAAACCTGAAACCGAAGAAACCAAAACCAACAAAAAAGAAGCAGCCGAAAAAATAGTTAGAAGAGCCCAAGAACACATCATGAAACTCGCCCAGAAAAAAGCTGAGGAAGCCAAACGCGAAGCAGAAGCTAAGGAAAGAGAAGCCAAACTCAAAGCTGCCCTTCGCGAAACTGTGCTAAACACTATCAAACAAACAGAGCCTAAACCTGAAGAACCCAAAACTGAAGAACTCGAAGAAGAAACCAAAGTTAAAGTCAGAAAACCCGACGAAAAAGTCCTACAAAGACTCACTCAGTCCAAAAAACCTAACTCCTACACCATATCTGACATGGCCAAGTTCAAGAAAAGACACAAACTCGAAGAAGACACTAAGGTCTTCGTATGCACCTCTTCCAGAAAAGACATCTGCAAAGCCCTTAGAAAACGAAACTGGTACGAAAACCCTGACAAAAATAGTCCCTGTTTTGATTTAAAGTGGACTTTAAGCTATAAAGAAATAGACTTTGGAGCTTTAGAAGAAAACCAAGTTTGCAACCACTTTTCTAAAAGCGGAGCTATCACTACTAAGTCCGGACTGTCCAACAACCTTAAAAACCTAGTTTGGTTCAGCAACGTGGACATAGACACTTTTTACCCCAGGTGCTTTGACTGCTCAGATCCCTCTGAAAAAGAAGACTTTATAACTGAGTTCAAAGCTATCAATGCTGAGTCTATCCTCAAAAGGTTCTTAGACGGCGAAGAAGTTACTGAAGCTAAGTTAAAAGTAGCTCTTAGAATATGCAAGCGCAGACTCAAAGACATAGACGAACTGATTGACGAAGGGAAACTAGACACTTGGGAACTGGTTAAGAAAAAGGAATGGGAAGTGCTGTCTGAAGGCTGCATCACAGAAGAACAACTCAGACTTAAAAAGTTCGACGAACGCCTAGAAAAAGTTGACAAAAAGAAAAAGAAACCCAAAAAGAAAAAAAAGAACCCTAACCAAGTCCCTAAACAAGAAGTTAAGTCCCAAGAAGACCACAACATGTTCGAAGAGGTCAAGCAAGTTTTTGAACAACTCAAAGAAAGGTTCCCTCAGTTCAGTTTAAACGGGAAAAGCAATATTTGGATCATAAAGCCAGCAGGGTTGTCACGTGGGAGAGGAATTACTTGTTTCAATACACTTGTTGAAATTATGGACCTTCTCCAGAAAGAAGGCAAGTGGGTAATTCAGAAGTACATTGAAAACCCTTTACTAGTGCTTAAGAAAAAATTCGACATAAGGCAGTGGGTACTAGTTGGCGGCTGGAACCCCTTAACTGTTTGGTTCTACGAAAGGTGCTACTTGCGCTTTGGAGTTGAAGACTACGAAGTGGGCAACCTCCAAAACAAGTTTGTGCACCTCACCAACAACTCAGTTGTTAAGAACTCTGAGCAGTTTTATACCACTGAAATCGAAGGAAGTATGTGGCACAGCGAAGAGTTCGCAGAACTTTTGAGAGAAAAAGAAGGCAGGGACGTTTGGGAAGAAACCATCAAACCTAAAATGAAGCAAATAGTTAAGTGGTCTTTAGAGTGCGTGCAAGACTTAGTGCACCACCGAGACAACTCTTACGAGTTGTACGGGTACGACTTCATGATAGACGAAAACTACAACCCTTGGCTGATAGAAGTCAACTCAAGTCCTGCTTTAGACTACTCCACTTCTGTTACTAAAACTCTCGTGAAAGAAGTACTTGAAGACACTGTTAAAGTTATGGTGGACTATCACTACTCTTCGGACAAAAAGAAAAAGCATGTTGATATTGGTAACTATTCTTTACTGCATAGAGCTAAAAGAGTTGTTGACCGGCCTATTCAATCTATGGGTTTGAGTTTAGTATGTGAAGGAAAGGCTATTCGGAAATAATATTTAATGCTACTTTAATAGTTAACTAGCACATAGCTTCTGGGGGGAATGTGTAGTAAGGAATCTTTCCTGAAGTCCAGTCGTGCAGAACTACTTTAGCAGCAGCTTCGAAGTCAGGAACTCCACCTTTTTTGAGTTTGCCTCTTTTTCGAGCTACTTGTGCTAAGAACTCTTTTAACTCAGAGTACTCTGGAATTCCGTAGAACTCCATTAACTGCAGAGGGTTTACTTTGGTAAGGATTGCCTGCACTGGAGTCAAGGGGTCTTCTAAGTTCTCTATTTTAATCACGTTTCTGAGCACCATGTCTGGAGTGTCGTTTGCCCCAAAGACTATGCCAGGGCAGTCTAGTATTTTTATTTGCCTCTCAATTTCCACTTCTTGGATTGACTTGGTGAAGCCTGGTTGACTAGACACTCCTACGGCTTTGGCTCTTCTCAAAGAGTTAATTAAAGAACTCTTGCCCACGTTAGGGAAACCCACAACTCCTACTGTTACTGCAGAGGTGGTGTCTCCGTTCCTCATGTAGTTCTTGAGAAGGGACATAAGAGCTTCCGTGCCTATTGCTTTGTTGCTGTTTAAAAGTTCTTTTCCGTGTTCGGAGTTGATGAGCTGTGGTGCTAGGTAGGCTGAAGACAAGTGGGAGTGCTGGGTTTGAGTGTTGCTTCGGAACATAATGCAGGGAAAGGACTGTGAGATGTAGTTGTGCCAGGCAAGTGCGCACTCTCCAGGAACTAAGTCAATTTTGTTAAGTACAACAACTAGTCGCTTTCCGTGTGACATTACTTTGTTTTCGAGTTCTTGGGACCTGCAGCCCTGGGGCTCTCTGGCGTCAAGTACCTCCAAAATGATGTCTGCAGACTCTATGACTTTGATGAGTTCTTTGTAGTAAGCTTTGCGGGAGTAGTCAGTGTTCAAGCTTTCATTGGAGTCTTGGGGTTCCTGGTAAGAAAAGTTACGGGACTCTGCAGAAGCCAAGAGACAGTATAGTTCCTGCTTAGAATTCTGCATTAACTTAGAAATTTGCTGGGTTCTTTCTTCAGTGGGCTTCTTGCGTTGGAGTTCAGCTAAAAGTTGTTTTTTCTGTGAAGAAAGGTCAGGGACTCCAAGTTCTTTTTTAAGAGTTTTTTTTTGTTTGTTCTTTTTAGTGAACTCGCACTTTTGTTTGTGGTTGAGTCGTTTAAGTTGCTTTTCTGAATAAGGGTTACTTTTTTGCTTAGCCATTTATAAGTTACCTACGGAGCCACTTTTTTAGTTTTTCAAGGTGAGTTTGTACCTTAGGTACTTTTACAAGCTTCTTTTTAGGCATTGCGTGTATAGAAGTGTACAGTTGGGCGTGTTGGAAGTAGTTTCGGTAGTCCTCCATAAACATTCTTCCAGCTTCTTCATTAAGTGCACTTGCAGGAAAGGGCTCTACCAGCAAGCACCTTATCACTTGGTAAATAGTGAACAGTGAAAAAGCTTTGGGGTTCCAGTCTTTTTTAAGGGTGTTCACACAGATCTCGCCTCCGGGAGAAATGTTGGGGTGCCAGATCTTAGTGAGGAAGTAGCCTTTAGGAGGCGAAGTAGGGAAGTCACTTGGAAGTTCAAGTTTCACCCTAAACGTTCCTCCGTAGTAAGGAGTTGCTTCTGGACCTGTGATGTCGGCTTGGATTTCTGCTAAGTTTTCTTCGTTGATGACAGGAGTCACTCCTTCTGGAGGCGAAGCTGCCACTTTGTAAAGCTGCCTCGTAAGTAGGTTAAGTATCCTGGGGTTTAGGTCTAGTTCCATTTTGAATTGTAACTAATAATGTTCAATGTTGTAGTTGAAAACTCTAGAGAGACTATTGTGGTAAAGGACTCTTTGCTTGAAGCTGTGCAAAGCACGCAGTACCTGTATAGTGCTTCTCAGGAGTTCGAAGTCTTAGAAAACTCAGGGAAACTCAGGCTTTTTAAAGAAATTTCAGAACTAAATGAAGAAATAAGGCAGTCTTACATCGACTTTTTGCCTTTGCAGCGCTCACAAATGCTTTGCATTATAGCTTTTCCAGATTCAGTTTGTTTAGAAGACTTTTTGTCAGACTACTTGTCTGAACTCAAGTATGTCCGAGTGATTTCTTGCTTAGCATTCAGCACTATCATTCCAGTTTTTACAAGCCAAGTCTCTGCTGACAAGTTCTTTTTGGAGTTCAACGGAAAAGAGTTCCAGGAAAACTCCCACGAGTACTGCTATGTGGTGTTTGTTTCTGAGCTGCGTTTTGGGGGTCCTCCTGACGAAGACTGGCAGGAACTCCCTATGTGTCCGGTGTGCATTGAAAGGCTGGACGTGCAAGTAAGTGGCGTGAGTGGTGTACTGCGGACTGAGTTGAGCGAAGAACCAGGAACTAGGTGGAGAGGACTCTTGGAAGAGTGCAAAGTGTGTCGGTTAGTAGGAAGCACTGAGGTGCTCAGAAGGAATCCTTCGAAAGGAGGCTGTGAAGACTGTGAAGAAACAGAAGAACTTTGGG
>PR_CR_10_Liq_1_inCRDRAFT_1001640_pt1 | contig 12295 bp, 17 predicted proteins | sample PRCRCaboRojoPR_3_FD_10241 | JGI IMG/M metagenome (IMG submission 10241) | reverse complement strand
ACCTCGAAGTCATCCGCGACCGGATCGAGCGGGAATACGATATCGAGCTGATCACCACGGCCCCGTCGGTGATCTACCACGTCTTCATGAAGGACGGCACCAAGATCGACCTGCACAACCCCGCCGACATGCCCGACCTGACCCATATGGACCACGTGGAAGAGCCGCGCATCAAGGCGACGATCCTGGTGCCCGACGATTTCCTGGGCGATGTGCTGAAACTCTGCCAGGATCGGCGCGGCATCCAGCTGGACCTGAGCTATGCCGGCAGCCGCGCGATGGTGGTCTATGATTTGCCGCTCAACGAGGTGGTGTTCGATTTCTACGACCGGCTGAAATCCGTGACCAAGGGCTATGCCAGCTTCGACTACCAGCTGACGGGCTATCGGCAGGACAACCTGGTCAAGATGCAGATCCTCGTGAACGAAGAGCCTGTGGACGCGCTGTCCATGATGGTCCACCGCGACCGGGCCGAACTGCGCGGGCGGGCGATGTGCGAGAAACTCAAGGACCTCATCCCCCGCCACATGTTCAAGATCCCGATCCAGGCCGCCATCGGCGGCAAGGTCATCGCCCGCGAGACCCTCGCCGCCCTGCGCAAGGACGTGACGGCGAAATGCTACGGCGGCGATGCAACGCGCAAGCGGAAGTTGTTGGACAAGCAAAAAGCCGGTAAGAAGAAGATGCGCCAGTTCGGGAAGGTGGATATTCCTCAGGAGGCGTTTATTTCGGCGTTGAAGATGGACTCATAGTCCATTTTCCACGCTGAAAAGGCTGGTGCGGGTACGCAATTGGCGCTGATGATCGCGCGCAGCACCCGCAGCGAGTTTTCCCTGAACCAATCTGACTGAACGAATCGAAGTATTGCAAAGTGTCCTTGCGGTTGTGAGGCTGATGTGTAGCAATCGGATCAGGCGATTGGAGATAGTCATGACCAAAGAGACTGTTGAGCTGGTTTTATCACTTACTGGCGAGCAAAGCGATGAACATGAGGTGCCTGCATTTACAGCGCTGGACAGCGCACACGCTGTTTCACAAGCGCTCATGATGATTATCCACTTTGCGCAGACTGGGGAAATTCGGCGACGAAATTTCAAAGACCTTGACCTAGATTTGAGCCTGAAATCAATCCGCCCAGGATCGTTTGAGTTTATTTTCGAGTTTTCCCAATTCGCTCCATATATAATTGAGGCGTACGGGAAAGGACTAGGAAACGCGTCGTGGAAGCTCATTGAGACGGTTTTTAATAGAGCTACGGGACTGACGGGAAACGAAGAAATTGAAGAAGCGGAAGATGATGGCCGCATAAATGCAGGTGATCTAGGGGCGCTTATTCAGGCAGTTGAGCCGTCTGTTCGAAGGGCTCACTCTGTAATTAATCATGGTTCATCGAATGTGAACATTTTTGTCAATGGTGATGGAAACAAAGTCGTTCTCGATTCAGAAAGCAAGGAGTACATGTACGAGAGTATTTTCAACGACGAAACTAGATCGCAAAGATCCCTAGTTTCGATGGTCGAAATCGAACAGGTAGGCTATTTGATCTTGAACAAGAGCAAGCGTTCACGTTTGATCTTCTGCCTGAGGCAGATCGTCACTCACTCACTGTCATCGTAGATGCCGCACGCGCATATGCGCTTAGGCAGAAGGGGCACTTTGACCAGAATATGGAGGCAGTCTGCGCCTTTACCTCAGTTGATGCACCGGATGGTCGGCAAAAAAGATTGAAAGTTTTTGCCGCAGCTCGAGACTTCGATGAGCTAGATGTGGGTACAATCCCTGAAGTAACTGATGCTTCCTTGCAGATTGAAGACCAAAGTGACGACAACGGCAATGATGATGTGATCGAGTAAGGGTTCCCATTTAGAAGCTTGCAGCAAGCGCAGGATGGGCGCACGCACCCATCGCAGCCTACGTCAATGATGTGCGAAATCACCCATCCTACCCCCCTTTGACCCAAATCAACGCCCACACCCCCAACACATGCCAAACTCCCCATGCGTAACCCTAAGGGGGAGTCTCACATGGGCCGTCTTGCAGCTATTCTCTTCTTCGTCATCGGCACCACGCTGGCCGGGTCTTTCATGGTCGCCAGGGCCATCGTGAACCGCGGATGAGCGGGCTGGCGCGGGCGCTGCTGGGCGTCATCGCCTCGACCCTCGCCGGCACCTTCGTGGTCGTCGCGCTGGTGGCCGGGGTGACGGGGCTTTGGCCGCTTCTGGGCGCGGCCGCATTGGGTGGGGTCGTGGCTTTGCCGGTGTCCGCGCTGGTGGCGCGGGGCCTGGGTGGATGATCCTCACGATCCCTTGACTGTCGGTTGGATCGGGCCGGGGCCTGCATAGCTTGGTGCTGTGAAAGGAGGCCCCAAAATGGATCGCCTTAAGCTTATCTTGCTGTTTTCCGCCGTTTTCCCGACCCTGTCCGGTGCATTCGTCATCGCCGTGATGTCGCTGGGCTATTACACGTGGCCCGCTATTCTGGGCGCGGCTTTGGTCGGGCTGTTGTCGGCCTGGCCCGCATCCCGCTACGTGTCCCGCCGCATCAAGCGCGAGGATCCCGGTTTCGACCACACGCGGGAGAAGGACAGCGACTTTCTCCCGCATCCCAACGCGCGCGAAGTCTGATCAGTCCAGAAAGACGCGCAGGGTCTTTTCGAAGTCGCGGGGCTTTTCGGCATGCAGCCAATGCCCCGCATCGGGGATCTTGGCAAAGCGCGCATTCGGAAACAGCGTCTTGATCCGGTCGCGGTAGTCGGGCTGGACGTAATCCGATTGCCCGCCGGACAGGAACAGGGTGGGACCGTCGAATCGGCCTGACACGTCGGGCCAGCCGATGATCTTGTCCATCTCGCGGTCCAGCACGTCGAGGTTCAGCTTCCAACGCTTCTCGCCCGCGTCCAGCGATTGCAGCAGGAAGGATTTGACGTCATCGCCCACATCCAGCCGGTCCGCCGCCTCTGACCGACGGGTGATGCCCGACAGGTCGACCGCGCGCATGGCGTCGATATTGTGTGACTGGGTGTGGGTATAGGCCACCGGCGCGATATCCGCCACGACCAGCCGCTTGACCAGTTCGGGCCGGGTCAGCGCCAGCATCATCGCCGCCTTGCCGCCCATGGAATGGCCGACCACGTCCGTGGGGCCGTCCAGCAGTCCGCCAGGTCCCCTGCCATGTCCGGATAGCCATGGCTGTCGAACCACGGGCTGTCACCGTGGTTGCGCATGTCGGGGCAGATGACGTGGTAACTGTCCGAGAGCCGCTTGCCGATCACGCCCCAATTGCGGCCAGAGCCGAACAGCCCATGCGCAATCAGAAGGGGGGGGAGGTCGGGTGTGCCATGTTCGATCGTGTTCAGCATGGGCGCAGGCTTAGCCGCAGGGGGCGGCGATTGAAAGCCCTCCGCGGCCGGGCTATGGACGGGCATGAGCCGTGACCTGGACAGACTTGACGCCGATCTCGGGCACCTGATGGAAGAGCGGCTGGGCATTCGTGGCCGCAGCCTGGCCCAGCAGACGCGCAGGGCCGGCCGGTTGCTGCCGCGCCGGATCCGCCGCGACCTGAGCCTGATCGACCGGTGGCAGGATATGCGCCGCCACCCCAAGCTGCATCACATGGTTGACGAAGCCGCCCTGCGTGCCGCCGCCGACCGGGTCGCCGCCCATCTGCGCGACATCGACCCGGCCGAGCGGCGCAAGGACAGGCTGCTGGGCCTCGCCGGCGTGGTGTCCTTCAACCTGATCGTCGTGGTGGCGCTGCTTCTTGTCGTGCTGGGCTGGCGAGGGTTCCTCTAGCCCGCGGACAGGCAGTCGGCCAACCCGGTCGCCAGCGCCCGCATCATCGCCTCGTATTGTCCGGAAACCGGGGTCACGGGTTGCCCGATCGGGTCGGCCACGGCGCTGCGCGCCTCGGTGCCCTCGGTGACCAGCGTGACCCAGTCGGACGAGACCAGCGGATCGGTCAGGACACAGGTGATGCCCTGCTCGGCGATCTGATCCTGAACGGCGCGGATGCGGGCGGGGCCGGGGGCGCTGGCGTCGCTCAGCGCGATGGCGCCGGCGGCCGGCATGTCGAAGGCGATCTCGAAATATTGCAGCGCATCATGGGGCACGACGAAGGCACGGCCCCGGACCGGGTCCAGCGTCGCCTCGATCTCGGCGCTCAGCGTCGCCAGCCGTTCCTGAGCGGCCCCGGCATTGGCGCGGTAAGTATCGGCATTGGCGGGGTCCGCGGCGGCGAGGGTGTCAGCGATATGGCCGAGCCAGACCGAGGCGACCTCGGGATCGGTCCAGGCGTGGGGGTCCATGCCGCCGTGGTCATGCTCATGTTCGTGCGCTTCGTGTTCGGCATGATCGTGATCGTGTTCTTCTTGCTGATGTTCATGCGCCCCATGATCATGGTCGTCATGGTCGTCATGGTCGTCATGGTCGTCATGGTCGTCATGGTCGTCATGGTCATGCCCGCTGTCGAAACGCGCATCCTCACGCGGGGGCAGGGCCTCCCAGCCCTCGGTCTCCAGCAATTCAAGGGATGTGGCCCCGCCGGAAAAACTGGCGAGCGGATCGGCCAACCAGGGTGTCATACCTTCGCCCAGCCATATGATGACATCCGCCTCTTGCAGCTGCGCAGCGTCCGAAGGGCGCAGCGTGAGCGAATGCGCATCCGCACCGGGCGGCACCAGAACACCGGGCGTTGCGATCCCTTCGGTGACCTGCGCCACCAGGGATTGCACGGGCAGGATATCGGTAACGATGGCAAGTTCATCGGCAAACGCCGTGCCAGGGATCAGGGTCGAAGCAAGGAGAAGGGATCGCATGGCTACCTCTTGTGAATCAGGAACGGCGTCGATATACTAGATATGTTATAACATAACAATACCCGATCGACGCGACCTCACCCATGACCCATCCCACTGGTTTCGACAGCCATGATCACAGCCGTTGCATCAGCACCGCGCTGGCCGCCGCCGAAGCGGCCTGTGACGAGCGCGGCTTGCGGCTGACCCCGGTGCGGCGCCGCGTGCTTGAGATCCTTTTGGAAAGCCACGTCGCGCTGGGGGCCTATGACGTTCTGGCGCGGCTGGATGCCGAAGGGCTGGGCGACAAGCCGCCTGTTGCATATCGCGCGCTGGGCTTCCTGGTGGAAAACGGGTTTGCCCATCGGATCGAACGGCTCAACGCTTTCGTGGCCTGCAGCCATCCCGGTGCCGCCCATGACCCCGCCTTCATGATCTGCACGGCCTGCGGCAAGGTGGCCGAGGCCGAGGCGAAGGGTGGCCCCTTTGGAAAATCCGCCCGGGAGGCCGGGTTCGAAATCGCCAAGACGGTGATCGAGGCCGAAGGCACCTGCCCGGGCTGCCGGAGGGTGGCGACATGACGTTGATCCACGCCGAAAACCTCGAAGTGCGGCACGGCGGAACGCTGGCGCTGCATGATGTGTCGCTGGACCTGGAGCCGGGTGAGATCGTGACCATTGTCGGGCCCAACGGGTCGGGCAAGTCCACACTTCTGCGGGCCCTGATCGGGGCGGTTGCGCCCAGCCGGGGCTTTGTCAAACGCGCGCCGGGTCTCAAGATCGGCTATGTGCCGCAGAAACTGCACATCGACCCCACGCTGCCCATGAGCGTGCGGCGGTTCCTCGACCTGCCCAATCGGGTCAGCGATGCCGAGGCCGAGCAGGCGCTGGCCTGGACCGGGGTGCAAGGGCTGGAAAAGCGCCAGATCGCCGCCTTGTCGGGCGGCCAGTTGCAGCGTGTCCTGCTGGCGCGGGCGCTTGTCTGGGCCGCAGGTGCTGATGCTGGACGAGGCGACGCAAGGGCTGGATCAACCTGCCTCGGCGGCGTTCTACCAATTGATCGAGGATATGCGGAACACGATCGGCTGTGCGGTGCTGATGGTCAGCCACGAATTGCACGTGGTCATGAGCGCCAGCGACCGGGTGATCTGCCTGAACGGCCATATCTGCTGCGAGGGCACGCCCGAAGTGGTCGAGGCCGCGCCCGCCTATCGCGAATTGTTCGGCACCGGCACGGGCGGGGCGCTGGCGCTTTATCGCCATGAGCATAACCATGACCACGACCACGCCCATGACCACGCGCACGAGGCCGCGGAATGACTTTGTTGGACGATTTTCTCGTGCGGGCCCTCTTGGCCGCGATCGGTGTTGCCGTTGCCTGTGGTGCGCTGGGCTGTTTCGTCGTGTGGCGGCGCATGGCCTATTTCGGTGATGCGACGGCCCATGCAGCCGTTCTGGGCGTCGCCCTCGCGCTGGGCTTCCAGATCCATATCGTGGCCGGTGTCTTGCTGATGGCGGCGTTGATGGCATTGCTGATCACCGAGTTGAGCGAACGGGGTATTGCGGTTGATACGGCGCTGGGCGTGCTGTCGCATGGCGCCTTGGCGCTGGGCCTTGTGGCGGTGTCGCTGATCCCGGGCGTGCGGGTGGACCTGGAATCCTACCTGTTCGGCGATATCCTTCTTGTGTCGCGCGGTGACCTTGCGGTGATCTGGGCCGGCGCGGCCCTGGTGACGGCAGCGCTGGCCTGGCGCTGGCAGGCCCTTCTGACGGCCACCCTGTCCCCCGATCTGGCCCGGGCAGCCGGCCTGCGGCCCCGGCGCGAACGCCTGATCCTGACCGTGCTGCTGGCGGCGGTGGTGGCGGTATCGATCAAGGTCGTGGGCGCGCTGCTGATCACCGCCATGCTGATCATTCCGGCGGCCGTGGCGCGCTGGTGGGCCCGCGGCCCCGAGGCCATGGCGGCGCTGGCCACCCTGGTTGGCATCGCGTCGGCCATTGGCGGGCTGTGGATGGCGCTGCGCTTCGATACGCCGGCGGGGCCGTCGATCGTCTGCGTGGCGATCGGCTTTTTCGCCCTGGCGAGCCTGGGCGGACGTTTGCAGCGCGGCTGGGGCCAGTGATATTCGACTCGAGTCGAGCTGAAATTGCCCCCGAACTGCCGCAAATCGGCCCGCTGCGGGCCGGAATCCTCTGGTTCCATCTCTCATCTGTAAGGTGTCAAAGAGGAGCCCCACCCGATGACCTCCCTGAAGATCATGGCCCTTGCCGCCGGTCTTGCGCTGAGCGCCGGCAGCGCCGAGGCCAGTTGTTCCGTGCCAGAGAACGCCAATGAGTTCGCCACCCAGATCGCCCAGGGCCTGAACGCCACACGGCGGGCCAACGGGTTGAACACGCTGGACTTCGACCGTCGCCTGTCCAGGGCGGCCATGCGCCATGCCTGCGACATGCAGCAGAACGCGTTTTTTGACCATCGCGGGTCCGATGGCAGCGGCGCGCATCAGCGGGTCAAATCCGTTGGATACCGCACCTGCCTGACCGCCGAGAACTTGGCCTATGGCTATCCGCAGCCGCAGACAGTGGTGAGCGGCTGGATGCAATCGCCCGGCCACCGCACAAACATGCTGGTGCCGCAGGCGCGCGAATTCGGCGTCGCCATCGTGGACGGCACCAATAGCGGTCCGATCGCGGTCCTTGTCGTGGCGATGCCCTGCGGGGCGTGATCAGTCGTCGGTGTCCATCCAGATGGTCACCGGCCCGTCATTGACCAGCGAGACCTTCATGTCCGCGCCGAATTGCCCGGTTTCGACCGGCACACCAAGCGTGCCGAGCTCTTGCGTGAAGGCTTCGTAAAGCCGGTCGCCATCGTCGGGGGCGGCGGCCATGGAAAAGCCGGGCCGGTTGCCCCGGCTCGTATCGGCGGCCAGCGTGAACTGGCTGACGACAAGTGCCGATCCACCGATATCCTGAACAGAGCGGTTCATCCGCCCCTCGTCATCCTTGAAAATGCGCAGCTTGGAAATCTTGGCGGCCAGTTTCGCAGGCAGGTCATCGGTATCGCCCTGCATGGCGCACACCAGGATCAGCAGGCCGGGGCCGCACTGGCCGATCACCTCGCCCTCGACCCTGACAGCGGCCTCGGAAACACGTTGGATCAGGGCTCTCATAGCTCGCCCCGTTTCGGCGGGTTGGCACCTGCCCGCGACACGGTGATGGCAGCGGCCTGTACGCCAAGGGTCAGGGCAGAACGCAGCGTTTCCTCGTCGAGCCCTTCCAGAGCAGGCTTGGTAAGCGCCCCGGCCTCGTCAAGCCCGGCGAGCACCCCGGCGTTGAAGGTATCACCTGCGCCCACGGTATCCACGACCTCGGCCTTCGGGGCGGCGACGAAAACGGAGGCCCCTTGCATGTAGCCGGTGACACCCTTGGCTCCTTCGGTGATACAGACCAGCCGGGTCCGGTCGGACAGCAGGCCGCGGGCAAGCTCGGCAAGGTCGCCGTCGCCGCGCAGCCAGCCCAGGTCCTCGTCGGACAGCTTGATGATGTCGGCCGCTGCCATCATTCTCTCGATCCGGTCGCGATAGGCGCCTTCGTCGCGGATGAAGCCGGGGCGGATATTCGGGTCGATCATCGTGACGCGGGACTTGGACTGTTCCAGCATCAGGTCCTCGTAAACCTGCCCACAGCCATCGCCGACAAGGGAAATACCCCCGAAAAACAATGCATTGGCCGTGATATCGGGCAGGTCGCCTGCCGTCAGGGACCGCATGGCCGAGTTTTCGTCGTAAAAGGCGTAGGTTGCCTGGCCATCCACAAGCTTGACGAAGGCCACCGTGCAAGGCGCGTCCAGTGCGGGCGAAGGGGCGGCGTCAACACCGGCTTCGACCAGCTTGTCACGCAGGATGTCACCAAGGAAATCCGTGGACAGGCCGCAAAGGAATTGCGTTTTCGCCCCCAAACGCCCGAGAGCGATGGCCGTGTTGAAGACTGCACCGCCCGCATGGGGGGCGAATGCATCTTCGCCCAGGGTGGACTGCCGGGGCAGCATGTCGATCAGGGCTTCGCCGCAGCAGAGGATCATTTCCACTTTCCCGTGTTAGCGCCAACAGCGCCCGTTTACCCCTCGGATTTGAGCCGGGTCAAGGTCATGTCGCCTCCCGCGCCATAGAATCACGCCGTGGTCGATGACCAGAGAAGAGGAGGTTAACCATGGTTGATTCACCGCAAACGGGCGGCCTGTGGCCGTCGCTCTATGAACCTTTTCGGAATTTCGGATCGCGCCTGGCGGAATGGGTATCCCCCGCCTCGGACGCGTCCACCGACGAAGCGGGCTATCGGATCACGATGGAATTGCCCGGCGTGTCGGAGGATGACATCGAACTGACCGTGGACGAGGGCGTGGTGACCGTCACCGGCGAAAAGCGGGTGGAACGCGAAGACAAGGGCGACACCTGGTATTTCAGCGAACGCCAATTCGGCAGTTTCCGCCGGTCTTTCCGGTTGCCCGGTGACGCGGATGCCGACAAGGCCAGTGCCGATCTGAAGGATGGCGTTCTGGTGGTCACTGTTCCAAGACGCACCGAGCCGGAGCGGCAGGCGCGCAAGGTGCAGGTGAAAAAGGGCTAGATACGCCCCTCGCTGAGGGCCACGGCATAGCCGATGGCCCCGGCCACCAGCAGCCCCAGCACGACGGCAATGGCGATCTTGATCGCCGACCAGGGTCGTTCGCCCTGCACCCGGCCTGTGCGGCCGTTGACGACGAACCGGTAGGTCTTGCCGCGATACTTGTAGGCGGCGAGCCAGACCGGCAGCAGAACGTGCTTGAAGGTCAGCGTGCCGATCTGGGTGTCTACCTGGCTGATGCGCTGGGCGTCGCCGCCGATATCGAATTTGACGTCGCGGCGGATCACCCGGTCCATCTTGGATCGTGCCTCGGTGAATGCGTCTTCGAGATCCACCTGATAGCCCTCGGCGCGGAACCCGGCCAGGAAATCCGGGCGATAGGGTTCCATCTCGGACAGGTCCCAGGGTTCCAGCGCGTCGGTGTATTTATGCGGCAGCGACTTCGAGGCCAGAACCAGAACGTCATCGAAGAACCGCGCAACGCGGCCCGATACACTGCGCCAGCGGGTCTTGCGCACGCGCACCGTCTTGCGCTTGCCGTCGCGCATGACCGTGCGGCTTTCGTAGTAATGCGTGCCGCGCTGGCCGCGATAACTGGACTTGGTATCGGCATCGAAGGTCCAGTAGGGCACGTAGATCCCCTGCATCTTCCGGCCCTTGCGGGCGTAGTCCTTCAACCCGTTGGGGGCGAACCACAGCCGGCCCAGCCAGTCCGTCATCGCGCTGTGCGCGTCGCGCTCTTCCAAGGCGAAAGGCAGCAGGCCCTTTGGTTTGATATGGCGGTGCGTCCCGGTGCCGGTGACGACGGGCGTGGCGCAGAACGGGCATTCTGCGGCGTGAATGTCGCTGTCGAATTCAGTCTGTGCCCCGCAATTGGGGCAGGCGATGACCCGGGTTTCCTCGATCTCTTCCGCGCTCAGATCGCCCGAGACGGCGGCGCGAAAGTCCAGCTCGCGGATGGTTCCGCCCTCGAAATCGTCGGCGAGTGCTTCGGTGGCGCCGCAATGGTCGCAGATCAGTCGGTCGTTGCCGGGGTCGAACCGCATATCCGCCCCGCACTGGTCGCAGGGGAAGTGATGTTTTTCTACAGGCGCGCTCGTGGTGTCAGGATCTGCAGTGTTCATGGCAATTGATTAGCAATCGCCGCGCCGTCTGGCCACATGGAATGGTCCTTTACAGAAAGCGATGCAGGATTTTCGGCGCCATGATCCGCAGCGCGTTGTCGCGCAAGCGGAGATGTCGCCAGATATGAAAGCTGGCATGGATCACGATCAGTCCGCCCAGCGTATAGAATTCGATGATATGGAGGGTGCCGACGATCTCATTGGCGTGTCTCATGTCCAGCGGTGGCGCAATCGGCAGCCAGCCCCCGGCCTTGAGCAGCCGATGTGATGTCAGCCCCAACAGGAAGCCGCCCACGGGGACAAGGAACAGGCCGATGATCAGCGTGCGGTGCAGGATCCGGTGAAACAGGCGTAGCCGTGGCGACAGTTTCGGCCCCGGACGCCCGGCCAGCCCGCGCCAGAAATAATCCACCGACCAGATCAGGGCGAGCGTGACGAAGACCAGCGCGATGTCCGAGTTGATGGCAGCGCCCTTTGCGCCGAAGACCGAGCGGACGAAATCCGGCGTGGCGATCATGAACCAGAAGGTCAGCGGGATCATCACGCCATGCAGCGCCTTGAGATACACCCGTCTCGCGGGCCAGCGCAGGCGCGGCAGGGATATGCGGGGCAGGGCGGCCATACCCTATATACGATAGCCGCCTGCAAAAAGTTTCAAAGGGGCCCTGCTGCGGCCCCCTCGCCGCGCGGGTCTCAGGCCCCCGGCGGGGGCGGCGGCAGGATGGTGAAAAGCTGGGCCAGCTCGGCCACGTCCTCGGCCCGCAGCCAGCCATCCTGGCCCGGTGTCCAGACATGGGTCTCGCGGGTCAATTCCCCCGACTGGGCCATCTTGCCCATATCGGCCTTGGAAAACGGCCCCTTGGTTTGACCGCCCTCGGCGATATGCCAGACATGTTCGACCGGCGGCGGCGGGGGTGGCGCGGCAGCGGCCGGGGCGGTCTGCCGTGCCCAGGGGTTGGCCATCTGCTGTGCCATCGCCATGCCCATGCCGGCGCCCATACCGGCCCCCATGGCGCCCGAGGCCTCTCCGCCCTGGCGCAGGGCCTCGGCGGCGGCATATTTCATATGTGCGTCCAGGTCGCCGGTCAGGCCGCGGCTGGTGCGGGTGTCGAGCGCCTTCTCCACCGCCGGCGGAAGCGAGATGTTCTCGATGTAGAATTCGGGGATGACAATGCCGTATTGCGCCACCGTCTCGGCAATCGCCCCGGCCACCAGCTTGCCCAGGTCGGCGGTGTTGGCGGCCATGTCCAGAACCGGGATTCCGCTGGCGGCGATCACGCGGGAAAACTCCTGCACGATGATGTTGCGCAGCTGGAACCCGATCTCGTCCATGGTGAATTCGCCATCGGTGCCGACGATCTCGGACATGAACCTGGCCGGATCGCTTACTTTCACCGTGTAGGTGCCATAGGCCCGGATCCGGGTCGGGCCGAATTCCGGATCGCGCAGCATGATCGGGTTCTTCGTGCCCCATTTCAGGTCGGTGAAACGGGTCGTGTTGACGAAGTAGATTTCCGATTTGAAGGGCGACTTGAAGCCGTGGTCCCAGTGCTGCAGCGTCGTCATGATCGGCATGTTGTTGGTCTCCAGCATGTAGAGACCGGGGGTGAAGACATCGGCCAACTGCCCTTCATGGACAAAGACCGCGGCCTGCCCCTCGCGGACGGTCAGCTTGGCGCCGTACTTGATTTCGTGGCCCTCGCGCTGGAACCGCCAGACCATGGTGTCGCGCGTGTCATCCGTCCAGTGGATGACATCGA
>PR_CR_10_Liq_1_inCRDRAFT_1001638_pt1 | contig 12301 bp, 13 predicted proteins | sample PRCRCaboRojoPR_3_FD_10241 | JGI IMG/M metagenome (IMG submission 10241) | reverse complement strand
CCGGGGTCTTTCCGTTTCGTCTACCCGCATGGTGCATGATTTGCCAGAATACCCGGGGATCAAGGGGCGGAAACAGTCATGGAGCGTCTGGACGGATACCTGATCGGCATCGACCGCGGCAGCGTACTGATGTTCTCGCATTTCGACGAGGGTGGCCCGATGTGGGCGGGCAGCGGCCCGCGAGAGGTGCGCCGCGCGGTCCGGTTCTCGGGGCGGTTTCGCCGGCCGCCCTCGGTTCAGGCCGTGATCGAGATGTGGGACTTCGACAGCGCGACGAACCTGCGCGCGGACATCACCGCCGAAGCGGTGACCGAGACCGGCTGCGAGCTGGTGTTCCGCACCTGGGCCGACACCCGTATCGCGCGCCTGCGCGCGGGCTGGATGGCGATCGGTGAGCTGCCGGGCCCGGATACCTGGGACCTCTCCTGAGCTCAGGCGCTGCGCGGAAAGACGCCCTCGTAGATCGGGTCCAGCGTGGACGTCTCGAAGAGCGACGAGACCGAGTTTCCCTGCGAGATGTTCATGATCGCTTGGGCGAAGATCGGCGCGGTCTGCACGATGCGGATGTTCGGCGCGGCCTTGACCGCCGCCGTCGGCTCGATCGTGTCGGTGATCACCAGGCTCTTCATCACCGACTTGGTGATCCGTTCGACCGCCGGGCCGGACAGCACGCCATGGGTGATGTAGGAATGGACTTCCGAGGCGCCGCTTTCCATCAGCACCTCGGCGGCCTTGCAGAGCGTGCCGGCCGTGTCGCAGATGTCGTCGACGATGATGCAGGTCTGATCCTTCACGTCGCCGATGACGGTCATTTCGGCCACTTCGCCCGGCCTGCTGCGCCGCTTGTCCACGATCGCCAGCCCGCACCCGATTCGCTGCGCGAGCTCGCGTGCCCGGGCCACGCCGCCCACGTCGGGCGAGACCACGGTGATCTTGTCCAATGCGCCGTGGAACTGGTGCTCGATGTCCAGCGCGAATATTGGCGCCGCGTACAGGTTGTCCACGGGAATGTCGAAGAAGCCCTGGATCTGCGCGGCGTGAAGATCCATCGTCAGCACCCGCTCGATCCCGGCCTCGGTCAGAAGGTTCGCCACAAGCTTGGCGCTGATCGGGGTGCGGGCCTTGGTGCGGCGGTCCTGCCGTGCATAGCCGAAATAGGGGATGACCGCCGTGATCCGCGCCGCCGAGGACCGCCGCAGGGCGTCGGACATGATCAGCAGCTCCATAAGGTTGTCATTGGCGGGGTTCGAGGTCGGCTGGATGATGAACATGTCCTCGCCACGGACATTCTCGAAGACCTCGACGAAGATCTCCTGGTCGTTGAAACGCTCGATGCGTGCGTCGACGAGGTCGATCGTGTGGCCGCGATGCATGGTCATGCGGCGCGCGATGGCTTTGGCAAGCGTCTGGTTGGCGTTGCCGGAGATGAGTTTAGGCTCGTCGGTGGCAGGCATGGACGTGTCCCCAGGTTCCCGGTCGCAGAGAGGATGACGGTTTCGTGACCCTTGCCCCCGCTTAGCATTGCGGTACGGTCAATGCTAGACGCCAAAGCGGGGCGCACCGCCCCCGACATGCGCTCAGGAAGGGATCCCATGCCGCAGATCGACTACTATTTCTCGACGCTCTCTCCCTTCGCCTATCTCGCCGGAACCCGGCTCGAGGAAATCGCCGCGCGCCACGGCGCGGATGTCGTCTACAAGCCGCTCGACATCCTGGCGCTCTTCGCCCGGACGGGTGGCACGTCGCCGGCCGAGCGGCACCCGGCGCGGCAGGCCTACCGGCTGCAGGAACTGCGCCGGCAGGCGGCGAAGCACGGGATGGCGATCACCCTGCAACCGGCGCATTTCCCGACCAACGCCGCGCCGTCCTCCTATGCGATCATCGCCGCCCAGGCGGCCGGGGGCGGCGATACGGGCGCGCTCGTCCATGGTATCCTGCGGGCCTGCTGGGCCGAGGAGAAGGACATCGCCGCGGACGGCGTGATCCGGGAGTGCCTCTCGGCCGCGGGGTTCGACCCGGCGCTGGCCGACAGCGGGCTGCTCTCGGGGGCAGAGACCTACGCCGCCACGCTGGAGGAGGCGGTCGCGCGCGGGATTTTCGGCGCGCCCTTCTACGCGGTGGGCGACGAGCTGTTCTGGGGCCAGGACCGGCTGGAGGATCTCGACCTGCATCTCGCCGGCAAGATCTGACCCCCGCGGTCCTTGCCGGACCGGTTCAGCCCCGGATCAGGGACAGGAAACGGTCCGTCGACTCGAGGCTCGCGGACCAGTCGCAGACGAGCCTTGCGGTCAGGATCTCGTCCCCGGGTCCGTCGAGCGGCTGATCGAACGGCCAAAGATAGTATTGTGCGCCCGCCTCCTGCGCGCGGCGGTGCCCGGCGCGCGGCCAGCCGGCGAAGATCATGTTGGCCTCGACGGGATGCAGAACCTCGGCGTCGGGGATCGCGCGCAGCCCCTCTGCCAGGCGGCTGGCGGACTCGTTGGCCGCGACCGCGTTGCGCAGCCAGAGGTCGTTTTCCAGGTAGGCCGCCATCTGGGCGGACAGATAGCGGTGCTTGGAAAACAGCTGCGCGCCGCGCTTGCGCCGCAGCTCGAATTCCCAGGCCCTGGCCGGGTCGAAGAAGATCACCGCCTCGACGCCCATCAGCCCGTTCTTGGTGCCGCCGAAACTGACCGCGTCGATCCCGGCTTTCCAGGTCATCTCGGCCGGCGAACAGCCGAGCGTGACCAGCGCATTGGCAAAGCGTGCCCCGTCGAGATGGCAGGCCATGCCGTGCGCACGCGCGATCCCGGTCAGCGTGGCGATTTCGTCGGGCGTGTAGACCGTGCCAAGCTCGGTCGCCTGGGTGATGGTCAGGGGGCCGCGCTGCACGCCGTGCACGCCCTTCGTGCCCGTCTCGGCGATGGCGGTTTCGAGCGCGGCCGGGTCGATCTTGGCCCCGGCCCCGTCCACGAGGGTCAGCTTGGCGCCACCGGTGTAGAATTCCGGGGCACCGCATTCGTCTTCCTCGACATGGGCGACCCGGTGGCAGAAAATCGCCTGCCAGGGGTCCGCCAGCGTGGCCAGCGCCAGCGCGTTGGCGCCGGTCCCGGTCGCCACGAGGTAGACGGCGGCCTCCGGGGCCTCGAAGATCTCGCGGATCTTCGCCTTGACCCCTTCCATCAAGGGGTCGGCGCCGTAGGGCATCATGTAGCCTTCATTGGCGCGCGCGAGCGCCTCCAGCACCTCTGCCGGCACCGGGCCGGTATTGTCCGAGGCGAAATGCATCTCAAGGGTCCTCTTCGATCACGTAGTCTTCCAACTCGTCCTCGGTGACCTCGAATTCCGGCACGATGCGTCCCCGCATCGAGATCCCGGCGTCGTGCACCGAGTCCGGATCACCCGAGACCAACGGGTGCCAGTCGTAAAGCGGCTTGCCCTCGTACAGCAGGCGGTAGGCGCAGGTCGCGGGCATCCAGTAGGCGATGTCGGCGATGTTGCCGGGGGTCAACACCACGCAGTCGGGCACGAGTTGCTTGCGGATCTCGTATTGCCCGCACCGGCAGGTCTCGTCGTCGAGCAGCCGGCAGCCCACGCAGGTAAAGGCAACCTCGGCGGTCTCCGCGTCCTCCAGCTTCAGAAGGCAGCACTTTCCGCAGCCGTCGCAGAGCGCCTCCCACTCGGCCGGGCGGAGCTGGTCGAGCGGGATTCGTTCCCAGAAGCGGGCCCGCAGGCCCTTGTCTGCGCGCGGGTCGGTCATGGGCGGCAGACTGTCGCCAATCCGGGCCGAAGAAAACCCCGTTCAACCATGCGGGGCCAGCAGCCGGCGAGCCTCGGCGCAGTCGGCGTCCATCTGGGCGACCAGCGCGTCCAGGTCGTCGAATTTCAGCTCGGGCCGCTGGAAGGCCACCAGCGCGACCGACAGTTCCTCGCCATAGAGATCGCCGGAGAAGTCGAAGAGAAAGACCTCGAGGTTCGGCTTGTTCTCGCCGAACATCGGCCGGACACCGATCGAGGCCGCGCCCTGGTAGCTGCCGGCATAGGGGCCTGTCAGAACGTCCACCAGAACGGCATAGACGCCGAACCTGGGGGGGTGCAGTTCGTCGATGGCGATATTCGTGGTCGGGTAGCCCAGTTCGCGGCCACGCTGGTCGCCGCGGATCACCGGGCCGTCGATTCGGTGCCAGTGTCCGAGCATCCGGGCGGCATCCGCGGGCCGCCCTTCCGAGAGCGCGTTGCGGATCGAGGTCGAAGACACCTGGCCGGTCGCGTCAGAGATCAGCGCCGCCTCGGTCACGCCGAAGCCGCAGGCGGCCCCGAGNTCGCGCAGCAGTGCCACGTCGCCGGACCGCCCCTTGCCGAANCGGAAATCCGCGCCGACGACGACGTGGCGCAGCCCGAGCCCGTCGCAGAGCACGTTGCGCGCGAATTCCTCGGCGGTCAGCGACGAGAGCGCGGCGTTGAAGTTCAACTCGTAGAGCAGGTCGACGCCGAGCTTTTCCAGCCGGTGGGCGCGGGCCTCGGCATTCATCAGCCGAAAGGGCGGGGCGTCTGGCGCGAAGAAGCGGCGCGGATGCGGCTCGAAGGTCACGACGCCCAGCGGGCAGCCGAGGCGCGCGCCCTCGGCCCGGGCGAGGTCGATCACCGCCCGGTGTCCCAGGTGCACGCCGTCGAAATTCCCGATGGCGGCAGAGGCGCCACGGTTCTCGGCGGCGACGTATTGATAGTCCCGGATCGTCCGCATGGGGACTGACCTATCGCCGGTCCCGGCGGCGCGCAAGCCGCGATGCGCGTCAGTCGAACTTGGCCGAGGGCGCGAGCACGACGGCCTCGCCCTTGAGGACCTTCTTGCCGTCGACGAGGCAGCGGCAGTCGAGCGTGACACGCCGCTTGGCGTGGTCGATCCCGGTGACCTCGACCTCGGCCAGAACGGTGTCGCCCGGGCGCACGGGGGCGAGGAATTTCAGGGTCTGGCCCATGTAGACCGTGCCGTGCCCGGGCAGCTGTTCGCCGATCACGGCCGAAATCAGCCCGGCGGTCAGCATGCCATGGGCGATGCGCCCCTCGAAGATCGTGTCCTGCGCGTAGCCATCGTCGAGATGCACCGGGTTCCGGTCGGTGGAGACCTCCGCGAAAAGCTCGATGTCACGGTCGGTGACCTCCTTGCGCAGGTAACGCGTCATCCCGATCTCGATATCCTCGATGCAGATCGTTCCGCGGGGCAGGTTGTCCAACATCTGACCTCTCGTCCGGCCGGGCGGCACAGGGCCGCGTGAGTAATAATGGGCCATTTTCAGGCCCGCGATTGGAACTTTATTACTTTGCAGGCGCAGAAAATCAAGAGGGAACTGCCCCGCCGCGCAACTTGCCGCAGGGGCGAGGGCGTCGCTGGGACGGGACGCTCAGCGCAGGTGGCCGATGCTGTAGTCGGGGCTTTGCTGCGCCTCTGCCAGATAGGCCTCGAGCCTGTCCGGGTCGGGCTGGCGGTCGGTGCCGGTCTCGGCGCGGGCCAGCCCGCCGCTGATGAAGAGGCTGTCGAGGTTCTCGCCGGTCGCGCCCTGGATATCGGTGGCGATCCCGTCCCCCATGCAGAGGATCCGGCTTTCGTCCACGGGGCCATCGAGCGCCCGCAGCCGGCGCCGCGCGAGATCGTAGATCGGCGGATGCGGCTTGCCGAAATAGAGGCTCTTGCCGCCCATCTCGGTGTAGAGCTGCGCCAGCGCCCCGGCGCAGAAGATGCGCTTGTCGCCCCGGTCGACCACGATGTCCGGGTTCGCGCAGAGCAGCTTCATGCCGGCATTCTTGGCATAGAGCAGCTGCGCCCGGTAATCCTCGGGCGTCTCGGTCTCGTCGTCCTCGAGCCCGGTGCAGACGATACCTTCGGCCTCGGTCAGCGGCACGCGCGTGATCCCGACCTCGTCGGTGATGTCATCGGCCGTGTCCGCGAAGAACGACTCGTCCACCGGCGGACCCATGTGATAGACGCGCCTGCCCACCGCGCCCCGCATCATGCCCGCCTGCGCCGAATCGCCCGACGAGGCGATATCGTCCCAGGTCGCGCGCGGCACGCCGATCTTTTCAAGCTGGCGGATGACGGCCGCGCGGGGCCGCGGCGAGTTGGTCAGCAGCACGACCTTGCCGCCGCCCGACTTGAACCGCTCCAGCGCCGCGACGGCGTCGGGGAAGGGGCGATAGCCGTCATGCAGGCAGCCCCACAGATCGACGAAGAGCGCGTCGTAGCGGTCCGAGATGTCGTCCAGCCGTTCGATGATGCGGGTCACGGGCAGGCTCCGGGCAGGGCAGGGGAAAGGCGCCGCACCGCGCGGCGCCCTGTTGGACCGTCTGGCCGGCTCAGAGTGCGAGGACCGGGACGATCTGTTTCTTGCGGCTGACGACGCCGGGCAGCACGACCATGTCGCCGGAGACCTCTGCGTCGAAGCTCTTCTCGGCGACGGTCTTCACGGTGTCGTTCGGAACCAGCAGCGTCGCCTCGCTTTCGAGGATGTCGACGACGAAGAGCAGCACCTCGTCGACGCCGTCCTCGGCCGCCACGTCCGTCATCGCCGCCATGAGCCCGTCCTTGCGGTCGAGCACGGTGGCCGGGCTCGTGGTCTCGAGCACCGAGACGCGGAACTTCTTGCCGCCCACCTCGTACTGCTTGGAATCCATCCGCAGAAGCTCGGCGTCGGAGAAGGCCGAGACGTCCGACTTCGCCGCGAACATCTCGGCGGCGTAGTCGGCGATGGTCACGCCGAGCTCGTCGGCCAGTTTCATGGCCAGGGCGCGGTCGGTCATGGTCGTCGTGGGCGAGCGGAATTCCAGCGTGTCGCTGAGGATGCAGGACAGCATCAGCCCCTTGATCTTGTCGGGCATCTTGCCGGCCTCGGCGCCCATCAGGTCGTTCATGATGGTCGCGGTGCAGGCCACCGGCCGGATCGTGATATTGATCGGGCCGCGGGTGGTCAGCCCCCCGGCGAGAAGGTGATGGTCGATCACCTCGATCACGCGCGCATCGTTGATGCCGTCGGGCAGTTCGGCGGGATTGTTGGTGTCCACCACCACGACCTCGTCCTCGGCGGCGACACCGTCGATGATCTCCGGCTGGTCGAAGCCCCACCGCTCCAGCACGAACTTCGCCTCGGTGTTCGGGTCGCCCAGCAGCTTGGGCTCGGCCGGCATGTCGCGCAGTTCGCTCAGGTACCAGGCCCAAATGATGGGCGAGCCGGTCGCGTCCGTGTCGGGGGCCTTGTGGCCGAATACCTTGATCATTGTGGTCCGTCCGTATTTGGAATGGGCTCTAAATCGTCGCCGTTATAGGCAGCGCGCCGGGGCTTGTCACCCGTGCGGCCCGGCCGCGCGCGGCTTTTTTCGCCCCCGTCCCGACGGCCCGGGAAAATCCGCACCGAACGGAGTTGACAGCGCGTGGCGCTTTGCCTATCTGCGGCCTGTTAGCACTCAGAGGTGGTGAGTGCTAACAGGAGGAACGACCACCTGTGACAGTGGAACCCTTGAACGAAGGAGCGTTCTGAGATGGCATTCAAACCGTTGCACGACCGTGTTCTGGTCCGGCGCGTCGAAAGCGACGACACGACCAAAGGCGGCCTGATCATTCCCGACACCGCCAAGGAAAAGCCCCAGGAAGGCGAAGTCGTCTCCGTCGGGGCCGGCGGACGTGACGAAGACGGCGAGCGCATCGCACTGGACGTGAAGGCCGGCGACCGCATCCTCTTCGGCAAATGGTCTGGCACCGAAGTCCAGATCGAAGGCGAAGACCTGCTGATCATGAAGGAAAGCGACATCCTCGGCGTGATCGAGTGATCCGTCGCCCTTAAACACAACCGACAACCAGGAGCAATCAAAGATGGCTGCTAAGGACGTCAAGTTCGACACAGATGCCCGCAACCGGATGCTTCGCGGCGTGAACATCCTCGCGGACGCCGTGAAAGTGACGCTGGGCCCGAAAGGCCGCAACGTCGTCATCGAGAAATCCTTCGGCGCGCCCCGGATCACCAAAGACGGTGTGACGGTCGCCAAGGAAATCGAACTCGAGGACAAGTTCGAGAACATGGGTGCGCAGATGGTCAAGGAAGTGGCCAGCCGCACCAATGACGAGGCCGGCGACGGCACCACCACCGCCACCGTTCTGGGCCAGGCGATCGTCAAGGAAGGCATGAAGGCCGTCGCCGCCGGCATGAACCCGATGGACCTGCGCCGCGGCATCGACCTCGCCGTCGACAAGGTCGTCGAGCAGATCCAGAACGCCGCGCGCCCGGTGAACGATTCCGCCGAGGTCGCCCAGGTCGGCACCATCTCGGCCAACGGCGAGCACGCGATCGGCCAGCAGATCGCCGACGCGATGCAGAAGGTCGGCAACGAGGGCGTCATCACCGTCGAGGAGAACAAGGGCCTCGAGACCGAGACCGAGGTGGTCGAGGGGATGCAGTTCGACCGCGGGTACCTGTCGCCCTACTTCGTGACCAACCCCGACAAGATGATCACCGAGCTCGAGGACTGCATGATCCTCCTGCACGAGAAGAAGCTTTCTTCCCTGCAGCCGATGGTGCCGCTGCTCGAGTCGGTCATCCAGAGCCAGAAGCCCCTGCTGATCATCGCAGAGGACGTGGAAGGCGAGGCCCTGGCCACGCTCGTGGTCAACAAGCTGCGTGGCGGCCTGAAGATCGCCGCCGTCAAGGCGCCGGGCTTCGGTGACCGTCGCAAGGCCATGCTGCAGGACATCGCCGTCCTGACCGGCGGCCAGGTGATCTCGGAAGATCTCGGCATGAAGCTCGAGAACGTCACCATGGACATGCTCGGCCAGGCCAAGAAGGTCTCCATCACCAAGGACGAGACGACCATCGTCGACGGTCTCGGCGAGAAGGCCGAGATCGAGGCGCGCGTCGCCCAGATCCGCCAGCAGATCGAGGAGACCACCTCGGACTACGACCGCGAGAAGCTCCAGGAGCGCCTGGCCAAGCTCGCGGGCGGCGTCGCGGTGATCCGCGTCGGCGGTGCGACCGAGGTCGAGGTGAAAGAGCGCAAGGACCGCGTCGATGACGCCCTGAACGCGACCCGTGCGGCCGTGCAGGAAGGCATCGTCGTCGGCGGCGGCGTGGCGCTCGTCCAGGGTGCCAAGGCGCTCGAGGGCCTCACCGGCGTCAACTCCGACCAGAATGCCGGCATCATGATCGTGCGCAAGGCGCTGGAGGCGCCGCTGCGCCAGATCGCCGAGAACGCCGGCGTCGACGGCTCGGTGGTCGCGGGCAAGATCCGCGAATCCGACGATCTCAAGTTCGGCTTCAACGCCCAGACCGAGGAATACGGCGACATGTTCGAGTTCGGCGTGATCGACCCCGCGAAGGTCGTGCGCACCGCGCTCGAGGACGCCGCCTCGGTGGCCGGCCTGCTGATCACGACCGAGGCCATGGTCGCGGACAAGCCGCAGAAGGAAGGCGCCGGTGCCGGCGCCGGTGGCGGCATGCCCGACATGGGCGGCATGGGCGGCATGATGTAATCTGCCTGCCCGCCATGGCAGAACGACGGAAAGGGGGCCNTCGGGCCCCCTTTTTTTCATGGACGGCGCGGCTGTGCCGGCGCTGCCAGGGGCGGCAGAAGCGCATGGCGCATGCGCGCGGGTCTTGATCTGGCTCATGCCGGGAACAATCCCGATGCGATATCGTTAGATATCAAAAATTGGGGTTAAATCATGTTTCAAATTCTTTTGACCATGTTTTGCGCGCTTGCTCTGGCCGCGCCGCTTTCGGCGCAGACCGACAGCGAACGCCGGACCTTCGGCGACGACGTCTTTCTTGCCGGCGAGGACGTGATCCACGCCGGGACCGGTGCCGACGATGCCTTTCTCGCGGGCGATGGCGTCACGCTGGAGGCCGCGATCACCGGGACCGCGCATATGGCGGGCCGGCGTCTGTCGGTTCTGGGCGAGGTCGGCGGCGATCTCTACGCCGCCGGGATGGATATCCTGCTGGGCGCGCCCATCCGCGGCGACGCCACGGTCGCGGGCTACGATATCCGCGTCGATCGCGCCGTGGGCGGCGATCTGCGGGCGGCCGGAACATCGGTGCATGTCACGGGACCGGTCGCGGGCTATGCGCTGCTGACCGGCGAGGCCGTGACGATCGCGGGCCGGATCGACGGCGACGTCGAGGTCAGCGCCGGGACCATCGCCTTCGGCGCCGACGCCGAGATCGCCGGGACGCTGACGCTCCATCACGAGGATCCGGCCTCGGTGGAGGTGCCGGCCGGCGTCCTGCCGGCGGAGCGGATCACGCGGCGGACGCTTGAGGACTGGGAGCACGGGCCGCGCGATTTCGCCCCGGTCGGCTGGGGCGCGGTGATCGCCGGCTTTCTCGGCAGCGTGCTGGCGGTCGGGCTGATCGCGACCCTGGTGGCCGCCATCGTCCCGCAAGGCTTGGCGCGGCTGCGCGAGCAGGCGCTCGGCCAGCCGTTCCGGACGCTCTGGATGGGTTTCCTGACGCTCTCGGTTCTCTCGGGGGCGGCGATCCTGCTGGCGGTCACGGTGATCGGCATCTTCGTCAGCCCCGCCGCCGTGCTGGCCGCGCTGGCCGTGGGGTTCGCCGGCTATGTCATCGGCGCCTATGCCTTCGGCGTCGGGCTTCTGGGCGCGTTCGGCCGGGCGGCGCCTGACAGCATCGGCGACCGGGCGCTTGCGGCCTTCANCGGGGCGCTCGCCACCGGACTCGTCACGCTGATCCCGCTTCTCGGCTGGGTCTTCGCCATGGCGCTGACGCTGCTCGGGACGGGCGCGCTCGCCGTGCGGGTGCTGCGGCCGGCTTTCTTCACCGAACGGGCGGCCTGACGCCGGGTCATCCGGCCGGGATGTCGCAATCCCGGCCCGTCCCGCCTATCTGGGGACCATGCGCGCGGTCGTAGTGATTCTCTTTCTCGGTCTGCCGGCAGGGCCGGCCGTGGCGGACTGCGTGGTCCTCCTGCACGGTCTGGCGCGCAGCTCGGCCTCGCTCGTCGTCATGGAACTGTCGCTGGAACAGGCGGGCTACCGAACGGTGAACCGCAGCTATCCCTCCACCGATGCAACGGTGGGTCGACTGGCCCTGGCCGCCATCCCCGAGGCCCTCGCCGCCTGCGGCACCGAGCGCCCGGTGCATTTCGTGACCCATTCGATGGGCGGGCTGCTCGCCCGGGCTTACCTGCAGGATCGAGAGATTGCGGGCCTGGGCCGGATCGTGATGCTGGCGCCCCCGAACCAGGGCTCGGCACTGACCGACGAGATGCGCGACTGGCCGGTCATCGCGGATCTCCACGGCCCGGCCTTCGACCAGCTCGGCACCGGGCCCGGCAGCCTGCCGAACCGGCTCGCCCCGGTGACAGCGGCCGAGATCGGGGTCATCGCGGGCAGCGTGTCGCTGAACCCCGTTCTGTCGGAAATGATCCCGGGCGCCGATGACGGCAAGGTGTCCGTCGCCAGCACCCGCCTCGAGGGCATGGACGACCACATCGTCCTGTCCGTCAGCCATACCTTCATGATGAACAACCCGCTCGTCATCGCGCAGGTGCTGACCTTTCTCGAGACCGGCCGCTTCGAGCACGGGCTCACCCTGGGCGAGGTGATCCAGCGCCAGTTCACCGGCAGGTGACGGATCGGCCCGCCCCGGCCGCGCCTGCGGGGTGCAGGTGCCCGAGCGGCGCGGGAAAGGCGTCGGCGCCTAGCGCGACACCGGACCCAGGACCCGGTTCACATGGCCCATCTTGCGGCCCGGCCGCGTCTCGGCCTTGCCGTAGAGATGCAGCGCGGCGGCCGGGTCGGCGGCATGGGCCGGCACGTCGTCCATGTCGTCGCCGATCAGGTTCAGCATCTCCACGTCGGCATAGCGGGACCCGTCGCCGAGCGGCCAGCCGGCGATGGCCCGGATATGCTGCTCGAACTGGTCGACGGTGCAGCCCTGCTGCGTCCAGTGGCCGGAATTGTGCACCCGCGGTGCGAACTCGTTGACGACGAGCCCGCCCGGTGTGACGAAAAGCTCGAGCCCCAGCACGCCGACATAGTCGAGCGCGTTCAGCAGGCGCCCCGCCGCCAGCACCGCATCGGTGCGCCGGGCCTCGCTCAGCTGCGCCGGCACCGTCGTGCGGCGCAGGATCCCCTCCTCGTGGACGTTCTCGCCCGGGTCGAAGCAGGCCACGCGCCCGTCCAGCCCGCGGGCCCCGATGACGGAGACTTCGGCGGTGAAATCGACGAAGCCCTCCAGCACGGCCGGCGCGCCCGCGATGGCCGCGAGCGCCGCGGCGGCGTCATCTGGCGCGGCCAGCCGTGCCTGGCCCTTGCCGTCAT
>PR_CR_10_Liq_1_inCRDRAFT_1001637_pt1 | contig 12303 bp, 9 predicted proteins | sample PRCRCaboRojoPR_3_FD_10241 | JGI IMG/M metagenome (IMG submission 10241) | reverse complement strand
AGGCACGCGCATCGAAGTGGTGATCGTTCCCGAGGCGCTGCCCTACCCGCCGCAGGTCTTCGCCGCAGTCCTGCGCCGTTTCTTCGCTGGTTTCGTCAGCTATGACCGCTTCTTCCAGCTCGTCCTGCGCCCGCGCGGCCAGGCCGCGCCGCTGGTCAGCTTTGCCAAGATCCACGGGAGCCAGCCATGTCTGTAAGTCCCGAGGAGCAGGCGTTGCTGGCTGACTTGGCACCGGTGCAGGCGGTGAGGCTGGCATTGCCGCAGGCGCTGCGCGCGCTTGACGCTGCGCCTTTCGACATATTCCCCGACGGCACCGCCGAAACTGGTCCGGTTGATACGCGCGGGGTGATCGCGTGCGAGAGCGGGACCGAGGGAGTGGCGCTGCGCGGCGGCCCGCTCTCGGGCTTTGACAGCGCGCTTCCCGATTACCTGCAGGCCGCGCTGCAAGCCGGGATGCATGCCGAAGACCATGCTTTGCGCGATTTCCTTGGTATTTTCGATCGTCGACTGATGGCACTCAGCCTCGCTGCGCAAAAGGCCTCAATCCTTGTTTTGGCGAAAGATGCCGCGGGGAACGACGGTGCGGCTACGCGGTTTGCCGCACTGACGCGGCTTTTGGGACGCGGTGCGGGCACGCCCGAGGACATACAGCTTCTGCTGCCGCTGCTGGCCCGCGCGCGCGGGCTTGAAATGCTGCGCCGCATCTTGGCCTGGCGCAGCGGCCGGACGGTGAGGGTCAGTGCGCGTTTTGATATGCGCGCACCCATCGACCCTGACAACCGTTCGCGCCTGGCTTGCCCCGATGGCAAGACCAACCGGCTGGGTCAAAGTACCGTTCTGGGCCGCTTCGGGCATCCGCAAGCGGGGCGGCTGTCGGTGGCGCTGGTCTGTCCGAGCGCTGCAGATCTCGATGCGCTTTCGCAAGATACGGCGCTTCTGAACGAAATCCGGCGCCTCACCATCGATTACCTGCGAGAGCCCGCCGCGGTGGTCTTCCATGCCCGCATCGCGCGGCGCGAACTCGCCCGGCCTCGGCTGTCAGCGCGTGGCGGGGGGCATCGCCTGGGGCCTTACGGCGTGCTCGCCCCCGAGGCCGCGCCTGCACGCAATACGCTTTTCAAACTTGCCGAGATCCGACCGGAGGGAACACAATGCCAAGCCTGACGAACCTGGTTGCCCGGTTGTCGCCGCCCCTGAAGACCGCGCTTGAAAATGCCGTAGGCGAAGCGATGCGGCGCAAGGCCGCCGCGGTCGAGCCATCGCATTGGCTGCGCCACGCAGTACTCGGCGGCGCCCCCGAATTGCAAGGCTTCCTTGAGCGTCAGGGTGTCGACCTGGAAGCCTTTGAACGCGAACTCGAGCGGCGCATGCCCCATGGCAGCGGGTCCGAGGCGCGGCAACCTACCATCTCGGGCTCGCTCACCCGGCTGATCGAACAGGCTTGGCTGATTGCCTCGGTCGATTTTGGCCATAGCGCGGTTGGGCCCGAAACCCTGCTCCTTGCGTTGCTTGCGCCGGGTCCGTTGGGCGTACGGGCCGAGGCTTACGAGGCGCTCGCGCCACTCTCGACCGATGCGCTGCGCGCCTTCGCCGAAGAGCGTGGTATGCCGGCCGCCCCGGCCGCCGGCAAGGGCTTGACCGCTGACACGGCACGGCCAAGCGGCGGGGCCGGGCAGGGCGGCGGCGCGCTGGCCCAATACACTGTCAACCTCACGGCGCTGGCGCGTGAGGAGAAGCTTGACACCGTGCTCGGCCGAACCGACGAGATCGCCAAGGCGATCGACGTTCTGCTGCGCAAGCGCCAGAACAATCCAATTCTCCTCGGCCCGCCGGGGGTGGGGAAGACAGCTATCGTCGAAGGGCTGGCATTGAAAATCGCCGCGGGCGAGGTGCCCGATCAGTTGCAGGGGGCCGACCTCGTGTCGCTCGACATGGGACTGTTGCAGGCCGGGGCCAGCGTGAAGGGCGAGTTCGAAGAACGGCTCAAGAATGTCCTCAAGGAAGTGCGCGCCTCGGAAACCCCGATTGTCGTTTTCATCGATGAGGCGCACACGATGATCGGTGCGGGCGGCACCGAGGGGCAGAACGATGCCGCCAACCTGCTCAAGCCGGCGCTGGCGCGGGGCGAGTTCCGCACAGTCGCTGCCACCACCTTCGCCGAATACAAGAAGTATTTCGAAAAAGACCCGGCGCTCTCGCGCCGTTTCCAGCCGATCACCGTGGGTGAGCCCGCCCCCGAGGCGGCGGTGAACATCCTGCGCGCGGTGGCTGAGGGGCTTTCACAGCATCACGGCGTGTTCATCCGTGAAGAAGCGGTAAAAGCGGCGGTTGACCTGTCGGTGCGATTCATGCCCGCACGGCGCCTTCCCGACAAGGCGATCAGCGTGCTCGATACAGCCTGTGCGCGGGTGGCGCTGTCGCAGCATGCGCGCCCGGTTCAGATCGAGCATCTCGAAGAGCAGCTGCGCTTTGCCGAGGCCGAGCTTGAGAAATCACGTACCGATGCGCGCATGTTCGGCGACGGGCTTTTCGATGGTAGCGAACTTGAAGGTACGATCGCGGAGCTTTCGGACAGCCTTGAGGGCCGCGTGGAAATGTGGGAGGGGCAGAAAGAACGGGCCGAGCGCCGCCTTGCTGCCGCCCGTGCCGCCGCCGATACCGAGGCCGAGCCCGAAGCGGGCGCGGTTCTCAGCTCGGCTGAAGAGGTGGCACTGGCCGAGGAGGATCCCGAGATATTCGTGCATCCCTGGGTGACCGCCGAAACCGTTGCGGCCGTGATCTCGGACTGGACGGGCGTGCCCGTGGCCAGCCTAAAGGGCAGCGAAGCTGAGCGCCTTTTGGGCCTTGAAGACCGGTTAAAGGAACGGGTGATTGGGCAGGATGCGGCGATCGGGTCGATTGGCCGCGCGCTGAAGATCTCGCGCGCGGGACTGACCGACCCGCGCAAACCGATAGGCGTATTTCTGATGTGCGGCCCGTCGGGCGTGGGCAAAACCGAAACCGCGCTGGCGATTGCCGAACAGGTGTTCGGTGGGGAAGACGCGATCACCACCATAAACATGACCGAGTTCAAGGAGGCGCACAAAACCTCGATGCTGTTGGGCGCCACAGCCGGCTACGTTGGGTATGGTAAGGGCGGTGTGCTGACGGAGGCCATTCGCCGCCGGCCCTACTCGGTGCTGCTGCTGGACGAGATGGAAAAGGCCCATCCGGCCATTCATGACGTCTTCTTCCAGATCTTCGACAAGGGGCATATCAGCGACAGCGAAGGCCAGACCGTCGACTTTCGCAACACTATCATCATCATGACCTCGAATGCAGGTGGGGAGGAACTTCGCGCGTTCGTTGACGCGCAGCCCGCCCCTCCCGGTGCCGAGGAACTGGCCGGGCATCTGCGTCCGATCCTGCTTGATCATTTCAGCCCCGCCTTCCTGGGTCGGACCGAGGTGATCGCCTATCGCCCGCTCTCTGCCGAGGATTCCGGCAAGCTGGTCGAGATGCACCTACGCCGCATCGCCCGGCGCCTCGATGCGCAATACGGCGCCAGCTTCACCTGGAGCGCGGCATTCGTTTCGCATGTCGTGCGCGCCAATACCGACCCGCTGAGCGGCGGGCGCGCGCTTGAGGCGATCATCAACAACCGCCTCTTGCCGCGGCTTGCCGAGGCGTGCATCGCGCGGGTGATCACCGGCGCGCCGGTCAGCGCGGTGTCGGTCGGCCATGATGGCAGCGATATCACGCTGGAGGTGGCATGAGACGCGGCCTTCCCGCCTGCCTCATGCTGACATTGGGGCTGGCCCTGTTCGCCACGGTCCCGACGGCACGCGCGCAAGAGGTTTTGCGCCTCGCCACCCAGATCTTGCCACCTTACCAGATGGTGGTGGATGGCCAGATTGCCGGCATTGCCGTGCGCCGCGTGCAATGTGCGCTGGGGGCTATCGGAATGCCCTACGAGATCAGGGTAATGGATTGGTCGAAGGCCCAGCTTGGCACAGAGACCGGCGATTATGACGGGTTCTTTGCCGGCTCGGCCAACGCCGCGCGGGCGCGCTTTGCCACTCCCTCGGCGCCGGTGATATCGGAAGACCTGGCCTGGTACATGGCACGGGGCACAGAGATCGACCCGAACGACCCGTCCGACGCGCTGCGCGCGCGCTACAGCGCCAAGTTTGCCACCAGTAAATGGCTAAATCTCAAGCGCGAGGGCTACAACGTTGTCAAAAAGCCGCAAGACGCCGCCTCGCTGCTGAACATGCTGATGATGGGCGATATCGACGTAGCGCTCGAATACGAACTGATCTTCGAGCATTTCATGAAGGAACGTGGGGTCTCCGGCGACTCGTTTCGCAAGATCCCGCTGCGCCGCCAGAACATGAGCGTGCATTTCTCGAACGCTTACCTGCGTGCGAACCCCGTCTTTCTTGATCGTTTCAACACCGAACTCACCGATTGCGTGGCGAGGATCGAATGACGCTGAGCCTTCAAATCCTCGATATACCTGAGGCCGAAACCCTCGCGCGGCGCGACTACCACCTAGCCGGAGAGCGTATCGCGATTGGCCGCGATTTTGCGGCCGACCTCTGCCTACCCGATATTTCGGGCCAGCTTTCACGCACCCATCTCGTGCTCAGCCGCGCGGCGACGGGGGGGTGGCAGGTGCGTGATGTCAGCACCAATGGCAGCACACTCAACGGTTCCGCCCTGCCCACCGATACCCCAATGCCCTTGGCCGACGGTGATATTCTTGGCTTTTGCGGCTACCGCGTTCTGATCGGCTTCTGGGGCGAAGAAGACGTGTCTGTGGCTACACCGGCCGCGGCTACCCCGCCGCGCTTCGAGCCCGAGACCGACCCCGATTCCGATGGCCCCTTGCTGGCCGATGCCGAGATCGAAGAAGCGCTTCTGGTCAGCGACGATTTTTCCGAAGACCGCTTGGACAACCTGGATGCTCTGATGTTTGACCCCTTCGCCGACGGTCCCGGCCTGCGTGATAGCGCGGACGATCGGGTGCCTGCCACAACATCCGGCGAAACCGGCGAGACCGAACCGCCGCAGGCCGTCACAGCAACCGAGATTGCTCTAAGGGGAGGTTCTTCCGACATTGTCGACTTGGTCATGCGTCTGCGCGAAGAAGCCGACCACTACGGTCGCCGCTACAAGGAAGATGCCGCCGAGGCGATGGCCCGCGCGATTGACCGCTTCCTCGCCGAGATCGATCCGGAGACGCTCGAACCCGAGTACAACAGCTACATGTCGGGCTGGGCGAGCCGCAAGAAACGCTTCTGGCAAATCCACAAAAAACAGTTCGCCCGCAAGCGCGAGAGCGGCGAGTTTCGCCGTAGTTTCCTTGCCCTCTTCGCAGAGGAGATGCGCCGCCGATGATCGTGCCGTTCTGCCCCCTGCCGCGCCGCGCGGCGCTGGCCCTCGTGGCCGCGGGTGCGCTGATGGCCTGCGCCACCCCACCCGAGAAGCCCCTCCCGGTGAACAAGACACTTGTGGTCGAGGCGGGTCCGCGCATCAACGAGTACAACAACTCGGCCAACCCCATCGTGCTGCGGCTCTATCAGCTTTCCAGTCGCTCCGAAATCGAGGCGGCAGGGTTTTGGGATATCTTTAACGAGGCCGATGAGCGCCTTGCCGGGGCCATCATCGACCGCGTCAGCCTCTCGCCTCTCTACCCTGGCGAACGGAGGCTGGTCGCCATCGATCTTGAGCCCGACACGCTTTACCTCGGCGCTTTTGCCGAGTTCGCCGATTACGAGGCGCAGCAATATCTCGATGCGATCCCGATCGACGCGGAAACGCTTGATCGAGGCATAACCGTGGCGATTGGCACATCGGGGGTAGCCCTTCGGTACCGCGATACCCGCGGCGAAACAGTTGATGCGCCGCCGCCCAAGCCGGGCTTGTTCAAACGCGTCAAGACAATGCTCTTTGGAGGGGAAGCATGACAACCCATGGTATCGTCTGGACCGAGGGCATGTTCATTGCGCCTCAGCACTTCCAGCATTCTGACATGGCGGCGCGCGCCTATGCCGACGCGGTTGCGCAACTTCCGCTCGCGGCGGGTGATCACGGCGTGAGTGAGCTTGAGATCAATCTTGATGCGCTCAATATCGGTAAGGTCGCGCTGCGACAGGCGGCCGGGGTGTTCCCGGACCGGGCCTTCTTCCGGCTGTCCGAGGAACTGGTCATCGACATTCCAGATGGGTGCGTGGGCGAAACCGTGTACCTCGCGCTGCCGCTTGCGGTTTACGGAGCGGCGCAGGTAGGGGCGCCCGGTGAGCGTACGCGGCTGGCCCGGCGCCCGAGGGAGTTGCGAGACATTGCCGAGCCGGGCAATGCCCCGATTGAGGCCGAACTGGCAGAGCTCGGCGCCTGCTTGTTGCGCGAGTCGGAAGACCTTGCCGGGTTCGCCACCATCCCGGTGGCCCGCGTGCTTGAAAAGGGCAGCGATGGGCGCGTCGTGCTCGATCGCCGCTTCATGCCCCGCGCACTGTGTCTTGGCGCGGCACCGCGTCTGGGCGAGCGACTGGAAGAGATCATCTCGTTGGCGCGCCAGCGCGCGGCCAATGCCGCAACCCGCGTTGCCTCCGATATTGACACGCGCTCGGAAGCCTCGCTTCTGACAGAGCGGCTTGAACTGCTCACGCTCAACCGCTGGCTTGTGGTGCTGCAAAACGCGGCGGCCACACCACGCTTCGCCCCTCGCGCGTTGCACGCAGCGTTGGCCCAGCTTCTGGTCGAACTCGAGGCGCTGGTTGGTTCGGCGGCCGATCCCGAGTTGCTTTTCAATCCGCTCGACCTGGCTAGCTGTTTCGAGCCCCTGATTGCTGGGCTGCGCCGCCGTCTCACGTTGGAACGGCAAAGCGATGTCGTCGCGCTGGACTGGAACTCCGAACTGTTTGAAAAGCGCCGCTTGCTGCGCGTCGTTGTGCCCGCCCGGCACCTGGCGGAAAATCGCCGCCCGGTGCTGGCGGTTGCCGCCCCCGAAGGTGCCCGTGCGCTGGCCGAGACGGTGCCGCTTGCGGCCAAGCTGGCCGGGCTCTCGGCGATGCCCGAACTTGTCACACGCGGCCTGCCGGGTGTCGAGCTTCGCCCGATGACGACCGCGCCGGCCGAGTTGCGCATGCGGGCCGATGCCGCCTTCTTCGAGGTCAACACCGCCAGCCCCCTGTGGAAGCAGTTCCTGGAAAAGCGTGAGGCGCTCGCGCTGCATGTCGACAGCCGCATTCCCGCGCTCGAGGCCACCCTCTATCTGCTGGGTTGAACGCCGTGACCGACCACGAAAACCCCACCATCACGCTGACACCCACCGGTGTTGCCCCAGGTCCACGCCGCCGCGCCGCGCCGGGCGAGTCGGCGGCGGCCGTTGCCCTGTTCGAACAGGGCCTGGCCTCTCCACCCGGGCTGGAGAACCGGCTTATCGTCGCCTCGGCCGAGCTTCTCGCGGTATGTGGTACGCTGCGGCGCGTTGGACCCGGTGCCGATATCGCCGCGGCCCGTGCGGCGCTGGCGCGGGCGATCATCGAGTTAAAGTACCGCGTCGTGCGGCTTGATTATCCCCCTTCTGTGGCCGAGAACCTGTGTCTGCTTTTCGCCATCGTGATCGACGAGTTCGCCCTGCAAAGCGACTGGGGGCGTGAAAGCGGTTGGGAAAACCGCACGTTGGTGGCGGATCTCTTCGGTTATCGCGATGGCGGGGAACGGTTTTACCAGGTTGCGGAACGCGCGCTGTTACAACCCAGCGCGCTGGGCGAGTTCCTCGAGCTTATCTATATCTTTCTCAAGCTGGGCTATCGCGGGCGCTATGCCCGCGGTGGTGACCAGCAGAGGGACCGTCTGATCGACCGGATAGAGTCGGTTCTGCGCAGCTCGGCGGCACCATCCCAAGGGGCGGAGATGGGCATCCCCGCTGTCCCTGAGGCCAATGTGGCCGGCATGGCAGGCCGTGCCCTGCGCGAAACCCGTTCGCCCACCCAGGGGCTTTCAACCTGGCGCAAGCTCCTTCTTGCCGCAGGCGTGCTGGTACTGGCCTCGGCCGCGGTCTGGGGGGGGCGCGAGCAGATGATCGCGCGGGAAGGTACCCGGTTCGTCGAAATGGCGCGTGAGGCCGCGGCCGCCGGTCAGGTGGAATACGTGTACAGATCCGAAACTGGCGAAACGGTGAAGGAGGCAGGGCAATGAGCCCGCGCCAGCTTCGTCTCGGTTTCCTTGCGGGCCTCGCCCTTCTCGCGATTCTGGCATTGGGTCTGGTCGGGTTGTGGGGGTGGGGCGCGGTGCCCGGACGCATCGCCGTGTGGGCCGGTGCCGTGCTGGCAGGGGTTGCCGGTCTTTGGCTTCTCGGGGCCCTCGTGCTGCGCACCAGGCTGTGGCCGCCCGCGCCCGAGGTTGCAGAAGAACGCGCCGCGGTTGCCGCGCTGCGTCGCCTTGTGCGGCAGCTTCGGCCGCGGGCCCGCGCGATCAGCGNNAAGCCGCTGTCGGTGCCGTGGTACCTNGTGATTGGCGAGGGGCCNCAGCCGCATGCCCTTNTCGAACTGGGCTACGTGCAAGTGGGCCAGCCGGTGTCGGCCGGGGGGCTTATGGCCACCGCCTGGGCTGCGCCGCACGGTGTGGCGTTGCGCCTGGCACCGGAGGCTGGGACAGAGGCGGCAACGCCGACGCTTGCCGAGGCACTGTACAGGGTGTTGCGCGCCACCCGTCCCAGCCTTGGGCTGAATGCAGTGTTCGTCGAGGCCAGCCTTGCCAGGCTCGCCGCCGGAGGGAGTGCAGGCGGCGCCACGGTAACGTTGGCAAACCGTCTTGCCAACCGCGCAGGCGCGGCGCTTGGGGTCGACCTGCCGATTCACCTGTGGCTGACCGGGCTCGAAACGCTGCCAGACCTTGCGCGCGCGGCGCAGCTGACTGGGATGATCGCGCCCGAACGGCCCCTTGGCGGATTCCTTGACCCGGCCGCGGGCGACCTGCCGGCTCAGGTGGCGGCACTTTTCGACGAGATCATAGCTGGGTTCGATCGCGCCCGCATTGGTGCGCTTGAGCGCCAGTTGTCGCCCGAGTACTGTGCCGCGNTGGTCAATGCGCCGNTGCAACTNGCCTTGCTGCGCCACCAGCTGGTTGAGCGTGCTGTGCTTATGGCTCAGCCCTACCCGCCGCGGCAGACGCCGCTTGAACTCAGTTCGATCGTCTTCANCGGCGCAAGNGCCGCGCCCGATGTCANAGCAGATCCGCTTGGCNCGGGGGNCGTGGCGCGCTTCTTCGANGGTGCGGCGCTNGTTCCCAGCACCGCTCAGGCCGAGAGCAGCATCACCGCCCGTGCNGCTGCGCCACTCGCCGCGGCCTATCGCAGCGAGGCCTTCACCGCACGCGAGAACGCCGCTCGNGGGCTGCGCCGTCGGCTTCAGGGCGTTACGATTTCAGGNCTTCTGCTCGCNNTTGTCNCTANCTTCACCGGCCTCTCGGTCGAGAGCTACCTNGCACATCGTGCGGTGAACGCGCGTATGGAGAGNGCGTTCACCGAGTTTTACGATTCTGTCGGCGCCCTNGGCGTAACCTCCGACACGCTGGTACAGCGGGNGCTTCTTCTCGAGCAGNTGCGCANGGGGCTGACCGAGTATGACCGGCTCGATGCGCGGCTGCATCGCAGGGTGCTGCCCGACTGGTCAATGGCGCCGCTTTACCGTCAGCTCTACGAGACCGAACTTACAGGCGGGTTCCAGCTTTCGCTGCTTGATTACCTTGAGAAAGAGATGTTTGCCTACAATGCGCTGGGCGATGGGGTGACGCTGGTGAAGCTCGCCACGCTCGATGCCCAGTTCTTCGCGGACCAGCGCCGCCACGCAGCGCGCCTGAGCGACTACTTCATCACCTCGCTGGCCGAGCAGGGGGAGGCTTCGGCGCCGTTTCAGGAAGCGTTCGGGGCGCTGATGTCCGACCTGTTCGCGCTCAACCGTCCGCCGGCCGAGCGAAACGAGGAACTGCGCACGGTCGTGGCACAAACGCTGGTCGAGCTCGATACCGCTGACCTGCTTTACGCCACGCTTCTGCGCCGCCCCGGACTTGCTCAGCGGATAGATCTCACCGCACAGATCGGGCCACATTTCCCCGAGGTCTTCGCTCCGATGGGCGAAGCTGACAGCTTCCTGGTACGCCGGGCCTTCACAGCGGCGGGCTTCGCCGGGTTCTTCGACGCAGGCGAGGTGCGCGGCCTGTTCGACCTGGTAGAAACCTATGAAAGCGTGATCGGGTCGCTTGAACCGGGCGTTCGGGCAACGCTTTCGCGTCGCGTCGCGCAGCGCTACACAGCTGATTACATCGCCGCCTGGTCGGAGTTTCTCGGGGCGCTCAAGCTGCGGGAGGCCGAACACTGGACCGATGCGCAAATTCTTATGCGCGCGCTGACGAGCCCCGCAGACAACCCGGTCGAACGGGTATCCGCAGCACTGGACGAAAACCTTGCGCTTAGCTTGGCCGAGCCCACCCCGACATCTGGTGAGGCGCCCCCCGGGGCGTCGGCACCTTCGGATGATCCACCCGTGGCGGGCAACGAGGTGGAACTGGCCAACCTGGGAACCCCAGAGGCGGGGGCCGCGGCGAATATCCGCGCCGCCTTCCGTCCCTATCTCGATGCCACCCGTGCGCCCGATGGCCAGCGAAGCGAACTGGACCTCTTCCTTGACTATGCACGGGATCTCAGCCTGTGGGTCGAGACAGCGGCGAATGCCGCGGGCGGACCGGGACCGCACCTTTTTGCCGCCTACCAGAAGGCTGAAACCGCCAACCCGCTTTCGGTACTCGCCGCCTTTTCAAGCCGCTCGCAACTGGCGTTCGTGCGCGAATTCGGAAACGGGATTACCGCGATGATCGACCGCGCGGCGATGGGCTTCGTGCGCGACCATATCGACCGGGCCTGGGCCGAACAGGTGCGCGGTCCTTTCATGGAGGTTATGGCCGGGGCTTTCCCATTCGACCCGGCGGCCAGCACCGATGTGTCGCTCGAAGCCTTCACTGCAGCCTTCGCACCGGAAGGCACATTGGACGTCTTCACCAAGAACTACCTTGCCGGGTTCGTCACGCTGGATGGCCGCTTCCAAAACCAGTCGACCTTCCTCCCGGGGCCGCGAGTGGGGCTCAGCGCGGCAGCCAAGGCTGCGCTTACTCGCATCGCTGCGATACGGTCTACCATGTTCACCGAGGGCAAACCGTTTCTTTCCTTTCGCCAGCGCACGGGATTCATGCAAAACACCCTGAGCCGTCTTGAAATAAGCGCTGGGCGCACGTTGCACCGCTTTACCCACGGGCCGGTGGTGTGGGAGGGACAGGAATGGCCAGCCGCCGGCCTGATCGACAATGACTTGACTTTGCGCGCCTATGCCCGCTCGCGGGCCGTGCTAGACCGTAATTATCCCGGCGTGTGGTCATGGTTCCGCCTCAGCGCCGACGGAGAAACCACGCTCAACCCGGAAGTGGGCGTGGCCGAGGCGCAATTTGCCACCGACCAGGGTGCGCTGGCGCTGCAGTTCGACACGGAAGGCGTGGCCAGCCCCTTCGTGCAAGGGTTCTTTTCGGGGCTTGTGCTGCCGGAGAGGGTGATAGCCGCGTCGCAGGAGTGAAACGGATCAGGGTCGCCATCGAGCGCTGACTTGCTGAAATGAAAGGAGGGGCCACGACATGGCATACAACAACCAGTACGAGTTCATCGTGGATTTCAAGAATGCCTGGGATGCGCCGGATGACGAGGCCATAACGGCCTATGTTTATTACTGTGCCGGCCTGCGATTGGGACGTGATGGCGTCGGGCTATCGATCGGACTCGTCGAGATGCTGAAGAAAAGTCCGGAATGGCAGGCCGGTGGCCCAAACGAGGCGGCGTCGGTACTGAGAAACCCGGAAAAGGGGAAGTTGTTCATTACCGACAAGCCCGATCTCTGGAAAATCCAGTTCAACGACGCGTTCATCTTGGGCGGGGTCCACAGCAAAGGACAGTTCAAGGCGCATAACACCGCCGATGTCGAGTCGACCTTCAAAAGCACCACAGAATTCGCGCGCTACGCTTTGGAGGGCTACAATCAGCTCGATTTCTATACAGATAACAAGGACTTTCCTTTGCGCGTGACACAGCGTGAAATGGCCGGGCTTATCATGTTCGGATACGACAACACGGTCTCCGGGAAGGACACGCTTTTCAATTGTGTCGATCCCGTCAAAGCCGATCAGGCGACTTGTCAAGCCTACAAGAACGGCGTGCCCGCATGGGAAGGGCGCTAGTGCATGGTTACGCTGCCCCCTGAGGCGGGGACAGGCGGG
>PR_CR_10_Liq_1_inCRDRAFT_1001636_pt1 | contig 12303 bp, 13 predicted proteins | sample PRCRCaboRojoPR_3_FD_10241 | JGI IMG/M metagenome (IMG submission 10241) | reverse complement strand
TCTGTGCTCGAAAACATGCACTGTGCCAAAACTTACCAAATCATGCAAATCAAAGAGTGCAACATTTTCGAAGGCCTTGACGAAGAGTCTTGGTTTAGGTCTCGCAAACTCATCATAGAAATGATCCTAGCCACAGACATGTCCAAGCATTTCGAAATCCTGGGAAAGTTCCGAACTCGGGTTTTGACTTTAGGGGACCTTAACTCCCAGGACAGCGAAGACAAAAACTCCATTTTGTCGATGGGCGTTAAGTGTGCTGACTTAGGCCATTCTGCTAAGTGCAAAGAACTCCACCAGAAGTGGACAGAACTTGTTTGTGAAGAGTTCTTCAAACAAGGCGACATAGAAAAGTCAAGAGGACTCCCTGTGTCGATGTACTGCGACAGAGAAACTACAGACGTTCCGAAAAGTCAAGCTGGGTTTATCAAAAACATTTGCTTGCCTCTTTTCGAAGTGTGGTGCACTTACCTAAGTTCGGAAGAGATCTACAACAACTGCTACCTCCAACTCAAAGAAAACCTCCAAATGTGGAAGGAAAAGTCCAAAAACCGCAGGTCCACTATGCAAGCAGTAAACAAACGCCCTTCCCAAGAGCCCCTTAAACCTATCCGCGAAATTGAAACACACAGACAATGCTTTACTTAAGTTACTTTAGCTTTTTAGGAGAACCGTTTACAGGCCTAGGCGGGGAGCCCTGACTGATGCTTTCTACAGTTGAGTGGATGATGCGGGAAGCCCTAACAGGAGTCATGCTGGGCGAGGGGGAACCAATGAACCTCGAAAGCGTCCTCATGCTCATAGGGTTACTTTCTCCCACAGCAACTTCTTGGCGTTCTAGTTCCAAAGGAGTGTACACCTCTATGAACTCTTCTATCCCAGTGTAGCCTCCCCCAACTCTTACCTTTATGCTCCCATTTTCGAGTCCAATAAACACTCTTTTTGTTCCGAAGTAGTACTCTCCTTCTTGTGTCCTTTTGAACCCTACGTGTATGGGCTCTTCTCGGGTGTTGAGGTACTCTGAAAGGGCTACGTCAATAGGGTCGTCTTGAACGGGGTAGTAGGGAGCTACTCTTTGTTTGATTTCAGACATGATTTGTTTGAGGTTCTCTACTTCGAAGTCCTTTTCGTTGATGCTGTTGATCATTAAGTTGAGTTTAGTTGATTCATCCAGCACAACTTGTGACTCGTTCATGACATAGTCAGTTCCGTTGTTAAGTGACTGCATGATAAGGTCTCTTCCGGTGCTATGAAGTCTGTGGAGCTTGCCTAAGTCATCAATTAGCTGTGCAAGGTCAGCTTTGATGCAGCAACTTTGTTCAAGAGTGATTTGTTTGTTAGAGTTTTCGTAGATGTCTTTCCGCAGTTCTAGGATTTCTTGTTCTTTAGCTTCTATGCTTTTTTCGAGAGGTCCAATAGTTTCTGAGGCTTTTTTCTTTTCTGAAAGTAGTTCCTTAGTTTTTGCTTTGAACTCTGAGTTTTGGGTTTCCACTAGAGTTTCTAGTTCTTCTAGTTTGCTCTGGGTTTCTTGTCTTTTAGCTTCTTGGTCTTCAAAAGCTGACTTGGAGTTCTGGGCTAACTGGAAAAGGTTTTCTTGTTTAAGTTTGGCTTTCAGTTGGTTGAGTTTTTCCTTGAGTTGCTGGTTTTCTTGGTCTATAGAGGCTTTTTGGGACTTAAGGGATTCTAGGTCTTTGTCTGACTGCACTTTGGCTGAAAGGAGTTCTTCTTTCTTTTCCAAAAACTTGTTTAGAGAACACTCCATAGACTTCTTTGCTTCTTGGACTTCTTTCTCTAGGTGCTCTTTTCTGGAGGTACTTTCCTTCACCATTTGGTTTAGAGTCTCAGCTGCTTTAGAGACACTTTCAAAGTTGAGTTCTTGGGCCCCAAGGCTTATTTTTTCCTGGCTGGCTTTTGCAATTGAGGCCCTTAGTTCAGTTAGTTGGTACTGGAGTTCCCGTGCAAGGTTTTGTTCAGAAAGGAACTCAGAGACTAGTTGTTGCCTTTGCAAAAGAAGTTCATCTGCTTGGGAGTCTTCTTTTTGCCACAGACTCTTCAACCCCAAAGTAGTTTCCTCTGAACTTTCTTGAACTTGAAGGCGCTCAGCTACTTTTTGGTTGATCTGTTCTTTGTACTTTTGGTGCTCTTCAGGCTTGTTGATGATCCCTTTTAAGTCAGTGCAAAGGTCCTTCAAAGCTTTTTTTAGTTGAGTTCCGGTCATTTTGGAAAGGTTTTCGAAGTCTATTTCGTCAATAGGAGGTAGGTTGTACTTAGTAGTGTCTACAGACCCTGGGTAGTCTCCTTCAATGTTGATCAAGATCCTTCCGTCTTCAGAACTGGTTTTAAAGTGCTCTTCTGAAGGCTTTTCGGAAGTAACTTCTCCTTCCAAGAAAGGACACCTAGCTTCTTCTTCGTTTTTCCTTTCGCGGAACCCCACGTTGCTAGTTTCTATAGGTTGGATGCTGCTTCCTATCTTAATGCGGATGTCCCCTCCTTCACTTCTGAGACGAATCCACTTTTCAGCTGACCCAGGCACTGACCCCAAAAGCGCTTTGAGGGTGATTTTGGAAGTGCCTACATGACGCCCTGCAACTAGAAGCATAATGCTTAACTGCATCTCTGGACTGGCGTTGTTTACTTCTAAACGGAGTTCTTCTTTTGCGTCAAGTAGTTCTGACTCCTCACCTATCTCTACTCGGCAGTGCACCTGACTTTTGGAGCCCTGGACCTCTTTTAGTCGGAGTTTTAGTTCGTATAACTTGTCTTCCATTTTAACGTTTTTATTATACAACTCCAACTACTTAAAGTACTAACTTATTAACAACAACAGTACCAACTTTTTTTAGGCACATCGTTTCTAGTAATAAGCATTTCCTTGACATCGAGTTTAGGTTTATTTTTGGACTTGCTATAAATTTCTTCTAAAAGCAGTTGGAAGGCTTCAGGAACACCAACTCCTGTCAGTGCAGAAGTTTCCATGTAAGAGATGTTTTCAGATTCAGCAAAACTCTGCGCTTGTTCAAAAGTCACTTGGCGCTCCACGTCTACTTTGTTCCCTATTAGCAAAACTGCAATGCTGGGCTCTGCACCCCGTCTTAGTTCTTCCAGCCACTTTTTGGAGTGCCTAAATGACTCTTCACTAGAAACATCGAAAACCAGCATCCCCCCCACAGCTTTGCGGTAGTGAGCTGTCACTATAGACCTGTACCTTTCCTGTCCTGCTGTGTCCCAAATCTGACTTTTTACTGTGACACCCGACAACAGTGGCACTATTCGCGTAGCAAATTCCACACCAATTGTGTTGGTGGAGGGCTTAGGAAGGGTATTTTTGATGTACCTAGAGAGAAGGTGGGTTTTTCCTACGTTCGAGTCGCCTATTAGAACTATTTTGTATATAAAGTCGTACTCCCCTTCGCTCATATTATTTGCCAGAAGGTAGAAACCCTACAAGTTAGATATAAGTCAAGATTCCCCAAAACACCTAACATCCGAGGTAGTATAGTGGTGAGTATTCCAGCCTGTCACGTTGGAGACCCGGGTTCAATTCCCGGCCTCGGAGTTTTTTTAACTAAATTTTTAAAGTTCTGACCAGCCATCACTTGATAAATGTTCAGAAGATTCTCTTCATTTAGATTGCCTGGTTTGCCTTTCAAGGACACTGCTTTGGAACCTTACTACGACAAAACCACTCTGTCCTTCCATCACGGAAAACACCACCAGACCTACGTAAACAACCTCAACGCAGCCCTTGGCGACCAAAGCCCTTCCCTTCTAGAATGCATCCAAGAACGCGCCCAGCACTCTGAGCCTGTGCGCAAAAACGGAGGAGGACACTACAACCACTGCCTTTACTGGCTCGGAATGGGAGAACAGACCTCTGAGAAACCCTCAGGAAAACTTCTAGAATACATCAACAAAGAGTGGGGAGACTTCTCCAAGTTCCAAGAAGAAATGAGCAAGTGCGCCACTGGAGTTTTTGGCTCAGGCTGGGCTTGGCTTACCATGACACCTGAAGGAAGACTTCAGATCCTTGGCTCCTCCAACCAAGATAACCCTCTTATGCGTGGAATCTTCAAAGCAAACTCCATTCCTTTCTTCACCATAGACGTGTGGGAACACGCGTACTACCTTCAGTACCAAAACAGACGTCCTGAGTACCTGGACCAATTTTGGAAGGTAGTTAACTGGAAGCAAGTCGAAGAAATGTTCGAACAGTACGCACTCAACCAAAAACCAGTTCCAGCTGACGAACTCCTTCCTTAATCTAACTAACAAATTCCAAGTATATACATTATAACTTATAACAGCACTTTAACTTTTTCTTTGGCTTGTTGTGCTTTGCTGGCTCAAGTTTAACTCCTTTCACAGGCAGTTCAGTAACTCCGTTTTCAGGGCGGTTGGCACTGCAGTGTTTAAAAATCATCCTAACTAAAGTTTCAAAGGCTTTTTCCACGTTCATGTTGGTAAGAGCAGAAGTTTCAAGAAAAGCCATGTTGTGGCGTTTGGCAAATTCAACCCCAGCTCCAGTAGAGATTTTTCTGTTTTCTTGGAGGTCCACTTTGTTCCCTAGTAAAACTGAAGCCACCAGGGAATGGCTGTGCTCCATGAGTTCGTTGTACCAAGAAGTCAACTTGGTCAAAGAGTCCCTTTGAGTCACGTCGTAAACTAGGACTGCCCCCACTACTCCCCGGTAGAACCAGTTAGAAAGGGACCTAAACCTTTCTTGACCGACTGTGTCCCAAATGTTGACACACACAACATTGCCTTCCAAGTTTACTTTTTTCTGCAAAAACTCAACTCCAATGGTGGCAGGGGTGTTGTGTGAAAACTGGTCTTTGGTGTACCTGTAAAGCAAGTTAGTTTTCCCAACTCCAGTCTCTCCAAGAACTACCAGCTTGAATTGGTAGTCAATTTTTTCCATTATATTGCCTTAAACTCTCGTTATTAAGGTTTAGTTTCTTTGTTGTACAGTACAAAGTATCTGTTCTGCAGGTCTTCTTCTTCAGTGATGTTTTCTGTGTCAATATAAATTCCGTTGAGGGCATTCACCAGTACTTCTCTGTTCACAGTTTTCGCGTTCTTGGGAAGCACAAAAAAAGACCACAAACTCCACTTCTTTGCAAATGTTATTTGAGTCATTTTCTGGCTTTCTATGTAGGTGAAAAGGTCGTCAGGCATTTCGTACAAACTCCAAAACATAAAAGCGTTTCCTGAAGGTTCTTTGAAGTCCTTCACGTCAATTACTTTTTCCCGGGTAGGCAAGAACCTGAACCTTTTGTAGCGGACTTTCAGGTGCTTTCCATCTTGGTGCAAAAGAATAGACTTAACCATAAGACCTCTACTGTATATCACCACGGGCAAACTCCAGGCCAGTGCTATGCCAAGTGCTCCGTACACGTTAGGGTGGAGGGACATGTAAGTTGCTGCACCTACAGGCAAAAAGGTTCTCCAGCAGTACCTTAGTTTAGAAGCACTGGGACTTTCAAATATAGGGGTGTAGCCCTCTTGGTCAAACTCAAGTGACTTGCTAGGAGAGTAGATGTACTGCACCTTCGAAGTGTCTTCCAAGAAAAAAGGAGTAGTTTCTTCCTCTTCACTTTCACCGAATATACTGACTTCTTTTTGTTCCTTCTTGAGTTCAGGAGTCGTTTCTTCAACTGGTTTGGGCAGTGCTTGTTCTAGGTCTTGCTTTTCTGCTTCCACTTTTTCTTCGTAAACCTTCTTGAGAGACTCATCATATTTCCTAAGGAACTCTTCATTCTTTTTATTAGCAAAGAAGCGCACAAGTCTCTTCATTATAAATGGAACTTAACTTAAGGCTCTTTAGGACTTTCCAGTAACTCAGGTATTTGTTCCAAAGCCCACTCAGCCACTTCCCTTTTGCACTGTTCTCTGTCTGGTGCCTCCAAGCACTTACTTACCATGGCTTGTCCTATGTCTTCCAGCATCTTTTCGCGTTTCCTTTCAAAGTTGAGTTTGAACTCCACACAGCTCTTCATACAGTTTTCTACACACTCCTCTAAGTTCTCAGTGTCGCACCTTTTGAGAACACACCCTGTGCAGTCCGTGAGTTTCTTTCTGAGCAAAGAGTGGAACTCGGGCATGTTATGCAGTATCGTAGTTCTTAGCAAAAACTCCATATTAATAAGTCCCTTAGGGTAATTAATGATTGAACTTGACTATTATGCAAGTCATGTTGTCGCAACCTAAGCCACCACTGCTGGCAACGTCACTAGCTAAGCACCTATCTAGAATTCCTTCCACAATGTCACTTAACTCCTTTTGGGCCCTCAACCCTTCATAAACAATGTCCACACACTGCTGGTTTGACAGCATGTCCCAAATCCCGTCACAGGCCAAAATCATGAAGTCCGAGTCTTGAGTGATGGTTTCTACTTTTACCTCAGGAAAGGCTGTGATCATTTGGTCTTGGGCAGGAATGTCGGGGTTCTTTTTGTACTCCAAGTCTCCAATTGACCGGGACAGGTTTAAATTCCCCACTACTCTTCCGTCTTCGACGTAGCCTCCTGCACGCACAATGCGATTGTGCTCGTGTTCGTTGTCGGGTTTGTGGTCTACTGTCATTTCCACAGCTTTGCCTCCGCGTGCTAACACGCAACGAGAGTCTCCGGCGTTTGCTACGTGGAGTTTGCTGTCCTTCACCAAAGCTGCGACTGCTGTGCAGCCAGCCAGAGACTCGGCGTTTTCCACCGAAACACTGTAGTTGTCGGGCAGGCCTCTTTGGATTCGGACTAGTTCTTGTTGGCCCTCTTTGCTCCGCAACTTTTCATCCATCCTCATATAAGTTTCCTGAAGGGCTATTTCGATGTTCCCGTTTTTGTAGTGCTCGTTGGCCAGTAACTCTGCACAGAAGTGCTTTGCGACAAAAACAGCAACTTCCCTGCCTCCATGCCCGTCAAAAACCCCGAAGCACATTGCATTATCAGGAATTTCTATTTCGCACAACTTGGCATCTTCCATGCCCATCCTCCAGCCTTGCATCTCCGATGCTGCGTATCTAAGTGTTACTTACGTTATCTTATTATTTCCCCCAGTCACAGTTTCCTTTTCAGTCCTCGGCGTACTTAGATAGGCACCCATTTATTATTTCTTGACTACGGAACTGAATAATATTGCTTGAAATGGCTTACAACCTTCGGTTCAAAAACCAGCCCACTCCCAAAATTATTTAAGAGTTCCTTAAGAAATAGTTTCTGCCAAGTGTGTCCTTTTGACTAGGGGTCTTGGCTTTCCAACTAAGTCTAAAACCACGTTTCAACTATTAAAATGAATTCTGATAAAACTAAAACTTAGCCCATTCAGCCACTGAAGCTTAAAAGGAGCTTATATTAAAGGTTACTAACGCTGCTTTTTAGGGAACTTTTTGGACGCTTTTTTAGGAGCGGAGTACTTTTTCTGAGGAGGTCGGTTTTTGCTTGGATTTTTGGGGGGCTGCCCAGGGCGGGGTTTTTGCGAAGCTGGGCGATTGGCCGAGCGCTGCGCAGGAACTTGGGACCTTGTTCTTTCCTGTTGCTTTTTGCTGAACTGCTTTAGTTTTTGTGCTCCCGGGTTTCCCGCCTGACCTTTGGTAATGGGTTTGGACTTGGCTGCTACACCCTTTTGAGGTTTTTGCTTCTTCTCTTTTTTGATGATGTCGTCTAGGCTGCTTTCGAGTTTTTCTTTGAGTTTCATTTTATTATTATTTAGTGTATTTTTATTTGATATAACTTAGAAATTAGGTGGTTTTTTCTAACTTTGCAACTTACTTAATTCTTTTGAGTTCCAAAGAGTGCTTGAGTCTTGTTAGGGCTGAGTTCATGAGAATTTAAAAATGGATCTTGATTATTATAATGAACAAGACCAGTCGGTATCCGAGAACTCTTCCAGCGGAGTGTGTTCACACAACACTCCCCAAGAAACTTTAATTCCTTTAGTTGGTTCTTCAAGGTTCAGAACTACTAAATCCCCATTTGAAAGGGTAGAAGTGACTTACTATCACGAAGACAAACTTGAAAAAATAGAGGGTGAGTGCGAAGGGTCTGAGCAAGTAAGTGCTGGGGAACTCCACTTACTTGTCCACGACTACCTGAAGTACAACGGGTACTTTGAAACTCTATGTGCTTTCCAGGAAGACGGTGGCTTTTGCCAGCAACTTCGGCCTAGGAGTTGCTCACGAGTTTCCGAAAAAGTAGGTCCAATAGACCTAGACCCTGCTTGCAGACAATGCGAGTCACTTTCTAAGGTTTGTGAAGACTGCCTCCAAAAAATCATGGAAAACATTGAACCATCCACTTCCATTAAGTTGTTTGCCCACCTAGAAACTGTAGACTTGTCCACTCTGTACCTAAAGAACTGCGAGGCTAAACAAGAACTAGAAGATCAACTAAACCAGGACTCTGTGCATAGTCGTGCCCAAGTCAGAAAGTTACTGTTTGAAGGAGAAATAGAAGCTGCCGCAGAGTTTTTGCAGGAGCACTTTCCAGAACTACTTGGCGACCCAGCCATTACAAAGGCACTTTACATCCAAAGCTTCATACAACTGGTGGCCTCTGGAAACGTGTGGGGAGCTTTGGAGTACGCAAGGAAACACCTAGGCAAGTCCCGAAATGAAAAGGTACTTGTGAGGAGTGGAGTCGACTTGGAAGTGCCTATTTGGGAAGTAGTGGGACTACTTTGCTATCAAACTCCAGAAAAGAGTCCACTGGGGTACTTATTGGGCAAAGAACAAAAAGAACTCACAGCAGACATAATTAACGAAGCAATTCTGCAGGACTCAGAGAACAAAGTCCAGAAGCTGCTGAAGCACGGAATTACTTGCTACAACCTAATTAAGGAACTGAAAATTTAACAGTGTCGAAGTTACTTGAAAGTTAGTAATAAAACCCGTAGTGGTTCCTGCCCTTTCTGCTTTTGGTTTTTTCGTAAATAATCCAGTGTTCTTCGTCCTTTTGGTACAAAAAGTAAAGCAAGAATATAAACGCCACAAAACAAGCTGTAGTGATGCCACTAGTGTACATTTTGCCTTTGTCAACCTTGAACTTGTAACCGCTTTTGCGTTTGGCTTCCAATTCCTCGTGGAACCTTCTAAGCACTGAAGGAGCTATTGGCACTATTGGCAGAAGGGGGAACTCTTCTTTGGGCTTAAGACGCAGAAATCTGTTAGGGTTGATGTTTTCGATGCTTCCAGGCACTGAAATGTTGGGCACGTAGTACTTTCTGTAAGCAAGCATTGATTCTTCATCCCGGACTCTTTCTGGAACCACTGGTCCTCTGTCAAGTATGGCTAGGTTCCGCATGTCTTCTTCGCTTCCATAAAGATCCAAAGCCGAGTTGCCGTACTTGTGTTCCCATGTTTCCATGAAGTTGTTGTAAGACTGGCCTGCTTCTAAACCTAGGGCTTCTTCTAGTTTTTCCATAGGAGTGACTTCTCCCTTTTTAAGTGCTTGCTGTATTTTCTCAATCACATGGTACATGGGTTCAATCCTGCCTTCTTTAAAAGCTTGTTGTTGGTGCGAGATCAAAGCTTTCCTTTGGAGTTCTATTTTTCTGAGAGTTTTGTCTTCTTTGCGGTTCACTGAGATTTCAAAACCTTCCTTTGCTTTGGACTGCCACCTTCTTAAAACACTTAACCCTTTCATTTTAATTAAGTTTAGGCGAAGTAGCTGACTTCTTCATAAGGCTTTCTAGAATACTCTTCGAAGGAGTAGGAGTTGAGGACTGCTCGATGACCTTCTTTGAGTAGTGTTTCTTTATGGTGTTCCAGAACTGACGGAACTGAATGTCTTTTAGTTTTTTAAGAATGCTTCTGAGTTGGTTTTTTCTGCGTTTCAGGAACCAAACGTAGGACTTGCAGTGGTAACTGCGCACAACTGACTGGATTTTAGTGACTGCGTTGGAAGTAGAGAGTTTCTTAAACACTTCAGGACGTTTCTTTTGAAGGTAACTGCGGAAGTGTTTTTGTATAACCTTTGAAGCAGAGTCTTCTTTTTGGATAGTTGCAAGTGAGGTTTTGACCTGAAAGTCCATTTCCTGGATCTTTCTAGCAGTTAAGAGTCTGCTTATTTTGTCCAAGTTTAACTGGTAGCGTTTCCTCACAAGCATTCCTCGGGCAACCTTTTGGATCTTTACAGCTGCGTTTTCAAACTTAAGTTTGACTGCTTGGTGGGCTGCCAAGGCCTCCTTTATTTTCTTAGTCCTTTTGATTTGCTCTGCTCTTTGTCTTTCTAGTTGTTCTTTGCTTTTCTTAACTTTTTCTACTTTGGCTGAAAGGCTTTTTTGTTTGTTCTCCACTGTTTGGGCTTCAGAGGGTTTGTTTAAAGATGTGTCTTGGTAAAGACAGTTTCTGTACTTGTAACTAAACCGGTAAGACTTTCCATGCCAGTTAGGCGACCCTAAAGTCCCTGGCAGTTCGAAGGTTCTTTTGCAGAGGTGCATACTTATTGTTTTGTTGGGAGAAAACTTACTGAACTCCATATATTTAATGCAAGTGAAAGTGCTTTACTTTGCAAACTTAAGAGAACACTTAGGAGTTTCTTCCGAAACAGTCCAGGTTGAAGGCACTTTAAGAGACTTGCTGACTAAGTTGCACTCCAGCCACTCCCAGTTTGGTGAATTCCAAAGCATCTTAGAAAACTCTTCTGACGTAACTATATCTGTAAACCAGGAGTACGTTAGGGACTTGAACCACTTACTTAGCGACCAGGACGAAGTGGCCTTTCTCCCTCCTATAAGTGGTGGTTAACATAGTTATTGATTATAGTTGTTATTTATAGTTCTTTTCAACCTCTGCGTTCTAATCTTTTTTATATTTGGAGATAGTGAAATAGGTTCTCTTTTAAAATCTGACTCAACTTTAGTTTCTGTAGTGGGGACTTTTCTGTTGTGAGTTAAGTTTTTCTTCAAAGAACGCATTTGAGGGATAGGGTTAACACCCATGCCTTCGTCAGTATCCTGCAGTAAGGCTCCTTGCAACTGGTTGAGTTCTCTAGCCATTGAGTTCATGTGCACAAGTTCTTTGACTTTAGATGTTTTCATTTTTTGAATGCTCCGTTCTTGTTTTAAGGACTTAAGGGATACCAAAGCTTTGCAGGACTCCAAAAAGGGTTTAGGCATCGGTTGGGGAACAGGCAAAGGTCCTTCTGGAGAGTTTAGTTGATTATCCATTTACCATTACTAAAAATTAGTCCCCTTCTAGTTTACATGCAAGTCTCTCACAGTAAGTTTCTTGTGGGTTTTGGGAGGAAGTGGCTGGGCAAAAGGAGTTGGAATGCAGGGTTTGTGGACCGTGGAAAAATCTCTTGGTTTATACAGAGGGTTTTTAGGAGCCCAGTTACTTTTTCCCTTAGCAGTTTGGGGTCTCTGATTCTTTGCAGTGCACTTAGAGTTGTACTTTTTGGCAGTTTGGGGTCTGAATTCTTTTTGTGACTCATGCTTCGTTTGGGTGGGCTTTTTTTCTTGAGAGGAGTTTTCTTTAGTTTTTGTTAAACTGTTTATCAAGGCACTGTTGCTTCTGAAAATACTTTCAGTGTCTTTCTGGACCAACTGAGGCTTTTGGGATTCCTCTTCTTTTGGAGGCTTTTCAGTTAAAAAGGGTTTTGGTGGTTTCTGGATTCTAGGAGCTTTTTGGGTTCCAGGAAATTCTATTAGTTCCACAGACTTTACAGGCTCTACAGGTTCTGGAAGTTCCAGAGGTTCTGGAGGCTGGAAACACCTTTTGGGCTCGTCCTGAGGCTTTTCTCTAGAAACACTTTTAAGGTACTCAATTTTGGACTTGAATTTTCCAAAAAGCTGACTTATTCTTTTTTCCCTAGGGACTCCAACTTCAGGTCCAAATGACTCCTTAGGCCTGGTGTGGACTTGCTGGGTAGCAGGGCGCGGAATGTCTACGTTAGAAAGCTTCCCCCAAGTAACTCCAGTAGACAACAAGTCGATTTCGCTGAAAGTTTTGTCTGGGCTTTTAGGCAGCAAGTCGATTACTTCTGCAATTGAAGGTCTACTTTTAGCCTGTTTAATCAGCAACTTCGAAATGAAACTTGAAAGTTTTTTGGAGTAAGTTGAAGGCAGGGGCTTGGGTTCGTGGGAAATAATGTTGACTCCTAAGGTTATCAAATTCTGGCCTGAAAAAGGAGGACGCATTGCTGCTAAGGTGTAGAGAATGCAACCCATCGCCCAAACGTCTACTTTGGTGTCGTAGGGTTGATTTTTGATGAGTTCAGGAGCTAAGTACAGAGGAGTGCCTACTCTCGTGACGTGCATTTCTGACTGCATGATCCGGGAAGTGCCTAAATCCCCCAGTTTGAGTTTGCCTCC
>PR_CR_10_Liq_1_inCRDRAFT_1001635_pt1 | contig 12304 bp, 12 predicted proteins | sample PRCRCaboRojoPR_3_FD_10241 | JGI IMG/M metagenome (IMG submission 10241) | reverse complement strand
GGCAGGCAGTGCGAGCCTCGCCGAGCGCGCGGGCGCAGCCGTGGCGGGCGATCCGATCTTCGCCGGGGTGACGCTCTATCGGGGCGTTACGCACCACGATGGTGCGCCCTGACACCGCCGTGCGCCAAACTTGGGCCTATCGATGCCCGGACCGGCTGCGCCCGCCGATGATGCCGCCCTGTGCATGTCTCACCGAGCGCCGCTGTGACGGGCGTCGAGACACTGACTCACCGGCGTCTGCGCGCCGACGGGACAGGATCTGATCGCCACGCCCTGGGGCCGACCCCCAGCCAAGCGCGGCTTCTGTCAATGGCACGGAAACTGCCTAAGCGACAGGCTGAGACAGCGGTGAGACGCGACAACGCGATCCACTCGGGACGCAGCGGGTCCGGACACACCGGGCGGTGGCCCTGCCCGAACCCAGCCTACCGGCTCAACACCAACCCCCCAATCGAACCGACGGGAGACCGACAGTATGGCATCGAAGATCCTGGAGACCATCAAGAACGAGGACGTGAAGTTCGTCGACCTGCGCTTCACCGACACGCGCGGCAAGGAGCAGCATGTCTCCCTGCCCGCCACCATGGTCGAAGAGTCGCTGTTCCAGGACGGCAAAATGTTCGATGGCTCCTCCATCGCCGGCTGGAAGGGTATCGAGGCCTCAGACATGGTGCTGATGCCCGAAGCGGACACCGCGATCATGGATCCCTTCTCCGACGAAAACACGCTGATCGTGCGCTGCGACATCCTCGAGCCCGCCACCATGCAGGGCTACGAGCGCGATCCGCGCTCGGTGGCGAAGCGTGCCGAGGCCTATCTGAAGTCCACCGGCATCGCCGACACCGCCTTCTTCGGCCCGGAGCCCGAGTTCTTCGTGCTGGATGACGTGCGCTGGGGGGCCGACATGAGCGGTGCCTTCTACAAGGTGGACTCGGACGAGGCGGACTGGAACTCCGAGCGCGTCTTCGAAGACGGCAACATGGGCCACCGCCCGAGCGTCAAGGGCGGCTACTTCCCGGTGCCGCCGGTGGACTCGCTCAACGACCTGCGCGCCGCCATGTGCCTCGCCATGGAAGAGATGGGCGTGCCGGTGGAGGTGCATCACCACGAGGTCGCCACCGCCGGCCAATGCGAGATCGGCACCAAGTTCACCACCCTGGTGCAGCGCGCCGACTGGAACCAGATCCTGAAGTACTGCGTGCACAACGTCGCCCACGCCTACGGCAAAACGGCGACCTTCATGCCCAAGCCCCTGGTGGGCGACAACGGCAACGGCATGCACGTGCACCAATCCCTGGCGAAGGACGGCACCAACATCTTCGCCGGCGACAAGTACGGCGGCTTGTCCGAGACCGCGCTCTACTACATCGGCGGCATCATCAAGCATGCCCGCGCCCTGAACGCCTTCACCAACGCCTCCACCAACTCCTACAAGCGTCTGGTGCCGGGCTTCGAGGCGCCGGTGATGCTGGCCTACTCGGCGAAGAACCGCTCGGCGTCCATCCGCATCCCGCACGACGCCAACCCCAAGGCGACCCGCATCGAGGTGCGCTTCCCGGACAGCATGGGTAACCCCTACCTGTCGTTCGCGGCGATGATGATGGCCGGCCTGGACGGCATCCAGAACAAGATCCATCCCGGGGATGCCATGGACAAGGATCTCTACGACCTGCCGCCCGAGGAAGAGAAGGCCATCCCACAGGTCTGCTATTCCCTCGACCAGGCCCTGGACGAGCTGGACAAGGACCGCGAGTTCCTCACCCAGGGCGGAGTCTTCACCGACGACGTGATCGACGGCTACATCGGCCTCAAGATGAGCGAGGTCACGCTGCTGCGCATGACCACGCATCCCATCGAATTCGATCTCTACTACAGCCTGTAACGCCGGCGCCGGCCGCCGCTGGCGGCGGCCGGCCTCACCCGCTTTACCTCATTCACTCGCCCGCAGCCCGTGGGCGCGAACCCCGTCGCAACTCCCGTCCTGCGGCGTTGCCCACACCTGCCTCCTGCGTTACAACGCCCACAGGCGGATGCGGCTTGTCTTACGCATGCCTGCATCGTCCCGCTGCTCGCGCCTGAGCGCATCTCGGGCGCGCCCGGAGCAACCGCACCCGGCGCAACCGCACCCGGAGCAACCGCACCGGGAGCAACCCGGAGGCCCTCATGCGGGTACCCTGCCCCCTGCTGCTGGCGTTGAGCCTGGCCATGTCCTTGCCCCCTGTTGAGGCGCAGGTCTACCAGTCCGTCGGACCCGATGGGCGCCCCGTCTTCACGGATCGGCCCCTGCCCAACGCCCGCCAGCTGGACATCCCGGTGAACCGCGCTCCGGAGCCCGCTGCCGAGGAGGCCCAGGCGGCCCCGATGGACGGCGATGCCGGCTTTCTCGGACCCTACGATATGCTTGAGGTGGTCACACCAGCGGATGAGCACCGCACCCGGGATGCCGGCGGCGAGCTGCCGGTGTCCCTGGTCATCGCCCCCGCCCTGTTGGACGGTCACCGGCTCGCGATGGAGGTCAATGGGGTCGTCGCCGAGGGCGATGTGCCCAACCCGAGCCAGGTGATGCTGCGCGGGCTCACGCTCGGCACCCATCGCATTCGCGCGGTTGTGCAGGACGTCGACGGCGCAGCCATCGCGGCGACGCCTGCCATCAACGTGCACGTGCTGCCGCCGTTGCCGGAGTCCGCCGAGCCCTGAGACCGACGCTGAGCGCCGCCGGCGGCCGGCGGAGCGGCTTTCGGGTCGCGACTCCATCACCCCTGCACCTGCCCTCGCATAAGCGCTGTCCCGGTGCGCCGCCTGCCCTAGAATAGTGCAACATGATCGCATGTGCGGCGCAGCGGCCCGTCTGGGGGGCGCCTGCACCGCGCTCCGACAGCGCCAGCCGGAATCGACTTCGGCTGGTGCAGATCTTGCTTCGGCTCAATCCGCGCAGTGCGCACCCGCGGCCGTGTTCAGCACCGACACGGCCGCTGCGGCGGCTGCGGTGACAGCCTGCCGGGCCGCCGCGGCCCGGCGCTGCCCGGATGCGGATCGAGTCAGCGCCATGAAGCAGAACACCATAGGAAACAATCAACTGGCCTCTTCGATCCTGGGCAATCTCAACACCGCGGTGCTGCTCTTCGACGCGGAGCTGCGCCTGTGCTACATCAACCCTGCCGGCGAGCTGCTGCTTGCGGTGAGCGCCAAGGCCGTGCTCGGCAAGGCCGCGGGGGACCTCGTCACCTGCCCCGCGGAGCCCGTCGAGGCACGCCTGCGCGACGCCCTTGACACGCGCCAGCCCTTTACGGAGCGCGAGATCGAGCTGCGCCGCCCCGACGGCGAATTCATCCGCGTGAACTGCACTGTGCTCCCGGTGCACCAATTCGAGTCGAACGCGGACCTGCTCATGGAGCTGCATCAGGTGGACCGGCAGATCCGCATCACCCGCGAGGAGCACCTGATCTCCCAGCATCAGGCGACGCAGGCGCTGCTGCGCGGGCTCGCGCACGAGATCAAGAACCCCCTGGGCGGACTGCGCGGCGCAGCACAGCTGCTGGAGCGCGAGCTGCCGAGCCAGGAGCTGCGCGAGTACACCCGCATCATCATCGACGAGGCCGACCGCCTGCAGGGCCTGCTGAACCGCATGCTCGGCCCTAACCAGCTCCCGCAGCTGCGCGCAGTGAACATCCACCACGTACTGGAGCACGTGCGCGGGCTGCTCACCGCCGAGTATCCCAGCGGACCGGCCATCATCCGCGACTACGATCCAAGCATTCCCGACCTGCACGCCGACGCCGACCGCCTGATCCAGGCGCTGCTCAACATCGCCCGCAACGGCGCCGAGGCCGCCGGCGATGCCGGCGAGCTCAGCTTCCGCACCCGGGTGCTGCGCCAGTTCACCATCGGCAACGAGCTGCACCGACTGGTGCTGCGGGTGGAGATCGAGGACACCGGGCCCGGCATCCCCGAGAAGCTGCTGGACCGGATCTTCTTTCCGATGGTCTCGGGGCGGTCCGGCGGCACCGGGCTCGGGCTCCCCATCGCCCAGGAGCTGATCAACCAGCACGGTGGTCTCATCGAATGCGAGAGCCGGCCGGGCAGTACCCGGTTCTTCGTCTATCTGCCGCTGGAGGCCAGCGATGACTAAGGTGCCGAGCGTTTGGGTCATCGACGACGACCGCTCCATTCGCTGGGTGCTGGAGCGCGCCTTGCGGCAGGCGGACATGGACGTCACCTGCTTCTCCAACGGCGTCGGCATCATGGATGCCCTGAGCCGGGACCGCCCCGACGTGATCCTGTCGGATATCCGCATGCCGGGTATCGACGGGCTCGATCTGCTGCAGCAGGTCAATGCCCGCTATCCGACTCTGCCGGTCATCATCATGACGGCGCATTCGGACCTGGACAGCGCCGTATCGGCGTTCCACGGCGGCGCGTTCGAGTACCTGCCGAAGCCCTTCGACCTCGACGAGGCCGTGGACCAGGTGCGCCGCGCCTGCCGCGCGCACGAGCAGGCGGGCGCCGGTGCCGTGTCGCTGGAGAACAGCCCCGACATCATCGGCGAGGCGCCCTCCATGCAGGAGGTGTTCCGCGCCATCGGGCGTCTGGCGCGCTCCAACATCACCGTGCTCATCAACGGCGAGTCGGGCACCGGCAAGGAGCTGGTGGCGCGCGCCCTGCACCGGCACAGCCCAAGGTCGGGTGCGCCTTTCATCGCGCTCAACATGGCGGCCATTCCGCGCGACCTGATGGAGTCCGAGCTCTTCGGGCATGAGCGCGGCGCCTTCACCGGCGCACAGACCCGCCGCGAGGGTCGCTTCGAGCAGGCGGACGGCGGCACCCTGTTTCTGGACGAAATCGGCGACATGCCGGCGGAGCTGCAGACGCGGCTGCTGCGGGTGCTCGCCGACGGCGAGTTCTACCGCGTGGGCGGCCTGTCACCCATCAAGGTGGACGTGCGCATCATCGCCGCGACCCATCAGAACCTCCAGGACCATGTGCGCCAGGGCCGCTTTCGCGAGGATCTCTTCCACCGCCTGAACGTCATCCGCATCCACCTGCCGCCGCTGCGTGAGCGGCGCGAGGACATCGGGCTGCTGATGCGCCATTTTCTCACCCAGGCCGGCCAGGAGCTCGGCTGCGAGCCCAAGACCATCGCCCCCGATGCCCTCGCCCACCTGGAGCGGCTCGACTGGCCGGGCAATGTCCGGCAACTGGAGAACACTGCCCGCTGGCTCACGGTGATGGCCTCCACCAAAGAGATCCGCGTCAACGATCTGCCGCCGGACCTCTCTGACACGGACGGCGGCGGCGGCGGCGACGAGCAGTGGGAGACCGCGTTGCGGGCCTGGACCCGGCGGCGTCTGCGTCAGGGTGACGCCGCCATCCTGGAATCGGCGCTGCCCACCTTCGAGCGCATCCTGATCCAGGCTGCCCTGGAGCACACCGGCGGTCGCCGGCAGGAGGCGGCCAAGCTCCTGGGCTGGGGCCGCAACACACTGACCCGCAAGATCAAAGACCTCAACATGGACTTCGGCGCCGCACCCGGCGGCGAAGACGACGAGGATGCCGCCTGACCCGGGCCTGCACCGGGCGCGCACATCGCCGCCTCCAGGCGTCGTCTTCTGCACAGCCCTGCGTGCGGTCCGGGCATTGAATGCGGGCGGCTCGGCATCGACATGCCCTGCATCCGGGCCACCTGCCCGCTCACGCTTCAGCAGACGCCGACACCCATGGACAGCAGCAGTATCCAGCTCGCCGACTCGCAGATCGACGCCATCGAGCAGACCGCCGACGGCCTGCGCATCCACTTCTCCCGGGCCATCATCATCAAGACCATGACAGGCTCCGCGGAAAAGACCCTCTGGTGGCAGGCGGGCGACCTCGTTCTGGAGGCGCCGGAAGTGGCGGGTGTGCTGCCGCAGGCGCCGCTCACCTGCACCGGCGGCGACATCGACGACAACATCTATACCTACCGGGACATGATCCCGTTGCCCCTTAAGAGCCGCGGCGCCATCCGGGTCGAGCTGCACTTCGCGGGCGGCGCTGCATCCCTGGTGGCGAGCGGCAGCGCCATACACCTCGACATGCATGACGTGCCCAAATACCAGCATCACATCCGCGAGGGCTAGTGCCGCGCTGCGGACGTCGCGAGGCCGGCCCCGGGCACGCTGACTTCAGTCGGCAGCCCTGCGGCGGACGCACTTCAGTCCGCAGACGGCAAGTGCTCCCTGGCCTTGGGTTCTCCGCGGCGCTGCACCAGTGCAGCGCCGACTTCCGCTCCGGCGCTGAGCGTATGAGCCTGCCGCGCTGCGCTCCCTGCCGACTTCGACTCAGCGCAGCTGTTGTCTCGCTGCAAGACTGTGCTATCCTGGTTGGCCATACCAGTGATTCGCGGCATCCACTGTCACCATCCCGTGACACTTCGGTCGCGAAACACGACTAGACTGCCTCCCATCCACCCGCAAGCTTGCGGGACTCCCGAAGCCCCGCGGCCGTCCGGACCGAGCCTCCGGCCCGCGTGCGCTACCGCAGCCCATTCCTGTCACGTCGTGCGCCCGGGGTGCGGACCCGCACCCCAACCCGCCGCCGCTGGGCTGATTACGCAGGAAGGAGAAACCATTATGACCGCGACAAACCTCCTCCACACGGACGAGATCCGCACCGATGCCCCCGGGCAGGGGCGGCCTTTCCACGTCTACACGCAGCGCGACCTCGACCGCCTGACCGCCATTCACCACCTGCCGGCGGACCAGCGCTTTGCGATGAAGGTCGTCTCGACCGTGCTGCCGTTCCGCGTCAACGACTATGTCATCGAGCAGCTCATCGATTGGGCCAATGTGCCGGACGACCCGATCTTTCAGCTGACCTTCCCGCAGGCCGGCATGCTGACGGCAGAGCATTACGCAGAGGTCGCAGACCTGCTGCGCCGCGATGGCGAGGTCGACAAAGCCGAGCTCGACGCCACCGTGACCCGGATCCGCGAGGAGCTCAACCCACACCCCGCCGGCCAGCGCGAGCTCAACATCCCCCGCCTGCCCAACGGCGACGTGGTGACGGGCATCCAGCACAAGTACCGCGAGACGGTGCTGTTCTTCCCGAGCCAGGGTCAGACCTGCCACAGCTATTGCAGCTTCTGCTTCCGCTGGGCCCAGTTCATCGGCGACAAGGCGCTGCGCATCGCCACCACGGAGGCCGAAGGCCTGCACGCCTATCTGCGCCAGCACCGGTGCATCACAGACCTGTTGGTGACCGGCGGTGATCCCATGGTCATGAAGACGCGCCACCTGGCCGCCTACCTTGAGCCCCTGCTGCACCGGGATTTCGACCATGTGCAGACCATCCGCATCGGCACCAAGGCGCTCACCTTCTGGCCCTACCGGTTCGTCAGCGATGCCGACAGCGACGCGCTGCTGGCCCTGCTGGAGCGCCTGGTGGCAGCCGGCAAGCACGTGGCACTGATGGCGCACTTCAACCACTGGCGCGAGCTGGACACGGACATCTGCGAGCGCGCCATCGAGCGCATCCGGGCCACGGGCGCCGAGATTCGCAGCCAGGGGCCGCTGCTCGCGCACATCAACGACGAGCCGGATGCCTGGGCACCGCTGTGGCGCCGCCAGGTGCGCCTCGGCATCATCCCGTACTACATGTTCGTGGAGCGGGATACGGGTGCCCACCACTACTTCAAGGTGCCGTTGGTGCGCGCCTGGGAGATCTACCGCGAGGCCATCCAGCAGGTCTCTGGCCTGGCGCGCACGGCTCGCGGCCCGAGCATGAGTGCCGGCCCGGGCAAGGTGGAGATCACCGGCGTCGCCGAGGTGGCCGGCGAGAAGGTCTTCGTGCTGCGCTTCCTTCAGGCCCGGAATCCGGACTGGGTGCACCGGCCCTTCTTCGCGCGGTTCGACGCCGAGGCGACCTGGCTCGACGACCTGAAGCCCGCCTTCGGTGAGTCGGAATTCTTCTTCGAGGCCGAGTACCGGGAACGCTGGACCGGCCTGCTGCACTGACAGCCTGAGCACGGTGCCCCGGCGCTGACTGCACCGGGCGCCCGGCCCCGGCCCCGGCCCTGTCGGCGCCAAGCGCTTTTACGCAGCCACAAGAAACCCCGCACCGCGCGGGCGGTGCAGGGTTTCTTGAAGAGCGTCGCCGGCAGCGTCGCCGCTCGGGCGCCGACCTGCCGAAGCGCGATCAGAGCCGGTTGGAGCCGACGATCTCGTGGGCGATGTCCACGACCCGATTGGCCATGTCCATGTACTCCTGCCGGTAGTCGGCCAGGAGACCCTCGCTGGAGGCCCAGTAGTCCTTGCCCGAGACGCCGTTCTGGTGCTCGTGCTCGATGAACTGCTTCTGCATCTCCAGCATCTTGTCGATCAGCTCCTGCTTTTCTTTCTTCAGCGCGGCAATGTCGCTCATGGTCGTCTCCCCATCGGGTGTTCGTTGGATCAGGCCGTGTCCGGCAGCATCCAGGCGAGCGCGCCGTTGCAGCTGTCCGGTCCGGAATATGCAGAACTTTTAATATACCACGGAATTTCCCAGGATCGTCAATCATGCGGCTGCGGGTTTTCACGACCCTCACCCAAAAGTTCTCACCGCCATCCGGCCGCCGGGCGCACGCGCATGTTCCACGTCATTCTGCACCAGCCTGAGATCCCGCCCAACACCGGCAACGTCATCCGCCTCTGTGCCAACACCGGTGCGGCCCTGCATCTGGTGCGGCCGCTGGGCTTTGCGCTCGACGACCGCCGGCTGCGCCGGGCCGGGCTCGACTATCGCGAGTATGCCGAGGTGCAGGTGCACGACTCGCTCGCCGCCTGTGGTGAGGCGGTCCGCTGGCGGCGGCTTCTTGGCTTCAGCACCCGGGGTACTGTCGGTTACGCCCATTGCCGTTATGCGCCCGGCGATGCGCTGCTGTTCGGTGCGGAGACCCGGGGACTGCCGCAGTCGGTGCTGGATGCGCTGCCGGCGGACTGTCGGCTGCGGCTGCCGATGCGGCCCGGCAGCCGCAGTCTGAACCTGTCCAATGCCGTGGCGGTGGTGGTGTACGAGGCCTGGCGGCAATGCGGTTTCGCGGGGGCCGACTGAGCCCGGCACAGCCGGCGGCCCCCCGGGACGTCCGAAGCGGTGGACTAATCCTCGGTTTCGGACTTGCTCGCCCGCTCCAGCAGGCGCTGGGTGGCCTCCCCCGGCGTGCGCCCTGCGTAGAGCACCGCATGGACTTCGGCGGAGATGGGCATTTCCACCGCGCATCTCGCGGCCAGCGCATGCACCGCCCGGGCCGTGACCACACCCTCCACTTCCTGACCGATGTCCGCCATGGCCTCATGCGCCGGCCGCCCGGCGGCCAGCGCGAGCCCGAGGCGGCGGTTGCGCGACTGGTCGTCGGTGCAGGTGAGCACCAGGTCACCGAGCCCGGCGAGTCCCATCAGGGTCTCGCGCCGGGCGCCCAGGGCCTCGCCCAGGCGCATGATCTCGGCGAGGCCGCGGGTGATGAGCGCGGCGCGCGTGTTGGCACCGAAGCCCAAGCCGTCGGCAATCCCGGTGGCAATGGCAATGACGTTCTTGGCGGCGCCGCCCACCTGCACGCCGATGAGGTCGTGCTGCGTGTAGGCCCGAAAGCGTGGCGCGTGCACGAGGTCCGCCAGGCGCTGCGCGAAGGCCGGCGTCGAGGCCGCGACAGTGATGGCCGTGGGCAGGCCGCCTGCGACCTCGCGGGCGAAGCTCGGCCCGGACAGGATGCCGAGCTCGCGCGGCCCCAAGTGCTCGTGCGCCACTTCGTGCAGCAGGCGCCCGCTGTCCGGCTCGAAGCCCTTGGTGGCCCAGCAGACGCCGAGCCCGTCCGGCAGCGCCGGGGCCAGCTGTGCCAGCACGTCACCGAAGAACTGACTCGGCACCACCACCAGCACGGCCGTGGCTCCCGGGAGCGCCGCGGCGATGTCGGCGGTGGGCGTCAGCGCCGGCGGCAGGGCGAAGCCCGGCAGAAAGGCGCGGTTCTCGCGCTCCCGGGTCAGCGCGTCGATGTGCGCCGGGTCATGGCCCCACAGACGCACGCCGTGGCCGTTGCGGCACAGCAGCAGCGCCAGGGCCGTACCCCAGGAGCCGGCGCCCAGAACCGCGATCTGCTCGGGTGCCCTGTCGGTCATGGGGCGGATTCAGTGCGGGCAGACCCGATGGATGCTGGGTGGATGCTGGGCTCAGTGGGTGGTGGGCTGGTCGCCGCCGGCCCCCGCCTGCTGCTTTTCGGCCAGCTTCTGGGCGTAGATGGCGTCGAAGTTGATGTGCTGGAGCACCAGCTGCGGGAATCCGCCCTTGGCCACCAAGTCGGTGACGGCCTGGCGTGCATAGGGGAACAGGATGCTCGGGCAGTAGACGTAGAAGAGCGGACCGTATTCCTGCTGCTCGAAGCCCTGGGCGGCGACGATGCCNGCCTGCTGCACCTCCACCAGNTAGGCCGTCTTCTCGCCCGCCTTGGCGGTGACGGTGATGGTCAGCACGATCTCGTGCGTGTGCTCATCGAGCTGGTTGACCTTGATGTCCATGTGCAGCGAGGTTTCGGGCTTCCACTCGCCCTGGAAGATGGCGGGCGCGTTGGGCGACTCGAAGGAGAGGTCCTTCATGTAGACGGTCCTGAGGGCGAACTGGCGCTCGGCGCCGCCCTGCGGCTGGGTGTCTTCGGCCATGCTGTCAGGCTCCGGTTCGGCTGGCGGGCGAATGGTGTGGGGGCATTGGCGGGGCGCGGAGGGTTTCTGCACAACCTCTCAGCGCTTCTTTCGTGTCAGCGGCAGGTTCGCGCTCTCCCACGCGAGGACACCGCCCTTGAGATTGTAGACCTCCGTGAACCCAGCCTTGCGCAGCAGGTGGCACGCGGCCTGTGACTGGGACCCCGAGCGGCAGGTGACGACGATGGGCTTGTCCTTGAGCTTGGCCAGCGCGCCGGTTTGGTTCTTGAAGCCGTTCATCGGGATGTTGGTGGCGTGCAGGATGTGCCCCTTGGCGAAGTCCGCCGCCGGTCGGACGTCCACCACCGCGGCGTCGCGCTGATTGATGAGCGCCGTGGCCGCCGTGGGATCCACCGAGCCCTTCTCGCCCACCAACAGGTTGTACGTGAGGAGCCCGAGGATCACGCCCAGCGCCATGAACAACACCCAATGGTTGCCCATGAACTCGAAGATCTGTGCCTGCATTGCGGAGATCCGTCTGGATTGTGCCGGATGGGTTCTGTCGGGCCTGCGAGGCCCGGCGCGGGTGCGTTGCGTCGTGGGAGCGGCGAGTATAAAGACGTGCCCGCGGGTCGTCACCAGCGGGCGCCGCGCAACGGCCCCGGGACCGTGGCGTCGGCCGCTCCCTGCAGCGTCAACGGCCGTGCTGGCAGAAGACTTCCCGCATCATGCCGATCAGCCGCAGGGTCCGGGCGTCACCGACCCGGTAGTACACGCGGTTGGCGTCCTTGCGCGAGGCGAGGATACCCTTGTCGCGCAGGATGGCGAGGTGCTGCGAGATGTTGCTCTGGGACGTGCCGACATGCTCGACGATGTCCTGCACGCTCACCTCCTCGGCACCGAGGGTGCAGAGGATCTTGAGCCGCAGCGGATGCGACATGGCCTTGAGCGAGCGTGAGGCGCGCTCGATGTCGGCATCGTCCGCGAACAGCTCGACGCCGGCGTCCTGCGGCTCGTTCAGCACCGGCGTGCTCGGAGAATGAAGGTCTGACATCATGCTCGGGGATTCTATATCAATCCATCACCATAAGATAATAAACTTTGGTCCGAAAACGCTCATCCCTGCTGCCGCACGCGCGCGTCCGGGCCGCTGAGTCGCGGATCGGAGCCCGGCCTGCGGCCCGGGTCGCGGCCTGNCTACTGGCCTGCCTGCCGGCCGCTGTCTTCGCGGCGGCACCTGGCCCTGGAATAGGCGCCGAGCCGGGTCCGGCACCGGGCACGGATGTCACCGCCCCCGCCGCGCCGCCCCGCCAAGAACGGCCGCTGCAAGGTCAGCCGCTGGCGGTCCAGGAGGCCGAGCTGCGCGCCACGGAGGCCAGGCTCGAGGCGCTGCGCACGGGACTGACGGATCGGGAGCAGTATCGTGACGCCCTGTACGCGGAACTGGAGCGTAACGAGCGACAGATCGGCGCGCTGGCCAGCGCCGTGCGGGATCTCGCCGAGCGCCATGCCGAGCAGGCGACCCTGGTGGCGGACCTGGACCAGCGCCTGGCGGCGTCCCGGGCCGAGCTCGTGGCGGCCCGGGCGCAGCTCGCGGCACTGATCCGCGCAGCCTATGCCGCAGGGCCCGCCGATCGGCTGCGTTTGCTGCTGAATCAGGGCGACCC
>PR_CR_10_Liq_1_inCRDRAFT_1001634_pt1 | contig 12306 bp, 9 predicted proteins | sample PRCRCaboRojoPR_3_FD_10241 | JGI IMG/M metagenome (IMG submission 10241) | reverse complement strand
TTGTAGTGCTCGAAATAGGTCGAGACGAAGCGCGCGTGATCGCCGTAGACGGTGCGCATCTGCCCCGGCCAGCTGTCCTTGAGGCAGAGCACGCCCTCGGCGGCGGTGGTCTCGATCTCCTTGCCGGATTCGGGCTCCAGCACAACGGGCTGCACGCCGAAGAAGGGCCGGGTGGCCGAGCCGGGCTTGGTCGGCGTCGCGCCGGGCAGGGGGGTGATCAGGTGGCCGCCGGTCTCGGTCTGCCACCAGGTGTCCACGATCGGACAGTTCCCCTTGCCGACGACGTCGTTGTACCAGTTCCAGGCCTCGGGATTGATGGGCTCACCCACCGTGCCGAGGATCTTGAGGCTCGAGAGGTCGCACCTGGTGACGTACTCGTCGCCCTGGCCCATCAGCGCGCGGATCGCGGTCGGCGCGGTGTAGAACTGGTTGACCTTGTGCTTCTCGCAGACCTGCCAGAAGCGGCTGGCATCGGGATAGGTCGGCACGCCCTCGAACATCAGCGTGGTCGCGCCGATGGCGAGCGGGCCGTAGACGATGTAGCTGTGGCCGGTGACCCAGCCGACATCGGCCGTGCACCAGAAGATATCGCCCTCGTGGTAGTCGAAGGTGAGCTGCGTGGTGATCGCGGTGTAGAGCAGGTAGCCGCCCGAGCTGTGCACCACGCCCTTGGGCTTGCCGGTGGAGCCGGAGGTGTAGAGGATGAAGAGCGGGTCCTCGGCGCCCACTTCCTCTGCCGGGCACTCGTCGGAGACGGTCTTGGCCATCTCGTGATAGTCGAAGTCGCGCCCCTCGACCCAGGTGGTCTGGCCGCCGGTGCGCTTGACGACCAGCATCTTCGGATCATGGGTGGCATGCAGCAGCGCCGCGTCGGTGTTCGACTTGAGCGGCGTCTTGCGCCCGCCGCGCGGGGCCTCGTCGGCGGTGATGACCAGCTTGGCGTCGCAATCGTTGACCCGGTTGCCGAGCGCGTCGGGGCTGAAGCCCGCGAACACGACCGAGTGGACCGCGCCGATCCGCGCGCAGGCCAGCATCGCGTAGGCGGCTTCGGGGATCATCGGCAGGTAGATGACGACGCGGTCGCCCTTCTGGACGCCCAGCTCCTTCAACACGTTCGCCATGCGGCAGACATGGCCGTGCAGCTCACGATAGGTGATGTGCAGGGCTTCGTCGGTCGGCTCGTCGGGTTCCCAGATGATGGCGGTCTGGTCGCCGCGCGTCTCGAGATGGCGGTCGATGCAGTTCGCGGCCACGTTCAGCGTGCCGTCCTCGAACCACTTGATGGACACGTCGGGGTAGGCGTAGGAGACGTTCTTCACCTTGGTGAAGGGCTTGATCCAGTCCAGCCGTGCCTTCGCCTGCTCGCCCCAGAACCCGTCGGGATCCTCGACCGAGGCCCTGTACATCGTCTCGTAGGTCTCGGCGTCCACATGCGCCTGCTTGGCGAAGTCCGGGCTGGGCGGATAGGTTTTGGCTTCACTGTCGGTCATGTCGGTAAGTCCTGTCCTGTCTTGTCCGGCCCCGGGCGCGCGGCCCGGGGCGCTTTCTCCCGGCTCAGATGGCCAGGTATTCGTGGCGGAGATCCTCGTTTTCCAGAACCTCCCTGGCGGTGCCGTCGAAAGCCACCGAGCCGGTGTCGAGGATGACGGCACGGTCCGCGAGTTCAAGGGCCGCGATCGCGTTCTGCTCCACGATGATGGTCGTCATGCCCTGTTCGCGGATATGGTGCAGCGTCTTCTCGATCTCGCGCACGATGACCGGCGCGAGGCCCTCATAGGGCTCGTCGAGAAGCAGCACCTTGATGTCGCGCGCCAGCGCCCGGGCGATGGCCAGCATCTGCTGTTCGCCGCCCGAGAGGGTCACGCCCTCCTGCTTGCGGCGTTCGCCGAGGCGGGGGAAGAGATCGTAGAGACGTTCGATGGTCCAGCCCGTGGGCTCGACGATCTGGGCGAGCTCGAGGTTCTCCTCGACGGTGAGGCCGGGGATGATGCGCCGGTCCTCGGGCACGAGCCCGATCCCGGCCACGGCGGCCTCGTGGCTCTTCATGGAGTGCAGGTGCTGGTGGTCGAGCCAGATCTCGCCGCGGCGCAGTTCCGGGTCGCCCAGCCGGGCAACGGTCCTGAGCGTCGAGGTCTTGCCGGCGCCGTTGCGGCCCAGCAGCGCGAGGATCTCGCCCTCGTGCACGTTGAAGCTGACGCCCTGCACGATGTAGCTCTCGCCGTAATAGGCGTGCACGTCGTAGACGGAGAAATAGGCGGGTGCGGTCGCCGCGTGGTTGGCGTTCTTTTCGAGCGGTGCTTGCATGTTCATGGCCCCCTCCTCAGTGGCCGCCAAGATAGGCTTCCTGGACCTTCGGATGGCCCTTGATGTTGTCCGGCGTGTCCTCGACCAGCGGCGTGCCCTGGGCCATCACCGTGACCCGTTCGGCCAGGCTGAAGACCACGTGCATGTCGTGTTCGATGATCGCCATGGTGATGTTGCGGCTGGCCTGGATCTCCTTCAAGAGGTCGATCGTGTTGTTGGTGTCGGCCCGCGCCATACCGGCGGTCGGTTCGTCCAGCAGCAGCAGCTTCGGCTCCTGGCTGAGGCACATCGCCATTTCCAGCCGCCGCTTGTCCCCGCGCGAGAGGCTGGCGGCATGCATGTGCATCTTGTCCTGCATGTTCACGTCGATCAGCATCTGCTCGGCCTTGTCGCAGATATCGGCCTCGTTCGCGATCGTCTCGAAGGCATGCATCCGGAACGCGCCGTCACGCCGCGCGAAGAGCGGGATCAGCACGTTTTCCCAGACCGACAGGTCGCCGAAGATCTCGGGTGTCTGGAACACCCGGCTGACGCCCATCTGGTTGATCTGGTGGGGTTTGATCCCCAGCAGGGACTGGCCCTGGAAGGTCACCGACCCGGTATCGGGGATCAGCTTGCCGACGAGGCAGTTCAGCAGCGTCGACTTGCCGGCCCCGTTCGGCCCGATGATCGCGTGCACCGCGTTCTCGGCGACCGAGATGTTCACGTCGTCCAGCGCCTTGAGACCGCCGAAGCGCTTGGAGACGCCCTTGATTTCGAGAATACTCATCAGCCTGTCTCCTTACTCGGCCGGGTGCGATTTCGGCGCCGGGGTGGAATCGTCGCCCGCGCGCTTCTTGCGGCGGAAGAGGTTCATGATCCGCTGTCCGCCCTCGACCAGCCCGCCGGGCAGGAAGATGACGACCAGCATGAAGACGATGCCCAGCGTCAGGTGCCAGCCCTTGCCGACAAAGGGATAGACCATGGCCACCAGCACGTCCTCGAGCCCGTCGGGCAGGAAGGCGAACCAGGTGTGCAGGATGTCCGAGTTGATCTTGGAAACGATGTTTTCCATGTACTTGATCATACCCGCGCCCAGCACCGGCCCGATCAGGGTGCCCGCGCCGCCGAGGATGGTCATCAGCACCACCTCGCCCGAGGCGGTCCAGAACATCCGCTCGGGGCCGACCTGGGTGTCCATCGCCACCATCAGGCCGCCGGCGAGGCCGGCATACATGCCCGAGATGACGAAGGCCGCCAGCGTGTAGGGCTTGGAGTTCAGCCCGGTGTAGTTCATCCGCTGCTGGTTCGACTTGACCGCGCGCAGCATGATGCCGAAGGGCGAGCGGAAGATCCGGATGGCGACGTAGAAGCTGGCCAGCATCACCGCGGCCGCGACGTAGTAGCCGGCGTTGAAGGTAAAGAGCCAGTTGCCCACGGCCATCTCGTAACTCGCGCCCATGTCGAGCCCGAAGAGATTGGCCTGCGGCGTCGCGCCCTCGGCCAGCGCGCCGTCGAAAAGGCGCGGATCGCTGACCTTGGGCTGCAGCCCGGTTTCGCCCCCGGTGATCGGGGTCAGCACCGAATAGGCCAGCGCATAGGACATCTGCGCGAAGGCGAGCGTCAGGATCGCGAAGTAGATCCCCGAGCGCCGTAGCGAGATGTAGCCGACCAGCACCGAGAAGAGCCCGGCCACGATCACCGCCATGATGATCGCGGGGATCACGTTCATCGTCAGCAGCTTCATCATCCAGATCGCCGCGTAGGACCCGACCCCGAGGAAGGCCGCGTGGCCGAAGGAGAGGTAGCCCGTCAGGCCGAAGAGGATGTTGAAGCCGATGGCGAAGATCCCGAAGATCACGAAGCGCTGCATCAGGTCGGGATAGCCGGCGTTGAACTGCGCCAGTTCCGAGCCTTCGGGGAAGGGGTTGAGGATGAAGGGCGCCAGCAGAGTCAGCAGCGCGACGATCATGAAGAGGGCGATGTCTTTCTTGCCGAGACCAAGCATGGCTTATTCCTCCATAACGCCCTTGCGGCCCATGAGGCCCCGCGGACGTGTCAGCAGAATGATGATGGCGACCAGGTAGATGATGATCTGGTTGATGCCGGGAATGAGGTCGATGACTTCCTTCATCGAGGCGAAGCTCTCGAGGATGCCCAGCAGGAAGCCCGCCAGCACGGCGCCCGGCAGCGAGCCCATGCCGCCGACGACCACCACGACGAAGCTGAGCACGAGGAAGTCCATCCCCATGTGGTAGTTCGGCGCGTTGATCGGCGTGTACATCACGCCGGCCAGGCCCGCCACGGCGGCGGCGATGCCGAACATGATGGTGAACCGCTTGTCGATGTTGATGCCGAGCAGCCCCACCGTTTCGCGGTCGGCCATGCCGGCGCGGACCACCATCCCGAAGGTGGTGAACTGGAGGAAGGCGAAGACCGATCCGATGATCACCGCGGCGAAGGCGAAGTAGACCAGCCGCCAGTAGGGGTAGATGATCGAGTTCTCGGCCATGCCGACGAGCGCGCCGAAGTCCAGGCTGCCGGCGAACATGTCCGGGGCCGGGGTGGGGATCGGGTTGGCGCCGTAGAAATACTTGATGATTTCCTGCAGCACGATCGCCAGGCCGAAGGTCACGAGGATCTGGTCGGCATGGGGGCGGCGATAGAAATGCTTGATCAGGCCGCGCTCCATGATGAAGCCGACCGCGACCATCACCGGGATCGCGACGAGGATCGCGAGCGGCACCGACCAGTCTATGATCGCGCCGCCGATCTCGGGGCCGAACCAGTGTTCGACATACGGCGTCTTGACCTTGAGCGGGTTGCCGAGGAAGTCCGTCTGGGTGGGGTCCACCGTCTCGAAGGACAGGCTCAGGAAACGCTGCAGCGTCACGGCACAGAAGGCGCCGATCATGAACAGCGCCCCGTGGGCGAAGTTCACGACACCCAGCGTGCCGAAGATGAGCGTAAGGCCCAGAGCGATCAGCGCGTAGGCGCTGCCCTTGTCGAGGCCGTTCAGGATTTGCAGAAGGATGGCGTCCATTGTCCCCACCTATGACTTGACATACGCGGCCGGCGCACGGGCGTCGCGGCCTCGTGAAAGCGGTCCGGCCGCGCGGGATGCGCGCGGCCGGCTCTGGTTTGGATCAGGCGCCCGGGTTGCAGGAGCCGAGATCTCCGCCGAAGATCGACGGGTCGTAGGTGACCTGTCCGACCGGGGTGACCTCGACGACCTCGAGGAGGTCGAACTCGGACTGCGGGTTCTCCTTCCCGCGCACGACCAGCACGTCCTTGAAGCACTGGTGATCCTCGGCGCGGTAGAGCGTCGGGCCGTTGCCCAGACCGTCGAACTCGAAGCCCTCGAGAGCCTCGACCACGGCGCAGGGGTTGAAGCTGCCCGCCCGGTTGACGGCATCCGCGTAGAGGATGGTCTGGCAGTAGCAGGTGTGCGCGGCCTGGCTCGGCGGGAAGCCGTACTTCTCGCCGAAGGACTTCACGAAGGCGGCGGACGCCGCGTCCGGCGCGACCTCGGTGCCGTCCGGGGTGGTGAAGCCCTGGCTCAGCGACCAGTGCCAGTTCGTGGAGCCGTAGATGCCCTTAACGTTGGCACCGGCGCCGCGCGCCATCAGGCGCGAGTAGAGCGGCACGACGATCTCGAAGTTCTTGTCGTTGACCATCTTGTCGCGCAGGCCGAACTGCACGGCGTTGGTGAGCGAGTTCACCATGTTGCCGCCGTAGTGGTTCAGCACCAGCACGTCGGCGCCCGACTGCAGCACCGGCGCGATGTAGGACGAGAAGTCCGTCTGCGTCAGCGGCGTCTTCACCGCGGCCACCGTTTCCCAGCCAAGCGCCTCGGTCGAGTTCCGGACCGCTTCCTCGGTGGTGTAACCCCAGTTGTAGTCGGCCGTCAGGTGATAGGCCTTCCGGTCGTTGCCATAGGCGTTGGCCAGCACCGGCGCCAGCGCCGCGCCCGACATGTAGGAATTGAAGAAGTGGCGGAAGCCGTTGGCCTTCTTGTCCTTGCCGGTCGTGTCGTTGGAGTGGGTCAGGCCGGCCATGAAGATCACGCCCGCCTCCTGGCAGAGCGCCTGCACCGCCACGGCGACGCCCGAGGACGACCCGCCGGTGATCATGATGGCGCCGTCCTTCTCGATCATCGACCGGGCAGAGGCGCGCGCGGCGTCCGACTTCGTCTGGGTGTCGCCGGTGACGTACTCGACTTTCTTGCCGAGGATGCCGGTGCCGTCCAGCGTCTTCGACGAGAAGGTGTTGATCATGCCGCCGTCGCCCTCGCCGTTGAGGTGCTCGACCGCAAGCTGGTAGGCGCGCAGCTCGTCGGCGCCTTCGTCCGCGTAGGGGCCGGTCTGCGGCACGTTGAAGCCGAGCGTGACCGTCGAGCCGGTGGGCTCGTTGGTGAAGGCGTTGGCGCGGTTCGTGAAGATCGTCGGCAGGGCGAGCCCCGCACCGGCGACCGCGCTGGTCTTCAGGACACCCCGGCGGGTGAAGTTCGAATTGGACATATAATCCTCCCTAAGTTTGACGACGCCATCCTCCTCACGGCGCCGGACCCTTTTCAGGGACGCCTTATTATCGGGCATGATCCGAAAATTTCGCAACAACTGCTTGCAGAGTAACAATTTTTTTGTAAAGTTATGGACAGAAAGCGGCCTGCTTCTGTAAACGAATTGACGCGATGCCGGATTCCCGGCCTTTTATCAGGGGCTTTGACGTGGGGTCAGACACGCTCACCGGAACGCGGATCCGCGAACGGCGCGCCGGCATGGGGCTGCGCCAGGCCGATCTGGCCCGCCAGGTCGGGATCTCGCCCTCCTATCTCAACCTGATCGAGCACAACCGCCGGGGAATCGGCGGCAAGCTGCTGATCGACATCTCGCGCGTGCTCGGCGTCGAGGTCGCGGCGCTGACCGAGGGGGCGGAGGCCGCGCTGCTCGAGGCGCTGCGCGCCGCCGCCGCGCGGGTCGAGGACGCCGGCGCGGAGCTTGACCGCGCCGAGGAACTGGCCGGCCGTTTTCCCGGCTGGGCGCGCAGCGTCGCGGCGCTGCACGACCGGATCTCGGCCCTGGAGGAGGCGGTCGACAGCCTTTCGGATCGCCTGACCCACGACCCTTTCCTGGCCGAGTCTGTTCACGAGATCCTCTCGACCGTGACCGCGATCCGCTCGGCCTCCTCGATCCTGGCGCAGACCCCCGACATCGAGCCCGAATGGCGCGAGCGTTTCCACGGCAACATCTTCCGCGACAGCCAGCGCCTGTCCGAGACCAGCCAGGCGCTGGTGGCGCATTTCGACCGGCTCTCGCGCGAGGAGACCGGCTTTGCCACCGCGCCCGACGCGACCGCGGCCTTCGCCGAGGCCCATGGCTACCATTTCCCCGCGCTCGAGGCCGGCGGCGATCCCGAGCCGCTGATCGAGGCGGCGCCCGCGCTGGACGCCCCGGCGGCCGCGCGCATGGCGCGGGGCTACCTGGACCGCTACGCGGCCGATGCGCGGGCGGTGCCGCTCGACCGGTTCGAACCCGCCGCCGAGCGGCTGGGCTACGACCCGGCCCGGCTGGCCGCGGACTTCGACACCGATCTGCTGACCGTCTTCCGCCGGCTCGCCAGCCTGCCAACGCGCGAGGGGCGGCCGGAGTTCGGTCTCGTCGCCTGCGACGGCTCGGGGACCGTGACCTTTCGCAAGCCGCTGCCCGGTTTCTCGCTGCCGCGCTACGGGGCGGCCTGTCCGCTCTGGCCGCTCTACCAGGCGCTGATCCGGCCCACGGCGCCGGTGCGCGCGGTGATGGAGACCCCCGACGAGACCCGCTTCCTGGCCTATGCGATGTGCCAGCCCGTCGCCCCGTCGGGGTTCGGCGGGCCACAGGTGGTGGAGGCCGGCATGCTATTTCTCGACGCCGGCGAGGCCGCGCCGGCGCCGGGCGAAACCGTCTTCGCGGTGGGCACGAGCTGCCGCATCTGTCCCCGCGCCGACTGCGTGGCGCGGCGCGAGCCGTCGATCCTGCGAGAGGAATTTTGACACGGCTGCGAAAGCGGGCATTATGATCCCCAAAACAAGCAAGAAAACGCGAAACGAAGGGGGGAGCGACAGATGGGCAAACATGTCCTTCTGATCGAGGACGAACCGAACATCATCGAGGCGATCCGCTTCATCCTGGAACGCGATGGCTGGACGGTATCGACCCACTCGGACGGGGCCGACGCCGTGGACATCGTCGACCGCGAGGGGCCGGATATCGTGATCCTCGACGTGATGCTGCCCAACCGGAGCGGCTACGACATCCTGCGCGACCTGCGCGCGGCCGAGGGCACCGCCGCGCTGCCGGTTCTGCTGCTGACCGCCAAGGGACAGAGCCGCGACCGCGAGATGGCCGAGACCTACGGCGCCAGCCGCTTCATGACCAAGCCGTTCTCGAACCAGGAGGTCCTGGACTCGGTCCGGGACCTGGTGGCGTCGTGAGGGCCGCGCAGCGCAGGGCGCTGTTCCTCGAGCGGCGCAGCTATCGCCGCCGCCGGCTGCAGGACGCGGCGCTGATCCTGCCGGTCATGGCCGCGGTGCTCTTCGTGATGCCGCTGGTCGGGCTCGGCACCGGGCCGGGCGAGACCGGATCGACCCGCGCGGCCGGGCTCTATTTCTTCGGCGTCTGGTTCCTGCTGATCCTCGCCGCCGCGCTGCTCGCGCGGCGCCTGCGCGGCGTCCGCCCGACGGAGGACTGATGGTCCCCTTCGACCTGCTCGTCGCCGTCTGCATCGGCTATGTGATCTTTCTCTTCCTCGTGGCCTTCGCCGCGGAACGGCGTGCGGATGCCGGGCGGCTGGGCTGGCTGCGCTCGCCACTGGTCTACACGCTGTCGCTGTCGGTCTACTGCACCGCCTGGACCTTCTACGGTGCGGTTGGCTACGCGGCGCGGTCGGGTCTCGAGTTCATGACCATCTATCTCGGGCCGACCATCGTCTTCGTCGGCTGGTGGTGGCTGCTGCGCAAGCTCGTCCGCATCGGCCGGGCGCAGCGGATCACCTCGATCGCCGACCTGATCTCGTCGCGCTACGGCAAGTCGAACCTGCTGGCCGTGATCGTCACGCTGCTCGCGGTGGTGGGCACCACGCCCTATATCGCGCTGCAACTCCAGTCGGTCACGCTGAGCTTCAACGTCTTTTCCGCCGCCGCGGTCGAGGGCTGGCAGGTGCCGGACCGCACCGCGACCGCCTTCTGGGTCGCGGCCGGCCTGACCGTCTTCACCATCGTCTTCGGGACCCGCAACCTCGACGCCAACGAACGCCACCACGGCGTGGTGACCGCCATCGCCGTGGAGGCGGTCGTCAAGCTGGTGGCGCTGCTCTCGGTCGGCATCTTCGTGGTCTGGGGCGTGGCCGGGGGCGCGGGCGACATCCTCGACCGGATCGACGCCTCGCCCATCGCCGAGTGGCAGGGCGGGGGCGGGCGCTGGGCGCCGCTGATCTTCCTGTCGGCGGCGGCCGTGCTGACGCTGCCGCGGATGTTTCAGGTGACGGTGGTCGAGAATTCCGACGAGCGCCATCTCGCCACCGCGTCCTGGGCGTTTCCACTCTATCTTTTCCTGATGAGCCTCTTCGTGCTGCCGATCGCGGTGGTGGGGCTCTCGACGCTGCCCGCGGGCGAGAACCCGGATCTCTACGTGCTGACCCTGCCGCTGGCCTTCGATCGGGAAGGCCTGGCGATGCTCGCCTTCCTCGGCGGCTTTTCCTCGGCCACCTCGATGGTGATCGTGGCCGCCATCGCGGTCTCGACCATGGTGTCGAACCATATCGTGATGCCGCTCTGGCTGCGGCTGCGGACGGGCGGTGCCAGCTTCTCGGGCGACGTGCGGACGGTGGTGCTGCGGGCCAGGCGGTTCTCCATCGCGGGTATCCTGCTGCTCGGCTACACCTATTACAGCTTCACCGGCGGCACCGAGGCGCTGGCCGCCATCGGGCTGATCTCCTTCGCCGGGCTGGCCCAGGTGCTGCCCTCGCTTCTGGGCGGTATCTTCTGGCGCGGCGCGACGCTCAAGGGGGCGGCGGCCGGGCTGGTCGCAGGCTTCGGGCTCTGGGCCTACACGCTCTTCCTGCCAAGCTTCGAGGGCACCTGGCTGATGCCGGCCGCCGTCCTGGCCGAAGGGCCCTTCGGCATCGGGCTGCTGCGCCCGCGCGCGCTGCTGGGGCTCGACACCGGCGACCCGCTGGTCCACGCGATGATCTGGAGCCTCGGGGTCAACACGCTGTTGTTCGTCGGCATATCGCTGGTGAGCTTCCCGTCGCCGATGGAACGGCTGCAGGGCGCGCAATTCGTCAACGTCTTCCAGCATTCGAGCGGCCCGGGCGGCTGGGTCGGCGGTTCGGCCGCGGCCGAGGATCTGTCGGTCATGGCGCAGCGCATCCTCGGCCCGCGCCAGGCGCAGGCGCTCTTCCAGGAAGCCGCGCGCGCCCAGGGCAAGGAGGGCAACCTGCCGGACCCGACGCCGGATTTCATCGACTGGCTCGAACGCGAACTCTCGGGGTCGGTCGGTGCGGCCGCGGCACATGCGATGGTCGGCCAGATCACCGGCGGCGCCGCGGTTTCGGTCGAGGACCTGCTGGCTGTGGCCGACGAGACCGCGCAGATCATGGAGTATTCCAGCCGGCTCGAAGCCAAGAGCCGCGAGCTGTCCGAGACCGCCGCGCAGCTGCGCGAGGCCAACGACAAGCTGACCGAGATCAGCATCCAGAAAGACGCCTTCCTCAGCCAGATCAGCCACGAGCTGCGCACGCCCATGTCGTCGATCCGGGCCTTCTCCGAGATCCTGCGCGATTCCCGCGAGCTGGGCCCGGCGCAGTTCCAGCGCTATGCCTCGATCATCCATGACGAGAGCCTGCGGCTGACGCGGCTGCTCGATGACCTGCTGGACCTGAGCGTGCTGGAAAACGGCCAGGTGACGCTGCACGAGGAGCCGGGAAACCTGGCCGAGATCCTCGACGGTGCGGTGACCGCGACCGCGTCCATGGCCACGGAACGCCCGCTCGCCATTCGCCGCGAGCGCAGCGCCGAGAACGTGGCGATCTACACCGATTGCGACCGCCTGCGACAGGTTTTCATCAACCTGATCGGCAACGCCCGGAAATACTGCGATGCCGCCGCGCCGGAGCTGCGGATCGTGGTCCGCACCACCGCCGACCGGATCGAGGTCGATTTCGAGGATAACGGCTCGGGCATCCCGGAAAAGCAGCAATCCATCATCTTCGAGAAGTTCGCCCGGCTTTCCGACCAGTCCGCCGCGGGCAGTGCCGGGCTGGGCCTGGCGATCTGCCGCGAGATCATGCGCAATCTCGGCGGCAGCATCGCCTATCTCGACGCGGGCAGCGGCACGACCTTCCGCCTGACCCTGCCGCGGCGCCACGTCCGCCACGCCGCCTGAGCCGGGGATACACCTTTTTTAAAACATTGCCGGCCAGTTCTGGACCCAGAAAGGAGCCGCGTCCGCACATGGCCGAGCAAGACGAACCGATCCTGCGGCGCAAGCTGGCCCCGGCGGGCGGCGATGGGCCGTCCGGCGGCCTCGGGACGGAGGCGCTGCGCCGTGCGCTGGCCCGCGCGGCGCGCCGTGGCCTGCGCTGCGCGGCTATCCCCACCGCGGCAGAGCTCGCTTCCGCGGAGCTGGCCGCGGTGCTGGCGGATCTGCCGGCCGGCGGCCTGGTCCTGACGCTGGAGGATGCCGCGGGCGCCCCCTGCGGGGTGATCGCGCTGGATCCCGGCCTGGCCGCGACCCTGGTCGAGACCGAGGTCACCGGCCGCGTGCCTGCCGGGGGCGCCGGGCCGCGACCGCCCACCGATCTCGATGCCGCGATCCTCGGCGGATACGCGGCGGCGCTGCTCGACGAGATCGCCGCCGCCACCGGACGGGCCGAGGATGCCGCGCTTCGCGCGGGCGGCTTCTGTGCCGAGCCCGGGACGCTGGGCGACCGGATGCCGCCGGGCGCCTGCCGNCGGCTGGTGGCGACGCTGAAGCCGGGCGACGC
>PR_CR_10_Liq_1_inCRDRAFT_1001633_pt1 | contig 12320 bp, 3 predicted proteins | sample PRCRCaboRojoPR_3_FD_10241 | JGI IMG/M metagenome (IMG submission 10241) | reverse complement strand
CTCGTCATCCGTGAGTACTTCGTGCAACCCAGCCTGGTCAGAGCGGCGCTTTGAACTCTTCACCGATTTGTCAAAGATTTTGGAGGTAAGGGACTAAGTCGTCCTCCGGGGTCAGAGGAAAGCACAAAATGTGACAGGTGTCCAGTGACTTGCGTGTGACGCGGCGGCTGATGTTTTGGGGCTTAGTCGGCCGTTTGGCCGCCTAAGCGCCGCTGGGGCGTGTCGTTTGGCCGCATAAGCATTCGCCGAGTTGGGCTGGGCGTGACTGGCAACGGAGTCGCCAAGTCAACGGGTTGCAGCGGTTTCTCGGAGTCGGCCTGAGGGTGCTTAGGCGGCCATGGAGTGCGGTCGGGTGGCGTCTGTTCGGCGCATCGGCGTCGGCCGGGCGTTGACGGGGAGTTGCATCTTGCTGGCGAGCTGTCTATAAAGACAGCATTGGACCAAGCGGAGGCGGTTCTGATGCAGCAGAGCGAGATCACGAAGGGGCAGACAGGCGGCGGCCAGGCGCGACGGCCGAAGCGGCTGCTGGAGCAGGTCCGGGACAAGCTGCGGGCGATGCACTACAGCTATCGGACCGAGCAGGCGTATCTGGACTGGATCAAGCGGTTCATCCTGTTTCACGGCAAGCGGCATCCGCAGGAGATGGGCGCCGCGGAGATCGAGGCGTTCGTGTCGCACCTTGCGACGGACCGTGGGGTGTCGGCGTCGACGCAGACGCAGGCCCTGTCGGCGGTGCTGTACTTGTACAAGCACGTGCTCGAGGTGGAGATGGGTTGGATCGAGGGCATCACGCGGGCGAAGCGGCCCGAGCGGGTGCCGATCGTGTTGACGCGGGAGGAGGTGGCCGCGGTGCTGGCGCGGCTGGAGGGGCCCGAGCGGCTCATGGCGGCGCTGATGTATGGCACCGGGCTGCGGCTGATGGAGTGCGCGCGGCTGCGGGTGCAGTCGGTGGACTTTGGCTACCGGCAGATCACCGTGATCAATGGCAAGGGCGGCAAGGATCGGTTCGTGCCGTTGCCCCAGGCGTTGATCCCGGAGTTGAAGCAGTGCATCGAGGCCTCAGACCGGCTGCGGATGGCGGATAAGGCCGATGGCTTCGGTGAGGTTTCGATGCCCGAGTCGCTGGTGCGCAAGACGCCGTCGGCGCCGTTCGACCTGCGTTGGTGGTATGTCTTCCCGGCGTCGCACCGCTCGCGGGACCCGATCACCGGGCGCATCAAGCGACACCACATCGATGCGTCTGTCATGCAGAAGGCGATGAAGTCGGCGGTTCGCGCGGCCCGAATCGGCAAGCGGGCGACGCCGCACACCTTGCGTCACGCGTTCGCGACGTACCTGCTGGAGTCCGGCTACGACATCCGCACCGTGCAGCAGTTGCTTGGGCATCGGGATGTGAAGACGACAGAGATCTACACGCATGTGCTGCAGCGCGGCGGCGGCGCCGTGCGCAGTCCGGTGGATGCGCTGCTGGGCGGCTTGGGCGCTGTCGCCCTGCATGTCAACCCCAAGGGCGGCGGCGCTGCTGAGAGGCAGTCCGGTGGTTTTGGTCTTACGGGGTTGCCCGGCGCAAGGGTGGAGCCGGGCAGTGCAGGGGCGTTGCCGGGCTGAGGCGGGCAGGTCCCACAGAAGCCGTCGCGGTAGGGCAGCCGTCAGCCACCATGCACGTGAGGGCCGCCAGCCCGGCAGAGGGTCAGCGCTGGCCCAAGCGCTTACCGCCGCCCGCCTTGATCCCGGCGCGATGGATCGCAGAGCGCGCTCGTCGGGGCTGATTGGGCTGGATCATCGCCAGCGATGGCGGACGCATCCTTAGGCGGGCTTGATCTGCGGCTCGATCACGACGGCGAGCTCGCGGCGGCTCCTTCGGCGCTGTGTGAACCCCGAGCTTGCCTCCGAGGGGCCCCGCGCGCAGCAGCGCCCGGCAGCCCGGCCGCTCGCCGGACGAGGCGCGCTGCACGCGGAGCGGGTGACCGTCAGGGCGGTCGTCAGATGGTGGGCAGGCCAGTCTGCTGGATGTGGTAGACGAGTCGGTCGAACACGTAGTCCACTTCGTCGTAGCTGTTGTAAACGCCGTGGGTGGACACACGGAAGCCGACCCTGTCGTCCCCCGGTGCCGCGGTGCTTGACGGCCAGGTGACGAAGCGGATGTAGATCTTCGGGTCCTCCGCCGCGAGCGCATCCGCCACGCTGCTGATGGCCGAGCGCAGGGCACCGTAGCTCGCGGCGTCGTCCCGGCCGACGAAGGGGTTGAAGGAGGTCAGCGCCGTGGCGAAGGGGCTGTAGGCCGGACGCGGCTCCACCCACAGTGACCCCGGCCACTGGGCGTCGATCTTGGCCTTGAGGTCATTGCCGAGCTCCACGCCCCGCTGGTAGATGGCGTCGATGCCGATCTGCTCGAAGAAGGCCAGCGCGTCCGTCATGGCGTACAGCGCCGGGCGGTTGTTCTCGCCGCGCAGCTGCACCCAGGTGCTTGGGTCGTACTGGCGGTTGGCGATGTCCCCGGGGGAGAGGAAGGCGTAGAGGAAGAAATTGCCTAGATCGAATGGCGGCAGATTCCCACCCGTGTTGCGGATGTACAGGATGCCCGTGCCCGGGCCGCCGCAGAGCCATTTGTGGCCGGCGCCGGCGACGAAGTCTGCGCCGTAATTCTGGAAGTCGATGGGCAGCATGCCGAAGCCGTGGGCCGTGTCCACGATGCTGTAGGCGCCGTAGGCACGCGCCAGCGCGCACAGGTCCTCCACCGGCAGGCGCAGGCCGTTTTTGTAGAAGATGTCGGAGATGACGAGGTACTGCTTGGCGCCGGCCGGCAGCGGCGCCGCCAGCGCCGGCTCGAACAGGTCCAGCACGTCCTGCACCGTGATGCCGGCGGTGAAGGGCGAGATCAGGCCCATGTCGATCTCCACCACGTCGACGCCGCGCGTGGCCTTGGCCCAGGCCATGGGGCCCGTCAGCGCCGGGTGCTCGAAGCTGGTGGTGACAATGCGGTCCCCGGGCTGCCAGGGGGTGCCGGCGAAGATCAGATTGCAGCCGTCCGTGGTGTTGTAGCTCAGCACCACCTCGGAGGGGTCGGCGGCGTTATAGGCCGCGGCCACGCGACGACCCGGCTACCCTTGCGCGCGTCGCCACGCGGTCGGCGGCGTTATAGGCCGCGGCCACCTGCTGCTGGCGGGCGGCGAGGGCGGACGCGCCGAACAACGACGACCCAAGCGGGAAGAGATCCGGGTAGTCCCTATTCAGGTTGTCTTCCCAGTCCCTCGGGTCGTCGCCCTTGTAGAGGTTGTACACGCCGAGATTGTGCTGGGCGAAGCGTGGCAGGGAGCCGGTGGTGCCGGTGTTCATGTGGATGTAGTCGCGGTCGAGCACGAAGGCCCGGCGAACGCGGCGCCAGTAGGCCTCGGTGCCCGGATTGCCGCGGGGATCGGGCGCAGGCAGCAGCCGACGGGGCAGCCAGCCGTCGCTCAGATCCCGGCCGCGGCCGAAGGCATTGCCGTTGCCGGCGAGAGCCGCGCCGGGCCCCATCAAACCGCCGGCAGCAGTGGCCGTGGCGACCCCCGTCATGAAGGATCTACGGTCGAGCCCGGCGGGCGCGGCGGCGCTGTCGGCATGTGGATGCTTGCGGCTGTGCGTCGTCATCTGATGTCCCCTTGGGGGTTGCGAAAGGGTACGGTGCTGAGGGACAGCGGCGTGCCTGGTCGGCACCGGTTCGGCCGGGCACGCTCTGCGCATGGTGGAGCCCCCGGTGCGCCGCCAAGAGGCAGCGTCGAGCGAGCTCGGTTGTCCATGAGGCGGCACAGGGAGCGGGCTGCGCGACGACGATCACCCGTCTGTCCAAGCCTCGTCGCGGCGGTGAGCGACGCTCGCACACCGCCGGGGCCAGAGTAACGGAGCTGCTCGTCTGTGGCGGTGCGCTTTGTCACAGTAATGCCGCGGCATGTCGGCACGGGCTCCGGCGCTCGCGCGGGCGCAAGCGCCGATCCGCCGCGCTCGTCCACGCGCTGGCACGTTTTATCAGTATTTCCCCTGAGTATCGCATAGGCACATCTTGTGCCTGCGGAAGCAATAAATCAGTATTGCCCAGGCTGCTGCCCCGCGCGCCGGCCGACCTCGGCAGAGGCACCGCCGCCTAGGGCAGGCCAGCACCCCGAGAGTCATGCCAAGGCCCATCGCGGGCCCCGACAGGATCAAGCTGGCGAAGCACAAGATGGCCTATCCGTTCTCCAAGTCCTCCCCGTTCTCCCTCTTCGGCGGCCGGTTGGGCCGCCGGCGCCCCGCGCGACGACCCAACACCGCCGGCAGCGAGACCGCGCTGCACCGTGCCGCCGTCTATGATCGCCGCGCGAAGCTGGAGGAGCTGGAGCAACGCCTGCTGCTCTCGGCCGATCTCGCCCCATGGTCCGTGTCCATGGCGGATGCCGGCACCGAGCTGCGCCTGCGCATGGAGGGCGAGGCCGGTGCCGAGGTGCTGGTGCTGGAGACGGATGCCGAGACGCCCGCGGTCATCGACACGCGCCCGCTCGCGGACCTGAGCGGCATCGAGGTGACGGGCACCACCGGCGCCGACAGCCTCACGCTTGCGCTGCCCGCAACGGTGCTGCACGGGCTCGCCGATGGCCTGAACTTCTCGGATGCCACGGCAGGGGACGGCGACCGCCTGCTCCTGGCAGACCCGGCGGTGAGCATCTCGGGGCCGGACGGCGGCGGGCTGGTGCAGCTCACCGGCATCGAAGACGTCGGCCCCGCCCCGGACTGGGACTTCGCCACCACCCAGGCCGCGACTGTCACGCTCGACGTCGAGGCCGCCCCCATCAACGCGCCTGCCGGCGACGACGAGGTGCTGCTCACCGAGCATCCCAACGCCGGGCAGATGCAGCTGCGCAGCCTGAACGGCACCTTCGCCGATCACCCCTTCGACCTGCCCACGGACAGCCTCACCATCGACACCGGCGGCGGCGACGACCGCATCGAGATCGACCCGCTGGACCCGGGTCGCACCTGGACCCTGACGGTGGACGGCGGCGGCGGCCGCAACACCCTGCGCATCGAGCGCAATACCGATTTCGTGCTGACCGACACCACGGTGACGCTGGGCACCGAGAGCTGGACCATCGCCAACATCGACCACGTCGAATTCATCGGCGGCCCGGCGACCGCAAGCGTCAACACCACGGGCTTCTCGGGCAGCGTCGTGGTGCTGGAGCAGGGCTATCCCACCTGGCAGGAGGAGGGTCCCGGCGGCATCGCCGGCGGCGCGCTGTACAGCCCGGTCGCCGGCGCCATCAACGCCATCGCCGCACATCCCTTCGACGCGAATACACTCTTCGTCGGCAGCGTCAACGGCGGCATCTGGCGCAGCACCGACGGCGGTGGCAACTGGACGGCACTCACGGACGACAAGCCGTCGCTCGCCATCGGCGACATCGCCATCAGTCCCCTGGACAAGCACGGCGACGCGGTGGACGCCGCCACGCCCCTGTCCGACCTGGTGCTGATCGCCGGCACCGGCCAGTTCAGCAGCGGCTACGAGGGCGGCACCGCCGCCGGTCTGCTGGTGTCCAGCGACGGCGGCGACAGCTGGGTGGTGCTGGGCGAGTCGGCGCTCGCAAACCTGCGCATCACCGCCGTACAGCCCACCACCATCAAGGACGGCGCCGAGCACCGGCTCTGGGTGTCCACACTGGACCTGGACCGCGACGGCACCCCGGGGCCGGACGGCGTGGGCGGCCTGTTCCGACTGGACCTGGACATCGACGCCACCGCCGCGCACACCAAGATCGACGCCGCGGATTTCCAGCAGGAGAGCGTCGGCGGCGTGCTCGGCGCCCCCGTGGGCCATTACACGGACCTGGCCTTCGACCCCGGTGTCGGCGGCGCCAGCCCCAAGCCCGCGCACCTCTACGCCGCGGGCCCGCAGACGGGCGTCTGGGTGCTGCAGCCGGAGCTGGCGGGCTCGCCCTGGGTGCCGGAGGACACCAACATCGCCACCGGCACGGACACCGACGGCGACGGCATCGACGATTTCTTCGAGCCCCTGGCGCGGGCCAAGCTGGCGGTGACACCGAGCACCGCCGCGCAGAACGGCACCGTCTACGTGGCCTTCGTCGGGCCCAACACCCACGGCGGCAGCGGCACCGGGCTCACCAATATCTTCAAGAGCACGGACTTCGGCGGCACCTGGGCAGCGGTGCCGCTGCCGACCTCCACCGACGCCGTTTTCACGGATGCCGACGGCAACGGCGTCATCAATTTCGGCGAAGCTGCGGATGTGGTCACCGGGCTGCACCCGGGCGGGCAGGGCGATCTGCATTTCTCGCTGGCGGTGGACCCCACCGATCCGGATGTCATCTACGTCGGCGGTGACCGCCAGCCGAGCATCGACCAGTGGGACTGGAACGGCGATGGCGACCTGCTCGATGCGCGGGAGAACAACGCCGTCGGCCTCACCGACTGGGCCGGGCGCGTGTTCCGCTACACCGGCGCCGCCTGGGAGCAGATCGTCGGCAACAACGCCAACAACACCGCCCCCCATGCGGACTCCCGTGCCATCGTCTTCGACGCCACCGGCAATGCGCTCTACCAGGCGGACGACGGCGGCATCTACCGGCTGGACGACCCCCGCAACGACCAGGCCGCGGTCACCCGGCAGTGGACCTCCGTGGTGGGCAGCCTGCGCATTGCCGAGGCCTATGACGCCGAGCTGGACGGGCTGAACGGCCAGGTCTTCCTCGGCACCCAGGACAACGGCTCCGCGGTGCAGCCGGCCACCGCCGCCGACGGTGTGGACAACGACGCCGACGGCAGCGTCGACGAGCTGGACGAGCGCACCACCGGCTGGACCAGCATCCACAGCGGCGACGGTGCCCGACAGGCCGTGCAGGTCTACGACCAGGACGGCGACGGCGACGACGACCGGGTGGTGCGTTATTCCGTCTCCAACAACTTCCAGTTCCTCTACATCGAGGAATTCGACAACGGCGGCAATGTCACCCAGGCCCAGCAGCGGGCAACGCTCACCAACGGCCTGGCCGGGGCGGCCAATTACTCGGGCCTCACCAACGCCTTCGACAATCCCACCGCCCCCGGCGGCTTCACGGGCTTCTATCCCCTCGCCATCGAGCCCAACCGCTTCGACAGCACCCGCGTCGCCGTGGGCCTGTTCGGCCTGTACGAGAGCAGCGACCGGCTCGCCTCCGTGAGCCAGGTGCAGGCGGGGCCGACGGCCATGGTGGGCGGCGCCTATCCCTGGGGTCAGGTGGTCGCGGACATCGTCTTCGGCGGCATGCGCTTCGGCGCACAGAACCCGGACCTGCTGCTCGCCGCCCGCGGCAGCGACGTGGTGGTGCGCGATACCGCCGGCAATCCCGCTGTGGCCAAGACCGTGTCCGGCGCCGGGCGCCTGCGGGCCATCGCCGTGGACCCGGACGACTGGCGCGTCGTCTACGCCGCCGACGGCAGCAACATCTACCGCACCACCAACATCACCGCCGCGGCGCCGGTGTGGACGCAGATCAGCAACGACCTGGGTGACATCCGCTCCCTGGAGTACGTCAGAGACAACACCCAGGACCTGCTCCTGGCGGGCACCGCGCTCGGCGTCATGCGCCTCGCCAACCCCGCCGCCGTGGCCGGTGCCGCCGGCGCCGACTGGCGCGAGCTCGGCACCGGCATGGCCAACACCAGCGTGCAGGACATCGACTACCTCGACCTGGACGACACCGACGGCAACCCGGACCCGGAGGGCGACGGCACCATCAGCGCCGCCGACCGCATCCTGGTGGCCACCTTCGGCCGCGGCGGCTGGAGCCTGGACGGGCTGAGCGATCAGGTGGTCACAGCGCTGGTGCCCCAGTTCATCGGCACCAGCGGCGACGATCACTGGCGGGTGACCCGCGACGCCGGCAACCCCGGCATCGTGCAGATCTTCGACGAGAACGACGGCAGCGCCGACCCGGTCTTCAGCGCCGAGCTCTCGGCCCTGACCGGGCTCATCTTCCATGGTCGCGGCGGTGACGACCGGCTCACGGTGGAGCACGACAACGGCGCCGTCAGCCTGAGCGAGGGCATCGTCTTCGAGGGCGGCGCCGGCAGCGGCGACGTGCTGGAGCTGGCCGGCGAGGACATCGAGGACCTCTTCACCGACAGCATCGGCGGCTACGACAGCTACGACCTCTATGACGCCGACGGCGCGCGCCAGCTGGTGCTGCACCGCGATGTCGAGAGCGTCGACGACAGCGCCTTCCTCGGCTGGAGCAATCCGCTCAACTCGCTGAAGATCGGCTTCTACTGGCTCGGCGAGCTGCTCGGGCTCAAGGACGAGGTGCTGCCGGTGCTCGGCGACTCCCTGGAAGAGGCGCTGAAGGGCACAGAGGCCGCCCCGCGCCCACCCAAGGGCGACCCCACCCGCGCCCCGAGCGTGCCGCAGGTGCAGCAGGCGGGGGAGGAGACCAACACCGGCAACATCTTCGAGCGCCTCATCGAGACCGGCCCCGGCGGCTTTGCCATCGCCGACATCGGCAGCGCCATCGCCACCGGCGCCGACCTCGCCGCGGCCCTGGACGGGCTCGACGCCGTCGCCGGCAATGTCACCTTCCGCGACCACGCCGCAGACCTGGACCCCTACCTGGAATGGGACTTCGGCCTGGAGCGGACCCTCAGCGGCACCGCCGGCCTGGACATGGCCTTCGACGCCGGCCTCGGCGACATCGACCTGGACGGGCAGATCGATGTCTCCGCGGACCTGGTGCTGGACCTCACCTTCGGCGTCGATACCTCGGGCTTCTACCTCGCCACCCGCGACGGCACGCCCGGCGCCGCGCCGGAGCTGTCGGTGCGGAACATCGTCGTGGACCCGAGCGACGACGTCGGCGCGTCCGGGCGCTTCGGCTTCCTGAGCGTCGGCCTGGATGCCGTCGACCTCACAGTGGACGACGACGTGCTGCTGAGCGCGGACCTCACCGACGGCACAGGCGACGGCCGCCTGCGCCTGCCGGAGCTCTTCGGCAGCCCGCTGGATCTGCTCGACGTGGACCTCACCGGCGACGGCGACGCGGCCACCGACGACCTCGCCCTCACCGGCACCTTCTCCGTGTCCGCACTACCGGGCGACGACGCCCCGGCCCTGGACATCGCCGACCTGCGCGTGGACATGACCTGGGCGGACATCGCCGACCCACTGGCGGTGGCCGTCTCCGCCACCCCGGGCTTCGCCGGCGGCGACCTGCTGCTGCGCTTTCTGGACCTGCGCCCGGCGGACCTGCTGGGGCAGCTCGAAGACCTGCGCGACGAGCTGGATGCCATCCGCCAGCTCGCGGCGGACAATCCCTTCGACGTCCAGGTGCCGTTCCTGGACAACGGCCTGGACCAGCTCATCGCCTTCACGGACGCCTTCGACGCCGGGCTGCTCGCACCCCTGCGCAACGCCAACACCGGCGGCGACCCCGGCTTCCGCTCGGTGCAGGAGCTGGCCTATCGCCTGAGCAGCGAGCTGGACACCGGGCTCGCGGACCTGAATCTCGATCTGGTCACGGACGCCGCCGACCCGCGCTTCGGCGAGCTCACCTGGGACTTCAGCTTCTCGCATGAGCTGCTGAGCGCGGGCGAAGACCTGGCGCTCGATTTCGATCTGTCGGAGGGGCTCTCGGACCTCAGCATCGACGCCCAAGCCGACGTCACCTCCGACGCCGGCCTGTCGCTGACCCTGGGTGCGGACCTCTTCGACCTCTCCGGCGGCGACCTCGCCGATGCCTTCTTCCTGCGCGATGCCTTCGTCGAGGCGGGCCTCGCCTTCAGCGTCGCGGACCTCGACGCCGCCGCGCGCTTCGGCTTCCTGGAAGTGCAGGTGGTGGACGGCAGCCTGAGCGCGGATGCCAGGGTGCGGCTCGGGCTCGCGGACCCGGAAGGGCCGGGCGGCGACGGGCGCATCGACATCGGCGAGATCGCGGATGCCGTCGCCGGCGGCAACCCGGGGGACCTCTTCGGCGCCACCGACATCAGCGGCACCGCCACGGCGGCCTTCCCGCTGGCGGCGCCCTTCCTCGGCATCACCGCCGGCCCCGACACCCTGCTCGGCATCGAGTTTCCGGACCTCGCCGATGCCTCCGACGTCATCCTGACCACGCCGGACACCAGCGCCTTCACGGACATCGCCAACTTCCAGAACCTGGACGCGGACGGCTTCCTGACCATGCTGAGCCAGCTCGCGAGCTGGCTCGACGACCTGCGCGACAGCGACACGGTCAACCAGCTTGAGATCCCCTTCGCCGACGTGGGCGTCGGCGACCTGCTGGCGCTGGCCGATGTCGTCGGCGACGCGCTGCTCTACGACGACGGTGCCGACGACACCCGCGACGGTGCCGACCGCCTGGTGACGGACCTGAACGATGCCCTGCGCGCAGCGGGGCTGGATCGGCAGCTGCTGTTCGAGGGGGGCGGTGGTGCCTCCGGCCACCGGCTGCGGCTGGTGGTGCTGGACCCCGCCATCGGCAGCGTCGGCATCCGCGTCAATGCCGCCGGCGCCCAGGCCGACCTCGGCCTCGCGGCGCTGGCCACCCTGGATGTCGGCACGGATGGACCGGTCTTCACCGCGCCCAACGCCGCCAACACCGGCGCCTTCGGCACCGATGCGCAGCTGGAGATCCAGCTCGACGGCGGCGACTGGGTCGCGCTCAGCATCACCGCCGCGGCCACCGCCGACAACACGGGGCTCGGCGACGACCGCGCCAAGCTCACCTTCGCCGACGACACGCCCACCTACAGCTCGGTGCAGGGGCTGGAGCACCGCATTGCCACCCTCTTCGGCGTCGACCTGCTGGACTACGACCCGGTGGCGGACGAGCTGCTGCTGCCGCTCGACCTCGCCGGCGGCGCCGTGTCCTTCGACGTGCCCATCGACTTCGATCTGGACCTGGGTCCACTCTTGGACATCGAGTCCGAGTCGCGCATCGCCCTCACCGGCGCCGCCGACATTGGGCTCACCCTGGGCGTGAGCCTCTCCGACGCCGAGCCGAGCCAGCTGCTGGACCGCGACTATCTGCTCGCGGACCTGAACGGCGGCGACGGTGCCCGCATCAAGACCGCAGCGGCCCTCACCGGCACCAGCGACGTGGTGGCCCCCGTGGGCCGGCTCGCCGAGGACGCCGTGGTGCAGCTTTCGGTCACCGCCGGCGGCGCCCCCACCAGCCACGAGATCCGCATCGCACGGGCGGACACCAACGCCAACCTCACCGCCGCCGACCTGGTGGCGGACCTGAACGCCGCGCTCGCCACCGCCGGCCTCGGCGCCGACATCGGCGCCGCGGTGCAGGACGGCCGCCTGGTGCTGACGGCATTGCACGGCGGCGTGACCCATTTTGCGCTGACGGCGGATGCAGGCGAGGAGCTTGGCTTCAGCACCGACAGCACCGCGGGCCAGCAGACCCTGCTCGCCGCGGGCGACGCCATCGCCACCGGCGTGCTCAGCGCCGATGCGGGCCTCGACCTCAGCATCACCACCGCCGACGGCACCGCCGAGGCGAGCCTGACCCTGCTCGCCGACGACACCGCCGACAACGCCGGCCTGGATGACCTGGTGGCGGACATCAACAGCGCACTCAACAGTGCCCGGGTGGCGACCATGGTCTGGGCCCAGCGCGACGGCAACCGCATTCGGCTGCTGGCGGCGAGCGACAGCGTCACCGGCTTCTCTCTGAGCGCGGCGGCGGCTGATCCCGCGGTGACCGAGCTCGGCTTCGCCAGCAGCCAGAGCGCCGCCGCCTCCGGCCTGCGGCTGCTCGCAGACGGCCTGCTCGCCCCGACCCCCGGCCGGCTCTCGGGCGAGCTCGCCTTCCAGGTGGACATCGGCGACGGTAACGGCGCGGTTGCCGTCAGCGTCGCGGCGGAGGACACCCGCGGCAACACCAAGCTGTTCGATCTCATTGTCGACATCAACCGCGCGCTGGACGATGCGGGGCTCGGCGGCGACGCCGCGGGGCAGGTGTACGCCCAGGCCGCCGGCGGGCGTATCGTGCTGAGCCAGGGGCAGGACCCGGCGGTGCTGGCGCTCGCCATCACCGCGGCCCCCGGCAGCCTCGCGGAAACGGAGCTGGGGCTGCCCGCCGGCACCACGGCGGCCGACGGCGACGACCTCGCCATCCAGGTGCACGACGGCAGCACCTACCGCGTCGCGCTGGATGGCCTCACCACCGCCGGCGCGGTGCTTGACGCCCTGAATACCGCCGGCGGCGGGGCCTTCACCGCGGCCATCAACGACGCCGGCGACGGCCTCAGGCTCACCGACAACACCAGCGGCGCCAGCCGCTTCCAGGTCACCGGCATCAACGGCTCGGGCG
>PR_CR_10_Liq_1_inCRDRAFT_1001632_pt1 | contig 12320 bp, 11 predicted proteins | sample PRCRCaboRojoPR_3_FD_10241 | JGI IMG/M metagenome (IMG submission 10241) | reverse complement strand
CCCCCGGCTGCCCTGTCTGCTGGCGGCACTGCTGGGGCTCGCGGCCGGCGCCGCCGTCGCGGCGCCGCCGCCGGACCCGCTCAGGCTCGCAGACGCCCTCGGCTTCGCCGACGACCACCCGCGGGTGCAGCTCGGCGCCGATGCGGTGCTGCCGCCCCGGTCGCAACCGCTGTTCCTAGGTTGCCACACCCTGGCCTTCGACAACGCCCGACCCGGGGATGCGGCCCGCGATGTCGCCTGGAGCCCGCTGCTGCCGGCGGTGGACGCACAACGGCTCGCCATCATGCAGCGCTTCTTCGACGTGCTGCTCGCGGACCTGAGCTATATGCGCGACAACGAGGCCATGGCGGTGGCCTATATCCAGTTCGACCGGGCGGAGAACCGGCGCGAGCTGGGGCAGACCTCGGCGCTTACGGTGGCGGAGCTGGAGGCGGCCTACCAGCTGATCCGCCGCCGCCGCGCCGCGAGCGACGCCGCCCGGCGGGTGACGCGCTCCCTGCTGGCGCAGGCGCTGGGCACGCCCGAGGACCTGCCGAAGAACCTGGTGGACCCGCCCCCCGCCGCAGACCTGCCGCCGCAGGAGCTGGACGCCGTGGTGGCCGCCGCGCTCAGCGACAACCCGCGCGTGCAGGCGCTGCGCGATGGCACGGACCCTGCTCAAGACGCCCTGGTGGCCATGGCCGTCCGCCAGGAGGCGCTGGAGCTGCTGGAGCGCCAGGCGCTCCTCGACGTCGCCGCCGAGCAGACCCGGGTCGAGGCCGACTGGCGCGACCTCAAGCTGGACCAAAGCCGCACCATGTACGAGATGGAAGTGACCGCAGACCTCGGCTACTCCATGAGCCGACAGACCAAGGCCCGCCGCGACCGCATGGCCGTGGACCTGTGCCGCACCCTGACCCAGGCGCAGCTCGACGCCCTCCAGGGCAAGCCCGTCACGGCCCTTGGCCCGGGCGCTGACAGTGCCGGCACGGAGCAGGGCGGATGAGCGGGCGGCACCGGAACAGGCAGGCCACCCGCGCCGCGCTGGTGCTGCTCTTGTGTCTCGCCGCGTCGGGCGCGGCGGGGGCCGAGCTGAGCGGGCGGCTGGAGTGGGTGGACCGGGTGGAGATGCGCGCGGTGGCCAACGGCGTCGTCGACAAAGTCTTCGTCACCACCGGACAGCATGTGGAGGCCGACGAGCTGCTGCTGCGCATGGACCAGCGCGAGTCCAAAGCCAAGCTGCTGGAGGCCAAGGCCCGGCTCGCCCGCAGCGCGGTGGCCGTGGACGACGCCCAGCGCGAGCTCGACCGCGCGCAGGAGCTGTTCGACCGCGGCCTCATCGCCATGGAGGAGCTGAAGGACGCGGAGCTCGGCCACGCCGCCGCCCTCGCCGCGCAGGAATCGGAGCGCGCCGCCGTGGCCGCCGCTGAAGTCATGCTGGAGCGCACGGAGCTGCGGGCGCCCTTCGCCGGCATCGTCGTGGAGCGCAACGCCTACGACGGCGCCGTCATCTACACCAGTCTGCAGCAGGCCCCGCTGGTGGCCGTGGCACCCACCGACCGCATGCTCGCCCGCGCGCTGGTGACCTCCGAGGTGCTGCGCCGCTACCGCCCGGGGCAGTCCGCCGGCGTCATCGTCCGCGGCGAGCGCCGGGGGGCGGAGGTCTACAGCCTTGGTGTGGAGGCCGTGCGCATCGACCCCGGCGGCGCCGTCTACGAGCTGGATGTCATCTTCGACGCCCGTCCCGACGAGATCCTGCGGCCCTCCGAGCTCGTGCAGGTGGTGCTGCCCTGACGGCGAGCGGCCCGGCCCCGCGCCGGCCGTCAGGGTGGTGAGCCGTCCCCCGTAGGCCGGGTCAGCGAAGCGCGACCCGACAGCATGCAGGCGTACCCCATCGACCGTCGAATTACGCTGGCGCCAACCCGACCGACCCAGCCAACCGCCCGGCTCGCAACGCAGTGTCGGCGTGCGCCTTAGGACAGACCTTGATCAGAAGTTGGGCGCAGCGCATCCGCCATCCGAGCCCGCAAACCATGACAAGCGGACGATAAAGACAGACGAGCGGCCAAAAATTTCAAGCGAACGTTTGAATTTCGCGGAACAAATCCCCGGCACCGCAGTCTGATAAGTCAGGCGCTGATCGGCGCGGGTCCGTCGGGCTTTCCCCCTCCCGGCGGATCATTTCCCGAGTCAACGGGAAACGTTACCCCGGTGGCTTCCCCCGAGCACCGGGGTTTCTTTTGCCCGCTCCCTGCGATGCCGAATTCCCATACACTGCGTGCCATCGCCCGCAGTCATCGGAGCCTCCGGCATGCAGCGCCCGCCCGATTCCCAGCTCATGAGCCTGCCCCACCCGGTGCGGGTGGACGCCGCCGTCGGCCGCCCCATGGAGGACGTGGTGCTCCACAACGACGACCTGCGCGAGCGGCTCGGCCCGCACCTGGCCTCGGACGAGGTCTCCACCGAGTGGATCATCAACAACGTCCCCGGCATGCTGGAGCTCACCATGGCCAGCGTCGGCACCCCGGCCGGCCTCAACGCGGGCCTGGTGATGCTGATGCTCGCCCGCGGGCGCCTGCGCGCCCAGGGCGATCCCATGCTCCAGGTGGCCGAGTCCCTGCATGCCCAGCTCGCGGCGACGGACCTCGGCAGCGGCCTGCCGGCGGGCTTCTTCCGCTCGCCCTATCCCATGGTCTACATCGAGCTGGCGCGCCCGTCCGGCCTGCAGATCTTCAACCGCGCCTCCGGCCTGCACGAGGTGGAGGGCGCCTACATCGGCAGCTACCGCATCCCGCCGCACAGCGAGCAGCACAAGGGCGCCGGCCGCGTCGAGCACCTGGGGCTCGACATCGCCCGCGAGACGCGCGTCATGGAGCTCACCATCACCGGCTCACCGGTGGGCAAGGACAACCCGCTCGACGACGCCTCCGTGGACATCTCGCTCTTCATCCAGGACGACGACGCCTGCCTGGAGACCCTGCTGGAGCGCCACATCGCCTACTACCGCTCCAGCGCTGTCAACGCCCAGCCCGGCTTCCAGATCCCGGAGCAGACGGAAACGGACCTGGCTGCCGCCGTGATTCGCCAGCTCGCCAAGGTGCTGCTGTACCTGAACCTGCCCGATGTCGAGCAGGCCCCGCTGCCGGAGCGCAGCAGGCTGGAGCAGCGCCTGCGCGGCCTCGGCCCCAAGAAGGCCGCCCGCATCAAGCGCCGCATGGCCACCGCCTACGACCGCATCGTCATCGGCCCCAGCCTGCGCACCAACCTCGACGCCGACCCCGCGCAGGAGCCGCCCCAGGACCCAACCCAGAACGGCACCGCCCGCAGCGTCCGCCCCCACTGGCGCCGCGGCCACTTCCGCCGCATCCGCTACGGCGAGCAGCTGAGCGAAAGCCGCCTCGGCTGGATCAGACCCGTGCTGGTGAACCGCGAAGACGCCTTCGGAACCGTCAAGGCCAAGCCCTACCTGATGCGCTGAGCCGATCAGCGCAGACCGGCCGCACCAACCCCGTGCCGCCGAAGCCCCGACTTCCAGTCCGCCACCCGGGGCCGCCGAGCTCCACTCGGCCACCTGGGAGCGCCGAGTTCCACTCGGCCACCTGGGAGCGCCGAGTTCCACTCGGCCACCTGGGAGCGCCGAGTTCCACTCGGCCACCNNNCGGGGCCGCCGAGTTCCACTCGGCCAACCCCACGCCCAGCCGAGCGCCAACGAGCCAACACCACCGCACCCACAAACAACCCACCCCCAGCCAAATCGAAACATCCGACCGCGAAGCACCAGCAACGACCCCCCAACCAACACCGCAACCCCCGCAACACCCAAGCCCGCCATGCCCGCCTTCCACCCAGCCCTGGTGCATCAGCCAGCCGAAGGCTTCCGGCGCCACGGCCCCGAGATCTTCAATACCCACTGCCGCCGCCACAACCTGCGCGCGGACACCGCCGGCACCATCTCCGTCGACCGCATCAGAACCCCGTCGAAGGAGCTGCGCGACGCCCGCACCATGCTCCTGCGCCCCGGCACCGGCCTCGGCAGCGACGACGCCCGCGGCCAGACCGCCTTCGCCCTGGTACGCCACGACCGCGCCCATTTGAGATACTGTTGCGGCAGGAAGCGCTTGGTCCGCACGGTGGCGAATCACGCCTTCCAGCTTGCATGTGTTTGATCAAGGCGCCAATACCTTAGCCGCAACTGGACTTCCCGCTCTTCCCGAACAAGAGGTAGGTGGCCATGGCCGAGGCCCACGAGTACAGATTCAGAATCGATGCCTGGACGCCGGAGACCATCCCGATGGCGCGGCTCGCCGACTACATGCGCGATGTCGCCGCGCTCCTGGGGGAGACGGAGCATGTGCACTTCGTGCGCGTCGCTCCGGGTAGTGCACTGCTGGTGCAGAGCGTCGAGCACGAATCCCTGCACAATGTGCAGGCACGGCTGCGCGCCGATTTCGCCCAGGGCGAAGGGGACGCGGAAGCGCTCAGGGCGTATCGCAACATCGACAAACGCCTCGCCGAGGACAACGCGAGCGGTGCGCTCTTCGAGCCCGACGGTGCCGAGGTCATCCGGTTTCCCGGCCGCGAGACGCCACAGCCTCTGACCTTCGGTGCCTTCACCCAGCCCGGTACGCTGGACGGCGTATTGATCCGGATCGGGGGCAAAGACGACAGTGTTCCCGTGTGGCTGCAACAGGACGAGGCGCTCTACAAGTGCACCACCACCCGAGAAATCGCGTGCCGTCTTGCACCCCAACTGTTCAAAGCAGAGCTGCGCGTGCAGGGCAGCGGCCGATGGGAGCGAAATGCCGCAGGCGCTTGGCACCTCAAAAAGTTCTCGATCTCGGCGTTCGAGGTGCTCGATGACATGCCCTTGCCCGCCGTTGTCGAACGCCTGCGCCAAGTGCCGGGCAGTGGCTGGAAGGAGACGCAAGACCCCTATGCGGTGCTGCGGGGCCTTAGGGGGGATGCGGAGCGATGGAGCGAATGAGGTGCATTGATGGTCGTCTTCGACGCGACAATGCTGCTCTATCTGCTTGACCCCGAGGCGAAGCCGCCAACCGACCCCAAAACCCAACAGCCCGTGACGGCGGTTCAGGCGCGTGTCGCACACCTTGTCGAGACGCTTGCCAAAGCCCGCACCAAAATCATCATCCCCACCCCGGCCCTGAGCGAGATCCTGGTGCGTGCCGGCGATGCCGGACCCGCATACCTCGATATCGTCAACAAGAGTGCCTCTTTCCGCATCGTGCCCTTCGATCAGCGTGCTGCGGTGGAAGTCGCCGCAGCACTGCGCGAGGCGCTCGACGCCGGCGACAAGAAAGGTGGCTCCAAAGCCCCCTGGGCCAAGCTGAAGTTTGACCGGCAGATCTTGGCTATTGCCAAGGTCGAAGGCGCAACGACAATCTACTCGGACGATAGCGATATGCAGCGCTTTGCCAAGGGCACAGGCATCGAGGTGGTGCCGATCGACGCGCTGCCTTTACCGCCCGAGAAGGCCCAGCAGTCCCTACACTTGGAGGACGGTCCGACGGGTACGTAAAGCAAGCGCGCGGCACTGCTCCAGCGCTGTCGAGCATCCCAGCGCACTCCGAGAGGCGGTGCTGCAGATCCAGACCGCAGCACGCGACCAGAGTGAGAACAAACAACAACCGCAACGTGCCGGCTAATCCCCCCGGCCCCCCGACGCACCGCAACGGACCATGCCCACCTTAACCCCCGCCCTCGCCCAGCAGCCCGACACCGGCCTTTGGCTCTACGGCCCCTAACTCTTCAAGAGCTACTGCCCCCGCCACAACCTGCGCGCGGACACCGCCGGCACCATCTCCGTCGCCCCCATCAGAACCCCGCCGAAGGAGCTGCGCGACGCCCGCACCATGCTCCTGCGCCCCGGCACCGGCCTCGGCAGCGACGACGCCCGCGGCCAGACCGCCTTCGCCCTGGTACGGCAGGACAGCGGCTCGCTCGACCCCTTCTTCGTCATCGACGGGCAGATCTTCACCGGCCGCACGGAAACCTTCACACCGGACCGCCCCATGCGCGCGCTCTTCCCCTTCGGCCTGCTGCCCAAGCTGTCCGAGACCTCCCTGCTCACCCTCGCCCACGCCTTCGGACTCATAACCGAAGCCCTCGGCTGCGACGGGAGCAGCATCCACATGATCCCGGCCACCGGCCACGCCACCTACAGCTTCGCCTTCACCGTCGGCCAGGCCAGCCCGCACGCCCTGGCGCACCGCGACGGCCAGGTGGAGATCGACTCCGTCTGCATCGGCATCCGCGACGGGCGCAACCAGATCATCGTGACCTGCGGGGCAGGACGCCCCGCCATGTTCCAGCGCCTAAGCGCCTGAACATGAAGGTGCCCGGAAACCGCGTTTTCGGGTTCCGTGCTGGTCCTCGGCCAGAAAGGCCGATGGATCAGCCTCCCACGGGCTCAAGCGCCGCCCCTTCGACAGCATCGCCCGGAACAAGCCCGCCCCCGCCGCCCTTTGCGAGCAGCCGCCGTGCGCAGCAACATCCCGGACGACATCCCGATCATCGCCGTTTACCTGCGGGTGACGGACACGCCGCACGCGCTGGACTTCAACGTCACCGAGCGCGCCATCGACGACGGGCGGGATGGGGTGCCAAGCATGCACTCGGTGGAGCTGATCCGGCGCCAGCGGTTGCGGTTGCGCAGTCCCGCGGGGTGAGGCCCTTTATGCAAGCGCAGGGATTGCATACACTCCCTGACGGTCGAGTCGGGGTTTCCCGGATGTCCGGCTGGAACTGGCCGCGTGGTTGGCGAGGACCGCTTTGACATAGTTGCTGACGGCGGTAGCTGCCTTTGCTCATTCGTCTGGTTGTCCTGCATATCTGCCTGCTCTTGAGCCTGTCCGCCGACGCAGGCGAACTGCTGAGCTTCGAGGGCGCCCGCCTGATCCCCACCGACTGGGCCGACGGGGACAGCTTCGAGGTCGAGCTCGCAAACGGGGCGCGACACACCATCCGCCTGTACGGCGCAGACACCGTGGAGCTGCACGTTACCGACAACACGGACGCCCGCCGGCTCCGTGCTCAGCGCCGCTACTTCGGCATCACCCACCACAGTGAGCTCGTCCCGGAGAACATCGCGCTCGCGAAGTCCCTCGGCGCCCAAGCCAAGGCCACCGTCCAGGAGCTTCTCGCCGAGCCCTTCACCGTGCACACCAGCTTCGCCGACGGCGGCGGCGACGGCCGCTACAAGCGCATCTACGGCTTCATCAGCCTCGCCGACGGCCGCGACCTCGCGACGGTCTTGGTGGAACGCGGCCTTGCCCGGGCCTTCGGCGTCTACCGCAGCTCGCCCGATGGTCTCAGCCGCGACGATTACCGCGACCACCTGAAGGATGCGGAGTTGTGCGCCGCGGCCGAGGGCGCCGGCGCATGGGCCTATACGGATTGGGAAGCCATCCGCGACCAGCGCGCCGAGCAGCGCCAGGAACAGGCGCAGCTCGACGCTGCCACGGGCAGAGCGCCGCCGACGGAGATGCTCGACGTCAACACGGCCGCCCGAGATGAGCTGATGCGCATCCCTGGTATCGGTGAGCACTTTGCAAACCTGATCATCGAGCATCGGCCTTACGACGAATTGGATGCGCTGTTGCGGGTGCCGGGGATCGGCCCGAAACGGTTTGCTAATTTGCGGGAGTGGGTGCGTGTTGAGCGGTAATGATCGTCTATTGAACCGTGATTATTCGTGGTCCGTTCCTGTTTTCCCGCCGGTTTCCCGTGGTCCGTTCCCGGTTACCGATTAGTGGCGCTTGAGCTGGACTTTACAATGCTCCGTAATGCTGATCACTCGTTTCGCCAACCAACGGATTGCAAGACGCTTCGCCTTGTTGCGTGTAATACCCCGCGCCATCTCATACCAGCGGACTTCGTTCGGCGTCTCCCGTTCCAATGGGGCCATATCCATTCGGCCCTGTGGTCCCTTCGCTGCACAAAAACTTACCGGATCTTCCCACCCAACGAGGAGTACACTGCAAGGCCCAATGCGCATCCACGCGATCCAGCGGCGCAGACCGCTGCACCTAAGCCCGCCCAGGGGCTGCAGAGCGTAACCGCGCTTACACACATTGGCCTTAGCAAAATGCCCCCCGAAAACAGTATCTGCTGGACTAACCCATCCGTTCTCGCTTTCGCGCCTGATGAAGATCCAGTCCAAAAGGTGCAGCGCGTAGCGCGTGCTCTCGTCCTGGAAGCCCGCGAGCAGGGTTGGGAGGGACCTCCGTTCAACCCCATTGAACTTGCCAACTACCTCGGGATACGGACTGCCGCTAACTCCGATGTACCGGACGCGAGGTTAGTTAATGCAGAAGCCGGTGCGACAATAGAATACAATCCGCGCCAAATACGCGAACGCGTGCGATTCTCTATAGCGCATGAAGTAGCGCATCACCTATTCTCCGATTGGCGAGAAAGAACGCGCAACCGGGGCGCAGAAAATTCGCAGCCAGACGATTGGCAATTGGAGATGCTGTGTAATCTAGCTGCCTCTGAGTTCGTTCTTCCAGTCGGAAGTCTACAATCGTCAGAGGCGGTAGGCCCGATTGAACAGCTCGTGCAAAGTGCCAGACGGTTTGATGTCTCGATTGAAGCGTACCTGATTCGGCTGGCAAAAATCTGCGCTGTTCCAATAATCGCTTTATTTGCCTCTCCTTACTTGACTGGCGACCACAATCGTCGCTACCGCGTCGATTACTCTATCTCTTCTCCCACCGCTCCACGCGCTCGGCTGGCGGGTCGAGTCGTTCCAGTAAGCAGCGTCATGTCCAATTGCACGGCTCTAGGCTACACTGACAAAGCTCGGGAAAATTGGATATTGGATCGCCCGCACACGGCCGAGTATGTCGGGATCGGGGCTTACCCAGGTTCACGATATCCACGCGTTGCTGGGCTCGTTCGACTGGAAGATTCCGAGTCTACCCAACCCGCCATTCGGTTCGTTTACGGCGACATTCGAACACCTTTGCGAGGCGGCAGTCGCATTGTTTGTCAGATGGTAAACGACAAGGCTACGACATGGGGAGGCGGTGTTGCTCGAAAGATGGCCCAGGTATTTCCCCACGCACAGCAAGAGTATAAGCGGAAGCTCGCCGCGATGCCGGTTGAAGATCGGCTCGGGTCTGTGATCTTTTGTCACGGCGAGCAGGAATTGGTCGTCGCCAGTTTAATCGCCCAAAGAGGGTTCGGTCCATCGAAGGCTCCGCGGATACGGTACCTAGCGCTAGAGAATTGCCTTGCGGAGTTGGCTCGCTACGCAGTCCGGCAGCAAGCAAGCATCCATATGCCGCGTATTGGCACCGGCGCAGCTGGCGGAGATTGGGGAACAATCGAAGAGATGATTGACGAATTCTTAGTCAGGCAGGGATTGTCAGTTTCCATCTACGATCCGCCGCCAAAGCGACGCCAATTGGAGCTATTCGGGTGAGCTCTGATAGGTCGACACTTCGGATTGTGCTTATCTCGGGACCAGTGTGCGCTGGCAAAACGTCATTGGCGACCCAATTGCGTAATAGGTACGACGCTCAAATCCTTAAGACAAGGGAGCTGATACTCGCGCACAAGCCTAGGACCAAAACGACGCGCATCGGGCTACAGCGAGCAGGGCAACGCTTGGACAAGGAAAACGGCGGGCGTTGGGTGGCTGCAGCTCTGGAGGACAAAGTCTTCGGCGCAGTTGAGCGAGGTACTCCTGCCGGCCTTTTCGTGGTTGACTCCGTGCATGCCCCCGGTCAAGTCGACTCCGTGCGGAAAGCATTCGGCTCTTCGGTCCACCACATCCATCTTACGGCCGAACCGGAAGAGCTGCAGAGGCGCTACAAGGAGCGCACTGGGGAGGAAGAAGTCGGTGTCGAATACCAGGAGGTAAAGCGGAATAGGACGTAGCAGCTAGTCGGAAGTCTGCGTAACCTAGCGGACGTTGTTGTCGCAACTGACCGGTGCAGCGATACCGCAGTCTTAGTTCGTGCGACTGCACTACTCGATCTATATCCGCGGTCCAACACAAAGGTCGTCGATGTGTTAATCGGAGGACAGTATGGCAGCGAAGGAAAGGGCAACATCGTCGCTCACATCGCGGGCGAATATGACTTGCTTGTGCGGGTTGGCGGACCTAACGCTGGACACAAAGTATTCGCTGAGCCGGAACCAGAGAAGTACTTCCATTTGCCGTCTGGGACTCGCCGTGCTCCCGGTGCAAAACTACTCCTGGGACCGGGAGCGGTTATAAACGTTCCCAAACTCTTGGCTGAGGTGGCCGAGCACGGTGTCACTGCCGAACGGCTCGTTATAGACGGGCAGGCCGCTTTGATTAACGAAGACGACATCACGGAGGAAAGCGAACGATTTAGTAATATCAGTTCCACTGGGCAAGGGGTGGGGTTGGCATCTGCGCGGAAGTTGACCGGTCGATCCGACTACAAGGCTGGCGTGGCGCGGTTCTTGGCGAAGGACTGTCCCGAATTGAAGCCATGCGTTGGGAATGCACGGGATACCCTTTCTGACGCCATAGTTAGCGGCCACAGAATTTTGTTGGAGGGGACTCAGGGATCATCCCTCAGCCTTCATCATGGAGAGTATCCTCACGTTACGACACGGGACACGACCGTCGCTGGTTGCCTGTCAGACGCCGGGATCGCGCCTTCGAATGTCAGACGTGTCGTGATGGTTTGCCGTACCTACCCGATTAGGGTAGGTGGTCCGTCGGGGCCTATGAGTTACGAGGTGTCGCTAGATGAGATCCATAGGCGCAGCGGTATACCCCTGGATGAACTGCAAGTAACTGAAACTACGACGACCACTCGGAGGTCCCGACGCATAGCGGAGTTCGATTGGGTACAGTTTCGTGATTTTGTTCAGCTTAATGGGCCGACTGACATCGCGTTGACATTTGCCGATTATCTGCACGTAGACAACAAGAAGGCATTCCGTTTTGATCAACTGTCCTCGGATACGATTCGGTTCGTCGAGGAACTCGAGAGGGTTTCCGGGCGGCCGGTGTCTTTGATATCGACGGATTTTCGTTGGCGCAACGTCATAGATCGGAGGTCGTGGTGACAGAGGAAGAGTTCGAAGATTTTGTAATGGAGTGTCCTACGCTATTCCATATGGCGGAACGCGGTGCGTGGGAAGCGATTAAGAGTCAAGGATTGTTGAGCACATCTGCTCTTCTCGACTTGTATAAGGTCCGGGGTGCCGAGCGAATTCGTGTCGAGAGAGAGCATCGGCCCAGTAGCGTCTCTATTGAGTCACCTGGGCTGCCGGGCGCGGTTATACGGGATCAGATGCCCATGAGTGACGCGGGGCTTCGTCGCTCCTTGCTTGGTGGGTTAGCTCCTTCGGATTGGTACGAGTTACTTAATGGAAAGGTGTTTTTCTGGACCAACGAGGATCGGTTGCATAAGCTGACGAGTGCAAAAGCTTACAGAAATAGGGAACACGATGTTCTTGAGCTGGACACCAGGTCATTGATTCAGGCTTATCGGGAGCAGGTTTGGTTATGCCCGATTAACAGCGGTTGTACGAGACCTTTCCCGCATCCGAGGAGTGTTGACGTATTTTGTCGAATCCCCGACTACCCGTACGCGTTCTGGCGGGATCGCCGAAGACGGGGCGAACGCGTGGTTGAGGTTGCTGTCGATTACGCGGTGCCGGACGTGTCGTCGTTCGTTCAGCGCGTGATTGTCAAGAAGCGCGATCAGCGGGTCGCAGATCTCGATTAAGGTGCACAATTCCGTGGAGCGCGAGGGAGCGCGAGGGAGCGCGAGGGAGCGCGAGGGAGCGCGAGGGTCACGGAGCACGAGGGTCAGGTCTTGCAATCGAGCGCCGAGAGTATCCGGGGACAGACCACGGAACTGCCTGTCCCAAGAGCTCTGTGGATGGCGGGGATAGTTCGGTTGACTGCCTGGTCACGGGCGCAGCGGGTATTCAGTGACGGCCTTTAGCAGAACGTTGATCGTCTCGCGAGCACGGACCCGGGACGCGGAGCGTCCGCCCTTGCTCTCACGCTGGAGCGTGGGAGCCAGCGTCGGCACTCTGGCTGGACTGATGCTCTAGGCCCAGTCGTCGACGAAGTTCCTCGCTGCCGAGCGCGGACACCGACGCCTGCCGGCAGCACCCCGGGACCTGCTTCGCCGATACCCTCGGCGTCGACATGAGCGCGCTTTGCCGGCTCTGTCTGGCGCGCCGCGAGCTCGGGGGCAGCGGGGATGGTGGGCGTACTCTGAGGTGTCCGCAAAACTTTGATTCTGCTGACAGGGGCTTAGGTCCATTCGGCGGCAGTTGCGCCGCGTGCCCGGCCGTTGGGCCGGGCGCGCGGCGGGCCG
>PR_CR_10_Liq_1_inCRDRAFT_1001631_pt1 | contig 12324 bp, 11 predicted proteins | sample PRCRCaboRojoPR_3_FD_10241 | JGI IMG/M metagenome (IMG submission 10241) | reverse complement strand
TGCTCTCTACTGAAAATATTAAGGGCAAGGTTTACACCAAGCTACCGGGCGGTGGTTTAGAGTTTGGGGAAGGCACGCTTGACTGCCTGCGGAGAGAGTTTCAGGAAGAGGCGCAAATTCAAGTGGAGCCCCAGGAGCATTTCTACACTACCGAACATTTTGTGGCAAGCGCCTTTGATGCCCGCACCCAGGTGATGAGCATTTACTACCGGGTAACATCGGCTGAAAGCCACCAAATAAAGACCGGAGATTTTAGCCAGAGGCAGAGCCTCAAAAAGCCGAGCGACCAACTACTTCACTGGAAAAAGCTAGCGCAACTAACTAGCCAGGATGTGGACTTACCCATTGATAAAGTAGTGATTGAAAAGCTTTTGCAGCAGCTTTAGTACAGCCTGCGGGAAACCAGCTCCTGCACTTTGCGCCAGAGTTTTTTGGGGCTCCAGGTATGCCACTCTAAATCATCCAGCTCTCCCCCAAAGAGAAAGTACGCATCCAGATAGTAATCCTTCAATTCCTGTAATACATGGGGTCTGCAATTAATCAGGGCCACCCAGCCTTCTTCCAGTTCATCAAACCACTCCTCGTAGTAATCCGTTTCATCGGCATGAAAATTAAGCAGGTTTTCACCGATGAAAATAAAGTGCTGAATTCCCTCCTGCATGATAGGCTCCAGCACGTCTCGTTTCAAAGTCATAATGTCATTGTGCAGCACGTCATTCCATTCCCCTATAAACTCCAGTACGGTGTAACCTTCTTCGTAATCGGCATACAGCTGTTTCAGGAAAAGCGTCTCTGCACCAAAATTATCCCACTGGGGGTGAATGATGTGGTCGTAAATTTTATCAGTAAAATAGACCTCACTATTTTGATAGCCGTAAAAAGGCGAGCGCTCATCTTCACTGGCTATGTACAAATGTCGCCAATTAAAATGAGGCTCAAGGGTGTGCACTATAAAGTTGATTTTTGTTTTTGAGCAGTAGTGGAAATTAAGGTAATTTTAGAGATAATTTGTAAGCTAGCCAAGCCTTGAAACAGGTGGAAGAATGTATTAGAAGAGGTTGTTGAATAAAAAAACAGCCGCTTCATTGAAATGAAACGGCTGCTAATAATGCTAGGAAAGGAAAGTTTTACTCTTTGGTAATCTTGTAGGTCCTTCGTCCTAACTCGCCAAAATCTAGCGTTATAAAATAAAGTCCTGGGGTTAGGGCGCTTAAATTAATCTGCTCTATAGATGTACCCTTCCAATTGATTTTGTCTCTTACAACTAATTGACCACTATTATTAAGAATGGTGTAATCTGATGCCCCATAAAAACCTCCAGAAAAGTTTACAGTAAGCTTTTCATTTACAGGCTGGGGATACAAACTAACATTACTCAAAACAACTTCTGCAGGAATGCCAGAGCCTTCCGCTACATCTTCCGCTCTTTTGTAATTAAATCCGGCAAAATCTATATCACATTGCTCGGTTAAATAACCAAAATCTTCAATGCCAATGGTTTCATCGTACAGTTGCTCTTCGGCATCACATATACATTCCCAGTATTGGGCGCGCATGCTTTGGGTATTGTTGAAAGTCCAGTTAGTGTAGTTACCAAAAAGCGCCATGGCTTGTGAGTAATTACCCGCTACCCGGTACACTTGCGTTTTATTTAAGGTATACCTAAAAATGGCATTCTGGTCATTACTATCAATATCGCTCAATGAATCTAATTCATTGTCTAAAATATTAATAAAGCGCTGCACTTCTGGTAACACAGCTCCCCCCTCAGCATGGGTTAGTTGTTCATATTGGAAGCTGTTTTCAAGGGCGCTCATACTGGCGCCAATGGCCATGTGTCTTAAGGGATGGTAAGAAGCATCTCTATTTGTGAAGGTTGCTTCTAGCAAGTCCATTAAGTCTACATAGGCCGACAAATCATCAGCTTCATTCTCGGTAAAAGTAATATTAGCCACGGCATTGCTTAACCCTGTTTTAAAGTTGCCAATTGAATAGGGACCATCGCCACCTACCCCGCTTTGCATGGTAATAGGGGTTTGCATAGGGTGCTCTAATTCCAAAACTGGATTATCGCAATCGGTATTGTTTTGAAAATTATTTTGGACACTGAGACTTAAAGCAGACGTAGTGTTATTAATACCGAAACGAACGGGAAAAGTCCAACCGCGGTCTGAGCTATGTTTCATTGGCATTTCATTAAAATCAGCATTTACAGTAGTGGAATTAAGATAATTGGTGAGCAAGCCGCCACCTTGGGTGCGTCCGCTAATATACCACGAGCCATTGGTGCCTAGGTTAAATTTATTGTGACCTTCTAATAAGTAGATACCCGTTTCGGTAGAATTACCGTCATAGAGGATTCCTACATTATTATTAATAAATTCATTACCAGCATCTTCATCTAGGTAAAGAATGCCGTCCCAAATATTGATGCCCACATCATTGTTGAGTAACCCTGAACAAGTTACTCTTGCGTCAACGCCAACCATGTCTATACCGTTACCTGAGCCTGCGCTGTGGTCTTTAATGGTTGTGGCGGTAATATTAACCAAAGCTCCGTTTTGGCTGCTTAAACCTACACCTAGCCAGCCATTGCTACCAGCAGTTACTTGGCAGTTACCAAGGGTAGAGGTGCCTGACAAAGCACTACCTACTACCCCCCGACCATTGTTGTTGAGCTGATTGTTGGTTATTTGAAAATTGCCACCATTTACGGATATACCTGTTGTATTGTTAGTAAAATGAGAATTTCGTATTTGTATGGCAGGGCCTCCGCCTAGCCAATCGGCCATTACCCCAAAGTTGCCATTGGAAAAACTACAATTATTAAATAAAGCCCCTGCGCCATTTCCATTCCAAATTCTAATTCCTGCATGTTTACCGCCTCCGGTTGAGTTTACGGTAATATGGTGAAAATCGGTTTTACCGTAAAAATACATCAGTGCGCCAGGGGCTAAGTCAACCGCGCCATAGCGCATGTCTACTTCTGTAAAAGTATTGTTATTGCCGTCTATAAAATAAACGGGCTTGCGCACTTCTACCAACTTTTGGGTGAAAGGGGGAGTACCAGCCGGACCGCTTAAATCTAGTTTGGCGTTTGCGCCAATTTCCATATAATCGCCAAATTGAAGAGAAGTACCATCAAATACTTCTTGATCAAATATTACTTTACCAATGCCTGTGAAAGTGAAGGTAGCATTGGCTAAAACGTTCAGCTTTCCTTGAACTACAAGTTCTGAACTTAAAGTGTTTAGTTGTAAATCAGCAGTGCTTTCATAAATAAGCTTACCGCCATCTTCTACTATTATTTGGCTTGAATTAATTTGAGCTTCATCGGCTATTTTTAAAACACCTCCGCTTTGTACATAAAGTTTTGAACCAGGGTTTATTTTTAAAAGCCCCCCACTATTTAAGTTTACTGTAGCTCCTTCCCCAATAAATAAATAGGCGGTATTACTTTGTACTGGATCTCCTAAATGCATTTCGCCCCCTTGGTTTATATTCAAGGTAAGATTTGAACCGCAGCTGCCACCAAGAAAAACTCTTGCTAAGCCGCCCGTTTCATCAAAATTAGCTGGATCTCCCGCTGGTAAATCATAGCGCGGTAAATTTGCATTTAAGTACAGGCGGCCGCCTTGATTTATATCTTGCCCGCCTAAGGTACTCACCACTAGTGGTACATTCCAAGTTTTAGTTAATGCACCGCCTTGTTGGGTTAATAAACTGGTACCGTTTACTATTTGATTCCATAACCAAGCCGTATTGCCACCGCCTGGGCTGGTGGTAGCCATAACATGCTCTTTTTCATCAACATCAGAATGGTAAGCATCAAAATGGGTGAGGCCGCTATTACGAGGATTAAACTCATCAATTCCATTTGGACCGGAGATATCAAAATTTAAGTTTGATGTATTAATAGCCAAGGCCGAAATGGAAGGTATAAAATTCGCATAAGCTTGTGGCATATTTACTGAGCCAACTTGGCCGCAGACAGGCAGAAAGAAACTGTTAGCGGCCAGCTCATCGTGTATTCCTCTTTTAATAGCTGTGCCAAGGTCTTCCACATCGTATCTCAAAGACCCTGGTGCGTTGTCTAAGTTTCTTTGCCCAGTAATATAAGTACGCTCCCATTTTTTACCTGGCTTATCCAAGCTCGTAACTAAATTATCTGCCCTACCATTACTGTGCACATCAAAACGCATGCGCAGAAAAACGGGGTAGTTTCTAATACCTAAAAAGGTGGCCCAACAAGTAATGGTTTTGTCATATTGGGTGAAGGAACTACCGTTTCCAAAGAGATTGCTGCCATCGTCATTGCCGTTCACTAGGGCTACATTTCGGCAATTTTTGGGATAATTGCCCAGTGCCATAACCTCAGCTTGAAAAGCATCATAATGCGGATCACTAGACTTTTTGATATTTGCAGGATAGGATATGTGGCGATATTTTTTTCCGCTGTTTTCTGAAACTACACCTAGGTTTTGAGTCCAGTGCCACAGCAGAAGTTGTTTTGAGGCAGGTGTGTTTAGGGAGGCTAGTTTCTCGTCTGCTTCATCATCATTGCTATCCCAGCTGGAGACTCTTTTTAAAAACCATTGTATGCCTAAAGGCACATGTGCGCCCTTCCACGGACTGTCAAAAGATGCAAATAACCGTGTACAATGCTCTGGCCCATACTTTTCCATGTGGGTAAGAGCATAACGGGCTACTTGCCCACCCATACTAGCGCCAATTACAACGTTTTGCTCTTCACCTAACTTGTAATAATTTATTTGTTCAATTAGGCCCGCTAAAAGCAGTCCGTTTCGTTGCATATAATCGGCACCATCCATAAAATCCAACATAATAATGTCATATCCTTCATCATGTAAGTCGGTAAGAAAATTGGGGAAGTTTTCAAAAGGGTAGTCGTCTGGTTGACAATTCCATAAAGTAGGCCAACCCGCACTCCCTAAATGAATAGACTGAGTTTGAGCTCGGCCATCGCCAGGCACAGCTCCCCCAAAGTCAATACCTTCTACAATTATAAGTGGTTTCCTGAAGTGATTTTCTTCACCCGGTGCTATATCTGGTCGGTACCATACATAGGCATTACCCAAGCCTTTTATGCCGTTCCAAGCCGAAATGTGTTGTGGTGGTAATAAATACTGAAAGCTATTGTTATTGATTAAGGTGCTACCCCAAGGTCCAGTTACCGGGAAAGGCATATCACCGCAACCAAGCGTTGTAACCACCTGCATTTTGGTGTAAAGTATGCCAGAGTTTTGGGTATTCATTTTTATGCTCCATAGCAATGTATCTTCTGCTGCGCCATAAAGTACTTTAACCACTTGGTCAAAATTTATTGTTCTGAAGCCTAGATCGTCTCCAAAATCTATTTCTAAACTTATAATGCTATCGTCTAAATTGCTAAACACAAGACTACTTGGAAACACAAAAGGAAGTGTATCAGCATAGGCTAAATTGTTTAAATTATTGCCAGACCCCACCGCAAAAAAGCGTTTCTTTTCTAAAAAGTTATTACTGCCGTTTGGATTGGGAATAAAGTTGCCTGAGGCATCTAATAACAGTGTGCTATCGACAAAGGCAGTTTGCTGCACTCTATCGTATTCAAAATAATTTAGATAAATAGGAGTAGCGTCAAACTGGGCATACAGCGCTTGTTCTTGTTTCACCAAACTATCAAAGGGCGGGATTATGTTGGTATCATTGAGAGCTCTGTCTACCAATTGTAGTAAGCTTCGGCCTGTTTGGCGGCCACCAACGCCTGGGCTATCATTAAACCCCTGAAATTGATCCCAGGCGGTTATAAGATTTACCCTGTCTAGCAGCATATTGGTTTGCCTTGAACTACTACTATCAATGTGCTGCAATGGGTTATCGCTTAGCAAGCTATCGGGCACTTGCCAAGTTAAAGGTAAGTATTGGGCAAAGCTACTAATGCTTAGGCTCAGGCTTATTAAAATTAGGCTTACTGCTTTTTTCATGGGGTAACTATTAGAGGTTAAACAAATTAATTAAAGGGTTCTAAACTAAATCTTAAAAGATTATTTGGTCAAGAATTTAATAAGTAATTTCTATGTAGGAAGTATCGTGGGCCGGACAATAAACACTATCTACATATCCAGTGTACAAATCACCACGTTGTATTGTCACAAAATATCCAATTTTATTCACCGCGTTACCTAAGCAAATACTTTTTACCGTTTCATCTTGGCGCATATAAAGTCCAAATCCCCTATTTGTTCCAAATAATGGATTTGTTTCAACACTGTAAGCCCCAGACTGATTAATAAACCGTATCTTTAACCAAGCGTGAGAGCCAAAGCTCTACGTTTTGCGTTTGGGTTTTTCCTACTTGCAGGTAATTTTGCGGCTCTCCTGCCGTGCCTCCTTTAGCATCTAAAGAGTAATATAAAGGCGCTTCCGCTTTTACCCGAAAGCCCCNNTTACTGTGGTTAGGGTACTTTGCTCTTTTTCGCAGCTAACAAAAAAAACACACAGTGCGAATAGAAATACTAGATTTTTCATTGGCTAGGTTTAAGGTAATAAATGTAAAGCTGTGTTAAGCAGGTGTAAACTAATTAAGCTGTAATTAAAGAAATTGATTCCAAGCGGTTATAAAATTTACCCTATCTAGGAACATATTGGTTTGTCTAGTGCTACTACTATCTATAAACTGCAATGGGTTCTCGCTTAGCAAGCTATCGGGCACTTGCCAAGTTAAAGGTAAGTATTGGGCCAAGCCGACAAAGCTTATGCTTATAAACACTAAGGTTAATACTTTTTTCATATTGTTAAGGTTCAAAGGTTAATAAAAAGACACAGACTTTTTCAGGTTAAATGCCAGACGCAATGCGATGTTAAATTCAAATTAAATGTTTTCCTTAATAGGTTATTTCAATGTAAGCGGTGTCGTGTCCTTGGCAAAAAACGGTGCGCTCATTGCCAATTGAAGGGCCAAGTCTTTGTTGTGTAACGAAATAGACGAGCCGATTGTCCGCATTTCCTAAACAAATACTTGTTACCGTTTCATCTTGGCTCAGGAAAAGTCCAAATCCGCTATTTGTTCCAAATAAAGAGTTTGTAGTAACACTGTAAGCCCCGGACTGATTAATAAACCGCATTTTTAACCAAGCATGAGGCCAAAGCTCTACGTTGTGGATCTGTTTTTTTCCTACTTGCAGGTAATTTTGCGGCTCTCCTGCCGTGCCTCCTTTAGCATCTAAAGAGTAATATAAAGGCGCTTCCGCTTTTACCCGAAAGCCCCCGGGGTTAGGCGCAGGGCCGTAATCAAAACTAAAGGTGTAATAACCATTTTCATCCGCTCGGATAGAATCCATAACAATTTGGTTGCGAGATCTCTTGATGACTTGCTTAATAAGATATACGCGGGCATTGGGTATAATAGCCTCTCCGTTACGGGCTTTTACCACTCCACTTACTGTGGTTAGGGTACTTTGCTCTTTTTCGCAGCTAACAAAAAAAACACACAGTGCGAATAGAAATACTAGATTTTTCATTGGCTAGGTTTTTTAAAATGCCTATTGTTTAATTACGAAGTTAAGGTAATAAATGTAAAGCTGTGTTAAGCAGGTGTAAACTAATTAAGCTGTAATTAAAGAAATTGATTCCAAGCGGTTATAAGATTTACCCTATCTAGGAACATATTGGTTTGTCTAGTGCTACTACTATCTATAAACTGCAATGGGTTCTCTCTCTGTGTACTGAGGTTTTATAAATAAATCAACCCAATCAATAAGGGTTAGGGTTACAAAAGTGGGCACCCCAGAATCAATTACTTTAAAACGTTCAGACATGTCGCTAATTTAAAAAATGGCCTTGGTTAGTTGTACAATCCGCACGCGGTGCAACCGCGCGCGAGTGGGGGAAAAACCTCTGTCTGTATGAAAACCGGTGGTAATATCGGCCGTATCAAGTAAACCGAAATACTGTTCAATTTTCTCGTCCCATTCGGGCAGCGTATCGTATTCTACCGTAATGGAATCTTGCTGGCTTAGGGCCATACTGCCCCACAGCATTGAAATAGCTGTAAAAAGTGTAAATTTGCAATTCATAGCGTGGTTGTTTATATAGATTAAATAATTACGCGGTTTTCAGAGAGGCTGACCGGGCCGCCAAGCTATGGTTAGCCTTTCTTTCTTATTATTCACTACTAAAAGTTTTTAAACTCATATCAAAGCTTCCATCGGTAATATACACGGTGTCCCCCAGTTCATTTAAAAGGGTGGCCCAAAAAGTGCCTTTAACGCGTCCCCATTTTTTATCGGGATGGTCGTAACCCCGTGCCTGTAAATGAGTCACCTTAATTTGCCCGGCTATGGGATTGTCATAAAAGTAACCTGCCCTGGTGGAATCACTCCAATGGAAATAATTTGTTGTATCAATTAGGTTGAAAGTACCGGTATCATAAATGGAAGCAAACCAAAAACCCATATCGAAATAATCTTTACAACGACTGGTTGCGATAGATAAAAAGCCTGGTTCAATATTTTTACTGCCTACTGGATAATAATTGGCCCAATAATCATCGCAATGTAGCCCCCCCCCCGGTTGCATCAGGTGTGTAAGTAAGCTGATACGCTGCGGTTTTCACTTTAGCAGAAAAGGAAGAAGGGCAGGGCACCTCTACGCAACGGTTGGGATTTTGGTATTTTTCCTCGCAAGAGCTGAGACAGACGCAGAGAAGAAAGAGGGAGAGTAACTTTTTCATGGGGATTTGAGTGTTTTTAATTTTATGCATGCTAAGGGCGTTATTTATAGGATTAAATAATTATGTGATTTTCAGAAAGGCTGACCGGGCCGCCAAGCTATGGTTAGCCTTTCTTTCTTATTATTCACTACTAAAAGTTTTTAAACTCATATCAAAGCTTCCATCGGTAATATGCACGGTGTCCCCCAGGTCATTTAAAAGGGTGGCCCAAAAAGTGCCTTGCACACGGCCCGATTTGCGCTTGGGGTTATCATAGCCGTCTTCCTGTAAGAAGGTTACTTTGATCTGCCCGGCTATGGGTTTGTCATAAAAGTAACCTGACCTGGTGGAATCACGCCAATGGAAATAATTTGTTGTATCAATTAGGTCGAAGGTACCGGTATCATAAATGGAAGCAAACCAAAAACCCATATCGAAATAATCTTTACAACGACTGGTCGCGATAGATAAAAAGCCTGGTTCAATGTTTTTACTGCCTATTGGATAATAATTGGCCCAATAATCATCGCAATGGAGCCCCCCCCCGGTTGCATCAGGGATGAAAGTAAGCTGATACGCTGCGGTTTTCACCTTAGCTGAAAAAGAAGATAGGCAAGGGACTTCTACGCAGCGGTTGGGATTTTTGTATTCATCCTCGCAGGAGCTGAGAATAGCGCAAAGGACAAAAAGAGTGAGTAAGTTTTTCATAGTAAAGGGGATTTGAATGTTTTTAATTTTATGCCTGCTAAGGGCGTTATTTATAGATTAAATAATTACGTGGTTTTCAGAAAGGCTGACCGGGCCGCCAAGCTATGGTCAGCCTTTCTTTCTACTTACTACTAAAGGTCTTTAGACTCAAATCAAACTTCCCATCGGTAATATACACGGTGTCCCCCAATTCATTTAAAAGGGTGGCCCAAAAAGTGCCTTTAACGCGTCCCCATTTTTTATCGGGATGGTCGTAACCCCGTGCCTGTAAATGAGTCAACTTAATTTGCCCGGCTATGGGATTGTCATACAACTCACCTGTTATGGTAGAATCCCGCCAATAAATATAGTTGGAGGTATCAGAAACGGAGAAAGTCCCTGTGTCGTAGATACTGGCGAACCACATTCCTAACCTCAGGAAATCCGGACAGTCGGTTCCTCTTAGAGTTAAAAAACCCGCTTCTACATTTTTATCACCTTCGGGGTAGTAAGAAGCCGATGTTCCATCACATACGCTTTGAGTCTCTGGCAAAAAGGACTTACCATTCACCTTGGCAGAAAAGGAAGATGGGCAGGGCACCTCTACGCATCGGTTGGGATTTTTGTATTCATCCTCGCAGGAGCTGAGAATAGCGCAAAGGACAAGGAGAGAGAGTATATTTTTCATAATAAGAGGTTTTAATAAAGGTGAAGTTTTCCTTTTGCTAGGCAGGTGGAACAGACAAAAGCGGTTAGGTTTATGCACTGGTTTGGATTTTTGTTCATTAAACTTATAAAACTTTTGCAAGCAAAATAACTGTGGAGGGGGGTAATTTATATTTATTCTAAATAGTTTTTGTATTTAAAAAAATACGACTGGCATCTAGTTGCGTTTAAAACTGCCACCACCAGCATTAGCTTGGCTGTTGTGCTTCAAGCTATTTGGCAAACACTGTGGGGGAATCGTGGTCGTAGATTTTATCAGTAAAATAGACCTCACTATTTTGATAGCCGTAAAAAGGCGAGCGCTCATCTTCACTGGCTATATACAAATGTCGCCAGCGATAGTGCGGTTCAAGGGTGTGCATTAATTCTTCTATTTGTATGGGTTACATCGGTGATTGGAGCAACTTAAAGGAAAATTTAGAACGTAGCAAGCACCGCATGGCCCAATTAAAAAAGCGCCAACAAAAACGGGTTGCTAAAAACAGTCCTAATTCTAAAAGAACTGCGGAATTTACCAGTCTTAGTTTGGTAGAAAAACGCAACCGGCTGATAAACAAAATCCGCTGGGTAATGCTTTTGATAGTTTTAGTTTTAACTCTTCTGTTGCTATACCTTTTATGATAGTACTACTAAGCGGAGGTTCGGGTCTGGTGGGTACAGCCTTAAGTGCGCAACTCCAGGCTCAAGGCCATGAGGTGCGCTGGTTAAGTCGCTCACCAGGCAAGAATGACCTGGATATCCAGGAATATGCCTGGAATGTGGAGAGCGGAAAAATAGATGAAGCCGCTTTTGCGGATTTAGAGGCCATCATCAATTTGGCGGGTGCGCCCATTAGCGACCGCTGGACCCCCCAACACAAAAGCGCTATTTTACGCAGCCGGGTAGATGGCACGCGCTTGCTTTTTAATACGGTGCAAAAATTAAAAACACCGCTAAAAGCTTTTATATCGGCTTCTGCGGTGGGTTACTACCCCAATAGTTTTGAGCAGGAGTTTACCGAAGAAGATCCACCGGGTAGTGACTTCCTCTCCTTGGTTTGTCAGAAATGGGAGCAGGAGGCCGAAAACTTTCAAGAGCTGAATATCAGAACTGCCATTTTAAGAGTGGGCATAGTGCTTAGTGAAAAGGGAGGAGCTCTGCCCAAAATGGCTATGCCCGTAAAATTAGGGCTAGGGGCTCCCCTCGCCTCTGGTAAACAATGGATGCCTTGGGTACACTTGCAAGATTTAGCCGCCATGTTTGTGCATGCCCTGGAAAATGAAAAAATAAAAGGCGTTTACAATGCGGTGGGGCCGTACAATGCGACCAATGCCGAGCTTACATCGGCCATAGCCAAGGTTTTAAAAAGACCCCTACTCCTGCCTAAAGTACCGGCCTTTGCCTTAAAATTGCTCTTAGGTGAAATGGCTGAAACTGTCCTAGCCAGCAATAAAGCCAGTAGTGCTAAAATTCAAAAATCAGGGTTCAGGCATGAATTTCAGGATTTAAGCCAGGCCCTTACAGCCATTTATCACAATTAAAATATCTTTGACGCCCTTGAAAATTTCCCCCAAAAATATGAGAAGTCTTTTTACCAGTGTTTTGGCCTTGTGGGCTGGTCTTATGGTGGCCCAATCTGGTTACAACCAGAGCAAGTTTAAGCAGTTAAAAGAAGAATTACCCACTCCCAATATGTACCGCACCGGTAGCGGAGCCCCGGGTGCTTTCTATTACCAGCAGCAGGCCAATTACAAGATGGACATCCGGCTGGATGATGCTAAGCAGCGCATTTATGGTGAGCAAACCATTACCTACATCAACAATGCCCCTGAAGCCCTGGAATACCTTTGGGTGCAATTGGACCAAAACATGCGGGCGCAGAATAGTCTCACCCAGCAAATGAAAAAGGGCAGCATAGACCAGCGTGAGTCGTACCGCAGTCTTAAAAGTCTTTTTTATGATTTTGACGGAGGTTTTAAAATTGACCAGGTAAAAGACCAGGAAGGCAAGCCCATGGATATTTTGATCAATTACACCATGATGCGCATTGCCCTGGATAAACCTTTGCAAAGTGGCGATAGCATCAGCTTTAGCATGAGCTGGTGGTACAATATAAACGACCGGGCTAAATACGGGGGCCGCTCGGGTTTAGAGTATTTTGAAGAAGAAGATAACTACCTCTACACCATTGCGCAGTTCTTTCCGCGTATGGCCGTGTA